>Ga0335085_10000215_pt1 | contig 181216 bp, 193 predicted proteins | sample Lox_Sample_45_FD_206712 | JGI IMG/M metagenome (GOLD analysis project Ga0335085, IMG submission 206712) | Soil microbial communities from Loxahatchee National Wildlife Refuge, Florida, United States - Lox_Sample_4.5 | ecosystem: Environmental > Terrestrial > Soil > Wetlands | place: USA... | reverse complement strand
CCCGTTTTGGGGGGGGGTGGGCGGCGTGGGGGGGGGGGGGGGGCGTACACCGCGTTCGCCCCCTCCGCTTCGCTCGCAAGTGCTCGCTCAGCACCTCCCCCGCAAGCGGGGGAGGAAAATGAAATTCCACTCCTGGCCAACCCGCGCTCCTTCGGGCCGCATCGCCTATGTGAACGGGCGCTATCTTCCCCATGCGCACGCTACCGTCCACATCGAAGACCGCGGCCTGCAATTCGCCGATGCGATCTATGAAGTGTTCGGCGTGATCGGCGGGCTGGTGCGCGACGAGGAAGAACATCTCGACCGCCTCGAACGTTCGGTCTCCGAAATCGGCATGGCGATGCCGATGGGCCGCGCGGCCATGAAGCTCGTGATGCGCGAACTCGTGCGCCGGAACAGATTCGCGAACGGCCTTATCTATATGCAGGTGACGCGGGGGGCGGCGCGGCGCGATCATTCCGTGCCGAATGCGCCGCCGAGGCCGACGCTCATCCTCACCGCGCGTCCGATTGCCGCCGGCTCGAACGAAAAACTCCGCGCCAAGGGCATCCGCGTCGTGACCAAACCCGACGAACGCTGGGCGCGGCGCGACATCAAATCGACGGCGCTGCTTCCCAACATCCTCGCCAAGACGGCGGCGCGCCGCGGCGGCGCCTTCGAGGCCTGGCTGATCGACGCTGACGGTTTTGTCACCGAAGGCGCCTCCACGACTGCCTGGATCGTGGACAGAGAGGGGCGCATCGTCACCCGCCCGCTCTCCAACGCCATCCTTCCCGGCGTCACGCGGCGGATCATGCTGGAGGCGGCTTCTTCCGCCCAAATCCCTGTAATCGAACGCGCTTTTACGCCCGCCGAAGCCAGGACCGCCGCGGAAGCCTTCATCAGCGCGGCCACCATCGGCGCGGTTCCGGTCACCGAAATCGATGGTCAGAAAATAGGCGAGGGCGCGCCCGGCCCCGTCACGCGGCGCGTTCAAGATTTGTATCAAATCCTTTCGGACGCCCGCGCGCACGCCTCAAAAAGCGTATAAACCCCTTCGCGCGCGCAACAATTCACCCTAAACTCGGCTTCCGTGCTTCGCGGGGTGCGACGCACAGTCAAAAACAATGGGAATTGCACCCATGAGTGAAAAACAACAAAACCTGCAGGACACTTTTCTCAATGCCGTGCGTAAGAGCAAAGCGTCGGTGACGATTTTCCTCGTCAACGGCGTGAAGCTTCAGGGAAACATCACTTGGTTCGACAATTTCTGTGTTCTTCTGCGCAGGGACGGGCAAGCACAGCTCGTTTACAAGCACGCCATCTCGACGGTCATGCCGCTGGGTCCGATCCAGCTTCAGGACAACGCGCAGATGGCGGAGTTGGAAACCGCCTGATTCGCCAATCCTTGGGCAAAGGGCGGGGGAAGAAAAAGGATCGCGCACGCGAACGCGCGCGCACGGCCTTTGTCATTCACGTGGAACCGAAGAAGCGCGGCATCGGGCATGACCGCGATGCGGAGGCGCGTCTCGAAGAAGCGGTCGGATTGACGGCGGCCATCGGCCTTGAGGTCATCGAGACCTTCATCGCGCCGCTCGCGCGCGCGGTTCCCGCGACGTTGATCGGCAGCGGCAAGGTGGAGGAGATCGCCGCGGGCGCGCGCGAGCTCGAACCCGAAGTGATCGCCGTCAACGCGCAGCTTTCGCCCGTACAGCAGCGCAATCTGGAGAAGGCGTGGAACGCCAAGGTGCTGGACCGCACGGCGCTGATTTTGGAAATCTTCGGCGAGCGCGCCCAGACCCGCGAAGGGCGCTTGCAGGTCGAACTCGCCCATCTCACCTATCAGCGCAGCCGGCTGGTGCGGACATGGACTCACCTGGAGCGGCAACGCGGCGGCTTCGGCTTCCTCGGCGGGCCGGGCGAAACCCAGATCGAAACCGACCGGCGCCTGATCGGCGAGCGCATTTCCAAAATAAAAAAAGAGCTGGAAGAGGTGAAGCGCACCCGGGGCCTGCACCGCGCGGCGCGCAAACGCGTGCCCTATCCGGTGATCGCGCTCGTCGGCTACACCAATGCCGGCAAATCCACGCTCTTCAACACGTTGACGAAATCGGGCGTGCTGGCCAAGGATCTGTTGTTCGCCACCCTCGATCCCACCATGCGCGCGCTGAAACTGCCGGGCGGGAGGAAGGCCATCCTCTCCGATACGGTGGGGTTCATTTCCGATTTGCCGGTGGAACTCGTCGCCGCCTTCCGCGCCACGCTGGAGGAGGTTCTCGAGGCCGATATCGTCGCCCATGTCCGCGACGCGGCGCATGAGGAGTCCGAGGCGCAGAAGGCGGACGTTCTTAAAGTGCTGTCCGAGCTCGGCATCGATCCAGAGGGCGAACGCGCAATCGTCGAAATCCTCAACAAGATCGATCTGCTCGATTCGGGCGCGCGCAAGGGCCTGCTGGCGCGCAATGTCTCCATCGGTCCGGTGGCCATTTCGGCGCTGACGGGCGAGGGGCTTCCGGCGCTGCTCGCGCGCTTCGAAGCGGTGCTCGGCGCGGGCGAGGCGATCTTCGATCTGCGTCTCGATCCTTCGGACGGCGCGGGGCTGGCCTGGGCTTACGAGCACGGCCGGGTGCTGGAACGCGCAGAGCGCACGGACTCGATTCGCCTCACGCTCGCCGCCGATCCACAATCCGTCGACAGGTTCCTCGCGCGTTACAAGGACAACATCACGCAAAAACAACGCCTTCGCCGCGCGAGTTGATGTGGAAAACCAATGTGCGCGTCTGTGAATATATTTAAGCTGTCATCCCGGCCACTTGTCCGCCGTAGCCTTGGCGAAGGCGGAAGCGATGCGCATGCATCGCGCGAGCCGGGACCCACCGGGAAGGCGGCTCCGTGGGTCCGGATAACGCGCTGTCGCGCGTTTCCGGGATGACACCTCAATACACATTCGGGATCGCGGAATTGGTCGGCCGGCCCGTCGAGGGCGTGAAGACGGTGTCGTGGCAATTCTCCGAGCCTTGCGTCCATCCCAGCCGGTAATCGGGATCGTTCTCAAAGCGCGCCTCGTCGCGATGGATCTTCTGGCGCTCATGGGCGAGGTCGGCGGTGTCGCAGCCCGCGACATAGCCGTCATGGAAGGACGGGCTCGTCTCCACGCTCTTCACATAGGCCGCGGTGTCTTTCGGCACGTCGCGCGCGCAAGCCGACACGAGTGTGACCGCGCCGGTGAAAACAATCATTGTCCGCATCATGCCCATGACGATCGCCCTCCTGGCTGTTCGCACGATTCTAGAAAACATCTCCCGCATGGCCTTTGTTGGGATCGCCCGTTGACGGCGTAAACACCGTGTCGTGGCAATTCTCCGAGCCCGCCGTCCAGCCGAGCCGGTATTCGGGATCGTTGTCGAAGGCGGTCTCGTTGCGGCGCTGCTTCTGCATGTCGTGATTGAGATCGGCCGTTTCGCAGCCGTCGGTGAAGCCCTGGTGATAGGCAGCGCTCGTCTGCACGCCCTTCACATAGGCCTGGGTGTCGCTGGGCAGATCGCGCGTGCAGGCACAAAGCGCCGCCGCCGCGCCGACAAGAACAAGGGCTCGAAGGATCGTCATGACAAACCCCTCCGCTGCTTCGAGGGAAGGCTAGGCCCGCCCGCCCGGCCGCGTAAATGACAACGCTGTGAGGGAAGGGCGAAGCGCTTCACGATTGCGTAAACCTGTCATCCCGGCCGACCCGGGACTTGTCCCGGGGGCGAGCCGGGACCCACCGGGAATGCGGCACAATGGGTCCCGGGTCTCGCGTTGCTCGCCCGGGATGACAATCGAATGGGGATCTAGAGTTTTGCTTCCTCTTTCTTCGCCGCCTGCCAGATCGCCTCCATCTCGTCGAGCGAGGCGCCGGCCGGCGAACGGCCTTTGGCGGCGAGCGTCTTCTCGATGAAGCGGAAGCGGCGCAGGAATTTCTCGTTGGCCGCGCGGAGCGCCGATTCGGGATCGGCCTTCAGGTGCCGCGCCAGATTGGCGACGGCGAAGAGCAGATCGCCGATTTCCTCTTCGAGCTTGGTCTGCGATGCGCCCGAGGCTTGCGCCTGCGCGATCTCATGGGCTTCCTCGGCGATCTTCTCGACCACGCGCGCAGCGCTATCCCAATCGAATCCGACGCTTGCCGCGCGCTTTTGAAGCTTCAGCGCACGCAACAGCGCGGGCAGGGCGGCCGGAACATCGTCGAGCAGGCCGCCGGGCTTTTCCGCGCGCTCGGCCGCCTTGTGTTCCTCCCAGGCGGAGGTCTGCGCCGCGGCACTGTCGATCCCGCGCGCGCCGGCGAATACATGGGGATGGCGGCGCACCATCTTGCCCACGATGCCGCGCGCCACATCGGCGAAATCGAACAGCCCGCGCTCCTCGGCCATGCGCGCATGGAAGACGACCTGCAGCAGCAGATCGCCGAGTTCCTCCTTCAGCGCGGGCCAGTTTTCTTCTTCGATGGCGCCCGCGACTTCATAAGCCTCTTCGATGGTGTAAGGCGCGATGGAAGCGAAATCCTGCTCGATATCCCATGGGCAGCCGGATTTCGGATCGCGCAAGGCCGCCATCACGGCCAGAAGCTCGGCCATGGGGCCGGCGGATTCGTTCTCATCGCTCATGGCCGCATTGGAGAGGGCGGACCCGCGCGGGGCAAGGGTGTGTTTTGGAATACTGGCGGTATTCTAGGGTTCACCAAAGGATAAACGTCCATGTCAGATATCGAGATTCGTAGGTCTGGGCGAACTTCAAAGTTGGCCTTCTTGGTCGGGGACGCAGATGCAAAAATAGCTCAAGGGAATGGACTGGTTGGCTGGTCCTATAAGCCGGAAGGAATTGCGTTGGATTTCCAGGTCAATGGGGGCAAGGGAAAGAGCGAGTTGATAGTTTGGATTAAGCCCTCAGCCTTCGCCGATCTAGCCGAGAAAATGCTAGCGGCCTCCCCAAAAGAGGCGGAGCAAGCGTTCCTCGGCGCACTACTCAAGAGGGCACGTCGCTCTAAAAGATCAAAGGGTTAGGCGTCCAACCATAGCAAACTTATTTCGTATAAGATATATTATGGGAAATATCACCGAGGAAGGTTAAATAAGGCACCAAGGACGACAAGTGCCATGCCGAGGATAAAACAACCGAACGAGACGTTCGTCACACAGACATGTTTCCGTGTCGCTGCGGGACCATCACCGCCGCGCATTTGATATGCGATCGTGGCGTCATAACGCAAAAAGTGAACCCAACCACTCCCAAGAGCGCCGACAAGGAGTGGCACCATTCCCCAGACAATCCATTTAATAAGGCCCCGCGCCGTAGGTTCCGACCATGTGCTTTGAAGAAACGCCAGCAACGCAACTGCTCCACCACCGTTCAATACAAGCAGAGTTCTCAGGCCTTCGATGGCCATCTTATCTCTACGCTCAGTTTGCCAGCGGGCACGATTTTCTATTTTTTGCTCATCCGACATGCGGTTGTGTCCATCTGAAACGCTTCCGTCCAAATCTAGCTATCCCCGCTCCACGCATGCAAGTTCAATGGCTTAGCGCCAACTTATCCCCGCCCTCTGAACCCGCCTTACAATGCGGGCATGAACCAAAGCCACGCCGCCGGGCGCAAAACGGAAAACACGCTGGGCCAGCTCGGCCACCATCTCGACCGCCAGCTCGCGCGGCTCACCGAGGCCCTCGGCCGCTGCCTCGAAAATGCCGATGCCATCCCCCGCGAAGAGGACGAATACGGCCATCACCGCACCAGCGAGATCAGTCACGCCATGCAGATCGCCAAGGCGAGCGCGCGCCTCGTCGGCTCGCTCGCCAAGCTCGACCGCGAATTCCGCCACAACGTCACCGTCAGCCGGATCGATATCGCCCCGCCGGCGCTGCCGCCCGAAAAGAAGCCGCTCGAAAACACGGGCTTCCTCTACCCCACCCAGGAAGAGATGGCCGATATGACCAGCGAAGAGATCATGGCGGTGGTCAATGCGCGCCGCAGGGGGGATCCCCCTCCCAATTTGTGAGGTTCAATTCATGGCCGGCGCGCCCCTCGGCAATACCAATCGCCTCCGCCACGGCCGCTTCGGCCGCCAGGGCCGCGCGCGGCGCGAGGAGGTGCGCGCCCTGATCCGCGAAACGCACAATCTTATTATTCGTATTGAAATGGTGGCGCGGGCGCGCGAAACGCTTCGGCGGCTACAGCGCGATCAAGCCACAGGCGTAAAACGCCGATGCGATCAGCAGGCCCGTGAGCGGCGCCCAGAACCAGTAGCGGATCGCGATCAGCACATAAAAGCCCAGGAAACAGGCGCCCAGCGCCAGCAAAAATGGCGAGGCGAAAAGAAATTCCGCGTGCTCCAGCGCGAGCCAGCCATACACCAGCCCGAACAGCATCGGCCCCACCGAATGGCTGGCGTTGAAGCCCACCCAGGCGGGGCCCATCAGCATGCGGCGCGAGAAATGCGTGGGCGCGGACTGCATGCGCGCGAAGAGCCCGGCATCGCGCGGCGCGAAGGCGTCGGAGAAGAACGTCAGGAGCAAATGCCCCGTTCCCATCGCCAGCACGAGCCCGGCGCTGGCGGCGATAAGATATTGTGCGCTCATCCGCGCCCCCGGTTCAGAGCGTCAGCACCATACCATCGTAAGCCGGCTCGACGCCCTGCGGCAGTTCGCGCCGCAGCGTTTCGTAATCGAGATCGATGTGCAGATTGGTCAGCACCGCGCGGGCGGGCTTCACGCGCGCGATCCAGGAAAGCGCGGTCGCCACATTGGCATGGGTGGGATGCGGCGCATGGCGCAGCGCATCGAGGATCCACAGATCGATGCCTTCGAGCGCCGCAAACGCTTCCTCCGAAAGATCGCTCACATCGCTGGAATAGGCGGCATTGCCGAAGCGGAATCCGAGCGAGCGCACCGCGCCGTGGATTTGCGGGAAGGCGAGAACGGGAATGGCGCCCCCTGCCCCGCTGATCTCGAAGGCGCGGAACGGCTCGGCGATGGTGTGCGCAGTGGCGATGGGCGGATATTCGCTGCCCTCCGGCGTCTCGAAAATATAGCCGAAGCGGCGGATGAGGCCGTCGAGCCCGCGCCGGTCGGAATAGAGATCGATCTTCTTGCGCGCGGCATAAACGAGCCCGCGCAGATCGTCGATGCCGTGCGTCTGATCGGCGTGATTGTGCGTGACGAGCACGGCATCGAGGCGCGCGCAATCGGCATCCAGCAATTGCTCGCGCATGTCGGGCGCGGTATCGACGAGGAGCGCGGTCTCGCTGTCATGCGCTTTCCTGCGCACCAGGATGGAGCAGCGCCGGCGCCGGTTCTTGGGATTTTCGGGATCGCAGGCGCCCCAATCGCCGCCGCGCTTGCCGGGCCGCGGCACGCCGCCCGAAGAGCCGCAGCCCAGAATCGTGATTTCGAGCGTCATGGCGCGGCGCGGGTGAAGAGCCGGAAGAAATTGGCGGTGGTGGCGGCCGCGATCTCATTGGCGGAGACGCGCTTCAATTCCGCAAGCACCTTGGCCGTGTTGACGACGAAAGCCGGCTCGTTGCGCTTTCCCCGATACGGCATCGGCGCCAGATACGGCGCATCGGTTTCCACCAGGAGCCGCTCGAGCGGCACGGTCGCGATCACGGCGCGCAATGCGTCCGACTTCTTGAAAGTCACAATTCCCGACACAGATATGAAGAAGCCGAGTTCCAGCGCCGCATCGGCCAGCCTCTGCGATCCGGTGAAGCAATGGATGAGGCCGGTGAAGCGGCCCTTCGCCATCTCATCGCTGAGGATGGCGATGGTGTCGTCCTCGGCGTCGCGGGTGTGGACGATGAGCGGCAGGCCGGTTTGCCGCGCCGCCGCGATATGGGCGCGGAAATTCCGCTTCTGTTGTTCGCGCGGGCTGTGTTCGTAATAATAATCGAGGCCCGTTTCGCCGATCCCCACGACCTTGGAATCGGCGGCGCGTTCCAGAAGCGGGGCGGCATCGTCGAGCAATTCCTTCTCCGCCTCGTGCGGATGGATGCCGACCGAACACCACACATTGTCGAAGCGCTGGGCAACCTTCAGAACATCGGGAAATTTCTCCAGCGTCGTTCCGATGGTGACGCAAGCTGTCACGCCCGCCTCGCGCGCCCGCGCCACGACCGCGTCGAGCTCGGGCGCGAATTCTGGAAAATCCAGATGACAATGGCTGTCGACGAGCATGGATCAGATCGCGTTGCGCCGTGCCGCGGCCGTTATGGCGTGCGCCGCCGAAAGGATCGTCTGGCGCGGTTCGAGATGCAAGGCGCGGGCCCGCGCGAAGCTCGCGTTCAGTTTTTCCCACACTTCGACCCAGCTTCGCAGCGGCGCGCCGCGTCCCGCTCTGGCGCGGATGCGCGCCGCCAATGCCTCGATCAGGAAATGGCCGAAGGTTTCGAGCCCGTCGGTCTGGCGCGCGATTCTCTCGGCCAACGCATAAAGCGCGGTGAAATCGGGATCGGCCGCCTGCTCGATCAGCCGCGCGGCATCCTCGGCGAGTTCGAGCCCGTCGCCATCGGCGAGCAGCAAGGCGGCGCCGATCGATCCGCCGGAGAGCCGCGCGAGCTCGGCGCGTTCATCGTCTTCCATGTCGGGCAGCAGCCGGCGCAGTTCCGCTTCCACTTCGGCTTCCCCAAGCGCCCGCAGATCGAGCCGCTGGCAGCGCGAACGGATGGTCGGCAGCAATCGCCCCGGACGATTGGAAAGCAGCAGCAGCATGGCGCGCGGCGGCGGTTCCTCCAGCATCTTGAGGAGCGCGTTGGCGGCGGCATCGTTCATGTCGTCGGCGGTATCGACGATCGCCACGCGCCATCCGCCGGCGCCCGATGTCAGATGAAAGAAATTGCCGAGCTTGCGCACTTCATCGACCGACACCACATTCATCATGCGCCCGGTGTCGGGATTGACGGCGCGCCTGAGCACGAGCAGGCCGGGATGCGAGCCGGCCGCGACCTGAATGGAAACCGGATCCTTCTCGGGCACCGAGAGGTCCTCCGGCCCATCGGCACGCGCGCCATATTTCAACAGATAACGCGCGATGCGATAGGCGAGCGTCGCCTTGCCGATGCCGGGCGGGCCGGCGATCAGCCAGGCTTGCGGCGGCTTTCCGCGCCGAAGCGCGCGCGCCGCGCGAACGAGCGCTTCGCTTTGCCCCACCAGCCGGAAATTCTCGCGCGGATGCGCGAAACCCGCGATGCGATCGGTCTCTTCGGTCTCTTCGCTCTTGGTGCGCCTGGCCATCGCTCAGCCCAGTCCGAAGCGCCGCGAAACGGCGGCCCACACTTTCTTCGCCACCTCCTCTTCGCCGCCGCTCGCATCGATGACGGTGCAGCGATCGGGATGGCGCTTGGCGATATCGAGAAAGGCCTGGCGCAGGCGTTCATGGAAGCCGGAATCGAATTTTTCGAAGCGCGATTCATGGGGCCCGCGGGCGCCGGCGCGGCGAAGCCCGGTTTCAACCGGCAGATCGAGCAGAAGCGTAAAGTCCGGCCGGAAATCGCCGATGGATGCGGCCTCGATGCGCCGGATCGTTTCGCGATCGAGCCCGCGGCCCGCGCCCTGATAGGCATAGGTGGAATCGGTGAAGCGGTCCGAGATCACCCATTGTCCGCGTTTGAGCGCGGGCGAAATCGTGCGCGCGATGTGATCGGCGCGAGCGGCGAACAACAGAAGCGTTTCGCTGACCGGCTCCCAGCGCCCCGGCTCGCCATCCACGAGCAGCTTGCGGATTTGCTCGGCGCCCGGCGCGCCGCCGGGCTCGCGCGTCGCTTCGCAGCGGATGCCGCGCGCTTCCAGCGCCGCCACGAGATGTTTGACTTGCGTGGATTTGCCCGCTCCCTCGCCGCCTTCGAAGGTGATGAAGCGGGCCTCGCTCATTGCGTGCCCACCACGAGCGCATGCAGCCCGTCCATGACACGCGCGAAGAGGCCCGCCGACGGCACTGCTTCGGCCGCATATAGCGGCACCGTCATGCCCGGAAAATCGGGCGCCGTGATTTCGAGCGTGCCGATCTCCTGGCCCTTGGCGACGGGCGCCTGCACGGGGCCGTCATAATGCAGCGTGACCTTCATGCCGCGCCGCGAATCCACCTGCATGGCGACGGCGAGCGGCTGGCCGACCGTGAGCGGAACGGTGTCGGACGCGCCCTGCCAGACATCGGCGCTCGCCACCGTCTGTCCCGGCTTGAAGAGCGCATAACTTCGGAATTCGCGGAAGGCGACGCCGAGCACGCGGGCGGCTTCGTCGCCGCGGCGCTGTTCGGCGATCCAGTCGCGCTTCACGTCGGAGAATTTGTCGAGATCGGGATAGCGAAGCCCGCCGAGCACGAGGATCAGCCGCTCGCCGTTCTTCACCGCCGATGCGACGACGCCATAGCCCGAGGCGTCCGTGAATCCGGTCTTGAGGCCGTCGGCGCCGGGAAATTTCTCGAGCACCGTGTTGCGGTTGGGCTGATGGATGTTGTTCCAGGTGAAATCGCGTTCGCCGAAATATTTGTAGTAGTCCGGATAGGCCTTGATGATGTGGCGCGCCAGAAGCGCCAGATCGCGCACCGACATCAATTGTCCCGGCGGATCGGGCAAGCCGTTGGGATTGACGAAGTGCGAATTCTTGAGCCCGAGCTGTTTGGCGCGCTGGTTCATCATGTCGACGAAGCCTTCGACCGTTCCGCCCAGCGCCTCGGCGACCACCACGCAGGCATCGTTGCCCGACTGGATGATGATGCCGCGGATCAGGTCCTCGACCGGAATCTCGCTTCCGGTGGAGACGAACATCTTCGAGCCGCCGGTCTTCCAGGCGCGATCGGAGACGGAAAATTTGTCGGTCAGCTTGACGCGCCCATCCTTCAACCGGCTGAACAGGAGTTCGAGCGTCATCAGCTTGCTCATGGAGGCCGGCGGCATGGGCACGTCGGCGTCTTTTTCCCAGAGTACCTGGCCCGTATCGCCGTCCATCAGGACCGCGTGCTCCGCGCTCGTCTCGACGAGGGCATAGGCGGGTTGCTGAAATCCCGCCGCGGCGAAAAAAACTGCGATTGCGATGAGTACGAGACGCCGCATGAGAACTTCTCTCTCTCCCTGCGCGTTTCTTGCGCGCTTATTTGTCGACGACGATGGTGGCGTCGGTGCCGCCGGCGGCCGCCACGCGCGCCAGCGCCGCGTCCGCCGCCTTCACATCGTCGAACGGACCCATGCGAACCCTATAAAGACGCTGTCCATTCCTGTCGATTGAAGAAATGTTCAGTTGGCCTGCGCCGGACAGCCGCGCGCGCAGGCGCTGGGCATTGGCCATGGTCGCAAACGCGCCCGCCTGGACGTAAAGATGCGTCGTTCCGATGACCTGCTCGATGGTCACGCGGCCCGTGACCTGATCGTCGCTGGCGATCGAGGCGGTCTGGACGGGGGCCCGTGGCGCGGGCGCCGCGGCCGGATCGGGGGCCGCATCGATGGCCGCACCCGGCACGGGATCGAGCGAAGCGGTTTGAACGACACCTGCAGGCCTGGCCGGCAGGGCGTTGGCGATCTCGGGCGGGGTTTCGTCGGGCTGGGGTTGGCCATCGGGCAGATCGGCGCGGGCCACGAAGGTCACGCGCACCGGCGCCGTGCCGGTCGAATAAAAGCCGAGCAGCTTCGCCGCCTGCTCCGACACGTCGATGATGCGGCCTCTGGCGAAGGGTCCGCGATCGTTGATGCGCACCACCAGCGAGCGGCCGTTCTGAAGATTCGTGACGCGCACATTGACGGGCATGGGCAGCGTGCGGTGCGCCGCCGTCAGCGCGCCGGCGCTGAAGATCTCGCCGTCGGCGGTGCGCTTGCCGTCGAAATTGGGCCCGTACCAGGAAGCGACTCCGGTCTCGTCGTAATCGGGCTGTTCGCGCGGGTAATACCAGGTGTCGTCCACCTCGTAGGGCTCGCCGACCTTGTAGACGCCGGCGGTGGGCGGCACCTGCACGCTCGGCGTGACGGGCGGCGGCGGCGTCGTGCATGCCACCACCAGCGCCGGCGCCGCGGCAACCGTCAGGACATTTCTGAGCGCGCGACGCATAGGCCCCGTTCGATCAACGCATGGAATTCACCAAGGTTAATCGATGGAACCGCCATACTCAACCGCACCACATCCGATGCGACACGCAAATAGGCTGGCGGATGGGGTAGGATTCGAACCCACGAGACCCTTGCGGGCCTTCCGGTTTTCAAGACCGGCGCCTTCAACCACTCGGCCACCCATCCGGTCGGAGAGGCCGTTCTTATCCTGTCATTTCGCGGATTGCCACTGCATTGCCGCCGGCCGCGCCGCGCTCTGCTGCATGCAGGATTTCGCGTCAGCCCGCTTTCCGGCGGCGAAACAGGAAGCCGAGGCCCAAAAGCGCGGCGGCCGGGATCGCAAGCGTCGGCGGCTCGGGAACCGGATCCGGCGGATCGGCATCTTGCGGATCGGCGGAATTGAATCCCGTGGTCAGATCGCTGAGGTATGGCCCGGTATATTGATAGGTATCGTCCGGCAAGCCGCTCGGAGGATCAAGCAGATTGTCCTCGGTGATGTTGAAGACCGTTCCGCCGGAAAGCATCGGCGGCCGGATGCCGTCCGATGATTCCGATCTGAAATGCGTGTCGAGGCTGACATTGGAGCCGTTGGTCGCCGTCGGTGTGAGGCCGGTGATCACGATATTCCAGCTGTCGCTCATCAGCGTGTGCGCGGCGTCGTCGAAAATATTGATGTTGTACGTCCATGTCGTGCCCGGTTGAGGCGCGTTCGGATCGCCGGTCAGATATTCGAAATGCGCATCCGCGATGCCGAGGATTCCGACGCCCTCCTGCATCGTCTGCAAACTGACGTCGGCGACGGAGCCTCCGGAAAGATGCAGACCGACCGGCTGACCGGCATAGTCGTCGATCAAAAGAACGGTCGCCGATGCGGGGCTTGCGAGGAACATGGAAATAGCGACCGGCGCGATCGCCGCCGACAAAACGCTGGCCACCGAACATTTGCGCATCTTGCAGATTCCTTTTCGAAAGAATTCCGCTCTGACCAAAGCACAAGCTGTGCCATCGAGATGCATCGCGAGAATTTGCGAAATTGCGCGCGCTTCGGTTCGCGTCATTTCATGGACGGCCGGACTCTGTAAATTCAGTGGACGGAAATCCGCGTTTCACAACAATAAGTGTTCGCGATCGCGACACGCGCGCGCGCAATTCATTTTGTCTTTTGTTGGATCGTCAAAACCAATCGGGTTCGGCGGGCGCGGGCGACAGTTTCGCGATCTCGCGCTTGAGCGTGGCGACGTGCTTGCGATCCGCATTGAACGAGGGACGGATGCGGAGCTCGACGCGGTATTCCAAAGCATGCGGCGATTTCGATTTGCCGCTTGCGCGCAACGGATCGTCGGCCATGGCGGGACACTGCAGGAACGTGTAACCCGGCGGAACGTGTTTCCGCGCCCATTCGGTGGCTTTGCGCTCGGCTTCCTTGTCGTGGAAATCCTTGAAGCGCACGACCAGCTCTTCGGCCGGCCTATGTGCCTTGAGAATGTGCAATTGCTTCATCGGCGAACGTCCTTGCTCGGATGCGCCCATTTTGGCGTTCGCCTGGTTACCAATTCCTTTCGCAGGAATTCGATATCACGCTTTGGTAACCGCGTCCTCAGATATCGGCGTAGCAGCGCACCTCGCTTTTGGCGCCGGGCGTGGTCAGCGCGCCGTAGCGCGCGGGTCCCACATTCTTCGCGTAGCGCCAGAGCGCGCCGCTGCCGAAGGCGGCCGGTTTGGGCTTCCAGTTCTTCCGCCGTTCCGCGAGTTCGGCATCGCTGAGCTCGACATGCATCGTGCCCTTCTCGGCATCGATCGAAATGATGTCGCCATCTTTCAGCAAGCCGATCGGCCCGCCATCCGCCGCTTCCGGTCCGGTATGGCCGACGCAAAGCCCGCGCGTGCCGCCAGAAAAACGGCCGTCGGTGACGAGCGCGAGCTTCTCGCCCGCCCCCTGCCCCGAAATCGCGGCCGTCGTCGAGAGCATTTCGCGCATGCCCGGCCCGCCTTTGGGACCTTCGTAGCGGATGACGAGCACGTCGCCGTCCTGATATTTGCGCGCCTGCACGAAGGCGAAGCAATCCTCCTCGCAATCGAACACGCGCGCGGGCCCGCGATGCTTGAGATGCTTCAGCCCTGCCACTTTCACCACGGCACCATCGGGCGCGAGATTGCCTTTGAGTGCGGCCAGACCTCCGGTCGGCGCGAGCGGGTTCTTCGTGTCGCGCATGACTTTCTGGTTGGGATTGAATTTCACGTCGCGCAGATTCTCGGCGACGGTCCTTCCCGTCACCGTCATGCAATCGCCGTGCAGATAGCCGCCGTCGAGCAGCGCGCGCATCAGCATGGGCACGCCGCCCGCTTCCCACATATCCTTCGCCACATATTCGCCGCCCGGCTTGAGCGAGGCGAGATAGGGCGTCTTCCTGAAAATATTGGCGACGTCGAACAGGTCGAATTCGATGCCCGCCTCGTTCGCCATCGCCGGCAGATGCAGCGCCGCATTGGTCGAGCCGCCCGTCGCCGCCACGACCATCGCCGCGTTCTCGAAAGCCTTGCGCGTCGCGATCTGACGCGGGCGCAGATTCTTCGCGAGCAATTCCATCACCGCCTGCCCCGCCTTGAGCGCGAAATCGTCGCGCGAAAGGATTTCCGCCGGCGGGCCGGAGGAATAAGGCAGCGCCAGCCCAATCGCTTCGGCGACGCAGGCCATCGTGTTGGCGGTGAATTGTCCGCCGCAGGCGCCGGCGCCCGGGCAGGCGTGGCATTCGAGATCGTGCAGATCCTCGGCCGACATCTTTCCCGCCGCGAACTGGCCGACGCCTTCGAACACATCGACCACGGTCACGTCGCGGCCGTGGAATCTGCCCGGCATGATCGAGCCGCCATAAAGAAAGACGCTGGGCACATTCAGCCGCAGCATCGACATCATCATGCCGGGCTGGCTCTTGTCGCAGCCCGCGATGCCCACGAGCGCATCGTAGCAATGCCCGCGCATGGTGAGCTCGACGCTGTCTGCGATCACTTCGCGCGACACCAGCGAAGACTTCATCCCCTCATGGCCCATCGCGATGCCGTCGGTGACGGTGATGGTGCAGAATTCCCGCGGCGTGCCGCCGCCTTCCTTCACGCCCTTCTTGGCGGCCTGGGCCTGGCGCATCAGCGCGATGTTGCAGGGCGCGGATTCGTTCCAGCAGGTGGCGACCCCGATGATGGGCTGGTGGATTTCGTCTTCGCTGAGCCCCATCGCGTAATAGAAGGAGCGATGCGGCGCGCGGTCGGGTCCTTCGGTGACATGGCGGGACGGGAGTTTCAATTTGTCGAATTTTGGCATGGGCGGCCTCAATCGGATCAACGGGTTAGACGTCTATTTCACACTCTTTATTCGTTTTAGGGATTTCGCTACCCCCCTCCCCCCAACGCGTGCGCGCCATCTCCGGGGCATTTGCGCTCGGGCCGGAACAGGGAGATAGGGCGCCATACGCTATAGGCAAGATCGCCCGCCGGGAAAACCTCATAATGCCAGGCGGGAAACCGCCTCCTTGAGCCTCGAGGCGAGCGCAGCCGCCTCGGCCCGCTTTTCCCGCTGTTCGGCCAGCACCTCTTCCGGCGCGCGAGCCACGAATTGCTCGTTGGCGAGCTTGGTGTCGAAGCGAGCGATTTCGTCCTCGGCTTTCCGGAGCTCCTTTTCGAGGCGGGCGCGTTCCTTGTCAAAGTCGATCACATCGCCCAGCGGAAGCGCGGCGACCGCTTCGTTCAAAACGAACTGAGCCGAGCCTTGCGGGATGGCATCGGCGGTGTCGGCGGACGAAAGCCGCGCCAGCGTCATGATGACATCAAGATTGCGCTTGAGGCGGGCGGTGCTTTCCTTGCTCGCGTCTTTCAGGACCAATGCGATTTTTGCCGATGGCGGCACATTCATCTCGGCACGGATCGATCGAATTCCAGAGATAAGCCTCACAACCCAGCCCATTTCCTCGTTTGCGGCCATTTGTTCGCGGTCGAATTCTAGCGTCCACCAATCCTCGGGATTCGGCCAAGGTGTCTCTATCAGCATTGTAGCACGCGGAGATCCGTGTTCAGCAGAACGCGCCCATAATTCCTCTGTAATAAAAGGCATGAATGGATGAAGCAATTTTAGAATTTGATCGCGTACCCATGCCGCCGTGGCACGTGTTTCGACTTTTGCTTCTGTATGGGCACCAGTGAAAATCGGTTTGGCAAATTCCAGATACCAGTCGCAATAGATGTCCCAAACCAATCGATAAATGGCGCCAGCCGCTGCGTCAAATCTATAAAGCGGAATCAATACGTTCGCGTCGCGCTCAGGATCACTGGAGAGATACGTCCTGACGAATCCGGCAGTTGTGGTCACTTCTCCGACGATCCATTTGTTGACCGTCAGCGAAACCTTCGCCGGATCGAAATCGGGCCGCGTCACGCATTCGTTCATTTCGCAGAAGCGCGCGGCGTTCCACAGCTTGGTCGCGAAATTGCGGTTGGCTTCGACGCGCGTGGGCCCGATGCGCATGTCGCGCCCCTGCCCCGCGGCCAGCGCCAGCGTGAAGCGCAGCGCATCGGCGCCGAATTCGTCGATGAGCGTCAGGGGATCGACCACATTGCCCTTGGTCTTCGACATTTTCTGACCCTTCTCGTCCAGCACCCGCGTGTGGATGAAGACCGTTCGGAAAGGCACATCTTTCATGAAGTGCAGGCCCATCATCATCATGCGCGCGACCCAGAAGAAGATGATGTCGAACCCGGTGACGAGAACCGAGGTCGGATAGAAGCGTTTCAGCTCCGGCGTTTCGTCCGGCCAGCCGAGCGTGGAAAACGGCCACAGCGCGGAGGAAAACCAGGTGTCGAGAACATCGGAATCGCGCGTGAGTTTCTTGCCGCCCGCCTGCTTCATTGCATCGGCTTCGTTTTCCGCGACATAGATTTTTCCGTCCGCGTCGTACCACGCCGGAATCTGATGTCCCCACCAGAGCTGGCGCGAGATGCACCAGGGATGGATGTTCGTCAGCCAGTTGAAATAGACGTTTTCCCATTGCTCGGGAATGATGCGCGTCTTGTGGTCCTTCACCGCCGCAAGCGCTTTTTCCGCGAGCGGTTTGACGTTCAGATACCATTGCTCGGTCAGATAAGGCTCGAGCACGACCGTCTTGGTCTTCTCGTCATGCGGCACGGAATGGGTGATCGGCTCGGTTCTGTCGATCAGTTCGAGCGCTTCCAGATCGGCGAGGATTTGCTTGCGTGCCTCGAAGCGGTCGAGCCCGCGATAGGCAACCGGAACGGTATCGTTCAGCTTGCCGTCGACGGTCAGGATGTTGATGAGCGGCAGATCGTGCCGCTTTCCCACTTCGAAATCGTTGAAATCATGCGCCGGCGTGATCTTCACCGCGCCCGTTCCCTTTTCGGGATCGGTATATGCGTCGGCGATGATGGGGATATGCCGGTTGGCGAGCGGCAGGATCGCGCGTTTGCCGATCAGCGATTTGTAGCGCCCGTCTTCGGGATGCACGGCCACCGCCGTATCGCCCAGCATGGTTTCGGGACGCGTGGTGGCGACCGTGATGAACCGGCCGATCTGGCCTTCGATCGGATATTTGATGTACCAGAGATGGCCCTTGACCTCGATGTTCTCCACTTCGAGATCGGAAACGGCGGTCTGCAATCGCGGGTCCCAATTGACCAGCCGCTTGTCCTTGTAGATCAGGCCCTCGCGATAAAGCTCCACGAAGACTTTCAAAACCGCGCGGCTAAGCCCTTCGTCCATGGTGAAGCGCTCGCGGCTCCAATCGGCGGAGGCGCCGAGGCGGCGAAGCTGCTGCGTGATCGCGCTGCCATATTCGTTTTTCCACTTCCACACTTCTTCGAGGAATTTCTCGCGCCCCATCTGGACCCGGCTTTGCTGGCGCTCGGCGAGCGCGCGCTCGACGACCAATTGTGTGGAAATGCCGGCGTGGTCGGTGCCCGGCTGCCAGAGCACGTCCTTGCCCCGCATGCGTTCGAAGCGGGCGAGCGCATCCTGCAGCGTGTTGTTGAGCGCGTGCCCGATGTGAAGCCGTCCCGTGACATTGGGCGGCGGGATGACGATGCAGAACGGCTCGGCCTCGGGCCTGCGGCCCGCGCGGAATGCGCCCGAGGCTTCCCATTGGGCGTAGATGCGCCCTTCGACTTCGGAAGGATTGAAGGTCTTATCGAGCATATGATTCCTTTGAGCCGCCCTCCCGCGAAGAGAGGACGGAAAGGCATCATACGGTCAAGCCGCTATCTCTTGCGCGCCTTGCGGGCGACTTCGTTGCGTACGGCTTCTTCGAGCAGGTCCGGGAAGTTCTCGTCCATCCATTCGCGGATGATCGGCTTCATGCGGTCGATGACGGCGCCGGAATTCTCGGCCAGCCAGCTCTTGAGCACGGGCTCGAAGGTTTCGCGGATGGCGCGGTCGAGCACGGCCTCCACGCTGTGGCCGTCGATGGGGGCGACGGAGGTGGCGGGCGCCGCATGGGAATTCGCTTTGGCCGGCCTGATGCCGGCGAACGTATCGTCCAGCGCTTTGCGCGTCTTGTCGGAGAAAATGCCCTCACCAGAGGGCGCTTGGGCGGGCACGGAACTCACGGGCTCCTCCTCGATGGTCTGGAACACGACGTCGTCTGCGGGCATGGGCTCGGGCGCAAGAGGCGCGGGCTCGGGCGTCTCCTCGATGGCCTCGGTCAGATCGAGGACATCGCTGTCGGGCTCGGGTTGCGGTGCTGGCCGGGGCGCGGCCTGCGGGGCTTTGGCTTCCGCGGGCGGAGCATCCGCCGAATCTTCCGAGATGATCTTGCGGATGGAGGCGAGAATCTCCTCCATGGTCGGTTCATGCTGCGGATTCGACGACATTTTTCACTCCGGCCGCGCGGGGGCAACTCGACCCTATGACAGTTACCCACAGAAGAAAAGGCGAAGTTAACATTCCACTTAATTCGAGGGTTCAGTCGCCAAAGCCGAACCAGCGCCCGGCATTATCGTCGTAATATTCTGCAGGATCGTAAAACTTCACCTTGAGCCCGAGATTTTTCGCGGTGAGCTGGCCGGTGGCGGCGAGAAGCTGGTAGGCGGCGACCTCCGCATCGCGCTCCGAGCCCACCACGGCGACCTGCGAATTAAGCAATTCCTGATCGGCATTGAGCACGTCGAGAATCGTGCGCGATCCCACCTGCTGCTCCTTGCTCACGCCTTCGAAAGCAAGCTGATTGGCTTTCACCGCCGCCTGGTTCGATGCGATGGCGCTTTGGGCGGACTGGAACGCCTCCCAGGCGGCGCTCACGCCTTCGCGCGTCACGCGCTCGGCATTGACGGCGTCGAGCTGGGCCTGGGAATGGAGTTGCTTGGCCTGGCGCAGGGCCGCTTCGTCGGCGCCGCCCTGATAGATGGGCACCGTCAACTGCCCGATGACGGCGGTGCTGCGGATGGTGCCCGCGCCCGATGTCGCGCCGATGCCGGTGTTGAAGGCGCTGCGCGAATATTGGTACTGGCCTTGAAGCGAAAGCTGCGGCAGGAGCGCGCCCGTGGAATCGTCGACCGCGTAATCGGCGGCGTGTTCGTTTTCCTGGGCCGCGATCAGCGCCGGATTCTGTTTCAACGCCAGATTGAGGGCGTCGTCCTCCGTACCCGGAAGCGCCGGCAAGGGCGACGCTTCGTCGAGCGTTTCGGGCGCGCGTCCGATCACCTTCTGGAAATTCGCGCGGCTGATGGCGAGCTGGCCTTGCGCCGTGACGAGACCGGTTTGTGCCGCGGAAAGACGCGCCTGCGACTGGGCGACGTCGGTGCGCGTCAGTTCGCCCACGTCGAATTGTTTCTGCGTGGCGTCGAGTTGTTTCTTCAGGACATCGACATTGTGCTGGTTGAGATCGACGATGGCGGAATCGCGCACCACGTCCATATAGGCAGTGACGGCGGCGAGCAGCACCTGTTGTTCGGCATCGGTCAGTTGCGCGCGGCCGGCGCGGTCGAGCGCCTTGGCGCGGCCGATCTCGGCGACGGTGCGCCCGCCGCGGAAGAGCGGCTGGGTGACGGTCAATTCGCCCTGCAGCGGATGGTCGTTGAGCGCCTCGGGAACGCCGCTGATCTCCACGCGCTGGCTGCCGTAGGAACCGGCCGCATTGACGCTCGGCCGCCAGCCGGCATTGGCCTCGGCCACGCCCTCGTCGGTGGCGCGCAAGGCCGCGCGCTCCGCATCAAGTTGTGGATTTGTCTCGTAGGCGACGCCGAGCGCGTCGTCGAGGGAGAAAGTTTCGCCCTGTGCCGCGCCCGCAAACGCCAGCACGCTCACCGCGCCGGCCAGCGCGGCCTTGGATATTTTCGACATTTTCTTGAACCTGCCCCGTTGTCTTCCGCATCCCCATCATGTGGGGTCTTAGAAGACAAATCCAACGGGTGCGCGGAATCCGGCGAGCGGCGGAACCCAGGCGTCGAAATCGGCTCTGCGGCCCACATGACTTGCGTGACGGACAAAAAGTTGCGCCCGGCCGAGTTCGCCCTTTTGCATGATTGTGACGAGACGGCCGCCCTCGGCGAGTTGCGAAACCAGCTTCTGCGGCTCGGATTCGATGGCGCCGTTGATGAAAATCACGTCGTAAGGCGCCTTCGCCTTGAAGCCTTCGCCGAGCGCGCCCTGCACGACTTCGGCGTTTTCCGCCTTCACCGCCTGCAGCATGTCGATGGCGATGCGCACGAGATCGGCGTCCTGCTCCAGCGCCACGACATGGCTGGCAAGACGTGCGAGAATGGCTGTGGAATAGCCGGTGGCGCATCCGACATCGAGAACGGTGTTGGTGGGCTTGATGCCGGCGAGCTGCACGAGCTTGGCGAAGCTGCGCGGATCCATCAGGTAACGCCCCGCCACTACCTCAACCGGCACGTCGGCATAAGCGACCGCGCGCCTGGCGGCGGGAACGAAACGCTCGCGCGCGATCTCGCCCATCGCGGCCTGGACGCGCGTATCCGTCACGTCGTTGGCGCGGATCTGCGCTTCGATCATGTTGCGGCGCTGCTGGGCGTAATCGGGCATGACGGTCCCGTGGAAGAACTTGCGCGCTTATAGCGGCGGGCTTTCGCGCTGGCAACGCGGCGCCCATTCGTAGCGCACGATGCGATGGCCGTGGACGGGGTGGCGGCCTTCCTCGCGGCGCACGAGCCCCTCGCGTTCGTAGAATTGCGGCGCACGGCTTTCGACGGCCGTGATGAGATCGAAGCCGTCGGGCACGCGCGCCTTCACGAAATCCAGAAGTGTCTTTCCGATCCCGCGATTCTGATAGTCCGGCGCGATGAAGAGCTGTTCGAGCGTCGATCGGGAAAGCGACAGAAAGCCCGCGATCTCGCCGTCGGTCGTGGCGACGAAGACGGTCCAGCCCGCGGCGATCTCCGCGGGGAAACGCTCGCGCAATTCCGCGACCGTGACCGGCCGCTCCAGTGCCACGCCCGTCGAGATCCAGCTCTCGAGCCAGAGCCGCGCCACCGCATCGAGATCGCTGTCGCGATAGGAGCGAATCTCCACCTTCGGCCTCCCTTTGCCGGCCTCAGATTGCGGCCGGACCCCGGGCTCTGTTATAGCCCCGCCCTCGCCCAGGGCCACGTGGCGGAGTGGTGACGCAGCGGTCTGCAAAACCGCGTACCCCGGTTCAATTCCGGGCGTGGCCTCCAGCCTTCGCTCGCGAAGCGAGTGAAGGCTGCCGCGCCGAAGCATGAAATGCGAAGGCGGGCCGGCTGCCCGCGAGCTTCGGCTCGGCAAGCAAGCCCTCGCTAACACCGTCCACATACCCCATTCGCCCAATCGCAACGCCGCGCTTTGGTGGTAGAATCACTTCGGGGACGTCATCGGGCGTGTGGAGGTTCGTATGCCCAAGATTCTGATTAGCGTTTTCGTTGGCGTCGTGATCGGACTCGTTCTGGCCGCCATGTTCCCGGATGCGCTGGCCGATACTTTGTCGTTATTGGGCATGGCCCCGCCGTCCTGAACCTCATTTTCGCCTCCCATGCGCGAGGCTTTCGGCGTTAAGGGTCCGTTAACCTTGGTGTGCGAGCTTATGGGCGTCTTCCCTTGAAGACACCCCACCATTACCCAACGCCTTGGGGCCGGACCAAAATCCGGCCCTTTTTTCTTGGGTCCTGGAGATTTCGTCTAAGACGCTAATGGCGCGAGATTTTCCGCTTCAGTCTGCGGTACCAGCGCCGGGTGCGATGCCCCATTTCGGAGCGGCCCCAATAGACCTCGAATCGGCGGCGCGCCCGGCGCACCGGCGGCAGGTCCACCGACAGAACCAGAATGCCCAGCGGCAACATCCAGATGCCGAGCACCGGCAGGAACGCCAGAAGGCCGCCCACGCAGAGCGCAACCCCCAGCACGATTCGGATGATGCGCGATGCCGGCAGCGACACGCGATGGCGCCCGAACCGCAAAGCGGGTCCGGAGCTTTTGGAGGCGGCGCCATGGGGCATGGTGGAGATTCGTCCGAATTGTCGCGAAGCGAATTTTGATATAGTCACTGCCTTGAGGACGCGCTAGACACGCCTCCCCAAGTTCCCCGGTAGCTCAGTCGGTAGAGCAAGCGGCTGTTAACCGCTGGGTCGCTGGTTCGAGTCCGGCCCGGGGAGCCAGCTAGCTTCTCTTAGCGAGCGATCGCGAGCTTAGAGAAGCTGCTGTCCGCCGGCTTGACCGGCGGACCCATTCTCTTAGCCCGTCATGCGCAATCCAAGTAGGCGTGTCTTCCGGTTTGTTCGGGAGACGCATAACAAACTCTTAATCGGGCCGCCGCTCAATTGTCCGTGCGGTAATTGGCGGTGCCGACGAAGCCGCTCGAATAGCGGAACGGAGAATCGGATTTCACTTCGATCGTACCGTTCTTTTGCGGATGGAGCGGCGCGGCGGAAATATCGGCCGGTCCCTGCATATGCGCGCCCTGACAATCGCCCGAGGAATGCTGCTCGACATGGCGCTTGCCGCTCGCGTCCGTCGTGATCTGCACGGATTGCATGCAGACGTGACCGCCCGACATGGTCGAGACCATCGAGAAGCTCGTCGCGCCGGCGTCCGTATTGTGCGTTTCGATCAGCCGGCTGGGCGCGGCCAGAAGCGGCATCGTGGCGGTTTCGCGCATCATCTCGTCCATCTGCCGGTTCATCTCGGCGGAGATGCGGTCGAGGGCGGCGAAGGGCGAATACCAGCTCGAATAGCGCTGCACGAACGGGTTCTGCGCGCCGCGGTTGATGACGATCCTGGGCGCGTGATCGCCCGTGTAGAGGATGTGCTCGGTGCCGCCGCCCGGCAGATGGACGGTCATGGTGTGCACGTCCTGGGCGAGCGCCGAAAGGGAGAAGCCGGCAACGGCGAGTGCCGCGATGCCGGCCAGAACGGGGACGGTTCGCATGGGTCTTCTCCTTGGATTTCGGGCCCGACGATAGAATCCGCAAGCGTTCGCGGGCATGACGGGCGCCTGAATTGTTCGTAAGCGTGCCCGAATGACGCAGCCGGTCTTGGCCCGAATCCGGGCCGCGCTTGAAGGGCCCGCCCCGGATCACTAGGTTCGGATGCGAATCCGCGAAATTCCCTGCTTTGCCCATGGACATCAGACAAGACGCGCTCGCGGCCATCGGCAACACGCCGCTGATCCGCCTGAAACGCGCCTCCGAGGCCACCGGATGCGAGATCCTGGGCAAGGCCGAGTTCATGAATCCGGGCCAGTCGGTCAAGGACCGCGCCGCCCTCTTCATCGTCAGGGACGCCATCGCCAAGGGTACGCTCAGGCCCGGCGGCGCGATCGTCGAAGGCACCGCAGGCAATACAGGGATCGGCCTTGCGGTCGTGGCCAACGCGCTCGGCTTCAAGACGGTGATCGTCATCCCCGATACGCAGAGCCAGGAAAAGAAGGATGCGCTGCGCCTGCTCGGCGCCGAGCTGATCGAAGTTCCCGCCGTGCCCTATCGCGATCCCAACAATTACGTGAAGCTTTCGGGGCGGCTCGCCGAACAATTGGCGAAATCCAATCCGGCGGGCGCGATCTGGGCGAACCAGTTCGACAATGTCGCCAATCGCGAAGCGCATATCGAAACCACTGGCCCCGAAATCTGGAGACAGACCGGCGGCAAGGTCGACGGCTTCACCTGCGCGGTCGGAACGGGGGGAACGCTTGCGGGCGTCGCCTTCGCGCTGAAGGATCGCAACAAGCATATCCGCATCGCCGCCGCCGATCCGATGGGGGCTGCGATCTATTCCTGGATCAAGACCGGCGAGTTGAAAGCCGAAGGCTCCTCCATCACCGAAGGCATCGGGCAAAATCGCGTCACCGCCAATCTCGAAGGCGCGCCGATCGACGACGCCTACGCCATTCCCGATTCCGAAATGCTGCCCATCGTGTTCGATCTGCTCGAACATGAAGGGCTGTGCGTCGGCGGCTCGACCGGCATCAACGTGGCGGGCGCGATCCGGATGGCGAAGGAGCTCGGCCCCGGTCACACCATCGTCACCATCCTGGCCGATTACGGCACGCGCTATCAGAGCAAATTGTTCAACCCCGAATTCCTGAAATCCAAAGGCCTGCCCACGCCGCACTGGCTGACCAATCCGCAGAAACCAATCGAAGTGCCCTACATAAGATGAAACCGAATTCTCCGCTCGTCTCGACCGAATGGCTCGCCGCGCATCTTGCCGCGCCCGACATCCGCATCGCCGATGCGTCCTGGTACCTGCCGCAGGCCGGCCGCGACGCGAAGGCCGAATATCTTTCCGCGCATATTCCGGGTGCCGTGTTCTTCGACATCGACGAATTGTCGGATGAGACCAGTCCCCTGCCCCACATGCTCGCGCCTGCGCCGAAATTCGCGAGCCGCATGCGCAGGCTTGGCCTCGGCGACGGCAATCTGATCGTCGTCTATGACGGCGCGGGCGTCTATTCCGCGCCGCGCGCCTGGTGGATGCTGCGCGCCATGGGCCATGAAGACGTCGTCGTGCTCGACGGCGGCTTGCCCAAATGGAAGCGCGAGGGTCACGCCGTCGAAGACATGCCCCCGCCCGCCCGCTATCACCGCCATTTCACGCCGCGCGCCAATTACGCGCTTGTGCGCGATTTCGATCAGGTCATGGCCGCCGTCAAAACCCGCGACGAGCAGATCGTGGATGCGCGCAGCGCCGCGCGCTTTGCCGGCAGCGAAGCGGAGCCCCGGCCCGGCGTGCGCCCCGGCCACATGCCGGGCAGCCGCAATCTTCCGTATACGGAACTCATTGCCGCCGACGGCACGCTGAAGCCCATGCTCGAACTCTGCGAAGTTTTCGCCCGCCACGGCGTCGATCCCCAGCGCCCCACCATCACAACCTGTGGCTCCGGGATCACGGCATCCATCGCGCTTCTGGCCCTGAATGTTGTGGGCGGAAACGCGGCTGCCGTGTACGATGGCTCCTGGGCGGAATGGGGCGCGGCGGCGAATGCCCCCGTGGAGACAGGATGAGCGTCACGACCGCGAGCGAAGCAAAGCGGATTCCGACGGTCGTCACCTTTCTCGAAATGAAGGCGCGGCCTCCAGTCCTGCCGCCGCAGCAGCCGAAACTGAAAGCCGCGATCCTGAAGGCCGAGCATCCGCCGGTGCATTTCTACCGCTATCTCTACGATGCGGTCGGGCGCGAATATATCTGGGTGGACCGCAAGAAGAAGAGCGATGCCGAGATCGCCGAGCTTCTGAAGAATCCGGCGCTCGAGCTCTTCGTGCTTTACGCGGAAGGAAATCCCGCCGGCATGGCCGAGCTCGATTTCCGCGATGCCGCCGCCGCCCAGCTCGCCTATTTCGGACTGATCCCGGAATATGTGGGCAAGAGGCTCGGCTATTATTTCCTCTATCACGCCGTCATCAACGCCTGGTCGCGGCCGATCAAGAAACTCCGGGTCAATACCTGCACGCTCGATCATCCGCGCGCGCTGCCGCTCTATCAGCGCATGGGCTTCGTGCCCTACACCCGCGAGGAGCGCTATATCGAATTGCCGTAAGAGGCGGCCGGGCGAAAGATTCTGCCGGCCCGGCCCCATTTCCTTCCCCACCGCAAACGGGCAAACTCGCGGGATAAAAACAACAGGGAGAGGCGCGGGATGGCTATGACGCAAGCGGCGAAAGAACCCGAACTGTTCGGGCATCCGCGGGGGCTGACCTATCTTTTCACGACCGAGATGTGGGAGCGCTTTTCGTATTATGCGATGCGCGCCATCCTCATTCTCTATCTGACGAATTATCTGCTCGCGCCCGGCACGTTCGAACATGTGCTCGGCTATCACATGCTCCACGACATGTTCCAGTTCGCGTTCGGCCCCATCGACGCGCACGGCCCCGTCACCATGACGCCGCAAGGCCCGGTCTATCAGCAGCAATTCGCGTCGCTGATCTACGGCGTCTACACCGGCTTCGTCTATCTCACGCCCTTCTTCGGCGGCATGCTCGCCGACAACTGGATCGGCCAGCGCTACAGCGTCATCATCGGCGGCATCCTGATGGCGATCGCCGAATTCATCCTCATGGTGCCGTCGCTTCTGTTCCTGGGATTGTTCCTGCTCATCCTCGGCAACGGCTTCTTCAAGCCGAACATCTCCACGCAGGTCGGCAATCTCTACAAGCCCGGCGATCACCGCATCGACAGCGCCTATTCGATCTTCTATGTCGGCATCAATGTGGGCGCGACCTTCTCGCCCCTGATCGCGGGCACGCTGGGCGAAAGCGTCGGGTATCAATGGGGCTTCTTCGCGGCCGGAGTCGGAATGGTCATCGGCCAGCTCGTTTATGTGTTCGCGCTGCGCACGCTGCCGCCCGACCGCGTCGCAAGGCTGAAATCGCATACTGAAAAGAGCAAGCCGCTGACGGGGCAGGATTGGAAAGCGGTGACGGCGCTTATACTGCTCTGCATTCCCACCACCTTCTTCTGGGCGACATATGAGCAACAGGGCAACACGATCAATCTCTGGGCGCAGGACTTCACCAACCGCGCGCTGATCCCCGGCCTCATCGACTGGCAGATTCCGGTGACGTGGTTCCAGTCGTTCAACCCGTTCATGATCGTGGCGTTCACGCCGCTGGTGGTGGAATTCTGGGCGCGCCAGGCCAGGCGCAAGCGCGAGCCTTCCGTCGTTACCAAGATGGCGCTGGGCGATTTCCTGCTGGCCGGCTCCTATCTCATCATGGCGCTGGCGGCTTATGTCACAGGCGGTTCCGGCCATGCGAGCTGGCTGTGGCTTTTCGCCTTCTTCGCCGTCATCACGCTGGGCGAGCTTTATCTCTCGCCCATCGGCCTTGCGCTGGTCGCGCGCGTGGCGCCCGCGCAGATCCTTTCGGCCATGATGGGCCTCTGGTTCATCACCAGCTTCACCGGCAATCTGCTCGAGGGCTATATCGGCACCTATTTCACGCGCATGGACAAGGTGCATTTCTTCCTGCTCTGCGCGGCCATCGGTGCGGCGGCGGGCGTGGTGACATGGCTGTTCGACCGCCCGCTCCGGCCCATCCTCGAAGTCAAGCCGGATAAAGCGTCCGAGCTCGCCGAACAACAGGGCATCCCCGCGACCAAGCCGCAGGCCGGCGAATAGGCCTTGTCATCGCCGCGTGCGCGAACGACATTGCCGCGCATGAGCGACGACAAACCCGGCACCATCGCAACCCATCTCGGCCGCATGAGCGCGGAGCATTTCGGCGTGGTCAACACGCCGGTCTATCGCGCCTCGACCATTCTCTATCCCGATCTCGCCACGCTCGAAGCCAATGCGATGCCCTACACCTATGGGCGGCGCGGAACGCCGACCTCGCGAAGCTTCGAGGAAGTCGCGAACGCGCTCGAAACCGGCGCGCGCACGGTGAGCGTGCCGTCCGGCCTCAACGCGATCGCGCTTGCGATCCTCAGCGTCTGCGCTTCGGGCGATCATCTTCTGGTGACGGATTCGGCCTATCTGCCCACGCGCCATTTCTGCGACCGCGTGCTCAAGCGCTTCGGCGTCGAGACGGAGTATTACGATCCGCTGGTCGGCGCCGGCATCGAAAAACTTTTCAAGCCGAACACGAAGGCGGTTTTTTGCGAAAGCCCCGGCTCGCTTACCTTCGAGGTGCAGGATATTCCCGCCATCGCGGCCGTGGCGCATGCGCGCGGCGCTTCCGTGCTGATGGACAACACCTGGGCGACGCCCGTCTATTTCAAACCGCTCGCGCATGGCGCCGATCTTTCGATCCAGGCGGCGACGAAATATGTCGGCGGCCATGCCGACGTGATGCTGGGCTACGTCACGTCCAATGAAAGCCACAAGCAGCGGCTCGTGGATACGCATGGCTATCTCGGCCTCTATGCCAGCGGCGACGATTGTTTTCTCGGGCTGCGCGGCTTTCGCACCCTCTCCGTCCGGCTCGCGCGCCATTACGAGAACGGCGTGGCGCTCGCGCGCTGGCTGCAAGCGCGCCCCGAAGTCGCGCGCGTCATCCATCCCGCGCTCGAAACCGATCCCGGCCACGCCATCTGGAAGCGAGATTTCACCGGCGCATCCGGATTGTTCGCCATCGAATTGAAGCCGCTCGCGCATGAGGCGCTCGCCGCCTTCATGGACGGGCTTCGGCTCTTCGGCATGGGCTTTTCCTGGGGCGGCTATGAGAGCCTGATCGTGCCGGCGCGCATCCATCGCACCGCGCGGGTCTTTGCGGCGAACGGTCCGGTGCTGCGCATCCATGCGGGGCTTGAAGATGCGGGCGATCTGATCCATGACCTCGACGAAGGCTTCGCGCGGATGAAGGCGCATGAGTGACCGCAATCTCTCCGAACGGCAATTCCTCGACGCCGTGACCTATAATGACGACGGCCTCGTGCCGGTCGTGGCCCAGGATTCCGCGACCGGCGCGGTCCTGATGCATGCCTGGATGAATCGCGAAGCCCTGCAGATCACGCTTGAAACCGGCGACGTCACCTATTGGTCGCGCGCGCGAAAGGCGCTGTGGCGCAAGGGCGAGACCTCGGGCCATACCCAGCGCCTCTCCGAAGCCTTCGTCGATTGCGACGGCGACACGCTTCTCCTCAAAGTCGATCAGAAGGGCCCGGCCTGTCACACCGGCGCGCCGAGCTGCTTCTTCCGGAAGCTCGATTACTAATACCACTTCGTCATGGCCCGGCTTGCTTGCCCGCCGAAGCTGAAAGCGTAGGCGGGTCCGGGCCATCCATTTTTCTTTTCAAGAAAATTGGATCGCCCGCATGAAGCGGGCGATGACGGAATGGGTCAATCCGTCCAGAAATTCGTGCCCGGATAATCGCGGTCGCGCGGAAACGCGTGCACGATCAGTGCCGCCGCCAGTCCCGCGACCGCGCCCATCGCCGCGGCGAGCAGATGCGCCGCCGACACCAGAGCGCCGCCCGCCGATCCCGCCAGCATGAAGAGGCCTGTGAGCGTTACGCGCCGCATGGGCGCCTCCGTCATTGCTCTACTCGAATATCGTGCGCAGATGCGCGTTCAGGAACTTGCCTTCGGGATCGAGTTTCTTGCGCAACACCCCGTAGCGCCCAAATTCAGGGTAGATTGCGGCGAACTCATGGCCGGTGCGCGTGTGCCGCTTGCCCCAATGGGGGCGGCCCTGATAGCGGCGGAAAACCGCTTCGCAGGCGTTGAACAATTTCGCGGTATCGACCTTGTGGTATTGATGCACGGCGATGGTGCAGCTTTCGCGCCGATAGAAGGGGCTCAGCCAGATATCGTCGGATTTCACGGTGCGGAATTCGATGGGAAAGCCCGTGTTGATTCGATCCTTGCGGATCATCTCCACGATTTCGCGCAGCGCAGTCGCGCCGTCCTTGTAGGCAAGCCCATATTCCATTTCGTTGAAGCGGATGGTGCGCGGGCTCGGGAAGATTTCGTGGCTCCAGCGCACGCGCCCCGGCCCCGGCATCAGCCGCGAAAAGAGGCGATGCGCCGGTCTCAGGAGCGGCGGCGCGAAGCGCAGCACCTCGTTGATCCCCGCAAACGCCTTGGCGTCGGCGCCTTCCGACAATCCCTTGTCGCGCATCTCTTCGGCCGTGCGCGGCTGAGGCGCGGGCTCGTCGCTCTCGTTGAGCGATTTGCAGACGCAAGTCTCGGCGTAAGGGAACCAGAAGAATTCGAAATGGCGGTTGCTCGCGACGAGCGCGTCGAGCTTCGCAAACATTTCCTCCGGCGCCATCAGGAAATTCTTTTCGAGCAGCTTGTAGGCCGGGCGCACCTGCATCGAAATCTCGGTCATCAGGCCGAGCGTGCCCATCGACACGCGGCCCGCCTCGAAGATTTCCGCGTTCTCGTTCGCCGAACAATTCAGAACGTCGCCATTCGCCGTGATGATGCGAAAGCCCGCGACCTGCGACGACAGACTGCCGAGCGTGCGCCCCGTGCCGTGCGTGCCCGTGCCGACAACGCCGCCCAAAGTCTGCCGGTCGATGTCGCCCATATTGGCGAGCGCGAGCCCATGGGGAAAAAGCGCAGGGCCTATCGCCCAGAGCGGCGTCGCCGCGCCGAAGGTCGCGATCTTCTTTTCCGCATCGACGTTTTTCAGACCGCTGAACGCGGCGAGATCGATCAGCGTGCCGCGCGTCGCGCAAAGCGGCGTGAAGGAATGGCCGGTGCCCGGCGCGCGCACTTCGCTGCCGCCCCGGATGGCGGCGGCGAGCGCAACGTCGTCCCGGGGCGCCACGATCTCGCGCGGCTTGGCCACCACGCCGCCCGACCAGTTCGACCATTTCCCGCCGACGATTTTCATGGAGAGGCCGTTTAAGCGCGCATTACGGCGGCGTCAATCTTGCAATCCGGAACGTTTTGTATAAGCGCCCGTCGGCCCGTCGTTTTCGCGCTCCGCAATTTTACCGATACCGGCCCGTTCATCGCCGGTTCAGGATAAAAAGCGAAATCTGCGGCTCGTAGCGGATCGCCTTCGCGTTTGAAAGCGTTTCCACAGTTCTCGCGCGAGCGGCGTGCGTAACCCAAGGACAGTGCAATGCGAAAAATGCTCAGCCCGCTTCTGGCGGTTTCCACCCTGTCGCTTCTCAGCGCCTGCGTGACCCAGCCCGTGGGACCGATGATCCCCGCCCGCCCCGGCGAGGGAAAATCGATGCAGCAATTCAGCCAGGACGACGATTACTGCCAGGATTATGCGGGCGACAAGGTGGCCGGCCGCGTCAGCCGCGCCAATGACGAAGCCGTGCGCCGCGGGCTCATCGGCACGATCATCGGAGCCGCCGTCGGCGGCGCCGTCGGCAATACGCGCGGTGCGGTGGTGGGCGGAACGGCGGGCGCCGTGATCGGCTCCAATTCGGGGCGCGGCTACGATCAATATGGCGTGCAGCGCGAATACGATCTCGCCTACGCGCAATGCATGGCCTCGCGCGGCGACGATGTGCCGGGATGGTACGAGCATCCCCATCACGACCGCGATTACGACCGCGGCCACGACAACGATCGCGATTACGACCGGGGCAACCGCGGCGATCACGATTACGACGACAACGGTCCGGACGACCGCGATAGCGGCCCGCCGGACGATGATGACCAGGATTGAAGTTTTGCATTCAAAAAATATTGTCATCCCGGCCAGGCGATGCGCAAGCATCGCGCGAGCCGGGACCCACAGTGAATTTGTTTCAGTGGGTCCCGGGTCTCCCCCGGACCAAGTCCGGGGTCGCCCGGGATGACAATTTTCAATTCCTGACTAAGCCGCCTGAATATGCCCATCCACAATGTGGATCGAGCGATCCGCCGTCGCCGCGAAATCGGGATCGTGCGTGACCGCCACGACCGCGCGATTATGCGCGCGCGCCAGATGGCGCAGGATCTCCTGCACGATGGCGCTCGATTTGGTGTCGAGATTGCCGGTGGGTTCGTCGGCGAGGATGAGCCGCGGATCGTTGGCGAGCGCGCGCGCGATGGAGACGCGCTGGCTCTGCCCGCCCGAGAGCTGGCGCGGCAGCTTGTTGGCCTGATCGCCGAGCCCGAGTTCGCCGAGCAATTCCGCGCCATAGGTTTTCACTTCGGCCATGCTGCGCTTGCCGAGCTTCTCCATCGGCATCATGACGTTTTCGAGCGCGGTGAATTCCGGCAGCAAAAAATGCGACTGGAACACGAAACCCAGCTCGGCCAGCCGCACATCGGCGAGTTTTTCGTCGTCATAGGTCGAAGTCTCGACGCCGTTCAGCCAGATACGCCCCGAAGTCGGGCGGTCGAGCAGACCGAGCAGATAAAGCAGCGAGGATTTTCCCGAGCCCGACGGCCCGGTGATCGAAACGAATTCGCCCGCGCGCACTTCGAGATCGATGTTCTCCACCAGCGTCACCGGCACTTCGCCGGCAAGCCGCCTCGTGAGCTTTTCGGTTTTGATGATGACGTCGCTCATTGCGCGCCGCGCAGGATATCCACCGGCTGGACGCGCGCGGCCTTGCGCGCCGGCATCAGCGCGGCCATGGTCGAAGCGGCAATCGCGAAGCCGCCGGCGATGGCGAACTGCACCCAGCTCCAGTCCAGCGGCAGATGGATCGGATCGGAGCCGGGGAATTTGAAGGTGAGCGACATCAGCCCCGCCATGATGATCATGCCGAGCGGCAAGCCCGTGGCGCAGCCGGCCAGTCCCAGAACCGCGCCCTGGAAGAGAAAGATGCGCTCGATATCGCGGGCGTGGAATCCCATCGAGCGCAGGATCGCGATATCGCGCTGCTTTTCCATCACGACGGTCGAGATGATGTTGTAGATGCCGAACGCGGCCACGATCAGAACCGCGCTCACCACTGAATACATGATGATGTTGCGGATCATCAGCGTGCTCATCAGATCTTCGGACTGCTCCTGCCAGGACACCGATTTGTAACCGCCGCGCGCTTCGATCTTCGCGGCGACGGCCTGCGCCTGATACGGGTCCTTCAGCTTGACGACGATATTGTTGATGCGATTGGGCCGGTTCATCAGCGATTGCACGCGCTTCAATGAAACGAAGGCCTGACCTTCGTCGTATTCGGCGCGCCCCGTATGGAAAATGCCGACGATCTGGAACGTGTGCACCTGCCCTGTCGTGGCCGAGACCGTGATGTTCTCGTTCATGCGCAGCGAAAGCTTGCGCACCAGTTCGCTTCCCAGAATGATCCCGTCGGAATTGGATTCGAGATCGGAGATCGCGCCCTCTTTCATATACTGGCCGATGGTGGAGACCTGTTCGATCTCCGAGGGGATGATGCCGTTCAGCGTCAGCGTCTCGTCCTTGCCGGCGAAATCGACGAGCGCCTGCCCCTGCAGCGAGGGCGAGGCGATGGCGCCGGGAATGGTGCGGATATATTCCAGGATCTGGCGGTAATTGCGGATGCCGCGCGTTTCGGTTTCGGGCTTCACGTCGCGCACCTGGACCGCACCTTGCGGATAAAGCTGATTGGCGGGCTGCAGCGTCGGATTGCGGAATTCGTCTTGAACGGTGATATGGGGCGAATTGTCGACGAGGCGCTTGATGAAATCCTGCTCGGAGCCCTGCATCATCGAGGAGATGGCGAGGAAGAACGCCACGCCCAATATGATTCCGAGCAGCGACACCACGCTCTGCCGCTTTCGCGCCAGCAAATGCTTCACCGCGATCGAGATCAGCAGCGGGTTCATTTCACTTCGGCGTGGACGCGCTCGCCGTCCTTGAATGTGTCCTCGGGGTTGGTCGCGACGAGATCGCTTTGCGCGAGCCCGGCGCGGATTTCCACCTGCTCGGCGCCCTTCGCGCCGGTCGTCACCGCGACCTGCGCGAGCCTGCCGTCGCGCACCACCCAGACCTTGCCGTTCGCATAGGCGCTTGCCGGCACGAGCAGCGCGTCCGGATTCTGATGCACGACGATATTGGTCTCCGCCGTCATGCCGATGCGAAGCGGCGAGTCCGCCGGAATCGACACGCGCACGCGATAGCTCCGCGCCACGGGATCGCCTTTGGGCGTGATCTCCAGCACCTTGCCGTCGAAGATCTGGCCCGGAAACGCATCGGCGCGGATCAGCACCTTCTGGCCGACCTTCACCAGCGAAATATCTTCCTCGTCCACTTGCGTGGAGACGCGCAAAGGAGCCGCGCAGGAGAGCCAGAACACCGCCTGGTTGATGGGAATGAACTGACCCACTTCGCCGTCGCGCTCGATGACGTGGCAATCGCCCGGCGATGCCAGCGTCATGTATCCGGCTTGCGCTTCGGCGGCTTGCACCGCCGCGCGCGCCGCCTGCCAATCCGATTTGGCCTTGTCATAGGTCGCTTGCGCGATGATGCCGCCCTTCACCAGCCGCGCGTCGCGATCGTAATCGGCGCGCGCGAATTTCTCCTGCGCGATGAGCTGGTCGAGATTGCCTTGCACGTCCTTGTTTTCGAGCCGCGCGAGCACCTGGCCTTTCTTGACGTCGTATCCTTCATAGGCCTCGATCCGGGCGATGCGCGCGCCGATGCGCGGCGCGATCGGCGTCATCACGGTGGGCTCGACGGTGCCCGTGGCATAGACGGCCTCGACGGCCGGCCCGCGCGTGGGATGGGCGGCGGCGACCGTGGGCAGCTTGACGGCCTGCCACACGGCAAAACCCGCCAGCGCGGCGGCGACGATGCCCGCCCCTATCCAGATCGGCTTTTTGGCCATGGATCCTTTGCCGCTGCCCCGCCGCTGTTGGACTATGGACCCTCTACATGGGGATTTTCCTGACGGAAATCAAAGGGGTGGGGATGATGGTAGCCCCGCCAGGAATCGAACCTGGATCGCTCGCTTAGAAGGCGAGAGCTCTATCCATTGAGCTACGGGGCCATCGGATGACGGAAAACAGAATACGGGGATCAGACAAAAACGCCCTTCCGATACCTGTTCTCCGTATTCCGTATTCCGTCAATGACTCCACGGGACCTTGCGGTCGAATCTGAAATTCTCCGCATAGGATTTCGCGCGCGGCTTGACCGAATGCGGCTCGAACGCCTGAAACGGGATCTCGTGTTTCTCGGCATAGGCCACCGCCTCCTCGGCGGTGTCGAATTCGAGTTCGATCTGCTGGCGCATGTCCGACGAGCTCGTCCATCCCATCAGCGGATCGGGCGCGCTGGGGCTGGCGGGCTCGTATTCGAGCACCCAGTTCTTGGTGCGGGCCTTGCCCGACTGCATGGCCGTGCGTGCCGGCCGGTAGATGCGCGCGCGCATGAATGCCTCCCTTCAACAATTCGTTCCTCGGCGAAGGCTGGCTTGCCAGGCGTAGCGTCGCGCCGAAGCAGCCCAGGCTTCGCCCTTCCGCCTTCGCTCTTCGGGCTACGGCGGACAAGTCGGGCTACGCCGGGCCAGTCTTCGCTTCGCTGGCGCGACGCGAAGACTGGTCGGAGCGGCGTGATTCGAACACGCGACCCTCTGCTCCCAAAGCAGATGCGCTACCAGGCTGCGCCACGCTCCGCCGCGTTCCCCTTACATGCTCCACGAGCGCCCTTCAATGGACGGTAAAGATGGCGCTTTTCACCCGCTCGCCCGGCGCGATGCCCAGCGCCGCCGCCCCGCCCCCGTTGATCTCCAGAACCGCGCGCACGGCCTCGGTCGATTTGATCAGCTTCAGGGATTCGGGCGTGGCATTGGCCGCGATGCTCGCGATCGAGCCGTCGTCGCGGATGAAGATCATGTCGAGCGGCAGGATCGTGTCCTTCATCCAGAAGGTGACGAAAGAGGGCTGGTGGAAGTCGAACAGCATGCCGGCGTCGGGCGCCATGTGGCGGCGGAACATCAGGCCTTTTTCCTGCGAGGCCTGATCGGCGGCGATCTCCACATGGAAGACGGCAACACCGTGTTTCGTCGCGATACTGATGGTCGAACGCGGAAGGGCCGCCGCATGCGCGCTCGCGCAAAAGAGCGCGGCGATCAACGCCAGAACGAAACTGCGCATGAAGAACCTTGGGCTCGCGAATCCGGCCTCAGGATTCCAGAACCGTGATCTCCGCCGCAAGCTCGCCTTTCGGCCCGTCGCCCGCGCGCACGCGCACGAGCTGGCCCTGGCGCAGTTCGCGGATGCCCGCCCGCCTCAGCGTCTCCATATGGACGAAGATGTCCGGCGTATTGGGCCCGCGGGAGACGAAGCCATAGCCCTTGCCCCGGTTGAACCATTTGACCGTCGCCTCGAAGGCCGGGCCCTTGGCTTCGGTGGCGTAGCGCGAGCTTCTCTGGGCGGGGGGCTGGACGGAGGCCGTGGAATTGTCGAGCGAGAGCAGCCGGCGCGCCTGCAAGCCCTTGGGTCCCTGAACGGCTTCGCATACCACCCGGGCCCCCTCATAGGCGGCCTTGAACCCCGATTGACGCACGCAGGTCTGATGCAGGAGGACATCCCCTTCCGGCCCGCTCAGTGGTTTGATGAAGCCGTATCCTTTCGTGAGATCGAACCATTTGATAAGGCCAGCGACCTCGAACGCGGAATCGCCCATAACGGGCGCAACCGCAACACTCGTTTCCATCCCGTTGCCCCCAATCACCGCAGTCTGAATAGTAAAGATAGGGTTAACACAACTGTCACTCTTGTGGAAGGAATTCGGTTCGCCAATACAGCCCAGAATTGCAAGACCTTGGCGCTGTCATCACCAAGTCATTGTTCGGGCTTCACTTCCAACTGTTGCCAAAGGAGCACATCTGTCCATGGAATTTTCCGGCCGATATGCGATCCCGGCTCCGCCTGAGGAGGTCTGGGCCGCGCTGAACGATCCCAGGGTGCTCAAGGCCTGCATCAATGGCTGCGAGGCGATGGAAAAGACCGACGCCAGCCATTTCCTGGCCAGCGTCACGCTCAAGATCGGGCCCGTGAAGGCGACCTTCAAAGGCAAGGTGGCGCTGGAGGAGATGGATCCGCCGCGCCGCTGCGTGCTGAAGGGCGAAGGCCAGGGCGGCGTCGCCGGTTTCGCCAAGGGCGAGGCGGAGATCCTCCTGTCGCCCGCGGATGGCGGAACGCTGCTCGCCTACAAGGCCAAGGCCAGCGTCGGGGGCAAGCTCGCCCAGATCGGCCAGCGCCTGATCGACGGCGCGGCCAGGCAGATCGCCGACGATTTCTTCGAACGCTTCTCCAGAATGGTCTGCACCACGCCCGGCGCCATCCTGCCGGAGGATCGCGCCGATATCGCGGTCGAAGCGGAGCTGCCCGCCGACGGGGTGGCCGAGGAAGAAGCCCGCCGCGAGGGCCTTGCCCCGGAAATCTGGGTGGTGGGGCTGATCGCGGTGATTGTCATATTGCTGATACTTTTCAGCATCGCGCTCTAACGCTGATCGCGGAACTCCAATCCCACCATCGTCATGGCCGGGCTTGTCCCGGCCATGACGAATATGGATAGGCCCGATCCAAATCAACATGACAGCATGGCTTGACGCTCTTCTGCGTAAAGCCAAGACTTGCGTCGAACGCTATCTCCACGAGGTGAGGATGACCGCCATTTCCATGACGGTGAACGGCAAGCCCGTTTCCGCCGATGTCGAGGACCGCACGCTGCTCGTCTATTTCCTGCGCGAGCATTTGCGGCTGACCGGCACGCATATCGGCTGCGATACGAGCCAGTGCGGCGCCTGCGTCGTGCATGTCAACGGGCGCGCGGTGAAGAGCTGCACCATGTTCGCCGCCCAGGCCGACGGCGCAAACGTCACGACCATCGAAGGCCTCGCCAAAGACGGCAAGCTTCATCCCGTGCAGGAAGCTTTCCGCGAAAATCACGGGCTGCAATGCGGCTTCTGCACGCCGGGCATGATCATGACCGCCGTCGACATGATCGCGCGCGGCCGCGCCACCGACCGCAAGACCATCCGCGAAGAACTCGAAGGCAATATCTGCCGCTGCACCGGCTATCACAACATCGTCTCGTCCATCGAGGATGCGGCGAAGAAGATGCCAAAGTCGGGACAACCGGCATGATCCCGTATCCGTTTACTTATCACCGTCCCAAATCGCTCGCCGAAGCGGCGAAACTGTTTCACGGCGACGCGAAATTCCTGGCCGGCGGCCAGACGCTGATCCCGGCGATGAAGATGCGCCTCGCCAATCCGTCCGCGCTCATCGACATTTCCGGATTGAAGGAATTGTCGTTCGTCCGCGCGGGCGGCGATGCGGTCGTGATCGGCGCCGGCACGAAGCATTTCGACGTCGCCAATTCGGCGGAGGTCAAACGCGCGATCCCCGCCCTCGCCGATACGGCCGAACAGATCGGCGATCCGGCCGTGCGCCATATGGGCACGCTCGGCGGCAGCCTCGCCAACAACGATCCGGCGGCGGATTATCCGGCGGCGGTTCTGGCATTGGGCGCCACGATCAAGACCACCAAGCGCTCGATCGCGGCCGACGATTTCTTCACCGGCATGTTCTCGACCGCGCTCGACGACGGCGAGATCATCACCGAGGTTTCGTTTCCGGTGCCGGAGCGCGCCGCTTACGCGAAATTCCCCAACCCTGCTTCGCGCTATGCGATGGCCGGCGTATTCGTCGCAAAAACCAAGCATGGCGTGCGCGTGGCGGTGACGGGCGCCGCCCCTTGCGTCTTCCGCGTCAAGGAGATGGAAGCGGCGCTCGCGAAGAATTTCGCGCCCGATGCGGTGGCGAAGATCGCGGTCGCGGCCGATGGCATGAATTCCGACATTCACGCCACGGCCGAATACCGCGCCCATCTCGTCACGGTGATGGCCGGACGCGCCGTCGCGGCGGCCTGAGCCTTACTCGTTCACGAACTTCGTGAAGGCCTCCAGGATCGAGCGCCAGCGCGTCAGGCTGTGCGTCAGCGATTCATAGGTTCCGCCCGGGGTGATATCGATGTCGTATTCGCCCCAGATGCCGCCGTCGTCGGCGATATAGGCGCGGATGTAGCGCTTGTCGCGGTCCCAGCCATTGATCTTGTCGACCGTGATGCTGGGTTTCGGCTGCCAGCCCGCCGCATATTGCAGCGAATCGCAGCGGCCCTGCTCGCAGCCATACATGTAGATGTCGAAGTTGGTGTCGTCGATGCTGCTGGAGATGATCTGGTCGCCCGGCGTCGTGGGATCGGGTTTGACCACGGCCGGATAGCCCTGACTCTTCAGCCAGTCGGCCACTTCCTGGGCCGTCATGCCGCCCGGCGGCAGATCGTTGGCGGCCGCGGCGGGCACGAGGAAGAATGCGGCGAACAAAAGCCCTAGAGCGATGCGTTTCATGGAAACCCCCGTTTCGACCCGCCGAATCTAGCATCGGATTAACGCGCTGTCATTTGCGGCGTATCTTTTCCGGTCACAGCATCTGGCTTACGCTGCGCTGCAAATGGAAAGTTCCGGACAGGACGTGCTCGAAACGGCCGCGCGCTGGCTGGCCGCAGGCCGCAAGGTTGCACTGGGAACCGTGGTCAAAACCTGGGGTTCGGCGCCGCGCCCCGCCGGAAGCCAGATCGCCGTGCGCGACGACGGCGCTTTCGTCGGCTCGGTGTCGGGCGGTTGCATCGAGGGCGCCGTGATCGAAGGCGCGCAACAGACGATGCAGGACGGTAAGATCCGTACGCTCGAATTCGGCGTCAGCGACGAACTCGCCTGGTCGGTCGGTCTCGCCTGCGGCGGCCATGTCGAAGTGTTCGTCGAACCCGTCACGTGAAACGCGAAACGCTCTTTGCCCTGAATGCCGCCCGCCGCGCGGGCCATGCCGTCGTGCGTGCGAGCGATGTGCGGACCGGCGAAGAAAAACTGATCGATCCCGCAAAGGACATCTCGCCGCTCGGCATCGCCGCGGCACAAGCCGCGCGCGCCGACCAGAGCGGGCCGGTGGAGATCGAGGGCCGGAGCTGGTTCCTCGCCGTTTATAATCCGCCGCTCGATCTCGTCATCGTCGGCGCGGTGCATATCACGCAGGCGCTGGCGCAGATGGCCGCGCTTGCCGGCTTTGGCGTGCGCGTCGTCGATCCGCGCACGGCCTTCGCCACGGCCGAGCGCTTTCCCCATGTCGCGCTCAGCCACGAATGGCCCGACGAATTGCTGGAGAAGCGGCCGCTCGGTCCGCGCAGCGCGCTCGTCGCGCTGACGCACGATCCCAAGCTCGACGATCCCGCGCTCACCGCGGCGCTGCGCTCGCCCGCCTTCTATATCGGCGCGCTGGGTTCGAAGAAGACGCATGCCGCGCGTCTCGTGCGCCTGAAGGCGCACGGCTTCAGCGACGAGGAATTGTCGAGGATCCACGGCCCCATCGGCCTTGCGCTCGGCGGACGCAGCCCCGCCGAAATCGCCATCGCCATCCTGGCGGAAATGACTCGAGTGCTGCGCACGGGGAGCGGACGGGAGCTTCCCGCTCCCCGCGCGACAGCCTAGCGGGGCTAGTGTGTCCCCGATCCCTTGTCCTGGTCGCCATGATCGCCATGGTCGCCGTGATGCCAATCGCCGTGCATCCCGCGATGCGGCTTCAGCTCGTCGGCGGTGATCGTGCCGTCGTGATTGCGGTCGAGACGGTCGAAGATCTTCTCGGCGCCGGCGTCGAATTCTGCCTGGCTCAGCATGCCGTCGTGATTGGTATCGGCGCGGTCGAAGCGCTTCTGGGCCGCGTCGCGCAGACGCTTGAGTTCCAGATTGTAGAATTCGTCGGGCGTGATCGCCGCGCCGCCCTTGGCGGTTTCGGTGAACTTGGCCTGGATCGCCTGTTCGGCTTCGGCGCGCGTCACCTTGCCGTCATGGTTGAGATCGGCTTCCTGGCAGCGCTCGCCCATGCCGCGCCAGCCCGCGCGCATCATGGGATGATGGCCCATGAAATTGGCTTTCATGGCTTTGGCGCCCGGACCGCCGCGATCGTGCGGCGCGCACGACACCGCACCCAGCCCTTGCCTGTCGGCGAGCATGAATTTCGCCTTGGGCGCGATGGAGAATTCGTCGAGCGTGAGCTTGCCGTCGCCGTTCCAGTCGGCACGGCGGAACATCTCGTCGGTGATCTGGCGGAATTCCTTCATGTGCGGCGCGAGGAAACTGTCGAGCGTCACCGAGCCGTTCTTGCCGGCGAGGCTCGCGAATTTCTTGGCGAGGCCGGCGTCGAATTCGGCCTTGGTGATCTTGCCGTCGTGATTGGCGTCGAAATCGCCGAGGATCTTGTCGGCCATGCGGCCATGGCCCATCGGTCCGCCGAACATGTCGGGCTGGGGCGGCGGCTCCATCTGGGCGAAGGCGAGCCCGCCTCCCAGCGCCAATGCGGCGCCGCTGACGAGCAGAAGTCGAATGGGGGTTTTCATCGTGTAATCTCCTGAATGCCGCCTCCGGTGCGGCCTTTGTTTAGTCCCGCGGGTTCGGGAAACTTTGTCGGGCACCCGCAAAACTGGTCGCAATCTGGGCGGGTCCCGCGCTTTCGCGATACTTTGAGACAAATGGATTTGCGAATGGGCCCAAGCGCCCTCATTTTCAGGATGTCCAGAGGACAGCAATGAGCCCGGCCGAACCCTCGCCCCATATCCTGATCGTGGAGGACGCCCGCGACATCCGCGAGCCGCTGGCGCGTTATCTGCGCGAGCACGGCTATCGCGCCACGGCCGCCGCCGATGCCGCCGCTGCGCGCAAGATCATGCGGGGCGCGGCCATCGATCTCGTGGTGCTCGACATCATGATGCCGGGCGAGGACGGCTTGAGCCTCTGCCGCTCGATTCGCGAAAGCTCGCAAATCCCCGTGATCCTGCTCACCGCGCGCGGCGAGGAGGTCGACCGCATCATCGGTCTCGAAATGGGCGCCGACGATTACATCCCCAAACCGTTTTCGCCGCGCGAGCTGATCGCGCGCATCGCAGCCGTGCTGCGCCGCACGCAGGCGCTGCCGCCGCGCCAGAAGCCGCCCGAATCCGAGCGCATCCGCTTCGGCGACTGGACGCTCGACACCGGCCAGCGCGAGCTGATCGGCGCGGACGGCATGGCGACGCCCTTGTCCTCCGGCGAATTCCGCCTGCTCACCGCGTTGCTGGAACGTCCCAAGATGGCGCTGTCGCGCAACCAGCTCCTCGATCTCACCAAGGGGCGCGAGGCCGAGCTCTTCGACCGCTCCATCGACAATCACGTCAGCCGCCTGCGCAAGAAGATCGAGCCCGATCCCAAGAACCCGCGCTACATCAAGACCGTCTGGGGCGGCGGCTATATGTTCGCCGTCGATCCGGAGAGCCCATGAAGCTGTGGCCGCGCACGCTGGGCGGGCAGCTTGTCGCCGTGACGGCGGCTGCCGTTCTGATTTCCAACATCGCCGTTGCGCTGTGGTTCGAATCGAGTCGCGAGCGGCTGACCGAAAGCGCGATCAACGAGCGGCTCGCCGACCGCGCCGTTTCCGTCGCCACGCTTCTGAGCGCGATCCCTGCGAAGAGCCGCGACCAGGCCGCCCATGCGCTCAGCGGCGGGCCGTGGCGGTTCCAGCTGATCCACGGAAAGCCGCATGCCGTGGCGATGGACCAGGAGGAATCGCAACTCGCCGCGCGCGCCCACGCCATGCTTTCGCCCAAGCATCAGAAAGAGCCCGTGATCGTGCACATCCGCGATCCCAGAGGAAATATGCTGCCGCCCGGACGCTTGCGGCGGCGAAGGCTGGGCGCGCTGGTGGACATGATCGTGCCCGTGGTGCGCGGAACGCAGCTCGAGATGACCTTCGTGCGCGCGCCGCCGCCGGAATGGCCGGCGCAATTGCTGGTGACGGCGCTGATCGCGATCCTGATGGGCTCGGCCGCGGCCGCCTATATCGCGCGGCGCGTGGCGCGGCCATTGTCGAAGCTTGCGGCGTCGGCATCCGAAGCCGCGCGCGGCGGTGCAGCGTCCCGCGTGCCCGAGGAAGGACCCGAAGACGTGCGCCGCGCGGCGGCGGCCTTCAACGCCATGACCGATCAGGTGACGCGCACGCTCGAGCGCCAGCGCCAACTGCTCTCCGCCGTCGGCCATGATCTGCGCACGCCCATCACCGCCATGCGCATCTCCGCCGAGTTCATCGCCGATGAGGATGTGCGCCAGCGCCTGCAGAAGAATCTGGAAGAGTTACAGGAACTGACCGAAGCCGTGCTGACGGCGGCGCGCGGCGCGGGCTGGGAGAACAAGCGCAAGATCGATCTCGCCGCCCTCATCGAAAGCCTGTGCAGCGATCTCGAAGACATGGACAAGCCGGTGACCTGGGAAAGCCATGCGGCGGCGCCCTTTCTTGGAAGACCCGCCGAAATCCGCCGCGCAGTGAGGAACCTCGTCGAGAATGCGGTGGCTTACGGCAAGACCGCGCATGTGAAGCTCATCGACGATCCCGCCCATTACGACGTGATCGTGGAAGACGAAGGCCCCGGCATTCCCGATGCCGAACGCGCCCGCGTCTTCGAGCCTTTCGTGCGGCTGGAAGCCTCGCGCAGCGAAGAGACGGGCGGCTCGGGCCTCGGCCTCACGCTTGCCAAGGCGGTGGCCGAGGGCCATGGCGGCACGATCATCCTCGAAAATCGTAGCCAGGGCGGCTTGCGTGCGATCCTGCGTTTGCCGCGGGAGACGGCGTCCGCGTAATCTCGGGCCATGCAATTCGGTCCGGTTCCCATCGACCAAGCCCACGGCGCCATCCTCGCCCATTCGGTGCGCGCGGGCAGCACGTTGTTCAAGAAAGGCCGCGTGCTCTCCGCCGACGACATCGCGGCGCTGCAGGAAGACGGCCACCGGGATGTCGTCGTCGTGCGCCTCGAAGCGGGCGACGTGGCCGAGGACGAAGCCGCCGCCCGTATTGCCGGCAGATGCGCTGGCTCAGGTTTGCGCGTGGGCGCGGCATTCACCGGCCGCTCCAATCTCTATGCGCTCGAAAACGGGCTCGCGGTGGTGGACGAAGCGCGCGTCAATGCGCTCAACGCCATCGGCGAATCCATCACGCTCGCCACCATCGCGCCTTATGCGCGCGTCGCCCCGCGCCAGATGATGGCGACGGTCAAGATCATCCCCTTCGCCGCGCCCAAACCCGCCGTCGAAGCGGCCGAGCGATTGCTTTCGGAGCCGCTCTTGCGGGTCGCCGCCTTCGCGCGCAGGCGCATCGCGCTCATCTCCACCGCGCTCCCCGAAACGAAGGATGCGATCCTCGACAAGAACCGGAGCGCGCTCGATGCGCGCGTGGAAGCGCTGGGTTCGAAAATCGTGTTCGAACAGCGCGTGGCGCATGAGGCGCAGGCACTCGCCGAGGCGTTGAAGGAAGCCGAGCCGACCGGCCTCGTCCTCGTTTTCGGCGCGAGCGCCATCACCGACCGGCGCGACGTGATTCCGTCGGCCATCGAACGCGCCGGCGGAACGGTCGAGCAATTCGGCATGCCGGTCGATCCGGGCAACCTGCTTCTCACCGGCTGGCTCGGCAACGCGACGGTCATCGGTCTTCCCGGCTGCGCCCGCTCGCCCAAGCTCAACGGATTCGATTTCGTGTTGTGGCGGGTGCTGGCCGGATTGCCCGCCGGACGCGCGGAGATCGCCGCCATGGGCGTCGGCGGATTGCTGATGGAAATCCCCACGCGCCCGCAGCCGCGCGACGAACCGGTCGCCGCGCCGCATGCGCCCAGGATCGGCGCCGTCGTGCTGGCGGCGGGAACCTCGTCGCGCATGGGCGCGAACAAGCTTTTGATGGAGTTGAACGGCAAGCCCATGCTGCGCCACACGGTCGAGGCAGCACTCTCGAGCCACGCCGCGCCCGTCATCGTGGTCGTGGGCCATGCGGCGGCGGAAGCCAAGCTGGCGCTTGCCGGACTTGCCGTGCAATTCGTGGAAAATCCAGATTTCGCAAACGGTTTGAGCACGTCGCTGAGACGCGGGCTGAACGCGCTGCCGGAGGATTGCGACGGCGCGATCATTCTCCTCGGCGACATGCCCGGCGTTTCGACCGCGCTCATCGACAAGCTGGTCGCGAGCTTCGATCCGGCCGAACGCCGCGCGATCTGCGTCGCCACGCGCCATGGCAAGCGGGGCAATCCGGTCGTGTGGGCGCGGCGATTCTTCCCGGAGATTCTCGCCATCGAGGGCGATGTTGGCGCACGCAACTTGATCGGGACCTATAGCGAGCTGGTGTGCGAAGTGGAGGCGTCCGACGATTCGCCGCTCACCGATATCGACACGCCTGAGGCGCTCGCCGCCTTCCGGAAGCGCTCATGAGCGATCCGCTCTACAGGAAAGAGATCCTCCGCCTCGCCGCCGATGCCCATGGCGCGGGCCATCTCGCCGCGCCGCATGCGAGCGGCACGGCGCACAATCCGGCCTGCGGCGACAAGGTCGCATTCGAAGTCGCTGTGGAAGGCGGGCGCATCTCGGCGCTGGCGCATGAGACGAAAGCCTGCGTGCTTTCACAGGCTTCCGCCGCGATCCTCGGACGCGATGCGAAGGGCCTGACGCGCGATGCGCTGGAAACATTGCGCGAGGATGTCGCGGCCATGCTCGCAGGCGCCGCGCCGCCCGCCCCGCCTTTCGATGTTTACGCCGCGTTCGAGGGCGTGGGCCCGCACCGCAACCGGCATATGTGCGTGCTCCTGCCGATCGATGCGCTGTTGAAGGCGATGGAACAAAACTCAAATCAAAAATAATCGTCATGGCCGGCCCCCGTGCCGGCCCTCCATAAACTCCCTTCGATACGGAGATTATGGATGGCCGGGACAAGCCCGGCCATGACGGTAGTTCTACATTCGAGAAATTTCACAACCTCCCAAACCGCGCCCCATAGGGTCCCAGCTTGAGATTGACCCCGTCGCGCGAGCCCGAGCCGAAGCCGAGCCCGATGGGCTGGGCGCGCTGCACGTCGGCGGCGCTGAATTCGGCTTCCTGGCTGCTCAAGTTGAAGGCGGCGATGATGCGCTCATTGCCCAGCGTGCGGATGAAACAGAGGATGGGCGCGGGCGCATCGAGGAATTCGATCTCGCCATAGCGCAGCGACGGGAATTTCTTGCGTGCGATCAAAAAGCCCCGCGTGAAATTGAGCGTCGAGGCCGAATCCTTCATCTGCAGCGAGGCCGACATGTCCTTGTACGCGTCCGGAATGGGAAGCCACGGCTTGGCCGTCGTGAAGCCGAGATTGTCCATCGCCGCGTCCCACGGCATCGGCGTGCGGCAGCCGTCGCGCCCGCCGGTATAGGGATAATAGAGATCGCCGACCGGATCCTTGATGTCCTTGCGCGCGATATCGGCCTGCGGCAGGCCGAGCTCCTCGCCCTGATAGATCAGCGGATTGCCCTTGAGCGTCAGCAGCAGCGCCATCATCAGCTTGGCGACGACCGCCGACGCGTTCGGCCCGCCCAGCCTTGTGCGCACGCGCACGGAATCATGGTTGGAGAAGGCGATCGAGGGCCAATGCGCGGGATGGCGCGCCAGCATCGCATAGTGCTCGCGGATGAATTCGGGGCCGAGCTTCTTCTGATCGAGAAAGGCGAAGGAATAGCCCGTGTGCAGCCCCTTGTCGGGCGCGGCATAGCATCCCGCGCGTTCGGGCTCCTCGGAGAATTCGCCCATGACGAAGCGGCCTTCGTGGCGCTCGACGAGTTGGCGGATTTCGTTCAGCGCCTCGATGTTCTCGGCAAGATTGCTGTCGTGAAGATGCGCTTGCAGATTGGCGGCGTGCGCCCAGTTGCGCGCGGTGCGGGACGCTTCGGCAACCGGCGGATTGTCGGTGAGTGCGGCGTCATGCAGATAGGCATTGGCGACATCGAGGCGGAAGCCGTCCACGCCCTTCAGCAGCCAGGTCTCCAGCACGTCGAGCGCCGCTTTCCTCGCCTCCGCATTGCGCCAGTTGAGCTTGGGCTGCTGGCGCAGGAATTTGTGGTGGTAATGGCGGCGGCGCGTGGGCGCGTAGGCCCATGCCGGTCCGCCGAATGCCGAGAGCCAATTGTTGGGCGCGGTGCCGTCGTCCTTCGGCGGAGCCCAGACATACCAATCCTGTTTGGCATGGCCCTTCACGCTTTCGACGAACCAGGGATGTTCGTCGGAGGTATGCGCCAGCACTTCGTCGGTCAGGACCTTGATCCCGAGGCCATGGGCGGTTTCCAGCAACTTCTCGAAATCCTCGGGCGTGCCGTAATCGGGATGGATGCCGTCGTAATCGGAAACGTCATAGCCCCAGTCGCGATTGGGCGAGGGATGGATTGGCGAGAGCCACACCGCATCGGCGCCGAGCTTCGCCAGATAATCGAGCTTGGAGGTGACGCCCGGCAGATCGCCCTGCCCGTCGCCATTGGAATCGCAGAAGCTGCGCACATAGACCTGATAGATCGTGGCCCCGCGCCACCAGGGGTGCGCCTCACTCATCAGACTTCGTCGGCGCGGTTTACGATTTTTCCGACGAGACCATAGGTCTTGGCTTCTTCCGCGCTCATCCAGAAATTGCGCTCGGTATCGGCGACGATTTTTTCATAGGTCTGGCCGGTTTCGGCGGCGATCTCGCGATTGATGCGCTCGCGCATCTTCAGGATCTCTTCGGCCTCGATGGAGATGTCCGAGGCCTGGCCGCGCACGCCGCCGAGCGGCTGGTGCAGAAGGAAGCGCGTGAACGGCAGGCAATAGCGGTTCTCCTTGCGCGCGCCGAGGAAGATATGCGCGCCCGCGCTCGCCACCCATCCCGTGCCGATCATCTTCACCTTGGGTCCGACGAAGCGGATGACGTCATGCACCGTGTCGCCCGATTCCACATGTCCGCCCGGCGAATTGAGGATGACGCGGATAGGCTCCTCGCCTTCCTGCGCCAGCGCCAGCAATTGCGCCGTGACGCGCTCGGCGAGCTTCATGTCGATCTCGCCGAAGATCAGCACGGTGCGCGACTTGAACAGCGCCTTCTGCACCGGCAGCGATTGGGCTTCGGGGATTTCGGGGGTCTCTTTTTCTTCTTCGTCGAGGCGGCGCAAGGTCAGCTCCTGAAAGGGCAAATCGGGGACATAGTAGCCATGGAAGCCGGTCCGTCTACCGGTTGGGGAATACAATAAATAACAGCGCAAAAATGTCATCCCGGCCGAGCATCGCGAGAGCCGGGACCCACCGGGACGCATCTCCGTGGGCCCCGGATAATGCGCTGGCGCGCATTTCCGGGATGACAGTTAAAGGGCCTTAACGGCCGCGCTCATGGTGGCGCCGATGGCGGTATGAAGCACCAGATCGGCAATACCATCCTGATCCGTGGGGTCTCTGTTGATGATGGCGAGCCGCGCCCCGGCGCGCTTGGCCATCAGCGGGAAGCCGGCCGCGGGATAGACCACCAGCGACGAGCCCAGGACCACGAAAAGATCGCAGGCCAGCGTCGCCGCCTCCGCCCGCGCCATTTCGGCTTCCGGCATGGACTGGCCGAAGGAGATGGTCGCCGTCTTCACGATGCCGCCGCAGAAGGTGCAGCCGGGCGGCTCGCCATGGGCCTCAAAATGGGCGCGGATGGGGCCGAGCTCGGCGCGCGCGCCGCATGCGAGGCATTTGGCGTAGCGCGTATTGCCGTGGATCTCGATCACGAGATCGCCGGGCACGCCGGAATCCTGATGCAGATTGTCGATGTTCTGAGTGATGACGTGGCTCGCCCTGCCGCGCTTCACCATCTCGGCGATTGCCGCATGGCCCTCATTCGGTTTGGCATTGCCGAACATGTCGTCCATGGCGAAGCGGCGGCGCCAGGCTTCGCGGCGCATCTCGGCGGAAGCCACGAAATCCTGGAAGTCGATGGGCGCCATCTTCGACCAGATGCCGCCCGGCGAGCGGAAATCGGGGATGCCCGATTCGGTGGAAACGCCTGCGCCCGTGAAGAACACGACGCGCCGCGCGCCGCGCAGCATGGGCGCCAGAGCGGAGGCTCCTGCCGCCGCGCCGAAATCCATCGTCAGGGTCCGGCCGGCTTCACCGATCCGCAATCGGACGACACCCAATGGCCGTCGAATGTGTCGGTCATGCTGTGGGTCTCGCCCTCGACGGTTTCGGTGAAGGCGACCCTGCCGGAATAATGCTCGGTGCCGTCATAGGTCACGCTCATATGTCCGCGGCCCTGCATCTCGCCGGTGCAGACGATGTCGGCGTTCATGGTGCCGCCGGTGATCCTCATGTTGGAGATCTTGCAGCGCTTCTGCATCGAGGGCGGCGGCGCATCGGAATTCACTTCGGCCTCGGTCATGCAATATTGCGTGGTCATGCCGCGCGGGCCCGATTGCGGCATCTGGACGCCCATGGATTGCATCTGCTGCATCTGTTCGGGCGTCATCTGGGGCATTTGCGGCATGCCGCCGATTTCGGTGGTGACGCTCCAGAGCCCCGCCTTGCCGTGACTGGCCACGGCTGACAAAGGCGCGGCCGCGATGGCAAGAACCGCCAGACTGCTGAGGACGATATAACGCTTCGTCATGCCTTACTCCCGACAATTCGGGAGCGAGTTTGGCACGGCAGAGGCTTATGGGAAAGTCGAGATGGCGCGCCCTACGGGAGTCGAACCCGTCTTGCAAGATTGAAAATCTTGAGTCCTAACCGATAGACGAAGGGCGCTTTGGAAGCGCGGCCTATAACGGCCCCGTCCCCGCTTGGCAAGCAGAGGCTCAGCCCAGCGTGTCGTCGTGCAGATGAAGCTCGTTGGTGGCGGCGCGCACCACGATGTCGCGCAGCCGCCCCGGCTGGGCGATCACATAGGTTTCCGCGCTGATCGGCCCGGGCGTGCCGCCGCCCGCCTCCGAAGGCGCGCAGGCGATGAGCCGAAGTCCGAGCTTGGTGGGGCCGGTTTCCTCGGGCACGGCGGCGAGACGCGCGTCCGTCCAGCCGCTGCCCGGCGCCCGGCCCTCGACATGGATGACGAGCATGTCGCCCACGCGGCGCACCGTGCCGCTGTCGGCGGAATAGGCGCGCTCATAGGCGCAAGCCTCCGCCGCCTGCACCGCGCCGCCCACGAGGCACAGGAGCGGCAAAGCAATCCAGAAGATGCGCGAAATCATGGTCAGGCGTTTCTCTTCCTTCGGCGCAGCCCCGCCCCGGCACGCACAGAACAAATGAAATATTCGTAAGGCCCATCATCATAGGCCGCTTTGCAATACAAGCGTATGACATGCGCGAATGCAAATCAAAGACCGGATTTTGTTGCAAATTTGAGTGATGCGCGATTTTAGTCTGTCAAAAATTGACAATTCACACTTGCGCGGGCGCCGCGTCTTCCAGATGGAGCTGGACGCGCAAACGCCCCTGCCAGTCCTCGGCGCGCAATCGGCCCGCGGCGTGAATGGTTTTGCCGCGCGCGGCGAGCAGCGCTTCGCCCAGCGGCGTGTGCGCGATGCGGAAGGCGATGGCATCGAGGCGCGCGCCATCGCCGCCCGAGAGACGCAAACGGACGTGATCCTTCCCCACCACGTCGGCGAAGGCGACGCGCACATCGGGCGCGACCACCATGGGTTCGGCATTGCCCGCGCCGAAGGGCCCTGCGCGCGCAATATCGGAAACGAGCGAGGGCGTGGCGCCCGACGGCGAGATCGCGGCGTCGAGCTTCAGATCGCGCGACGCCGAGATCGCGTCGGTCACTTCCGACAATTGCGCTTCGAGAAAATTCCGGAATGAGTCGAGCTTGCTTTTCGTCACCGAAAATCCCGCCGCCATTGCGTGGCCGCCGCCGGATTCCAGATGGCCTTCGTCGCGCGCGGCCCGGATGATCGCGCCGAGATCGACGCCCGAAACCGAGCGCGCGGAACCGCGTCCCGTTTCATTTTCAAAACCGACGACGAAAGCGGGCTTGCCGAAGCGGTCCTTCAGCCGTCCGGCGACAATTCCGACGACGCCCGCATGCCAATCGGCATTCGCGGCGAGAACGAAGGGCTGATTGGCTTGCGTGGCCGCCATCGCCATCGCGTCTTCGAGGATGACCGCCTCGATGGCCTGGCGCTCGCGATTGTGGCGGTCGAGCGTTTCGCCCAGCGGGAACGCGGCGGTGTCGGCCATCGCGGTCAGCAATTCGACGCCGAGATCGCAGCGCCCCACGCGCCCGCCGGCATTGATGCGCGGGCCGAACACGAAACCCAGATGATAGGGCGTAAAGGGCGCGGTGACTTCGGCGATCGTCGCAAGCGCGGCAATGCCCGGCCGTTCGAGTTGCGCGAGGCGTGCGAGCCCCGCCCGCACGAAGGCGCGATTGACGCCCACCAGCGGCACGACATCGCAAACCGTCGCAAGGCCGACGAGATCGAGATGGGCGCGCAGATCGGGTTCGGCGATATTATTGGCGGCATACCAGCCGCATTCGCGCAATTCGCGATTGAGCGCGACGAGGAAGAGAAACGTCACGCCCGCGGCGCAGAGATGATGCAGGCCCGATGTGTCGCCCGGCTGGTTGGGATTGACCTGCGCGAAGGCCGGCGGCGGGGTTTCGACCGCATGATGATCGAGCACGATTACGTCGAGCCCCGCATCGCGCGCGGCGGTGAGCGCCGCCACCGCGCCCGCGCCGCAATCGACCGTGACGACAAGGCTCGCGCCCTCCTCTTTCAGCGCCAGCATCGCGGACGCGTTCGGTCCATAGCCTTCGCGCATGCGGTCGGGAATGTAGATGCGGGGCGCACGCCCGATCTCGCTCAGGAAACACTGCATCAACGCCGCCGACGACGAGCCGTCCACGTCGTAATCGCCGAACACGGCGATCTTCTCGCCGCGCTCGATGGCGGCGCGCACGCGCGTGACGGCCTTGTCCATGTCCTTGAGCGTCAGCGGCTCGGGAAGCAGCCGCTTCAATGTCGGATTGAGAATGTCTTCGAGATCGTTTTCGGCAATGCCTCGCGCCGCCAGGATTCGCGCCAGCACCGGCGAGAGATCGCGTGCCCGCATCAGCGCGCGCGCCGCATCCTCGCTTGCATCGCGCAGAATCCACCGCCGCGCGGAGAACGAGCGCGCAACGCCGAAAGCGGATTGAGTCGTCATCGTCCGATACTAAACATTATTGTCATCCCGGACGGACGCGATAGCGTCCGATCCGGGATCCACTGAGACAAATTCCGGGTGGGTCCCGGCTCGCGCGATGCTATCGCATCGCTTCCGCCTTCGCCAAGGCTACGGCGGACAAGTGGCCGGGATGACAGACGGATTTTACCGCCCATCCTTCCGCTGGTGGCGGCCCTTGATCCAGCGGACCGTGCCGGTGGCGGATCGCATCACCACACTTTCGGTCATCACGTAATCACCGCGCAGATGCACACCCGACAGCATCGAGCCATCGGTCACGCCCGTGGCTGAAAAGATCACGTCGCCCGACGCCAGATCCATCAGCGAATATTTCTTGTTGAGATCCTTGACGCCGAGCTTGGCGGCGCGGGCGCGTTCGTCGTCCTTCTTGAAAACCAGGCGTGTCTGGATTTGCCCGCCGACGCAGCGCAACGCCGCCGCCGCCAGCACGCCTTCCGGCGCGCCGCCCTGCCCCAGATAAATGTCGATTCCGGTTTCGGGATCGGTGGTCGCGATCACGCCCGCCACATCGCCGTCGGTGATCAATTGCACCGAGGCGCCGGCCTTCCTCACGCGCTCGATGATCTGCGCATGGCGCGGCCGGTCGAGCACCAGCGCGGTGATCTCGTGCGGCGGCACGCCTTTCGCCTTGGCGAGCGCCAGGATGTTCTCCGCCGGATCGGCATCGAGATCGATGACGCCTTCGGCATAACCGGGCCCGATGGCGATTTTGTCCATGTAAGTGTCGGGTGCATTGAGCAGCGTGCCGGGCTCAGCCATCGCCATCACGGCGAGCGCATTGGGCAGCGCCTTGGCGGTGAGCGTCGTTCCTTCCAGCGGATCGAGCGCGATATCGACGGCGACGCCGCCATAGCCCACCTTCTCGCCGATATAGAGCATGGGCGCTTCGTCGCGTTCGCCTTCGCCGATCACCACGGTGCCGTCGATGGGCAGGATGTTGAACGCCATGCGCATCGCTTCCACGGCGGCATGATCGGCGGCGCGTTCGTCGCCGCGTCCGATCTGGCCGGCGGCGGCCATGGCGGCGGCTTCGGTCACGCGCACGGCTTCGAGTGCGAAGACGCGATCCAGCGGCTGGGACATTTTCCCTCCTGAATTTGCGAGACGGGTCTTTCAGCCCGCTTCCATGGGAATCATGCTGGGCGGCCCCAGAACCTTGTCCGAAGCGGCGATGACCTTCAAGGCGCGCGCCACGGCACTTTCGCTACATTCGTGGGTAATCATGACGATTGCCACCGGCTCGCCGGGCGCGCGGCCGCGCTGGATCATGCTTTCGATGGACACTTCGGATTTGGCGAGGTGGCCCGCGATCTCGGCCAGGACGCCGGGCACATCCAATACGCGGAAGCGCAGATAGAACGCCGATTTGCGGCTGTCGGGCGGTGCCGCCGGATTGGTGAGCATTTTCGCGGCGCGGCCGAAAGCGGGCGCAAAGGCGCCGCGCGCGATATCGACGAGATCGGCGACGACGGCGGAGGCGGTCGGCGCTTCGCCCGCGCCACGGCCTTCGAAGAAGAAAGGTCCCGCGGGCCCCGCATCGGCCACCACCGCATTGAACGGGCCTTCGACATCGGCGAGCGGAGTTCCGCGCCTCACCATGGCAGCGGTGACCCGCTGATCGATCCCGCCATGAACCCGGCGCGCGATACCCAGCAGCTTGATGCGATAGCCGAACTCGCGCGCAAACGAGATATCCTCCGGCGTGATATGCGCGATGCCGCCGATCTTCATATTGGCGAGATTGGGCTCGATGCCGAAGGCGAGCGCGGAAAGCAGCGCCAGCTTGTGCGCCGTGTCGCCGCCGCCGATGTCGAGCGCGGGATCGGCTTCGGCGAAACCCAGGCGCTGGGCCTCCTCCAGCACGACCGCGAAATCCGCGCCTGTCGCTTCCATCTGGGTGAGGATGTAATTGCAGGTGCCGTTGAGGATGCCGCGCACCGCATCGATGCCGTAAGCGATCAGGCTTTCGCGCAGCGCCTTCACGATGGGAATGCCGCCGGCCGCCGCCGCCTCGAATTTGAGCGAAACGTTGTTTTCTTCGGCAAGGGCGGCGAGGCGCGCGCCATGCACCGCGAGCAGCGCCTTGTTGGCGGTCACGACGTGTTTCTTCGCAGCGAGCGATGCTTCGACCAGCGTACGGGCAACGCCTTCCTCGCCGCCGATGAGTTCGACGATCACGTCGGCGTCGCTGCGCGCGAGCGACGCGGGATCCGTCGCCCATTCGAATTGCGAAATGTCGGTCGCGCGTTTCTTCTTGCGGTCGCGCGCCGACACGCCGACGATTTCGAGCGGCCGTCCGGCGCGCTCGGCAAGCTCGGCCTTGCGGTTGATAAGCGCATCGGCCACGCCGCCGCCCACCGTGCCGAGGCCCGCCACCGCAATCCGGAGCGGCTTCATTTCGCGGTTTCCAGCTGGGGCTCGTTGACGCGCATCGAGAGGAACTTCTTCACATTGCGCGCGGCCTGGCGGATGCGGTGTTCGTTCTCCACGAGCGCGATGCGCACATAGCCTTCGCCATATTCGCCGAAGCCGAGGCCGGGCGCGACCGCGACCTTCGCATGTTCGAGCAGTTTCTTCGAGAATTCGAGCGAGCCTGCGGCGCGGAACTGCTCGGGGATCGGCGCCCAGGCGAACATCGAGGCGGTGGGCGCCGGAATTTTCCAGCCCGCCCGCGTCATGCTTTCGACCAGCACGTCGCGGCGCGAGCGATAGATGTCGCGCATCTCGTCCACGCAATCCTGCGGCCCGTTCAAGGCAGCCGTGGCGGCAACCTGAATGGGCGTGTAGGCACCGTAATCGAGATAGGATTTGATGCGCGCCAGCGCGCCGATGAGTTTGCGATTTCCCGCCGCAAATCCCATGCGCCAGCCCGGCATCGCATAGGTCTTGCTCAAAGATTGAAATTCGACCGCGATGTCCTTCGCGCCGTCGACCTGAAAGATCGAAGGCGGCGGATTGGCATCGTCGAAATAGATATCGGCATAAGCGAGATCGGAGAGCACCCAGATCTCGTGCTTCTTCGCGAAGGCGACGATCTCGCGATAGAAATCGACATCGACGACCTGCGCCGTCGGGTTCGAGGGGTAATTCACCACCAGCGCGGTCGGCGACGGCACCGAATGGCGCACGGCGCGCCCCAGGCTCGCGAGATATTCTTCCGGCGAGGTCGCAGGCACATGGCGGATGGCAGCGCCCGCCAGAATGAATCCGAAGGCGTGGATCGGGTAAGCCGGATTGGGCACCAGCACGACATCGCCGGGCGCCGTGATCGCCTGCGCCAGATTGGCGAAGCCTTCCTTGGAGCCGAGCGTGGCGATCACCTCGCCGTCGGGATCGAGAGTCACGCCGAAGCGGCGCTTGTAATAGGCGGCCATGGCCTTCCTCAGGCCCTTGATGCCGCGCGAGGCCGAATAGCGGTTCGACTTCGGATCGCGCGCCGTCTCCACCAGCTTCTCGACGATATGTTTGGGCGTCGGCATGTCGGGATTGCCCATGCCGAAATCGATGATGTCCTCGCCGCGCGCACGCGCCTCGGCCTTCAGCCGGTTGACTTCCTCGAACACATAGGGCGGCAGCCGCCGGATGCGGTGAAATTCGCTTTGCATGATCCTGAAACCAATTCCTGCACTGCTCGATGAGCAGCGCAGCATCACATCAAGGCAATTTTAGGGGCGCGTCAACTAGCTCCAACCCGTATTTCCGTTCCAATTCGTCATCGCCCGATTTATTCGGGCGATCCAATTTTCTCGAAAAATGGATGGCCCGGACAAGCCGGGCCATGACGACGAGAAGGTGGGGTTTGACCAGCCTTACCTAGCCCTGAATGAATATCTCGGCGCGCCGGTTGCCCTCTTCGCCCTGGGGCATGGACTCGAAATAGACCGGCTGGGAATCGCCCACCGCCTCCACCAGAACCTTCTCGGCGGGCACGCCGTCGCGGATCAGTTCGCGGGCAACCGCGGTTGCGCGCGCCTGCGAACGTTCGAAGTTGAGCTCGATATGGCGCGCGAGCGGCATGTTCCCGGTGCGGCTGGAGGAATGGCCCACCACGCGCACATAGCCCTGTCCGCCCTTGTCGCGGAACGCCTCGGCGGCGGCGCGCACGAGCTTGCGCCCTTCGGCGTTCAGCACGGTCGTGTCGTGCGGGAAAAAGACGATCTCGGCGGGCGCCTGGCCCGACGGCCCGGCGGCCGGCGGCTGGATGGCGTCGTAATTGGCCACGACCGCGCCCGACATGGTCTCGGGTCCGCCTTCGGCCGGGGCGCCCTCGGCAGGCACGGCCGGGGCGGCGGGTGCCGCGACCGCTTCGGTGGGACCGACGGATGCCGTCTGCTCGAAGCGCGACATGATCGAGGGCGGCACGAATTGCGAGACCGAGGGATCGAGCGGCGGCGCCTTGGAGGGCAGGAAGCCGAGCTGCTGGTCGCTGGGCGAGACGCCCAGATTTCCGCCCGTCACCGCGCTCGAGGTATCGGCGGGAACGGCCGGAGCCCCGCTTGCGGCGACGGCGGTTTGCGGGGCGGCAGGCCCGCCCGCGACGGCCGGCTCGCCCGTTGTCGTCACCGGGGTCGTGGGCGCGGCGGCAGGCGGGGCGGCTTGCGCAGGCGCCGCCATGGGCTGCTGGTCGCCGCGCAATTGCTGCCCGGAATATTGCTGGCGCGTGCGCGCGGCCGCGAGCGAATCGGCGACCTGCTGGCGCTGCTGCGGCGTCGAACTCGGCTGCGGACGGTCGGGAATATAGGCGAGGCCCGGCTGGCCGCTTTGATCCTGCGATTGATCGCCGCTCTGCTGGTCGGCGGTTTGGTCGGGCGCCTGATCGGCGGGCAGACCCTCATCGGCCTGCGCGCTGTCGTCGGAGGAATCGTCGCCGCCGATCCAGGTCGACGGATCGACCCATCCCGGAACGGACGAACAGCCGCTCAGCGCCGCGCCCAGCATCACGAGCGCTGCGATCTGGATCAAAGCCCTCGCACCCAGCCTCAACGCCACCTCCACATCCGGCGTCCTCTGACATCCGGTCACTAAAAAGCATATACAGGCCTCTCTTAGCGCTTCCAAGCAAAAGCGGTGCCCAAATTGATGAAATCTCTGGGCAAATTTGTATGCGCTTCCGTCATCTTCCCGGCTTGCGGGCCAAACCGGGCGCGACTATCTAGGTTTTTCGCGCGAGTGCGACAAAATGCAGGACAGACCCACCAAGCCGCCCAAATCCGGCAGCGCCGAAACGGCCGTCCATAAGGAGGAGGCCCAGGCCGAAGCCGAGACGGAATCATACCGCATCGGCAATGCGGGCGAGTTCGCGCGCAACATGGTGCGCGTGGGCGCGCAGTCGCAGCGCCTGCTCAGCGAATTCCTGAAACGCCAGTCGGAGAAGCTCGGCAGCGAACCCTTCGATCCGCTCAACCTCTCGGGCGCCTTCATGGAGCTCGCGCGCGCCATGGCGGCCAATCCCACCATGTTCTTCGAGGCGCAGGCCGAGCTCTGGCACAATTACGTCGATCTGTGGGACCGCACCGCGCGGCGCATGATGGGCGAAAAGGTCGAGCCCATGGTGACGCCCAAGCCCGGCGACAAGCGCTTCCGCGACAAGGAATGGCAGGAAAACCAGATCTTCAATTTCATCAAGGAATCCTACCTGCTCACCGCCAACTGGCTGCAGAAGACGGTGGGCAGTGTGGAAGGGCTCGACGCGCATGAGCGCCGGCGCATCGAATTCTACACCAAGCAGTTCGCCGATGCGATCGCGCCCACCAATTTCGTGCTCACCAATCCCGAAGTGCTGCGCGCCACGCTGCAATCCAACGGCGAGAATCTCGTCAACGGATTGAAGAACCTGCTCGAGGATATCGAACGCGGCGGCGGCGAGGTTGCCATCCGCCAGTCGGCCGACTCTTTCAGGCTGGGCGAGAACATCGCGCTGACGCCGGGCAAGGTGATTTTCAGGAACGAGCTCTTCGAACTCCTGCAATACGATCCCACCACCGCCGAAGTATACGAAAAGCCGCTGGTGATCTTTCCGCCCTGGATCAACAAATTCTACATCCTCGATCTTCGGCCCGAGAATTCCTTCGTGCGCTGGCTCGTGGCGCAGGGCTACACGGTTTTCGTCTGCTCCTGGGTCAATCCCGACAAGCGGCTTGCGAAGAAAACCTTCGCGGACTACATGGAAGACGGCATGTTCGCGGCCATCGACGCCGTCGAGCAGGCGACCGGCACGAAGAAGCCCAATGTCGTGGGCTATTGCATCGGCGGAACGCTGCTGGCCGCGACGCTCGCTTATCTCGCCGCGAAAAACGATGACCGCGTCAATTCCGCGACCTTCTTCGCAGCGCAGGCCGATTTTTCCGAAGCGGGCGACCTGCAGATTTTCGTCGACGACGCGCAGCTCGATTCGCTTCAGCAGCAGATGCAGGCGGCGGGCGGCGTGCTCGAAGGCAAGAAGATGGCGACGACCTTCAACATGCTGCGCGCCAACGATCTCATCTGGTCGTTCGTGGTGAACAATTATCTCCTCGGCAAGGAGCCCGTGCCCTTCGACCTGCTCTACTGGAATTCCGACACCACGCGCATGCCCGAGGCGACGCATCTGTTCTACTTGCGCGAATTCTATCGCAACAACGCGCTCGCCAAGGGGCGCATGGTGCTCGACAACACCAGGCTCGATCTTTCGAAGGTGAAGCTGCCGATCTATCTGCAATCGGCGAAGGAGGATCACATCGCCCCGTTCCGCTCGGTCTACAGGACCGCGAAGCTCTTCAAACATTCCGATGTGCGCTTCATGATGGCGGGATCGGGCCATATCGCGGGCGTCATCAATCCGCCGGCGGCGCGCAAATACCAGTATTGGAGCAACGACAAACTGCCCGCCACCATCGAGGAATGGCAGAAGGGCGCGAAGGAACATGCCGGTTCGTGGTGGCCGGATTGGGATGCGTGGCTGTCGCGATTGTCCGGCTCCAAAGTGGCCGCGCGCAAGCCCGGCGATCACACGCTCAAGACGCTCGGCAACGCGCCGGGGTCTTACGTGAAGATCAAGGCGCAGTAGCCGATGATGCTGCTTTCGCTCCATTTTTCGTCATCACCCGGTCGCGAGCCTTATTGCGAGCGATCCGGGTGATCCATTTTACGCAAATAATTGGATCGCCCGGACAAGCCGGGCGATGACGGAGTGGGAATAGGATTGATTTGGGAAACATGCGAAAAACGTCTTCGAATACGTTGCCATCCGCAATATCACGACCGACAAACATGGCATGTTTCGGGTAGTCGGTGAATCCGGAGAAGATTATCTCTATCCGAAGAAATTTTTCCGCCCAATTGAATTGCCGCAGACGGTGAAGAAGGCAGTTTTGGCGGCTGTTCAATAACAAAAAATCGTCATGGCCGGGCTTGCTTGCCCGCCGAAGCTGAAAGCGCAGGCGGGTCCCGGCCATGACGAAATTATTTGGTTGAGTTCGCTTTCCGCATCGCTTTCGCGACCGCGATGCTCGCCGCATCGCCGCGCGCTTCGAGGCCCGCGATTGTGCCCGCGATGTCGGCGGCGCTTTTGTTTTGCGACAGCTTGAATTTGCCTTCGAGCGTGTCGAGGGCAACGGAGAATCCTTCGATCCCGTTCAGCAGCGCCGCAATGCGCTCTTCGGAGAGCTTGTCCAGCGTCCACGGTTTTTCCGCGAGCTTTTCTTCCTCCTGCGCCGAAATATCGATCAGCAATTGGCGAAGTGTTGCGCGATCCATCTTGCGTGCGACGCCGGTCGCTTCGACCGCGATGTAATTCCAGGTCGGCACGGCGGCCTTGCTCTCGTACCAGTTGGGCGAAATGTAAGCATCCGCGCTCATGAACGAGAACGAAAGCGCCCTGCCCCCGGCCAGCGCGCAAACCGGATTTCCGCGCGCCAGATGAAAGCGCAGCGTGCCGAATTTTCCGCCCGCATCCAGAACAACCGGCGCATAAGCGAAATGAACTGTTCCGCCATCGGCGAGCGCAATTGTCGCGAAGACGCGCGAACGAACAACGCCGTGCAGCGCCGCCACATCGTCCACCACGAAGGCGGCGGGGCGGTACATTCAGAGCAGGCCTTCGGTCTCGGGAAGGCCGAGCATCAAATTCAAATTCTGCACCGCCGCCCCGCCCGCGCCCTTGCCGAGATTGTCGAGCACGGCCGCGAGGCGCATCTGTTCGGTCTTCTCGTTGGCGAAAACATAAAGCTTCATCCGGTTGGTGGCGGCGAGTTCTTCCGCATCGAGCGTCTTCCTAGACGCCGCTTCTTCGAGCCCCGCGACTTCGACCAGTTTTTCGCCGCGATAGGCTTCCGCGAGCACGGCATGGATCTGCGCCGGCGTCGTTTTCTCCGGCAGCGCCCACAAGGCGAGCGGCACCTCCACGATCATGCCGCGATAAAACCGCCCCACGCTCGGCGCGAACACCGGCGGATGCGCGAGCTTCGCATGCGCCTGCATTTCCGGCACATGTTTGTGCGCGAGCCCCAGCGCATAGATGCGCGCGACGGTCTCCACATAAGCGGGCGAGGATTTGTCCTCGAACTCGGCGATCATCGCCTTGCCGCCGCCGGAATAGCCGGAGATCGCATTCACCGTCAGCGGAAAATCGGCCGGAAGGAGTCCCGCGCGCGTCAGCGGGCGCACCAGCGCCAGGAACCCGGTCGGATAGCAGCCGGGATTGCTCACCCGCGCCGCGCCGGCGATGCGTGCGCGGCTGTCCGCCTCCATCTCGGCGAAGCCGTAAACCCAGCCCGGCGCCACGCGATGGGCGCTCGAAGCGTCGATCACGCGCACGGCATTGTTTTCGATCAGCCTCGCCGCCTCGCGCGCCGCCTCGTCCGGCAGGCAAAGGATCACCAGATCGCTGCCGTTGAGCGCCTTCGCCCTCGCGCGCGCGTCCTTGCGCTCGACCTCGCTGAGCTGCACGAGCGAAATATCCCGCCGCCCCGCCAGCCGCTCGCGGATTTCGAGGCCGGTGGTGCCCGCCGCCCCGTCTATGAACACCTTTGCCGTCATGGCCGTCGTTTACCGCCTCGCCCTTCGCATTGACAGAATGTAATGTACGCTCTTAGCTCATATCAGCCCGCGATTGCCGTCATAGGTTGAGTCGAATGGGCACGCGGGCGCCCCGCCATCGGCCGGAAGATGTGCCCGCGCCTTGGCCAAATCCCAATCGCACATCCAATGGGGACGCGCCATGGATCCGAATGCGGTCGTCGAAGTCTTCCGCAAGACCATCACCGAGCATTATGTCGACTTTCAGGGCCGGGTGCGCCGGCAGGAGTTCTGGTACTACATCCTGGCCTATGCCGTGATCTGGATCATCCTTGCGGTCGTGCAGAGCGTTTTCCGCAGCCAGATCCTGACCGGACTTTATTCGCTGGGATTGTTCCTGCCGACGCTGGGTATTTCGGTGCGCCGGCTGCACGACACCGACCGCACGGGCTGGTGGGTGGTGCTGGTCGCGGTTCCGCTCGTGCTGCTGGGTCTTCTGACCTCGTTCGCGATGATGACGGGCGCTTACGGCATGATGTTCCTCACCGCCACGCTTCTGCCGATCCTGTCGCTGGCGGCGGCGGCGCTGCTGATCTACTGGTACGCCCAGCCCGGAACGCCGGGCGCCAACCAGTACGGTCCCGATCCCAAGAGCGGCGAGCACGCAAAGGCCGCGGCATGAAAAAAGCGTCTCCGGCAGGAGACGCTTTTTCCGTCGGGCAAGCGCCATCGCCTCAATAGGGATGGTGCCAGCCCCCGTCGCGATCGCGGCTGTGGTCCCAATCGTGGTACTGGGTGCGATAGTGCACCTCGTACCATGAGCGTTCGTGGCGCCGCCAATGATGGAAATGATGGTGGCGGTCCCACCAGCCGTCGCGATAGGCGAAGGCAACGTCGCCGACATTGAAACTGACCGCGAAATTCGTGCGGGCCGAAGCGACGGCCGGCGCCGCCAGGGCCGTGCCGGCAATCGCCGCGGCAAACAGAATCCGCAAGGTGAGAGATCGCATGATCGTCTTCCTTTCCAAAGGGTGATCCCCTCCGCGAATAAAACGTGCGGGACGCAACTTTGGTTCAAGGGACGAAAAAATCCGCCGGCGCCTGGGCCGGCCGTACAACAAATGATTTCGCGAGGCTTTAGCGCTTCGAGAACTGGAAACTGCGGCGCGCCTTGGGATGGCCGTATTTCTTGCGCTCGACCGCGCGCGGATCGCGCGTGAGGAATCCGCCCGGCTTCAACACTGCCCGCAGTCCCGGCTCATAGGCCACGAGCGCGCGGGAAATGCCGTGGCGCACCGCGCCCGCCTGTCCCGAAAGCCCGCCGCCCGCCACCGTCACCGTCACGTCGAACTGGCCGTCGCGATTGGCCGCGATCAGCGGCTGGCGCAGGATCATGCGCAGAACGGGCCGCGCGAAATAGATCTTCTCTTCCTTGCCGTTGACGACGATGCGCCCCATGCCCGGCTTGATCCAGACGCGCGCCACCGCGTTCTTGCGCCGGCCCGTCGCATAGGCGCGGCCCTTGGCGTCGCGATTGTCCTTCTGCTCGGCGGCTTCTTTCGAGTCCGCGGGCTTGGCCTTGATGAGGGTCGATTTCAGGTCGCCGAAGGATTTGGTTTCTTCCGCCATGTCACGCCGCCTTCGTTTTGCGATAATTGGAATTCTTGGGGTTCAGCGCCGCCACGTCGAGCTTCTCGGGCGCCTGCGCTTCGTGGGGATGTTCGGCGCCCGCATAGACGCGCAGATTGGAGAGCTGCTTCCTGCCCAAAGGCCCGCGCGGCAGCATGCGCTCGACGGCCTTCTCCACCACGCGGCCGGGAAAGCGCCCGCGCATGATCTCGCCCGCGCGCACTTCCTTGATGCCGCCGATATAGCCGGTGTGGCGGTAATAGACCTTGTCGCGCAGCTTGTTGTTGCCGGTGAGCAGGACCTTGCCGGCATTGACGACGATGACGTTGTCGCCGCAATCCATGTGGGGCGTGTAGGTCGGCTTGTGCTTGCCGCGCAGCCGCATGGCTATGATCGAGGCGAGACGGCCCACGACCAGCCCTTCGGCGTCGATCAGGACCCATTTCTTCTCGATCTCGGACGGCTTGGCCGAGTAGGTTTTCATGGCGATCATCCATCGGGTACGGCGCGGGCGTATAGGGGCCTTCGGGCGAGCCGTCAAGCAGGAAACGCCGATTTTTCCGCCGTTTTTGTGATGCGGTATTATAATACCGCATAACGCGCGGCAAGGCATGACGAACGGGGCCCAAAGCGCTTACATTGGCCTCATGAACGCGCCCCATTCCGAGCCCCTCGTCCGCGCCGAACATCTGGGCAGCGCGCTTCGCCTCACGCTCAACCGCGCGGGCGCGAGGAATGCGCTCTCCGAAGGCCTGATGGGCGCGCTGCAGGAGGCGCTGGATCGCGCCGCCGCGAACAAATCCGCGCGCGCCATCATCCTCGCCGCAGATGGCCCGGCCTTCTCGGCAGGCCATGATCTCAAGGAAATGACGGCGCGCCGGGCCGATGCCGATGGCGGCAAAAAGGCCTTCGCTTCCCTCTTCGCGCAATGCTCGAAACTGATGCAGACCATCTTGCGCCATCCCTTGCCGGTCATCGCGCAAGTGCAGGGCATCGCGACGGCGGCGGGCTGCCAGCTGGTGGCGAGCTGCGATCTGGCGGTGGCCTCGCAGGAAGCACGCTTCGCCACGCCGGGCGTGAATATCGGATTGTTCTGCTCGACGCCGATGGTGGCGCTGTCGCGCAATGTCTCGCGCAAACACGCGATGGAGATGCTCCTGACCGGCGAGATGATCTCGGCGAACGAGGCTTATCGCATCGGCCTCGTCAATCGCGTGGTGCCGCACGACCAGCTCGCGCACCAGACGCTGAAACTCGCGGAACAGATCGCCTCGAAGCCCAGAGCGACCGTGAAGATCGGCAAGGAAGCCTTCTACCGCCAGCTCGAAATGGGGCTTTCGGAGGCCTACGACTATGCCAGCGAAGTGATGACGCGGAACATGCTGGAAGCCGAAGCGAACGAAGGCATCTGCGCCTTCATCGAAAAACGCGAGCCGAAATGGCCGGAGTGACATGCCCCAATACACCGACGACTACATCAAAACCATCCTGCGCGCCACCAAGGTGATCGCGATGGTGGGCGCGAGCGCCAACGAGATGCGCCCCTCCTATTTCGCGATGAAATATCTGCTCGACAAGGGCTTCGTCATCCATCCCGTCAACCCGACGCTCGCGGGCAAGACCATTCTCGGCCGCGCGGTCTATGCCGGCCTCCACGACGTCCCCGCTCCGGTCGACATGGTCGACATCTTCCGCGCGCCCGAACATGTGCCCGAAATCGTGGACGAGGCGCTTCGCGAAAAGGACCGCTTCGGCCTCAAGACCATCTGGATGCAGCTCGGCGTTATCAATGAGCAAGCCGCCGAAACCGCCCGCCAGGCAGGCCTTCATGTTGTGATGGACCGCTGCGTCAAGATCGAATATGGCAGGCTGTCCGGCGAGATCGGCTGGATGGGCGTCAACCGCCGCGTCATCGACAATCGCAAGCCGCTGCTCTACGGCAAGGGCGGCTCGTTGAAGCGAGGATAATCATGTTGCGCATCTGGGGCAGGAAGAATTCCATCAACGTGCAGAAGGCGATGTGGTCCATCCTCGAGACCGGCATCAAGCACGAGCGCATCGATGCGGGCGGCACCTTCGGCGGGCTCAACACGCCGGAGTTCCTGGCCAAGAATCCCAATGGGCTCATTCCCGCGATCGACGACGACGGCGCCATCGTCTGGGAATCGCAAGCCATCGTGCGCTACATCGCGGCGCGCTATGGCGCAGGCACCTTGTGGCCCGAGGATCCGGCCGAGCGCGCGAAGGCCGACGAATGGATGGAATGGAACTCCTCCACGCTCCAGCCCGCGCTGATGGGCGTGTTCATGAATGTGTGGCGCACGCCCGAATTCCGCCGCAATCCGAACCTCATCCGCAATCTCGTCTCGCGCTGCGGCCAGGTGATGCTCTTCCTCGACAAGCATCTCGAGGACAAACCCTATATCGCGGGCGAGAAATTCTCGATGGGTGATATTCCGTGCGGCGCCATGCTCTACCGCTATTTCGAGCTCGATATCGAGCGCCCGAATCTCGCCCATGTCTCGGCCTGGTATTCCAGGCTGCAGGAGCGCAGCGCCTTCCGCAACGCGGTGATGATCTCGTTCGAGGACCTGAAAGGCCATTAGCGTTGCGAACGGCCGGCGGCGACTTATACCGTCATCACCCGGTCGCGAGCATTTTTGGCGAGCGATCCGGGTGATCCAATTAAATGGATCGCCCGGACCCTGCGCAAAATGGGCTCCGGGCCGGGCGATGACGGAGTGGGAATTGGATAGATCGCAACCTGTCTCGGGAGGCTTCTCATGAGCGATTACGGATTCAACACGCTGGCCGTGCATGCGGGCGCGCAGCCCGATCCCGCCACCGGCGCGCGCGCCACGCCCATCTATCAGACGACCGCCTTCGTCTTCGAGAATGCCGATCATGCGGCGGCGTTGTTCAACCTCCAGGTCTTCGGCAACATCTATTCGCGCATCATGAATCCGACCAATTCGGTGCTGGAGGAACGTATCGCCGCACTCGAAGGCGGGCGCGCCGCGCTGGCGGTCGCCTCCGGCCATGCCGCGCAATTGATCGCGCTCCACACGCTGATGGGACCGGGCGACCGCATCGTCGCCGCGCGCCAGCTTTACGGCGGCTCGATCAACCAGTTTTCGCAAGGCTTCGCGAAATTCGACTGGCATGTCGATTGGGCCGATGCGCGCGAGCCGGAAAGTTTCAGCCGCGCGCTCACCGACAGGACCAAGGCCGTCTTCATCGAAAGCATCGCCAATCCGGGCGGCATCGTCACCGACATCGAAGCCATCGCCGGCATCGCCCATGGCGCGGGCGTGCCGCTGGTCGTGGACAACACGCTCGCCTCGCCCTATCTCATCCGCCCGCTCGAATGGGGCGCCGATATCGTGATCCATTCGGCGACGAAATTCCTCGGCGGTCACGGCAATTCCATGTGCGGCGTGATCGTGGACGGCGGCAAATTCGATTGGGGCAGCGGCAAATTCCCCACACTCTCGGAGCCCTGCCCGTCCTATCACGGCATCCGGATCTGGGAGACGTTCGGCGACATGGCCTTCGCCATCGCAGCCCGCGTGCTGGGCTTGCGCGATCTCGGGCCGGCGCTCTCGCCGATGAACGCCTTCCTCGTGCTCACCGGCACCGAGACCTTGCCGCTGCGCATGCAGAAGCATTGCGACAATGCGCTCGCCGTCGCGCGCTGGCTGAAGACCAATCCGAACGTGGCGTGGGTGAATTACGCGGGCCTCGAAGACGATCCCTGCTACAATCTGCATCGCACCTATTGCCCGAAAGGCGCGGGCAGCGTCTTCACCTTCGGCGTGAAAGGCGGCTACGAAACGGGCATGAAGCTGGTGAACAATGTCCGCCTCATCAGCCATCTCGCCAATGTCGGCGATACACGCAGCCTTATTATTCACCCCGCCTCCACCACGCATCGCCAGTTGAGCGAAGAACAACGCGCCGCCGCCGGGGCGGGCTCCGATGTGGTGCGCCTTTCCATCGGCATCGAGGATGCACAAGACATCATCGCCGATCTCGATCAGGCGATGAATGCGAGCTGAGCAGCCGCGAAAATAATTTTCGCGCGCCCCCTTGAACTGCGAGTCGCTCGTTCCCATCTGAGCGCTATCTCCCGAATTGTGCCTGTGCAGGACCGCCGGTGAAAACCGGCGCCGGGAGCGCCCGTATGTCTTTGAAAAAAGGCGGATTCACGCCAAGGGAGGAGTCTGTCCGAAACGGACTGCATATTTAAATCCCCACTTCGTCATGGCCCGGCGCTTCGCGTTTTTCGCGAAGCGTCCGGGCCATCCATTTTTCTGAATGGAAATTGGATCGCCCGCATTCGAGGGCGATGACGGAATGGGATTCAACCATTCAGGAACGAGGGAGCGCGCATTTTCAAAAAATGCGAAAATGATGGGCGCCCGGACTCTGTTCGAAACGACCCGCGAATCCGCGAGCGCACTGTTGCATCGAAGCCTCAGGCGGTCTCGTAGAAATGCCAGACCGCGGCGCAATAGACGGCGACCGCCGTGATCTGGTGCAGCGCCGCCAGCGGAATGGGAACCTGATTCAACAAAGTGAGGATGCCGAGCGCGATCTGCAGCGCAACCAGCGCAAGAACGAGGCTCGCGGTTTTTCGCGTGGATCGGGAGGTGAACCACAACGCGACCGCCGCCGCGGCCACGATGTAAGCGCCGATGCGGTGGTCGAATTGTGCAAGTCCGGGATCTTCGAAGAAATCGATCCACCATGGCGAGTGAAAGAACGGATTCTCGGGCATGAACCGGCCATCCATCGACGGCCAGCTGTTGTAGATCAGGCCCGCATGCAATCCCGCGACCAATGCGCCGAGAAGCATTTGCAGAAAAACGAGGACGATGAAGATGAGAGGAAAAATTGCATTCCCTTTTTGGGAGGAAGCGATCTTCGGCCGCAAAAATTCCAGCGCCACATACAAGATCGCGCCCAGCAGAACGATCGCAAAGCCCAGATGAATTGCCAGACGATATTGCGAAACCGACACGCGCGTTTCGAGTCCGCTTCTGACCATCCACCAGCCGACCACGGCCTGCAATCCGCCGAGCAGGAACAACAGGATCATCTGCGAATAGCGCGCGCGTGGAATATCGCCCCGCCACGCGAAGAAGATGAACGGAACGAGAAACGCAAAACCGATGAGCCGGCCGAGCAGACGATGCGCCCATTCCCACCAATAGATGCCCTGGAATTCGGCGAGCGTCATGCCGCGGTTTTCGAGCCGGTATTGCGGGATGTGTTTGTAGCGCGCGAATTCGGCGGCCCATTGCGCATGGTCGAGCGGCGGGATCACGCCCGTCACCGGATGCCATTCGGTGATCGAAAGGCCGGAGCCGGTCAGCCGCGTCAGCCCGCCCACCAGCACCATGGCGGCGATCATCGCCGCCACGGCGAGCAGCCAGATGCCCACGGCGCGGGAAGGTTTGGCCTCTGTCATGGCGGGCTTCTAGCGCGCGCCGCGACAAGAAAACAGTGGCGGCAATGCCGCAAATGACCGAAGAAGCGTCATGAGCCCGCGCCTGAAGAAACTGATCGGCACGATCGTCATGCTGGTCTGGATTGCCGTTTACGCGCTCGTTGCGATGGGCGTGGCGCGGCATGTGCTGCCGCATGCGCATTGGGCCGTGGCATTCTTATATTATGCACTGGCCGGAACGCTCTGGATCGTCCCCGTGGGATTGATGTTCCCCTGGATGCACCGCGAAGCGAAGCGCTGATCGTTGCCGCGCAATCCGGGCGGCGAACCGCGCCGCACATCCGCGCACCGATCCATGTCAGGTCTGGTCCCAGATCGGTTTGAAATCGTTACCGCCCATCAGGATGTTCTGCGGCGAGTTCTTGTCGATATGTCCGATCAGACCCTGATAGACGCCATAGCCGACGAGTTCCTGGAGCCTGGGCGCGAATGTGCGCACCAGCGGCGCGGGAAGCCCGAGTTGCTGGTTTTCCTGCTGGCGGATGAATCCGGCGCAATAATTCATGGCGATGCCGGTGCGGCGCTTATCGGTTCGATTGGCGCCGCCGCCATGCCAGAGCGCGCCGTCCCAGACGAGCACGCTGCCCTTCTCCATCTCGGCGGGAATGCTGTCGTAGGAGCCGCCGTAAACGGGATTGTGTTTCTTGTGGCTGGCGGGAACCAGCCGCGTCGCGCCATTGGCATCGGTGAAATCGGTCAGCGCCCACATGGAATTGCAGACGATGGCGCGATGCGGCTTGTCGAGCGGGATCAGCATGTCGTCGGCATGGATGGGCTGCGCCTTCTCGCCCGGATCGATGGCGATGGAGGACAGCGAGGAAATCAGACAGCCGTGATCGAGCACGCCTTCGACGATGGGCAGAACCGATTGATGCACCGGCACCTCGAGGAACGGCCCGCCATAAAGCAGAAGATTGTAGATGCGAACCGTGTTGCGGCCCTCGAATCCGTTTTGCGACGGCTTGGCGTCGAGTTCGCGCTCGAGCCGCGCGAGCGCATCGTTCAGTGCGTCGATCAGCGCGAGCGGAATCGCATTCTCGACGATGGTGAAGCCGTCGGCGGCGATGCGCGCGACATGTGCGTCTCTGGTTGCGGCGTCCATGGTGGCTCCCGAAGCGGACTGATTTCTTGTCATGAGACGGGCCGTCCGGCAAATCCGCGCCCACCCGGATCGGGCGAAATGTTCGGCGATCTTGCAACCCCCGGTTAACCAAACGCTTGTATATCCTAAGTATTAACGATGTTTGCGGCCCGTTTTGTTGAGCCAGATTAATGCGGCCGCCCTCCGCCACTCCTATTTTTAACGCAAGGGCCGCACAGGCACAGGTTGTGCAACCGGCCCCCGAGCAGTTCGAGGATTTCGGCCGAGCGCGATAAGGAGCGAGGCCAAACATCTTCGAGCCATCGCTGCAAAAAAGGCAGGGACCACTGTCAGGCGCGATACGACCATCACGTCCGATGACATTCGAGTTTTAGGCAGGTCCCAATGCTGGAGAATATGGAAGTCGCCATTGTCGGCGCGAACGGGTTGTTCCGTTCCGGAATCGCGAGCTTGCTTTCGGGCTCCGCGAAGCGCGTGCACGAGCTGGGCGATCCCGCGGCCCTTCAACGATTGCTGGAAAGCGGAACGCGCATCGGCCTGGTGCTGATCGAAGCGGCCGGATTCAACGGAGACACAGCCGAGCATATCGCGCGACTGCGTGAACTGGCGCCCCGTGCGCAGATCGCCGTCTTGAGCGGCGAAGCGGATTCAGGCCGTATCGCCGCATCCTTTGCGGCCGGCGCCGACGGATTTCTGCTCAAAGATATTTCGGCGGGCACGCTGATCCAGTCTTTGCGCGTGCTGGCGCTGGGCGAGAAGGTCTTTCCCTTCGCGGAATTCTTCTCGAGCGGCGCGCCCGAAGCGCAAAGCGAACTCTCCGCGCGCGAGCGCGAAATCCTGCGCTGCCTCATCGAAGGCGATTCCAACAAGCGCATCGCCAATCGTCTCGGCATCACCGAAGCGACCGTCAAGGTGCATCTGAAAAGCATCCTGCGCAAAACGCGCACCGCCAATCGCACGCAGGCCGCGATCTGGGCGCTCAGAAGCGGCGTGCGCAAAGAGGACGTCAAAAGCGAAAGCTCCCGCGCGGATCTGCGCGCCGCCCGCCACTGACGCGCCCGTCCATGCTCACAGGCCAGACCCCCAATCGACAAACCGCATGCTTGCGGCGCTTGCCAGGATTGGCCCGCTGCGGCACATTTCCAGCCAGAAAAAAGGCCGGTTTTCATGACGATTCACGTCGCGCCCTCCTTGGCCGAACGCTATGCGGCCACCCGCGCGCTCAGCGAGGCGCTGGCGGCCCCGCTCAGCGCGGAGGATCAGGGCGTCCAATCCATGCCCGATGCGAGCCCGACCAAATGGCATCTGGCCCACACGACATGGTTCTTCGAGACCGTGATCCTGAAAACGCTTCCCGGTTATGCGCCGTTCGATGAGCGTTATGCATATCTGTTCAATTCCTATTATGAAGGCTTCGGCCCGCGCCATCCGAGGCCCCAGCGCGGCTTGCTGACGCGGCCCGGCGCGCGCGAGATCCTCGATTATCGCCGCCATGTCGACGAGCACATGGCGGAACTTCTCTCCGACGATCATCCCCTCGCACCGCTCATCGAGCTCGGCGTGAACCACGAGCAGCAGCATCAGGAACTCGTTCTGACCGACATCAAACACGCCTTCTTCGCCAATCCGCTGCTGCCCGCCTATGCGCAGGCGCCCGCGCGGCCGGGCCGGCCCGCAACCGGTTTGCGCTTTGTCGGCCATGATGGCGGCATCGCCAGCATCGGCCATGACGGAACCGGATTCGCATTCGACAATGAATCGCCGCAACACGAAATCCTGCTGCAACCGTTCCGCCTCGCCTCGCGGCCCGTCACCAATGGCGAATATCGCGGCTTCATCGAAGATGGCGGATATGGGCGCCCGGAATTCTGGCTTTCGGACGGCTGGGCGTTGAAGGAGCGCGAAAACTGGCAGCGTCCCCTTTACTGGCTGGACGGCGGCACCATATTCACGCTCGACGGCGTCCGCCCGCTCGACGCACAAGAGCCCGTCGTGCATGTGAGCTTCTATGAAGCCGCGGCCTATGCGGCCTGGGCCGGAAAGCGTTTGCCGACGGAATTCGAATGGGAGGCGGTTGCGCGCAACCAATCCGTACACGGACGATTTCTCGATGCGAAGCGGCTTCATCCCTTGCCCGCGGACGGCGCGGGACCGCTGCAGCAGATGTTCGGCGATGTCTGGGAATGGACGCGCTCTTCCTACGATCCCTATCCCGGCTATCGCCCGCCCGAAGGCGCGCTCGGCGAATACAACGGCAAGTTCATGGTCGGTCAGATCGTGTTGCGCGGCGGTTCCTGCGCCACGCCGCAGGGACATATCCGCGCGAGCTACCGCAATTTCTTTCCGCCTTCGGCGCGCTGGCAATTCTCCGGCATCCGCCTCGCGGAGGATGCGGCATGAGCGCGGCAGCCGCACTCAAGCGCGCCGAGCGCCCCCGATCGCCGTTCGAACGCGACATGCTCGCGGGCTTGCGCCAGACGCCCAAGCGCGTGCCGTGCAAATATTTCTACGACGAGGAAGGCTCGCGCCTGTTCGAGGAAATCTGCCGCCTGCCGGAATATTATCAGACGCGCACCGAGCTTGCGCTTCTCGAGCGCCATGCCGGCGAAATCGCAAAGCTGATGGGCGCCGACGTGGATCTGGTCGAATTCGGCGCGGGCCAGTTGCACAAGGTGCGAGTCCTGCTCGACGCGCTCGGCACGCCTTGCGCCTACACGCCCATCGATATTTCCGGCGATTATCTGCAAAGCGTGGGACAGGATCTCGCCAGACGCTATCCCGCGCTGCACTTACGCCCCATCGTCGCCGATTTCACGCAGCCGATGACGATCCCGCGCCACGAATCCGGCGCCCATCGCGCCGGCTTTTTTCCCGGCTCGACCATCGGCAATTTCGAACCGCACGAAGCGATCGCGCTGCTGCGTGCCATGGCGAAGATGCTCAATGGCGGCGGCATGCTCATCGGCGTCGATCTCGTCAAGGATCCGGCCGTGCTGCATGCGGCTTACAACGACACCGCGGGCGTGACCGCCGCGTTCAACAAAAATCTTCTGGAGCGCGCCAATCGCGATCTCGCCGCCGATTTCGAGATGGGCGCCTTCGATCATTACGCCTGCTACAACCCCGCATTCGCGCGCATCGAAATGTATCTCGTCAGCCGCAAGGATCAGCGCGCCAACGTGGCCGGAGAGACATTCGCATTCACCGAGGGCGAAGCCATCCACACCGAGAATTCCCACAAATACACGCTCGACAGCTTCGCCGCGCTCGTGCGCTCGGCCGGGCTGACCGCGGGCCGCGTGTGGCGCGATCCGCGCAACTGGTTCGCACTTTTCTGGATTGTTCCCGCCCAGGCCTCATAGACGAGACCAAACCCATGACCACCCGGAATGAAACCGTCAAAGACACGGCCTCGCCATTCGTGGCCTATACCTGGCTCGTGATCGCCGTCGCCGCGTTGGCGGCGATCTCGAACGTCGCGGGCGAAGAGATCCTGCGGCGCCTCGCCTCCATCGACGATGCGACGACGGCGCCCGTGCTCGCCGCGCTCGCGCTCTTCGCGGTTTGCAGTTTCGCAAGCGCCTATGCGACGCGCGGAACGCCGCTGCCCTCCTTCGTCGTCGCCATTGTCCTGGGCATCGCGGGACACACGCTGTTCTCGCCCATCGTCGCCAATTCCACCGTGCTTGCGTCGCTGGTGACGGCAAGTGCGGCGGTCATCCTCTTCAGCGGCGGGTTGGAAATGCCGCTGCGGGAATTCGCGCGGCTGTTCATCAAGATCGCGCTGCTCGCCTTTCCGGGCGTGCTCGTCACGGGCTATGCGTTTTCGCAAGTCATCGCTTATCTGGGTCCTGCGTTCGGCCGTCCGATCGTTCCCGCGGTCGTCATCCTTCTGGGCGCGATTCTGGCGTCGACGGATCCCGCGGCGATCATCCCCGTCCTGCAAGGCGTCAAATTCAAGCGGCGCACGGCCAAGGACATCGTGATCGCCGAAAGCGCGCTCAACGATGTCGTCGGCACGCTGCTCACTTCGGCGTTCTTCAAGCTGTCGCTTGCGGCGCTCGCGGTGGGGGCGGCCTATCGCGCGCTCGCCACGCCCGAAACCTACGGATTCCTCGCAAGACAGGTCGGCTTCGGCGTTCTCTTCGGGCTGATCGGATTCGCGCTTCTGCACATTCTGTCGCGCATCAAGCGCAACCACACCGAGAGTTACGGCGCCGATCAGGTTTATTTTCTGGGCGCGCCCATCGTCACTTTCGTGGGCGCCTCGGCCTTCGGCGGGAGCGGATTTCTCGCGGCATTCCTCGCCGGCCTCTTCTTCAAGGGCGAGGAGCACATGGCCGAGATCGAGCGCTTCTTCTATCAGGTGATCGACGGCGTGGCCAAGCCTGTGATCTTCCTGCTCGTGGGCGCGCTCGTCGACGTGCACGCGCTCATCGCTTATGCCCCGGTCGGAATCGCCGCCGCGCTCATCTTCATGTTCGTGATACGGCCAGTGATGGTCTTCCTGATGCTCGGCGTCTACGGCTTCGTTCCGAAACATCCTCGCGGGCTGACCTTCAAGGAGCTGCTGTTCATCTCGTTCGTGCGCGAGACCGGCGCCATTCCCGCGGTCCTGCTCGTGACCGCGATCGGGCGCATGACGACGCCCGTCAACGGCCTCGTGGAGATCGGCATGTGGGTCATCCTGCTGACGCTTGTGCTTGCGCCGCCGCTCACGCCGCTCGTGGCGCGAAAGCTGGGAATCGCCGAGTAGCCGCTAGTTCTCCGGCACGCGCTTTTTCAATCCCCCAATCCGATGCTGATGCTGGCGAAGGGACCGTTGAAGGTGACGTTGGATTTCTTCGCCGCGTCGATGCCGGTGTCCATCGCGTTGAGGAACGTGTCGTAGCGGTAGCCGAGGCTGAATTCGAAGTTCGGATATTTCACCGACAGCCCGGCCGAGCCACCGATGTTCGGCACCGTCACGCTGCGCGAGCGGGTGCTGTGGTTGCTCTTTGATGGATAGAGATTGCCGACATAATGTTGTCCGAAAAACTTGGTCGCGGTCGTCCGGTGATTGGTTTTCGCTTTTTGCTTGCCGAAGAGAAGAGCGCCATTGATGCCCCAATCGACCGTCAACTCGCCATCGTTCGGATTGCCGGCAAGCGCCGCCGATGCGGCCCATGACAAAGTGGGACCTATGCCCTGAAAACTTCGTGCGGCCTGTGCCGACATCGTATATTGGCGGAAAGATTCATGAAAGAGCGGCCTTCCGGTATGATTGGCCGTGTGGGCGTGGAAATTCGTGGGGTAGAACGTTATCGCTCCGGTTACGAGCGGCCGCGCTGTTATGTAGGCGTGTGAATCGATCCTGAACGATGCGATACGGACGCCCGCATTGACGGTGGATGTTCCATCGCGGCCGAACAACCCGAGGCCGATATCCTTGCCGGCCGTGAAATCGAGAATCAGATGCCGTTCCTGGTTCTGTGTCTGCGTATCGGCGAGCAAACGATTGCTGGGGAAACTATGCAGCCCGGCGTTGGGACTGCTGTAGAAATAATGATAGCCAGCATAGGTGTAATAGAAAGAACCGTCGAACGGAACAGGTGGCGGTACTGCTTGCCGATGCGTGTGCCGGCTGGCGTGACTGCGGCCATAGCGGATGTCAAATGCCAAATTCCAGTTGGAATCTTCCGGCTGGAAGGTGATTTTTCCCTCTTCGCCAAAGGCAAAGCGCGGCGCGTTCTGGCTGCCGATGAGATCTGCGCCTTTATAGATATCCGGTTCCGGCGTGAGCGCCATGAAGGGCGCAATGAAAGGCGCATTTAGACCTTGTAGCAGCTCCATCTGTCCGCCGAGTTCGATCCAGAGGGTCGGGCGGCCGGAATCATCTGCGTTGGCGAAGCCCGACGACGCCACATAGGCCGTCAGAGCGAGCGCGGATGCGCCCGTCAGCAATTTCCGGCGGATGGTGGCGCGGTTATCGTTCTTTTGAATCAGTTCGCTCATTGTTTATTCCCCCCTCACCAGTTCTTCGTGACGCGCACGCCGTAAAGGCGCGGATCGGTCACGAATATATTGGTGGTCAAGCCGCTATCGTCCGAATTCAGGAAGGCGCCTGTGATATCGGTCGCGTCGAAGATATTTTTGACATACCCCATCACCTGCCAGCCGGATGCACTGGTCAGGATGAGAGCGATGTTTGTGGTCGAGTAACCTCGCAACTTGTCATAAGGCCTGTCGTTAAACACGCGCGCAAAGCTCTGCGATTGCCAGTAGAAATCGCTATGCAGCGTCGCCGCCCAATCTTCGGAAACAGGAATGGTGTATTCCGTCGAGAACGACAACGTGAAATGCGGCGCATTGGGAAGTTCATTGCCGCCAACATTCTTCGAGAAACCTTCACCGTCATTGGGCGCCGGTCCATAATCATGACCGCTATAAGTATTCTGGCCCTGATAGGGATCGCCCGCCGTGCCCGCCAGAGGATCGAAGCCCGGATAGGTGAACGTGTAGGAACCGTGACCGGGAATAGTTCCACTGAATATGAAAGGGTACGGTCCCGAGAAGCAGCTTCCGCAACCATTGGGATCATGAATCGCGTATGGCGCACCATTGTTATAGTCGTATATGGCAAGCGGTACCGGATCCTCGCCGCCATTATACGCGATGCCGCAGGCGGACGACCAATGATCGCCTTCGCCCGCGCCCGCGCCACCCACCAAGAGTGCTGCCACGACATAATCCGGGAAGATGCAATTCGAAGCTTGCGTCGGGAACGGCTTCATCACCATCCAGTCGGAATGGCCCGCCGTGCGGTCCATCAAATCGATGGCCGATTGGCCGTTCTTGATCCGCGTATCTTCATACCCGCCGGCGAAATTGAACTTGAGGCCGGGGATCGGTTCATAGCTTGCTTCGAGTTCGCCGCCTTTGACCGTGGCGTCGAAATTCAGATTGATCGAAGTGCGATCCACGATCTCGGATATCTGATAGCCGCTGTAATTGTAGTAGAAGACATCGCCGTTCAGCGTCAGGCCGCCATCGGCCAGCGTATTTTTGGTGCCGAGTTCATAGGCATCCACGAACTCCGGATTGAATGTCGCCGGATGAATGGGAATGCCCGTGCCCGCCTGGCCATAATAATTGGTCAGCACCGCGCCCGGCGGATTGGCACCGCCGGCTTTGTAGCCATGCGCAAAAGAGCCATAGATCAGCGTCTGATCGGTAAAATCGAGCTTGGGTGACCAATTGGCGGCGAAGCGGCCCGTCCATTGATTCCATTTCTGATCCACCGCGCCGATGGCCGTATAGCCATACGATGCCGTGAGAAGCTGGCTTGGAATATCGAGGAAGTGCTTCTCGTCGTCCGTCCAGCGCGCGCCGACCGTGAGTTTCAAATCCGGTAGCACGTCGTAATACGCCTCGCCGAATCCGGCGTAGGAATTGAGAACATAAGGGTTGCGGCTCAGAAAGTAATTATGGCCGAGTGCATTTACGCTGCCCAGCGGGTTTGGATCGATATAGTAGCAGCTTTCCGTGGGAATGCCGGAATCGATTCCGTACTGCCTGCCCGGATCGTTGAAGGGTTCGTTTTTGCTGAAACAATCCAGATTGGTGGTGACGCCGGGTTGCCACGGTGGCGTAGAACCGCCCTGGCGGCCGGATTCGGCGGCAAACGCGGTCAGCGCGTTCGCGAAAACGAAATAATCCTCGATCGTCTCGTAATGCAGGTAATTGCCGCCGAGGCTGAAATTGAACGGTCCTTTGAAACTGGACGCAACCCGGAATTCCTGGCTGAGCTGCCAGGCGTGTTCGCGAGAGATATCTTGCGCAACAATACGGCTACTGCAGCCAAGCTGCGGATCGCAGAAATAACCGGTTGGGTATGCCGTACCGCATTGGGCGGCAGTACCGACCGTGCCGTCGGAACAGGCATAGTTTCCGTCGGGAACAATTAGAGTGCCAGCTCGATTGTTGCCCGTTCCCTGATCGATGAAGATGTCCGGTGTCGTATCGAAGCGGTTGTAATCCTCAGTGGACCACAGGAAATCCTGATTGTATCCCGTCTGCGAGGTGAAGGTCAGCGTGGGCGTGATGTTATAATCTGTATTCAATTCCAGCGTGTCGTTTTTGGCGAAATAACGCGGATCAATCGTGGTTTCGATGTCGCGCAAATTCGACGATTGTGTTGTGCTGGCATAGGGATCTGCGACGCGCATGGCGCCGCTAATCCAGCCTGCCACCACGAAAGGCAGAGAGAAGCCGTTCGGTACCTGAAATGATTCCGGCGAATACAACGACGTCGGCAGACAGCCTTGGCTCACGTCACCCGAATTGACGCCAAAGGCCAGGATCAAACCGCCGCCTGAAAATTGGGGCGGGCTATCGACGGGGATGCCATCCACGCTCGTGGGTCCGGGATCGGTGTGGCAAAGCTGCTTCTGCGTCCGCATGCGGTCGTCGCTCTCCTGGAAGTGCTCCCAGACCAGCGTGGTTTGCAGATTTTCGACGGGTTTCCAGGCCAGCGTGGCGCGCGTGGACCACAAATCGCGGCCATCCACCGGATCGCCCGTGATTTCATTTGTCGTATATCCGTCGCGCTTGGTCCACTCGCCGGCAATGCGCAGATCCACGCGGTCGTCCACGATCGGAATATTGACCATGCCTTCGTAGCGCCGGTTGGCGTAATTGCCCCAATCCGCCGAGAGCATCGCCTCGAACTGATCGGTGGGTTTGGCCGAGATCACATTGACGACGCCCGCGGTTGCATTGCGGCCATAAAGCGTGCCTTGCGGACCGCGCAAGACCTCGACCTGACCTACGTCGTAGAATTCCTGCTCGAAGAAATGATTCCGAATGAACGGAATATCGTTCAGGGCGACCGCCACCGCCGGATCGGTCGTCACCGAAATCGCCTGTGTGCCGATGCCGCGGATTTGAATCGAGTAACCTGTGAAATTCGTTTTCGTGAAGGTGAGATTGGGAACCTCCTTCACGAGGTCGGGACCGCCCGCGATCTGGCGCGACGTGAGCTGTTCCTGGCTCAACGCCGTGATCGCGATCGGGACGGTCTGGATGTCGCCCTTGATCTTCGAGGAGGTCACGATGACGGTTTCGACGCTGGAGGCGGCGTCCTGGTGCGTCGCGGTCTCGGCGGCAAGCCGCGCGGAACCGGCGCTCTGCGCTGTGCCCGCCGCGCTCATCGGCACGATCGCGACCGCGCCCGATGCATCGCGGCGCATGCCGAAGCCGGTGCCCTCGAGAATGTGCGAGAGCGCCACATAGGCCGTCGCTTCGCCGCGCGCGCCCGCCGTATGGACCCCGCGCACCGCGCTCGACGAATACATCAGTGCGACGCCGGATTGCTTCATATAGGCGTCGAGCGCCGTCGTGAGATCGCCGCTCGGGATATTGTATTCGTTGGCGTGCGCGGCTGCGGCCAGAACCAGCACGCTCGCTCCGCCCAGAGCTGCCGCTTTAAGAGATATCCTCATCGTCCCCCCTTCGACCGGCTCTTGCCGTTCGCGGAAATTTTGCGCCTAGCGCGAGATCACGAATTCGTTGCCCTTGTCCTCGACGCGCAGCGCAAACACCTCTTTCGCAAGGCGCGTGAAAGCTTCCACGCCGTCGGTCGGAAACGTCGCGCCGATCGTGAAGCGCGCGGCCACCGGATCGGCGATGACGATTTTCTTGGCGTTGTAGCGGTTGAGTTCGGCAGCGGCCGCAGCGAGCGTCGCCTGATGGAACACCAGCATGCCGTGGCGCCAGCCGAGCTCCTGCCCGATCGCCATCTCGGACCTGTGGACCACCGACATCGAATGCGCGGTCGCGGTGGCGACGTCGCCGGGCGTCAACATGGCCGTCTGTTTGGTCGCAAAGGCGTTGGGCGCATCGAAGCGCACCCGGCCCTGAACGACCGTCACTTGCAACGCGCCGACCGCGCGGCGCACGAGGAATTTCGTTCCCAGATCGGTAATACGCCGGCCGCCAATCATCACGGTGAAGGGATGGGCGGAATCGTGACGCACCTGAAAATAGGCTTCGCCCTTGTCGAGCCACACGGTGCGGCTCTCGGTCGTCATCCGCGCGCGGATGACCGTGTCCGTATTCAACTCGATCCGCGTGCCATCCGTGAATTTCACGATCTCGTGGCCGCCGAGCGACGTGGCGTAGGTCTTGACGCCGGGCTCAGGCATCATAAAAGCGGCTCCCGCGCCGAGCACGGTCGCCACGGCCAATGAAGCGGCAAGCTTCATGTAGAGCGAGGCGCGCCTCGCGCGCGCGGGCGGCTCAGGCGTTGCGGACAAAGGGCGCTTCAGGGCCGCGAGCCGGTTGGTGCGCTCCCAGGTTTCGTCCAGCCGCCAATAGGCGATCATATGGGCCGGCGACTGCGCGAGCCATTCGTCGAGCTGCGCCTGATCGTCCGCGGTCCAGTTTTCCGTTACGCGCTGCGCCAAAATCCATTCGGCGGCGCGCGCGCGGATGGCTTTCGCGTCGGGCAAAGGCGGCAGAGGTTTCGCCATCTCGCTCATTTGCGCATCCCCAGCGTGGGATCGCCGTAGAGAATGGATGCCAGCGCCTGAAGCCCCTCGCTCAAATGCCATTGCACGGTGCGCTCGGTGATCTGCATGCGGCTCGCCACTTCGCGGCGGGAAAGGCCTTCGACTTGTTTCAGCACGATGGCTTCGCGCGCGCGGGGCGGCAGGCGATCGAGCGCGAGCTGCAAGCGGCGCAGTTCGTCGCGCGCGATGGCGCTGCGGTCCGGCCCGGGCTCGTCGGCGGCGACATCGAGCGTATCGAGCTCGGCCACCGCCTCGATGGGCACGACCTTGCTGTGGCGCACGCGATCGACGAGAAGATTGTGGGCGGTCGCGAATACGAAGGGTTTCGTCTGCTCCGGGATCTGTTTCTGCGCGCCCTCGAACACGCGCACATAGACCTCCTGCAGGAGATCGTCGACTTCGCTTTCGTTGCGCCAATTGCGGCGCAGAAATCGCGTCAAGGCCGCCTCCAGGGGCAACACTTCGCCGAGGAACCACACGCGCAGATCGGGCGCGCTCACGGCGCCGCGGCGCGGGCACGGTTCGTCACGTCTGGTGTCCGTTGTGTCGCCCATCCCCCGACAGCGTCCTGCCTTTCGAGGGTTCGAAGTTTCCAACTACCTCTACTGCGACGAAAGCCTCGCGCGGATGGACAGGTGGGCGGCGCGATTTTTTTGCGGGCGCGAGAAAAAAAGGAAAAAGCGACGGTTCCACACCGCCGCCTTTCCGTAAGGCCCAGGAATTTGCTGCAACGCGGGAGAATTAGTCTCCCAGCCCGATGGAGATGGAGGCGTAAGGGCCGTAGAAGGCCCGGTTTTGGCTTTTGCGCACATCGATGCCGCCGTCCACAGCGCCGAAGAACACATCGGCGCGATAGCCCAGACTAACTTTCGCATTCGGGAATTTCAGCGAAATGCCCGCAAAGCCGCCAAGATTGGGAATCGTGACGCGGCGCGAGCGAGTGCGAGTCACCGGGCCATGCACATAACTGCTGGTACGTATTGTATTCCCGCGAGTGTAATAGCCTCCCGGGGTATAGTGATACTTAAATTTTCCGCCCGTCTTGCTGTAATGAGAACCGCTCGTTTTGTGCTCGGTGCGCGTACGTTGGCGGCCGAACAGAAGCGCCGCGTTCACGCCCCAATCGAAATTGAGCGTCATGTCGGCGTCGTTGCCAGCCACGGGCAATGATGCGCTCCAGGTAACGGCAGGTCCGACCGCGTTTGTCTTGCGTTTGGCATGCAGCGTCGCCGCAAACGTGCTGCGAAACAGATCGACTGTTCTGTAGCCGGCCGTGATATAATATGTGGAAGGAATAGGACTGGAGACGTACCGCGTCAGCACGCGCGTACCGGAGTGTGCGGCTCCTTCGGTATAGTGAGGGCGGGCGTGCACGGACACGTTGGCGCGCGATGTAAATTGCGCGAATCTCACACCTATGCTGATCACCGACGAGCCTTTGACGCCGAACATGCCAAGGCCGACATCCTTGCCTGCCTCGAAGTCCAAAATGAGATGCGATTCGCTGAGTCTGCCCTGCCCGTCGCCGAATTGCTGATCGGCCGGTTGGGGCAGTATCTGGGTACCGAAATATTGATAGACGTAGTCCGCCGGCGTCTGGTGATGCACATGGCGTGTGGCGCTGGATTTGCCATAACGGATCGCAAGCGAAAGTACCCAATCGGTATTGCCGGGCTCGAAGCTGATCTTGCCTTCCTCACCAAGGCTGAAGGGGGACGGCCGCTGGGCTTTGAGCATGGGCGCCAAATCGGCGGCGGAGGTATTGTTGAAAAACGGGGGTGCCAGAATCTCCGGCGCATCGCCTACCCGTTCGGCCTGGCCGCCGAATTCCAGCCACAATACCGGATGGCTGCTGTCTTCCGCGCGCGCGATGCCGGACGAACACGCAACCAGCGCGAAAGCCGAGACGCCCGTCAGCAGCTTCCAGCGGATGGTGGTGCGGTTGTCGCTTGTGTTTATCAATTCGCTCATTGCTTATCCCCCTCACCAGTTCTTCGTGACGCGCACGCCATAGAGGCGCGGATCGGTCAGGAAGATGTTGGTCGTCAATCCGCTATCGTCGCTGTTCAGGAACGCGCCGGTAATCGCCGTCGAATCGAATACGTTCTTCAGATAACCCATTACCTGCCAACCGCTGGCACTGGTCAAAATGACGGAGACGTTGACGTTCGAATAACCGCGTAGCTTGTCATAGGTCTTGTCGTTGAACACACGCCACCAACTCTGCGATTGCCAGTAGAAATCGCTGTGCAGCGTCGCAGCCCAATCGCTTGAAACCGGCAGCGTGTATTCCGCCGAAAGCGAGGTTGTGAAATGCGGCGCGTTGGGCAATTGGTTGCCGCCGAGATCTTTCGCGAATCCAGTTCCGTTGTTCGGCGCCGTGGACGGATCGAAGCCGACATAGCCGGGCGGAGGATAATTTGCGTTATATTCGCTGGAATTTGCGACGGTCGGATTGGCCACATAGGGCAGGCCGGTAAGCGGATCGAGGTTGAGTAGGTAAGCCGTGGCACAAAAGCTGGTGACAATGCCGCCGATAAGGGGTGCGCCATTGTCGAACCACTTGGCGACATAGCCGGGGAATACGCAATTCGATGCCTCGTTGACAAAGGGCCGGACGACGAACCAGTCCGGATGGCCGGCCGTACGGTCCATCAGATCGACGGCGGATTGGCCGTTGCCGATCCTCGTATCTTCGTAACCCCCAGCGAAGCTGAACTTCAGTCCCGGCGCGGGCTCCCATGTCGTTTCGAGTTCCGCGCCTTTCACGGTCGCGTCGAAATTCTGGTTGATCGCCGTGCGATCCACGATCTCCGAAATCTGATAGGCCTTGTAATTGTAGAAGAACACATCCCCATTCAGCGTCAGCGCGCCGTCGAGAAGTGTATTTTTCGTGCCCAGTTCGAACGCATCGATGAATTCCGGTTTGAACGTCAGCGGGTGAACGGGCTGCACGCTGTAAGTTTGCCCCGGATTGTCGAGTGAAGCCGGGGTCTCGAAGCGTGACGCGAACTCCGCACCGGGCGGATTGGCGCCACCAGCCTTGTAACCGTGGGCATAGGAGCCATAGACCAGGGTTTGATCGGTGAAATAGAGCTTGGGCATCCAATTCAAGACGGCCCGTCCAGTGAACTCGCTCCATTTCTGATCGACCGTGCGTGCAACCGGGTAACCCCAGCCAAAATCGACCAGCCAGCTCGGCACATCAAGGAAATGCTTCTGGTCATCGGTCCAGCGCAGGCCGCCGGTGAGTTTCAGATTGCTGCCAATGTCGTAGTAAGTCTCGCCAAACAGCGCATAGGAATTCAGCACATAGGGATTCTTGCTGCGGAAGTAATTATGACCATTCTCGTCGAGGCTGGAAATCGGGTTGGGATCGACATACCCGCCGGAAATGCTGGCGGGCACCGTGGGATCGTTGAACTGCCCAATCTGAGTCAATTGAAGCGCCTGAATCTCAGAGCTGAAACCGCCATTGATCAGCGTGAGCACATTGCCGAAGACGTAATAGTTCTCCACCGTTTCATAATGGAGATAATTGCCGCCGGCACTGAAATTGAATGGGCCTGCGAAATTCGACGCTACACGGAATTCCTGGCTCAATTGCCAGGCGGTTTCATTCGACAAATCCTCCAGAATCAACCGGTCCGAGCAACCAACCTGCGGGTCGCAGAAGATGCCGCCCGGAAGCACGCCATTGAATTGTGCATGAACACCATCGCCCAAATATTTGAACAATCCCGGCGCCGCACCAAAGCGATTGTAATCCTCGGACGAAAAGAGAAAGTCGTGGTCGAAGCCGGTTTGGGAGCTGACGGTAAGCGACGGAGTGATCGCGTAATCGATATTCAGTTCGGCGACGTCGTTCTTCGCGGCATAAGCGGGATCGAGCCCGGATTCGACGTCGCGCAAATCGTGCGACTGAAACTGGCTGGCATAGGGATTGATCGGGTTGGCATTTGCTTCCGCCAACAACCCGGTAATGTAGGGCAGCGACGACCCCTGCGGCGCTTCAAAAGATTCGGGCGAATAAAGAGAGGCGGCGATGCAGCCTTGATCGAAGAAATTGCCGGGGGTCCCATAACTGTCAAAACCAAGCGGCTTGGGAACGCCATCCACCGAGCCTATGCCCGGATCGGTCTTGCAAAGTTGCTTGCCGGAGCGAAGCCGGTCGTCGCTTTCCTGGAAGTGCTCCCAGACCAGATACATCTGCAGCTTTTCGGTCGGGTGCAGGCCCAGCGTCACGCGGCTCGACCACAGGTCGCGGCCGTCGATGGGGCTATTGGTGGTTTCGTTGAAAGAGTAGCCATCGCGCTTGGTCCACTCCGCGGCCACCCGCAGATCGAGGCGGTCATCGACGATGGGGATGTTCACCACGCCTTCGAAGCGGCGGTTGTGATAATTGCCGAAATCGGCAGACGCCATCGCTTCGAACTGATCGGTGGGCTTGGCGGAAATGACGTTTACGACGCCGGCGGTCGAATTGCGGCCGTAAAGCGTTCCCTGCGGACCGCGCAACACCTCGACCTGACCCACGTCATAGAATTCCTGCTCGAAGAAATGATTCCGAATGAACGGAATATCGTTCAGGGCGACCGCGACCGCGGGATCGGTCGTCACCGAGATCGCCTGTGTGCCGATGCCGCGGATTTGAATGGAATAGCCCGTGAAATTCGTTTTCGTGAAAGTGAGATTGGGAACCTCCTTCACGAGGTCGGGACCGCCCGCGATCTGACGCGAAGTGAGCTGTTCCTGCGACAACGCTGTGATGGCGATCGGGACGGTCTGGATATCGCCCTTGATCTTCGACGATGTGACGACAACCGTCTCCACGTTCGCGGCTGCCGCGGCGGCAGCAGCCGTGCGGACCGGCACGGCGTCTTCTCTGCGTGCGGCGTGCGCGGGCACGGTCCGCTGCACGTGCACCACCGCGATCACGCCCGATGGCGTCATGCGCGAAGAAAATCCGGTGCCTTCCAGGATGCGCGAAAGCGCCACCGCCGCGGTGAGCTCGCCGCGCGCCCCTTCCGTGTGCGTGCCCTTGACCGCGATGTCGGAGACGATGAGCGGTACGCCCGCCTGTTGCGTATAGGCGTTGAGCGCGGTTTCGAGATCGCCACCCGGAATGTCGAATTCCGCCGCGCGCGCCGCACTCGTCAGCGCCAGCGCGGATGCGCCGCCCACCAGCGCCGATTTCAGGATATTGCGTCTCGTCATCTTCTCCCCCCGGCGGCCCCGCCGCCCGATTGCGAATGCGTTCCTCAGCGCGAAACCAGAATCGTGTTCGCGCGCGTGCGCACGCTGAGCCCGAACAAGGTCTGGGCCGCATCGGTGAATGCGCCCGGATCGTTGGACAGGAATGTTCCGTCGATGGTGGTTTCGGCCGCGGCCGGATCGCCGATGACGATCTTCTGCCGGTTGTAGCGGTTGAACTCGGCGGCGACCTCGGCGAGGGTCGCGTGGCGGAACACGAGGAACCCGCGCCGCCAGGAAAGCTCGTTGGCAAGATCCTTCGCCGTCTTCTTCACGACCGAAAAACGGTTCGGCGCGATCGTTGCCTCTTCGCCATGCGTCAGCGTCGTTTCGGCGTGCCTGGCGCTCGCGAGTTCGACGCGGCCCTCGACCAGACCGACCTTCAATTCGCCCGCGTCGCGGCGGATGAAGAATTTCGTGCCGAGATCGGTGATGCGCTGGCGCCCGGCGATCACGACGAAAGGATGAGCCGCGTCATGCTTGACCTGGAAATAGGCCTCGCCGCGGTCGAACCAGATCTTGCGCTCGCCGCTCGTCATATAGGCGCGCAGGACGGTGTCGGTATTGAGTTCGATCTTGGTGCCGTCTTCGAAGCTGACGAGCTCGCGTCCGCCCACCGCCGTCGCATAGGTTTTGACCGCGGGCCGTGCCGACCAATAGGCGCCGCCCGCGCCGATCAACGCCAGCGCGGCAATGCCCGCCGCGATCTTCACGAGAAGGGGACGAAATCGCCCCCGCTTGGGCTCGCGCAATTGCAGCACGCCGAGGCGGTCGGCCTCGTCCCACATTGCGTCCATGCGCCAATAGGCGACGCGATGGGCCCAGGATTCATCGAGCCAGCGCGCGAGCGATTCATCGTCGGCGGCGTTCCATTCTCCGTCGCGGCGCTTGATGACCCAGGCCGCGGCATCCGCATCGATATCGCGATCCGCGGATTTCGCCGCTTCGCTCACGGCCGTCTCCTGTCGTTCGATGCCTCGCCGTAAAAGACATCGGCCAGCGCGCGCAGCGCGAGCGTCAGGTGACGCTCGACGGTTTTTTCGGTGATGCCGAGGCGCTGGGCGATCTCGTGCCGCGACAGGCCTTCCACCTTCCGCATCACCACGGCGGAGCGCGAGCGCATCGGCAATCGGTCGAGCGCGGCCTGAAGCCGGCGCAGATCGTCGCGCGCGATTGCGCTGCGGTCGGGGCCGGGCTCGTCGATGGCCACGTTGAGGACCTCGAGATCGGCCACCGCCTCGATCGAGACGATTGGCTCGCGGCGCGCCCGATCGATCAGCAGATTGCGCGCGACGGTGAAGACGAAGGGCCGCGCCGCGCGCGGAAGCTCGGCCTGCGCGGATTCGCACACGCGCATGTAAACTTCCTGGCGGAGATCTTCCGCATCGGCATAATCGCGGGCGCTGCGGCGCAGGAACTGCATCAGGACGGACTCCAGCGGCAAGACTTCGCGCACGAACCAGGCCCTGACCTCGGACAACAAAACGCTCATGGCCGTGCCTTGCTGGCACTGCTCCGCGCCTTCACGGTTCGTGTCCGGACTGTCGACCATCCCCCGCGAGCCACCTTCGTTTCGAGGGTTTGAGTTCGGGGCCTCACCTACAAGGACGAGCGGGCGCCGCGAGTCCCCCCTCGGAAAATCGGCTTCATTGTTCTCCGGCTGCGAAGGGGCCGCACGTCAAAACGATGCTGCGATGCGGAAAGGCCGCGCATGTTGCTGTGCGGAAATGGAAAGGGCGGCGGGATGAACCGCCGCCCCTTTCAGGCGGGCCAGGCCCGCACTTATATTATATGGCCGCGCTAATCGCCGAGCCCGATGGAGATGGAGGCGTAGGGACCGTTGAAGGTGAGGTTCGACTTCTTTGCCACATCAATTCCGCGATCCACCGCATTGAACCAGATGTCGCCACGATAGCCGATGCTGATCTTCGAATGCGGGAGCTTGGCAGACAGGCCGATGAAGCCGCTGAGTTCTGGCACGGTTACGCGCTTCGAGCGCAAAGGCGCGTTGTGGCTGCGCGCCGGGTAGAGCGAGGGATAACCGCCATACTTCAGATAGAACGCGCTTGTCTTGTGATCGGTCTTCGCTTTCTGGCGGCCGAACAGCAAGGCACCGTCGATACCCCAATCCAACGTCAGCTCACCGCGATCCGGATTGCCCGCGAGCGCCGCCGATGCATTCCAGGAGAGCGACGGGCCGATGCCCTCGAAGCTGCGCGCCTGATGGCCGGACAGGAAGTACTGATGGAAATGATTGCCATATTTGCTGTGATAGACATAGGGCCGCGCAGAGATGTGCGTGCTCGAACCCATCTTGAACTGCGCAATCCGCACGCCCGCGCTGATCGTGGACGTTCCATAGCTCCCGAACATGCCGAGTCCGACATCCTTTCCGGCCTGGAAATCGAGAACAGTGTGGCGCTCGCTCTCCTGCGTCCGCGTATCGGAGAACGGGGCCGCATATTTCGGTAATTGTGCGCTCACGCCGGAACTTGAGAACGGTATATATACTTGCGGGCCCTGATAATGCGTATGGCTCTTCTTGTGCGAACGGCCGTACCGCACTTCGGCCGAGAACAGCCAATCGGAATCCTCCGGCTGGAAGATCAGCTTGGCGTCGCCGCCGATGGCAAGTCGCGCCGGCGCCTGCTTCTGGCCAAGCGATTTGCTGCCATAAATATAAGGCCCGCCGGAAACCGCGCCGGGGGTCGTATAGGTTGACGTGGCATCGTCGAATGCCGAAGTCGGGAAGGTGAAGAACGGCGCAGAAAAGGTGCCGGATGAGCCTTGCAACATTTCCGCATCGCCGCTCAATTGAAGCCAGATCGTCGGACGATCCGTGTCTTCGGCTTTGGCAGCGCTGGTTGCCGCGAAAGACAGAGCCAAGGCCGATGCACCTGTCAGCAGCTTCCAGCGGATGGTGGCGCGGTTGTCGCGTGTGTTGATGAGTTCGCTCATTGCGTGATTCCCCCCATGACATGACTGGACCGATGAAAGTCCCCAAAGGACTTCCCTCTCCCCCTCCGGGGGAGAGGGTTAGGGTGAGGGGGTTTTCTGGCGGACACTCCGTGCTCATAACCCGCCGTTTGATTTTCCCGAATCGCCCCCTCACCCCGGCCCTCTCCCCTAAAGGGGGCGAGGGAGAAGATTGGGTTTTGCATCATCGTTCCCATGGCGCTCACCAGTTCTTCGTGACGCGCACGCCGAACAGGCGCGGATCGGTCAGGAACACATTGGTGGTCAGGCCCGAGTCATCGCTGTTCAGGAACGTGCCGGTGATGGCAGTCGTGTCGAACACATTTTTCAGATAGCCCATCACCTGCCAGCCGGAGGCACTTGTTAGAATCAGCGCGAGGTTGACGTTCGAGTAGCCCCGAATCTTGTCGTAAGGATTATCGTTGAAGATTCGCGCATAGCTCTGCGATTGCCAGTAGAAATCACTGTGCAGCGTGGCCGCCCAATCCTCCGAAACCGGGATCGTATATTCACCGCTGAGCGACACGGTGAAATGCGGCGCGTTCGGCAATTGATTGCCGCCCAGATTTTTGGCGAATCCTTCGCCATTGTTCGGCACGGGGCCGTAATCGACACCATTGAAAGTGTTCTGGCCCACATAAGGATCGCCCGGCGTGCCGGCCAGCGGATCGAAGCCGGGATATTGGTGCCCAGGATAACTGCCGCCTATGCTGGCAGGATAAAAGTTCTTCGGCGAGCCGGGATCCACGCCACCAAAACCCGGCGTCGTCCAATATGGATTTCCATCATTGTAATGATAGAAGCCCCCGCTACCACTATTCACAACCGGATCGACATGATCGTTATAGGCGGTTCCACAGGCGGACACGGCGGGATTGCCTTCACCGCTATTGACGAACGGCAACGCCGCCACGACGTAGTCCGGCAGGATACAGTTCGACGGCAGCGTGACGAACGGTTTCAGAAGCACCCAGCCGGGATGACCCGCCGTACGGTCCATCAGATCGACGGAGGATTGGCCGTTATCGACGCGCGTGTCTTCATAGCCACCGGCGAAATTGAATTTCAGGCCCGGAACGGGCTCGTATGTTGCTTCCAGTTCCGCGCCCTTCACCGTGGCATTGAAATTGTCGTTGATCGCCGTGCGGTCCACGATGCGCGAAATCTGGTAGCCGGTGTAATTGTAGAAGAAGACGTCGCCGTTCAGCGTCAGCCCGCCATCCATGAGCGTGTTCTTGGTGCCGAGTTCATAAGCATCGATGAATTCCGGCTTGAAGGTGAGCGGATGATCGGGAACACCATTGCCGCCAGCGTCCAATACACCGGAGAAGCCGGTATAGGAGAACAGCGTCGCGCCGGGCGGATTGGCGCCACCGGCCTTGTAACCGTGGGCGAACGAACCATAGATCAGCGTCTGATCGGTGAAATCAAGTTTGGGCGTCCAGTTCGTGGCAAACCGGCCGGTCCACTGGTTCCATGCCTGGTTCACCGTGCCGATGGGCATATAGCCATAACCATTGGCCAGAAGTTCGCTGGGAATATCGATGAAATGCTTGTGGTCGCTGGTCCAGCGCGCACCGCCGATAAGCTTCACGTCCGGCGTGACATCGTAATAGACCTCGCCGAACCCGGCATAGGAATTCAGCACATAGGGGTTCTTGCTGACGAAATAATTGTGGCCCTGACCGTTCACGCTGCCAAGTGGATTGGGATCGAGATAGTAACAGGACTCGGTCGGCACGCCCGCGCCCGCGAGCGGATCGTTATACTGATAGCCATAACCGTCGGTAAGGTAGCCATTCGAATTCTGAAAGCATTCATGATTGTCGGTTACGCCCGGTACCCAAGGCGGCGCTTGGCCGCCGCCCGGATTGCCCTGCGCAAGATTGACGCCCTCATCGGCCGCGAACAAGGTCAGCGTATTGGCGAAGACATAATAATCTTCCACCGTCTCGTAGTGCATATAGTTGCCGCCAAAGCTGAAATTGAATGGACCTTTGAAATTGGACGCGAGCCGGAATTCCTGGCTGAGCTGCCAAGCATGTTCAGACGATATGTCTTGCGCGACAAGCCGGTCGCTGCAACCGAGCTGCGGATCGTCAAAGTAGTAATAGGACGAGCTGCCACCAGCAGGTGGCGTCCTGCACTCGGAATAGGGAATAATCAGGCTTTCCGAACGTGGGACACCGTTATCGATTGGCTGGAAAATTCCCTCACTGGTGTTGAAGCGGTTGTAATCCTCGGTGGACCACAAGAAATCCTGATTGTAACCCGTCTGCGAGGTGAACGTCAGCGTGGGCGTGACATTGTAATCGACATTGAATTCCAGCGTGTCGTTCTTGGCAACATATTTCGGATCGATCTGTGTTTCGATCACGCGCAGATTGGTCGATTGCGTCGTGCTGGCATAGGGATCGATATGGGCATCCAACAACTGTGTGACATAGCCCGCCGTGACGTAAGGAAGCGCGTAGCCATACGGCACCTGAAAGGCATCCTTGGAATACATGGAGGTGGGCAGGCAACCCTGACTCAGGCTGGCCGACGTGAGCGAGAATGCCAAGCCTATACCGTCGCCGATCGTGCTGGCGTCAGGAAATGGCACGCCCAACACGCTCAGCAATTGCGGATGGTTCGTGGGATTGTCCGTCTTGCACAATTGTTTCTGCGTGCGCATCCGGTCGTCGTTCTCGCCGAAATGCTCCCAGACGAGATAGGCCTGCACATCCTGCAACGGATGCCAGCCGACCGTAACGCGAGTGGACCACAGATCGCGGCCATCGACCGGATCGCCGGTGTTTTCATTGATCGTGTAGCCGTCGCGCTTGGTCCATTCGCCGGCGATGCGCAGATCGAGTTGATCTTCATCGATGGGAATGTTCACCATGCCTTCATAGCGGCGGTTGGTGTAATTGCCCCAATCCGCCGACGCCATCGCTTCGAATTGGTCGGTCGGCTTGGCGGAAATGACGTTCACCACGCCGGCCGTCGCGTTGCGGCCATAGAGCGTTCCCTGCGGCCCGCGGACCACTTCGACCTGGTTGACGTCGTAAAATTCCTGCTCGAAGAAATGGTTACGGATGAAGGGAATGTCGTTGAGCGCGACTGCGACGGCAGGATCGGTTGCCACCGAGATGGCTTGCGTACCAATGCCGCGAATGGAGATGGAATAGCCGCTGAAATTGGTTTTGGTGAAGGTGAGATTCGGCACTTCCTTCACGAGATCGGGGCCGCCCGCGATCTGTCGCGAGGTCAACTGCTCCTGACTGAGAGCAGTAATCGCAATCGGAACGGTTTGAATATCGCCCTTGATCTTCGACGACGTAACGACCACCGTTTCAACGCTCGCAGCGGCGTGCGCGGGAGCGGCTTCCGCTATTTCGCGCATGGCGCTTTCGTTGGCGGTCGCCGCCGGTTTATCCTTCACAATGGCAACCGCGCCATAGGTCGTGCGCCGCGGCGCAAGCCCCGTGCCTTTGAGGATGCGCGTGAGCGCGACCGACGCCGTGAAATCGCCATGCGCGCCGGGCGTGCGCGCGCCGCGCACGACATCGTCGGAGACGATCAGATTGAGCCCGGTTTGCGCGGCGAAGGAATTGAGCGCGGCCTTGAGATCGCCGGCCGGAATGTCGAAATCGTCGGCGTGCGCTGCGCCCGCCAGCAAAAGCGCGCTGGCCGTTCCCCCAAGAACCGATTTCAGCAATTGCAACTTTCGCATTGTCCCCCCTTCGGGCGGCATTCGCCGCGGTGGAATTTTTCGGCCCCTAGCGCGAGATCACGATGTCCTTGCCGTCACTATCGACATGAAGGCCGAAGATCGTGCGCGCCGCATCGATGAACGCCGCTTCGTCGGTGGTGGCGAAGGTGCCATCGATGGCGAGGCTCGCCGCCGCCGGATCGGCGATCACGATCTTGCGCCGGTTGTAACGGTTGAACTCGCTCGCCGCGTCGGCCAGCGTCGTACGGTCGAATACCACGACGCCGCGCCGCCAGCTCAGTTCACGGCCGAGATCGCGCGTGCTGCGCTTGGCGATCGACATGGAATCGGTCGTCGCCGTCGCCACATCGCCCGGATGCAGCATCGCCGTGTAAGCCGCCGACTGGACGCCCGGCGCATCGAACCGCACCGCGCCCTGAACGACGGCAACCTGCGTTTCGCTCGTGGCGCGGCGGATGACGAAACGGGTGCCCAGATCGGTGACGCGCCTGTCGCCGATCATCACCACGAAGGGATGAGCGGCATCGTGCTTAACTTGGAAATAGGCCTCGCCGCGATCGAGCCAGATGGTGCGCTCTCCTGTCGTCATGCGGGCGCGGATCTCGGTGTTGGTGTTGAGTTCGATTCTGGTACCGTCGGCGAAGCTGACGATCTGATGGCCGCCGACCGGCGTCTCGAATGTGCGCTCGTGCGGACGCAAGAATACGTTCGCAGCGACAAGACCCGCCGCCAGCGCGATCGCCACCGATGCCGCGATGCCCGTGATAAGCGGGGTGAAACGCAGGCGCGACGCGCCCTCGCCGCTCGCCGGCCGACGCAGCGCCGAAAGCCGCTCGGTGCGCGCGTAGGCCGCGTTCAGCCGCCAATAGGCGACGCGATGGGCCATGGATTGCGCGAGCCAGCCGTCGAGCGCCTTCTGATCGCTCTCGCTCCAGTTCCAGAATTGGCGCCGCTGCACCCATTCGGCTGCGGCCTCGTCGATCGCATTCATGGCAGGCACATCTTCCGTTTCTGGCGTGTCGCTCATGGCTTCGCCGCCGCTTCGCCGTAGAGCATGTGCGCCAGCGCATGGATGCCGCGCGCCAGATGCCGCGACACGACGCTTTCGCTGATGCCCATGCGGGCCGCGATTTCCTGACCCGTAAGCCCTTCGATGCGGCCGAGTACGATGGCCTCGCGGCACCGCGGGGGAAGCCGGTCGAGGGCCGCCTGCAACCGGCGCAATTCATCGCGCGCGATGGCGCTGCGCTCGGGGCCGGGCGCGTCAATGGCGATATTGAGCGCATCGATATCGGCGGCCGCATCGATGGGCACGACCTGCTCGCGCCGGACGCGGTCGATCAGAAGATTTCGCGCGGTGCGGAACACGAACGCCTTGGCGGAATCGGGAATCTGCGTTTGCGCCGCCTCGCAGACGCGCTGATAGACTTCCTGGCGGAGATCGGCGACCTCGCTCTTGTTGTGCCAATTGTGCTTCAGGAATTGCATCAGCGCCGCCTCCAGCGGCAGAACCTCGCGCACGAACCATTCCTCGAGCCGGGATGCGCTCATCCCCTTGCCCAGCCAGTGATCACGCGGTGTGTCCGGTTTTTCAGCCATCCCCCGCCCAGCACCCGTCCTGTTCCTCGGGCCCTTCGTCTGTGCTGACGAAAAGAATGGCGCGGAATTGCCGTTACGGTTCGAAGAATCTTATGCGGCGGCGCGGCGGATTTGCTGCGCTGCGAAGAGGCCGGTCAGGCCGAGGCGCCGCCCAGGCCGCGGCGGACGGCGGCGGCGTCATCGAGCTTCGCATCGTCGAACCAGACCACGCGCAATTGCTGGCCGGCCATCGTGTAGCCCACGAAATGCATGGCGACACCGAAGTTTTCGCGGATGGGCGAGCGCAAACCTTCCGCGAATTTTTCCGTCTCGACCACGATCATCAGGCCGAGAATCCTGGCTTCCGGATTTTGCGCGCTCCAGTTTTTCAGGAGATCGAGCGAATAGGCCGAGATCCGCCAGGCAAGATTGCGGCGGCGGAATTGCGGCGCCACCATGCAGCGATAGGCAAAGAAATTGTTCCGCATCGCGGGATCGAAATAGATGCCTGCCGTCGAAACCGCGGCGAGTTCATCGCCGATATAGGCGGCGGCGCAAAGTTCCTTCTGGCGGCTCTCGATGGAGGCCGCCGGAATGCCGCCAGCCGCCCACAAGCGCTTTACATCGGCAATGGTCTGCGGATCGTCGCGGCGCCACAATGGGCGCAGCACAATATCGCCATCAGCATCCAAGGCGCCGCCTCGCGGGCTAATTCCCCAATCCGATACTAACGCTGGCGTAAGGCCCGTGGAAAGTGAGATCGGAATCCTTCCGCGTGTCTATTCCGGTATCCATGGCACGGAAGAAAATATCGGCGCGGTAGCCGACGCTGATTTTGACGTCGGAATATTTCGCCGACAACCCTGCGAAACCGCCAACATTGGGGATGGTGACGGAGCGGGAGCGCGTGAGATGGACGTTACGCGGCGGATATGCCGGCCCCTCATAGGCGTAAGGATAACCGCCATATTGCGAAGCGAGCGTATTGTGCTGAATCTTTGCCTTCTGCTTGCCGAAGAGAAGAGCGGCGTTAATGCCCCAATCGAGCGTCAACTCTCCGTTCTGCTCGTTTCCGGCGAGCCCGGCAGATGCATTCCAGGCAAGCGACGGCCCGAGCCCCTTGAAGCTGCGCTCCGCCTTGCCCGACAAAGTGTATTGGATGAAATCCGCTTCGGGAAACGAATATTTCGGCGGCGCGTAGGTAGCCGTCACGATCGGCCTTGCATAGATCGTCGCCGACGAACTGTTTTTCACATCCACGATGCGCAAGCCCGCGCTAATGGTGGATTTGCCGAACAATCCCAGGCCGACATCCTTTCCGGCGCTGAAATCCACGATAGCGTGGCGTTCGCTGTCTTGCGTGGTGACATCGTTGAATTCGACGTCGTTGGAGAGATGAGTCGTATAAAGCGGCTGATGGCTGTAGAAAGAATAGAAGATCGCACTGATCCCGGCGCTCTGATGGTGGGAATGCCGCTTGGCCAGCGCGCGGCCATAGCGGATGCCGGCCGAGAAGACCCAGTCGGAATCATCCGGCCGGAAACTGATCTTGCCTTCCGCGCCGAAGGACAGCCGCGGCGGGCGCTGCAAATCGGTGAACGTGCTCGTGCTGTAGGTGCCGGGCGTCGACGGCTGGACCGACATGAAGGGCGCGGTGAACGGACTCGAAAGCCCGGACATGTCGTCCATCTGCCCGCCGAATTCGAGCCAGATCATCGGCTCGCCGGCCTTTGCCGCGTTGCTCGCGCAGACATACGCCGTCAGCGCCGCCGCCGATGCCGTCGCCAGCAATCTCCACCGGAAGGTGGCGCGGCTGTCGTTTTTGCGGATCAATTCGCTCATCGGTGTTTCCCCCTCACCAGTTCTTCGTCACGCGCACGCCGAACAGCCGCGGATCGGTGAGGAAGACATTGGTCGTCAGTCCCGAATCGTCGCTGTTCAGGAAGGTGCCGGTGATGGCGGTCGTGTCGAAGATGTTCTTGAGATAGCCGAGAACCTGCCAGCCGTCCGCGCTGGTCAGGATCAGCGCGAGGTTGACGTTCGAATATCCCCGAATCTTGTCGTAGGGCCTGTCATTGAACACACGCGCGAAGCTTTGCGATTGCCAGTAGAAATCGCTGTGCAGCGTCGCCGCCCAATCCTCGCTCAGGGGCATCGTATATTCCGCCGAAAGCGAGGTCGTGAAATGGGGCGCATTGGGCAATTCGTTGCCGCCGAGCGGCTTGTCGAAGCCTGCGCCGTTGTTGGGCGGAAGGCCGAGGCCTTCGTTGATCGTGTTCGGATCCACAATCGGATCGACGCTCAGCGGATCGAAGCCGGGATAGCCCGCGGGAATGACCCCATAGCGGTAATTGACGGTGGGATTGGCGACGTAAGGCAGCTCGGTCACCGGATCGGTGAGCTTGGCATAGGTGTAGCCGCAGGCAGCGCTTGCCTCGTCATCGCCTTCCCCGGAGCCCGCATATTCCACGGCAAGCGCCGCCGCCACATAGACCGGCATGATGCAGTTCGACGCCTGCTCGACGAAGGGCCGCATCACGACCCAGCCGGGCGTTCCAGCCGTGCGGTCCATCAGATCGACGGCGCCCTGCCCGTCCTTGATGCGCGTATCTTCATAGCCGCCCGCGAAATTGAATTTGAGGCCGGGAATGGGCGCGTAGCTCGCTTCCACTTCGGCGCCTTTGACGGTCGCGTCGAAGTTGAGATTGATCGAGGTGCGATCGACGATCTCCGATATCTGATAGCCCTTGTAATTGTAGAAGAAAACATCGCCGTTCAGCGTGACCGCGCCGTCGCCCAGCGTGTTTTTGCTGCCGAGTTCATATGCGTCCACGAATTCCGGCTTGAAGGTGAGCGGATGCACGGGGATGCCGTTGACGCCGCCGCCGCCATAGGTGCCGAGCACCGCGCCCGGCGGATTGGCGCCGCCCGCCTTGTAGCCATGCGCGAAGGAGCCATAGACCAGCGTCTGGTCGGTGAATTCGAGCTTGGGCGTCCAGTTGGCGGCCAGGCGGCCGGTGAGCTCGTTCCATTCCTGATCGACGATGCCCGTGACCGGATAGCCATAACCGGCCACCAGAAGCTCGCTCGGTATGTCGATGAAGTGCTTCTTGTCGTCGGTCCAGCGAACGCCGCCCGTCAATTTCAGATCCGGCCGAACGGCGTAATAGACCTCGCCGAATCCGGCATAGGAATTGAGCACGTAGGGATTCTTGCTCAAGAAATAATTGTGGCCGAGGCCGTTCAGTTTTCCGAGCCCGTTGGGATCTATGTAATAGGCGACCTCGGTGGGCGTGCCCGGCCCGAGATGGGGATTGCTGTATTGAAACCCCTTCGGCGTGTAGACGCCGTTCATCAGGCAGTCCGAATTGTCCGTGACGTTCGGTATCCAGGGCGTATCGCTGGAACACGGGCCCACATCGGCCGCGGCATAGAGCGTCAAGGCGTTCGAGAACACGTAATAGTCCTCGACCGTCTCGTAATGCATGTAATTGCCGCCGACGCTGAAATTGAGCGGGCCGGTGAAACTGGATGCCAGGCGGAATTCCTGGCTCAATTGCCAGGCATGTTCATCGGACACGTCCTGCGCGACCATTCTGGTGCTGCAGCCGAGCTGGGGATCGCAGAAATAGCCGGTCGGCCGGCTCGCGCCGCCAAATCCCGGACACGGCGCGCCGATGCTGACAGTCGTGAAGCTGCAACGATAGTTCCCGTCGGGAACGATGAGTGTCCTGATGCGCTGGCTATAGCCGTTCAGCTGTTCGGTGAAGATGTCGGGCGTGGTGTTGAAACGGTTGTAGTCTTCCGTGGACCAGAGGAAATCCTGGTTGTAGCCGGTCTGCCAGCTGAAGGTGAGCGCGGGCGTGATGTTGTAGTCGACGTTCAGTTCGAGCGTGTTGTTCTTGGCGTCATAGCGCGGATTGATCTGCGTTTCGATGATGCGCAAATTGCGCGACTGCACGGTGTTCGCGTAGGGATCGACGCTGCCGCTGATGACGCCGGAGAGATTTGCCGCGATGAAATAAGGCAGCGCATAACCGTTCGGAACCTCAAAAGATTCCGGCGAATAGAGCGAGGCCGGCAAGCAACCCTGACTGAACGACGCTTGGGTGAGCTTGAACGCGAACCCGATGCCGCCCCCCGTCGACTGCGGCGTCTGCAGATTGGCCCCACCGACGCTTTGCAGCCCCGGATCGTTTTTGCACAATTGCTTGGCTGTGCGCATGCGGTCGTCGGATTCCTGAAAATGCTCCCACACGATCCAGGCCTGCAGATTCTGAAACGGCTTCCATCCGATGGTGACGCGGCTCGACCAGAGATCGCGGCCGTCGACCTGCTCGCCCGTGATCTCGTTCTTGGTGTAGCCGTCGCGCTTGGTCCATTCGCCGGCGGCGCGGATATCGAAGCGGTCATCCAGGACCGGAATGTTCACCATAGCCTCGTAGCGGCGGTTGGCGTAATTGCCCCAGTCGGCCGAGACCATGGCTTCGAACTGATCGGTGGGCTTGGCCGAAATCACATTGACGACGCCCGCGGTCGCGTTGCGGCCATAGAGCGTGCCTTGCGGCCCGCGCAGCACTTCGACCTGATTAACGTCGAAGAATTCCTGTTCGAAGAAATGATTACGGATAAAAGGAATATCGTTCAGCGCGACGGCGACGGCCGGATCGGTGCTCACCGAAATCGCCTGCGTGCCGATGCCGCGGATTTCGATATTGTAGCCGGAAAAATTGGTTTTGCTGAATGTCAGGTTCGGCACTTCCTTCACGAGGTCTGGCCCGCCCGCGATCTGCCGCGAAGTCAATTGTTCCTGCGACAGCGCCGTGATGGCGATGGGAACGGTCTGGATATCGCCCTTGATCTTCGATGAGGTGACGACGACTGTTTCTACACTCGACGCTGCCGCCGCGGCGGCGAGGCGCGTGGGCGCAACGTCCGTGAGCCTCGTGGCAGCAGCTTCGGACGCCACATGCGCGCGCACCACCGCGATGGCGCCGGATTCGCGCTGCGTGACGAAACCGGTGCCCGAGAGAATGCGCGAAAGCGCGGCCGCGGCCGTCAATTCGCCATGCGCGCCATTGGTGCGCACTCCGGCGAGTTCGTCGTCGGGATACATGAGCGCCACGCGCGCCTGCTTCATATAGGTATCGAGCGCCGTTTTCAGGTCGCCGCCCGGAATATCGAATTCATTGGCGAATGCGGGGCCCGCCAGCGCGATCGCGCTGATGCCGGCCAGTACCGCCGCTCTGAAATGTCTCAGCCTCATCTTTCCCCCTCCTCTGCGGCCGGCGTTTCGCGGCCCTTTTCAGAAACCTCGACGCGAATTCAGCGCCCGATGAGGATTTCGTCGTTGTGATAGGTGACCTTCAGCCCCAGAACGTCGCGCGCAACGCGCGCGAAGCGCTCGACATCGTTGACCGGGAACGTCGCGCCGATCGTCCGCTCGGCCGCTGCGGGATCGGTCACGATCAGCTTCACGCGGTTGTAGCGGTTGAATTCGGCCGCCGCGTCGGCGAGCCTTGTGTGCCGGAACACGAGAACGCCGCGACGCCACGTCAGTTCATTGGCCAATTGCGATGGCGACATCTTCTCCATGACCGTCGCATTCGCGGTCGCCACGACCGCGTCGCCGCGCGACAGAAACGCGGCCTGAAGCGGCGTCTTTTCATCCGAGGCTTTGAACGCCACGCGCCCCTGCTCGACGGCGACTTCCAGCCGGCCCTTGTCGCGGCGCACGAGGAAGGCGGTTCCCAGATCCATGATGCGATGATTGCCGACGAAGACGGTGAACGGATGGGCGGCATCGTGTTTCACCTGGAAATAGGCTTCGCCCTTCTCCAGCCAGACCATGCGCCGGTCCGTCGTCATCTGGGCGCGGATCACGGTGTTCGTGTTGAGCTCGACCCTGGTTCCGTCCGCGAAGCCGACGACTTCATGTCCGCCGACGGGTGTTGCGAAGGTGCGCGACTCCGCACGCGGCATCAGGAACTTGCCCGCCGACACGCCGACGACCGCGAGAATCGCGAGCGACGCGGCCACGCCCATGATGACCGGTGCGATGGCGAAGCGTGACGATATCTTCGCTTCGCCCGCGCCGGGCGCGCGAAGCGCGGCGAGGCGGCCCGTGCGCGACCACGCCGCCTCGAGCCGCAAATATGCCACTTCACGACCGGACGACCGGTTGATCCAGGATTCGAACTCGGCTTCGGCCGCGTCGTCCCAATTTCCGAAATGACGGCGCTCGAGCCAGCGCGCGGCCTCGTCCTCGACGGCTGCGACATTCATTTCGATCTCGCGCTCCGAAGCGGTGATGCTCACTTCTTCCTCCTGAGATCGGCCGGTGCGCCATAAAGAATGTCGGCGAGCACGCGCATGCCCTTGGCGATGTGTTCGGTGACCGTGTCTTCGCTGACGCCCATGCGGCTTGCGATCTCGCGCCTCGGCAATTCCTCGATGCGGCCGAGGATCACGGCCTCGCGGCAGCGCGGCGGCAGGCGGTCGAGCGCCGATTGCAACTGGCGCAGCTCGTCGCGCGCGCTCACCGTACGTTCGGGGCCCGGCTCGTCCTTGGCGACATTGAGAGCGTCGAGATCGGCCACCGCCTCGATCGGCACCACGGCCTCGTCGCGGATGCGGTTGATCAGCAGATTGCGCGCGGTTGCGAAGACGAACTGGCGCGGGCGGCGCGGGATTTCCTTCTTCGCCGCATCGAACACGCGTACATAAACTTCCTGCCGGAGATCGGCGATATCGCTTCTGTTGCGCCAGTTATGTTGCAGGTATTGCATCAGAGCGGCCTCCAGCGGCAGCACTTCGCGGACAAACCATTCGCGCACGCCGGGCGCACTCATGCCCGCGCCCGACAGATGAGCGTCATGTCGACTGCTGTCCGATATCTCGACCATCCCCTGCGCGGGTCCCGCCTCGTTCAGGGTTGAAGCTTACGCCCTACATATTTGTAGACACGGGGGGCGGGCGCCGCCGGGGTTCGCGCGGGAAATATTTTCGATGCGGCGGTGCAGCATTAATGTGTGCAACGAAGCGGGCGCGTTCATCTCGCCGCCGGAATCGGGGTCAAAGCAGCGCAATCGGCAAATGGCGGGAGCGCCGGAATTTGCATTCACGATCCCGGCGCGTTTCACGCAACGCGGCGGCTAGAACTGATGCTCCAACGGCAGCTCGCCGGCCGCGAGCGCCCATGGATGTTTGCGCTGTTCATAGACGGAGACGCGCGGCGGCGGAAAATTCGGGTCGGCGAACGCGCCCACCGCAACGGCAATGAATTCCGGCGCTCCGCTGAACTCCCAATAAACGGTCGAACCGCACACCGGACAGAAATGGAAAATGGCCGCCTCGCCGCTGTCGCCGCGCCGCATCCATTGCGTCGTGCGGCCCTCGATCGTCACGAACGCGCGCGGGAACCGAGCCTGAGTCGCGAAAACGCTGCCAGTGCGTTTCTGGCACTCGAGACAATGGCAGATGGATATGCGAACGGCCTCGCCTTCGCATGCGAGGCGAAGTTGTCCGCAACTGCACGACGCGACCCGGCTTGTCATGGCGCATATTCCTCTGGCTCGCGTGGTGAGAAACGAGTTGATTGCCTCGAATGCGGGTTCGGGCCGGAGCCCGCCAAATGCTGGTCGGAGCGGCGGGATTTGAACCCACGACCCCCAGTCCCCCAGACTGGTGCGCTAACCAGGCTGCGCCACGCTCCGTCACCGTTCTGGCGGCATCGCCGCCAAGGGTCGCGGACTATAGGGGGCCGGGCGCATGCGGGCAACGGCGGAACCCGCCCAAATCTTGCGCTCGTTCCGGGCCGTATGGAAAACGCCGAGGATGACAATCGATCCAGGCTCGGCCAGCTCGTAAACGATCACGTAGGGATATCGCGTGACGCTTTTCTCGCGCGTACCCGCGGATCGGCCCGGACGCCCCGCGAAAGGATAGCGGCGGAGCAATTCGAACGAGGCTCGGATGGTGTCGCCCACGCGTGACGCCGCGGCAGGATTGCGCTCACGAATATAGGACTCGATCGATCGCAAATGGCCCGCCGCGCGGCTGGTGACCTTCAGAGTCAGCGGCGGAATAGGCGCCACACTTCGGCCATTTCTTCGTCGGTGGCGAATTTGCCCTCTCGCGCGTCCTGTTTTGCGCGTTCGATCTCCGCCAATTGCTCATCCGTCAGCGACGCGGGCTCGCCCGCAAAATCCAGCATGAACTCCGCGATGGCATCCTGCCTGTCTTCGGGTAACGCGCGCACGCGCGAAATGGCTTTTTCCATCAGTCTGGTCATGGCCCGAACAGTATCATGGTCGCCCGATCAAGTCAGGTCTGGCCCGCCGGTGGCGAGCGTCTCGTCGCCCCCCTCGTAAGGGTCTTCGTCGGGACCGAGCTGGTCGGACGGATTGGGCACGTCGAAGCCCGAAGGCGGCAGCGCCTCCAGGAATCCCGCCGCCTTCAATTCGTCGAGGCCCGGCAGATGGCTCACGCTTTCGAGTCCGAAATGCGTGAGGAACGTTTCGGTCGTGCCGTACGTAACGGGGCGGCCGGGCGTGCGCTTGCGCCCGCGGATCTTGACCCAGCCGATCTCCATCAGCACGTCGATGGTTCCCTTCGACAGCATCACGCCGCGGATGTCCTCGATCTCGGCGCGGGTGACGGGCTGATGATAGGCGACGATGGCGAGCGTCTCGATGGCCGCGCGCGAAAGCCGGCGCTGCTCGGGCTTCTCCTTGCGCAAGAGGAAGGCGAGATCGGGCGCGGTGCGGAATTGCCATTTCCCGGCGACGCAGACGAGATTGACGCCGCGATGCTCGTAGATGCGCTGGAGCTCGGCAACGAGCGCCTTCACGTCGGTGCCTTCGGGCAGCGAAAAGGCGAGCGCCTTCTCGTCGAGCGGCTCGCCGCTGGCGAAGAGAAGCGCTTCGGTCATGCGCAGGTGTTCGGGGTTGAGCTCCCCGTCGTTCTTCTTTGTTTCGGCCACGTTTTCCATCGCTTGCTTGACATCGGCAAGACGCACTATGCGGGTCATGATACGGCCTCCAATGGGGGCTGACGGTCTTTCACATAGATATCGTCGAAAGGTTTGAGCTGGCGGATTTCGAGCTTGCCGTCGCGGGCGAGCTCGAGGCAGGCAAGCAGCGTGCTCGCGATCGCCGAACGGCGGCGTATTCCGCCGCGCCATTCGAGCGGCAGAAGCGCATCGAGCGCGCTCCAATTGGCGATGCGGCCGAGCATACGCTCCAAGCGGTCGCGCGCTTCCTCGATCAGGAGCACCGGCGCGTGCACGGGCTTGTAGGCCTTGCCGCGGAGATTCTGCGCCCGCTGCGTGGCATAGGCCGTGAGCAGGTCGTAAAGCGAATCCGTATAGGTGCGCAGCTTGACGACATTGACGGGCTCGGGCGCGCCGCGCGCGAAGATATCGCGATCGAGCCGGTCGCGCGCCATCAGCCGGGCCGCGGCGGCGCGCATCGCCTCGAGCCGCTGCAGGCGCCAGCGCAAACGCGCGGCCATTTCGTCGGCGGTGGGCTCGCCTTCCGCACTCGGCGGCTGGGGCAGGATCAAGCGCGATTTCAGATAAGCGAGCCAGGCGGCCATCACCAGATAATCGGCGGCAAGCTCCAGATTGAAGCGCCGGGCATTCTCGATGAATTCGAGATATTGGTCGGCAAGCTTCAACACGGAAATCTTGGCGATGTCGACCTTCTGGTTGCGCGCCAGCGTAAGCAAAAGATCGAGCGGGCCCTCGAAACCGTCGACGGCCACGACGAGCGCGTCCTCCGGTGCAACGCTCGCCGCTTCCATCTCCTCGAATGTGTCGACGATCTCGCTCACACCCATTCTCCGAGAAGATCTGCGAGCCGCGCCTCGGCGGCCGCGGCATCGAAAGTGCCGGGCGCGGAGAGATGGGCGCGCGCGGCTTCCGCCCGTTTCAGCGCGGGCCCTTCCAGCGGCTTTCCTTCCTGCGCCACCTCGGCCATCTCCGCCATGCTTCCGTTACAGTGAAGCACGATATCGCAGCCCGCGAACAGCGCCGATTTGGCGCGCGCCGAAATCGGCCCGGAAAGCGCGTTCATGGAAAGGTCGTCGCTCATCAAGAGCCCGTTGAATCCGATCTCGCCGCGAATCACTTCGCGAATCACCTTGGGGCTGGTGGTGGCGGGGCGCTGCGCATCGATGGCGTCATAGACGACATGAGCGGTCATGGCGAGCGGGCACTGGTTGAGGCTGCGGAAGGTGACGAAATCGCTGGCGCTGAGAGTCTCCGCTTCGGTCGTCACATGGGGCAATTCGTGATGGGTATCGGCGGCGGCGCGGCCATGGCCGGGAATGTGCTTCATCACCGGCAGCACGCCGCCATCGATCATGCCTTCGATCACGGCGCGGCCGAGATCGATCACGACGGAGGGATCGCGCGCAAAGGCACGGTCGCCGATCACGTCATTGGCGCCTTCGACGGGCACGTCGAGCACCGGCACGCAATCGACATCGATTCCCAGCGCATGAAGATCGGCGGCGATCAGGCGCGCGTTGAGATAGGCGGCCTCGCGCGCGGCTTCGGGCTTGGTCTCGTGAAGCTCGCCGAAGCGTCGCGCCGGCGGACGCGCCTTCCAGTGCGGCGGTTTGAGGCGCGCGACACGGCCGCCTTCCTGATCGATGAGGATGGGCGCATCGCCCACGGTCGAGCGGAGTTCATCGACCAGCGCGCGCACCTGATCGGGCGTCTCGATGTTGCGGCCGAAGAGGATGAACCCGTAGGGCCGCGCCTCGCGGAAGAAGGCGCGCTCGGCATCGCTCATCCGCGCGCCGGAACAGCCGAAGATCGCGCGCATGCGCGTGGTCATGATGTGCGTTCCGGGTTCAGGGCGCGGCGGGAATGCAGGAACCGCCGTCGGCCTTCAGCTTCTCGCAGAAATCCCCGGCCGCGGTCTTGTCCGCGAACGGGCCGATGCGCAGCCGGTACCATGTGCCCTTGTCGCCCAGATCGGCCTCTTTCACGTCGGGTGAATAGCCGCCGACAATCGGATGTTTCGCCTCGAAATTCTTCCAGGCGGCATTGGCCTCGTCGACGGATTTGAAGGAGCCGATCTGCAGCATCGTGCTGCCCGCCGCCACATGGACGGCAGGCGCAGGAGCCGCTGCTGTGGGCGCGGTCGCCGGTGGCGCTTTGGCAGGTGCAGGCTTCGCCGCCGGGGCCGACGGCTTCGAAGGTGCAAGCGCCTGTGGCGGCGCAGTGGCGGGCCCGCTTTCCTGCGCGACTTTGCTCGCGCCGTGGTCGCTCTGTTGCGGCCGGAGCGGCACACCCGACGGCGGCGGAGTTGCGGTCTCCTCGTCCGACACCTGGTCGTCGGGCGGCGCAGGCTGCTCGTATATTTTGAGACCCTCATAGGGATTGGCGCCCGCGCTCCCGGGCGCGGTCTTGTCGGGGCCCGGCGTGGCCGCGATGATGCGCGGCGCATCCGACCTGCCGCGCTGGACGCCCTGCGTATAAGCCAGCCACACCACACCCGCGAACGCGGCCAGAACCAGAAGCGCGATCACGATCAGAAGCGGAAGGCGCGAGCCCTCCTCGTCGATATCGTCCTCGCCTCCGTCGAATATGCGTATATCATCCGACGGCGGCTCGTAGATGCCACGCTCATAATTCGCCATGGGACAGCTCCCGCCGAATCTCGAACCCGCCAAGACTAGCATCCGAATGCGGCCGAATCACGAAATCCTCAAGCTAAAGAACGATTTCCGTGTGGAATATCCGGGCATATTCGGATAGCGCGTAATTGTCGGTCATTCCGGCGATATAGTCACGTACCACCGAGGCGGTGCGCGAATCGCAAGGGCGCCCGCAGGCGCTTGCCCAATCCGGCGGCAAAAGCGAAGGCTCGCGGGCGAAGGCGTCATAGAGCCCGGCCACGACCTTCTTGGCCGCATTCATCGAACCCATGACGCGGGGATGGCGGTACATCCGCGCGAAGAGAAACTGCTTGAGGTTGTGGACCTCGCGCGCCATGGCGGGCGAGAAGGCGGCGAGTGCCCTCTTCTGTGCCCGCACGGCGGCGGCGGATGCGGGTTTCGCGGCGGCGAGCCGGGCGCGGGTTTCGGCCAGCACGTCGCCCACCAGCGCACTCATCAGTCCACGGACGATCTCGCCGATCAGCCGTCCCAGTTCGATACGGCCGAAGCGGGCGAGGACAGCGTCAACATAGGGCCCGGCGAGCGGGGCCATCGTCAAATCCTCGACCGAAAAAAGCCCCGCGCGCAGGCCGTCATCGATGTCGTGGTTCACATAGGCGATGTCGTCGGCGAGCGCTGCGGCCTGCGCCTCCAGCCCTGGCCAGCTTGCGAGTTCCAGCGGCCACTTCGCGTCGAATGACGCGATGGGTCCGGGCAATTGTTCTCGAAGCGCGCCGAGGCCCGCCTCCCCCGCGTGCGAAGCACTGGCGGGGGAAGTGGCCGTAGCAGCGCCTGCGCTGCGAAGGCCGGAGGGGGCAATCAAAGGCCCGTTGTGCTTGACCAGCCCTTCCAGCGTTTCCCACGTCAGATTGAGCCCGTCGAATTCGGCGTAGCGGTGCTCGATCTGCGTCACCAGTTTCAGGGCATGGGCATTGTGGTCGAACCCGCCGAACTGTTTTGTGGCTTCGTTGAGTGCTTCCTCGCCGGCGTGGCCGAAGGGCGTGTGTCCGAGATCGTGGGCGAGCGCGACCGTCTCCGCCAGATCCTCGTCCAGCGCCAGCACCCGCGCGAGGCTGCGGGCGATCTGCGCCACCTCCAGCGAATGGGTGAGCCGGGTCCGATAATAATCGCCCTCGTGCTGCACGAAGACCTGCGTCTTGTGTTTCAGGCGGCGGAAGGCGGCGGAATGGATGATGCGGTCGCGGTCGCGCTGGTAGGCCGTGCGGGTGGCGCTTTCGGGCTCGGGGCAAAGGCGGCCCCGGCTTTCGGCGGGCCGCGTGGCATAGGGCGCGAGCGCCGCCGGGGGCTCGAAAATCGGCGGCAAAAGGCGGCCGGGCGGCCTGGCTTTTTCCACGGGCTTTGCTCCTGCCCCTTCGAGGACTACATAAGACAGGAGACAATCTTTGCGAAGTGCGATGGACGCTGAACTCTCCATGCCGGTGACGGTATCGGCCCGGGCCGCCCAGAGGATCGCCGCGATTCTGAAGGCCGAGCCGGCTGGTTCCATGCTGCGCGTGGCGGTGACGGGCGGCGGCTGCTCGGGCTTTCAGTACAATTTCACGCTGGACGACACCCGCCTCGACGACGACCTCGTGATCGAGCGCGATGGGGCGACCGTTCTGGTCGATCCTGTGTCGCTCGATTTCCTGAAGGGCGCGGAGATCGATTTCGTGGACGATCTGATCGGCGCGGCCTTCAAGATCAACAACCCCAACGCCACGTCTTCCTGCGGCTGCGGGACGAGTTTTTCGGTTTAGGCGCGCTTCAACGCATAGGGCCTCAACAGCGATTCTGCGGGAATGTGCCACTCGCGATGCAACCGATAGGCCTGCTCCATTGTCAGCACGCGCTTGCGATTCATGATCTCGGATGCCCGCGACTTCGACCCGATCAACCGCCCGAGATCGCTTTGCCTGTAACCGGCCTGCTCCATGCGGAATTTGATGGCATCGACCGGATCGGGCGGCGCTATCGGCCAGTGCTTGGCTTCGTATGCCTCGATCAATGCAAAAAGCACATCGTAACGATCGGCCTCGGCAGTGCCGCGCCTGGGTACGCGCTCGAAATATTGCTCGATTTCCTTCAGCGCCCAATCGTAATCGGCTTCGTTGCGCAAAGGGCGGATGTCCATTTTTCTTTTCATCAGACCGTCTCCGGATCGATCCTGTCATAGTCCTTGTGCGTGCCGACGAATTTGATCAGCACACGCTTGAAGCGGTAATCGACATGCGCCACCAGCCGGTATTTGTTGCCCGCAATATCGAAAATCACGCGATTGTCGCCAACAAAGTCCACGGTCGCCCCGAACATCGCTTTCACGTCGGCCGGGCGGCTCCATTGCGCCTTGCTTACCATCGCATACCACGCCCTCAGCGGACCCTCCGCTTGCGCGTGGCGTTTCCAGAACAGGCGCAAGGTACGTTTGGCTATGGTGCGCACCCTAATAAACCTAACATGTTCCATATCGGGGAACAAGTAAAAAGTTCCATAATCGGGAACTAGGCAACTCCGGCGCGATGCTCTAACGTCACCCCATGAAATTCGCGACCTTCAACGTCAATTCGGTCAAGGCGCGCACGGAGGCTGCGGTTCAGTGGCTGAAGGAGGCGCAGCCCGATGTCGTGGCATTTCAGGAATTGAAGTGCATGGACGATGCCTTCCCGCGAGAGGCGTTCGAGGCGCTCGGCTATAATTGCGCCGTACACGGACAAAAAACCTATAACGGCGTGGCGGTGCTCTCGAAGCGTCCGATGGAGGACGCCACCCCGCGCCTTCCCGGCGGCGACGGCGACGATCACGCGCGCTATCTCGAAGCGGTCGTGCCGGCGAAGAAGGGCGTCGTGCGCGTGGCCTCGATCTACGCGCCCAACGGCAATCCCGTGAATTCCGACAAATTCGGCTACAAGCTCGAATGGCTGAAGCGGCTCGCGGCGCACGCGAAGAAATTGCTGGCCAATGAAGAGCGCCTCGTGTTGATGGGCGATTACAACGTCATCCCCACGGCCGACGATTGCTGGGATCCCAAGGTGTGGGAAAACGATGCGTTGTTCCGCCCCGAGTCGCGCTCCGCCTTGCGCCGCATCGAAAATCTCGGGCTGACCGATGCCTTCCGCGCCTGCCACGCCGAAACGCATCAATATACGTTCTGGGATTATCAGGCGGGCGCCTGGGCCAAGGATCACGGCATCCGCATCGATCACATTCTTTTATCGCCGCAGGCTGCAGATCATCTGAAGGGCGCCGGCATCGACAAGAAGGTGCGCGGTCGCGAGAAACCATCCGACCACGTGCCGGTGTGGTGCGAGCTGGATATCTAGATCGCGCCGGCGCTGCTCAACGCGCCGATCTCCTCCTTCGAAAATCCCCACGCGCTCAGGGCCGCGTCATTGTCGGCGCCTTGCGGGCCGCCCTGGATTTCCGGCTCGGTGCGCGAGAAACGCGGCGCGGGCGCGGGCTGGACGATACCGTCCACTTCCACGAATGTTTTTCGCGCCACATTGTGCGGATGTCTCGGCGCCTCGGCGATGGACAGCACCGGGGCATAACACACGTCGCTGCCGAGCATGATCGCGTCCCATTCGTCGCGGGTTTTGGTTTTGATGACGGCGGCCAATTTCTCTTTCAGCGCGGGCCAGGCGCTCCGATCCATCTGCGCGCCGAAGGCCGGATCGCTGATGCCGGTGCGCTCCAGCAAATCCTTGTAGAATTGCGGCTCGATGGAACCGATGGCGACGTGTTTCCCGTCCTTGGTTTCGTATGTGTCGTAGAAATGCGCGCCGCCATCGAGCAGATTCGCCCCTCGCCGGTCCTGCCACATGCCCATGGCGGTCATGCCGTAGAACATCGCCATGAGCGAGGCCGCGCCATCGGTCATGGCGCAATCGACCACCTGTCCCTTGCCGGAATTTCGCGCTTCGATGATGCCGCACAACAATCCGAACACCATATACATCGCGCCGCCGCCGAAATCGCCGACGAGATTGAGCGGCGGAACGGGATTGCCCTTCGCATGTCCGATCGCGTGCAGCGCGCCCGTGAGCGCGATGTAGTTGATGTCATGGCCGGCCGCGTTCGCGAGCGGCCCCGACTGGCCCCATCCCGTCATGCGTCCATAAACGAGTTTGGGATTCCGTTTCAGGCAAACATCCGGCCCCACGCCAAGCCGCTCCATCACGCCGGGGCGAAACCCCTCGATCAGCGCATCGGATTTCGCGATCAGTTTCAGCGCCGCTTCCACCGCTTCCCGTTTTTTCATATCGAGCGCCAGCGCTTTCCGCCCGCGATAGGTGATCTCGGTCTTGTGCGGCGTGCGCCCGCCCTTGCGGTCGATGCGGATCACGTCCGCGCCCATATCCGAGAGCAACATCGCCGCGAACGGACCCGGCCCGATGCCTGCGAATTCCACCACGCGAATGCCGGAAAGCGGTCCCATCGGCGGCTCCATCTCAATTGCGCCTTATTTTTCGCATAGCTGGGCGGAAGGACAACAGGTCATGCGCACAATTCTTGCCGCGCTCGCGGCCTTGCTGCTTTTTTCCGCGCCGGTTGACGCGGCGGCAACGCGCGCCGCGCTCGTATATAAGGTGGATCATGTCTCGGTGTCGTTCGCCGGGCGCAAGATGACCATCACCGCAAGCGGCGCGGTGAAGACCGGCGGCTGGGACAATCCGCGACTGCACATCAAGGACGTCCGCGCGCCCGAGGCGCATACGCTGGTGATCGAATTCCTCGCCACCCCGCCGGCGAAGGACGAAGCCGTGATCCAGGCGCTGCTGCCGGTGTCGGCCACGCTGACCACAGCTCTTGCGCCTTACGGCACGACCGAGATCAAGGTTGTCGCCGAATCCAACAGCCAGACGGCGCCTTACGCACCCTGAGTTCCGTGCTATCTTTGGCGCGATGCAAATCGACGTCGTCTCCGATACGATCTGCCCGTGGTGCTTTATCGGCAAGCGCCGGTTGATGCGTGCGCTTTACGAGCGCCCCGAGATCGCATTCGATCTGCGCTGGCGCGCCTACCGGCTCGATCCCACGATTCCGGCGGAAGGCATAGACCGGCGCGAATATCTGCGCGCCAAATTCGGCGACAATCCGCAGCGCGAGGCGATTGCCTCGGCGCTGCGCGAAGCGGGCGAAAGCGAAAACATCCGCTTTGCGCTCGATCAGATTGACCTTACGCCCAACACGACGGATTCGCATCGCCTCATCCGCTGGGCGGGAAGCGCCGGCGTGCAGACCGATGTGGTGGAGCTTTTGTTCAGCGCCTATTTCGAGCAGGGCCGCGATATCGGCGATGCCGATGTGCTGGCACAAGTCGCGGGCGAAGCGGGCATGGATGGCGAACTCGTGCGCCAATTGCTCACCGAAGATGCCGACCGCGATATCGTAGAGCGTGAGGATGCGCTCGCGCACCAGATGGGAATTTCCGGCGTCCCGACCTTCATCTTCGCCAACAAATATCTCGTCTCCGGCGCCCACGATCCGGAGCAATTGTTGAAGGTGATCGATAAAGTGGCCGACGAGATGGCGGAGTAACTACGCCGCGTCCGCAACCACTCGATTGCGGCCCTCGCGCTTGGCGCGATAGAGCGCCTGATCGGCGCGGTGCAGAAGCGCCTCGGCGGAATCGCCCGTCTTTTCCGAGCCCGCGATGCCGATGGAAACTGTAATATTGAGATTGTGCGGAGCGCGGCTGATGGCGAATGGCACCTGCTCCACGCTCTTGCGCAAGCGCTCGGCCACCGTGTAGGCGAAGGGCACGTCGGTATCGGGCATGACGACGACGAATTCCTCCCCGCCATAACGGCAGGCAAGATCGATGCCGCGCACATTGGCGCTGATGCGGCTTGCGAATTCGCGCAGCACCTCGTCGCCGATATCGTGACCGTTGTTGTTGTTGACCTCGCGGAAATAATCCACGTCCATGATCAGGAAGGCGAGCGGCTTGCCCGATTTCTGGGCGCCGGCGATCAGCGTATCGAGATGGCGCGCCATGTAGCGGCGATTGTGCAGACCGGTGAGCTGGTCGGTGATCGCCATTTCGAGGGAAAGCTGCACATTGTGGCGCAAGCGATCGGAATAGCGCTTCTTGCGCAATTGCGTACGCACGCGCGCGATGAGCTCGTTCTTGTCGACGGGGCGCGTCAGATAATCGTTGACGCCCATCTCCAGCGCCTGCGTCAGCTTGCGCCGGTCGCCGTCGCTGACGAGCACGAGGATGGGCACGTTGCGCCCTTCCGGCAGCGAGCGGAGCTGCGAGCAAAGCCGCAATCCGTCGAAGCCGCGCAAGCCCAAACTCACCACGATCAGATCGAAATCGCCGCCGCGCACGCGCACGACCGCTTCCTCGAAAGAATCGACGGCCGCGATGTCATGCGGCGGCGTCAGCGCCGCGCTGAACCAGGCGACGGATTCCGGGCGATCCTCGATGATCAGGATGCGGCCCGGCGGCGTATTCTGTCCGTTGAGCTCGGCGGGATCGACGAGGCCCATCTTCTCGCCTGTCGTCTCGCGCATGCGCAATTCGTCGGTCATCATCTTGAGACGGACGAGCGAACGCACGCGCGCGAAGAGCGCCGCATCGTCCACCGGCTTGGTGAGGAAATCGTCGGCGCCCGCTTCGAGCCCGGCGACGCGGTCGCTCGCCTGATCGAGCGCGGTCACCATTACGACGGGCACATGGGCGGTCTTGGGATTGTGCTTGATGCGGCGGCAGACCTCGAAACCGTCCATGCCCGGCATCATGACGTCGAGCAGCACGATATCGGGCTGGTGCTGCTCCATCTTGGAGAGCGCCTCGGCGCCGCTATAGGCCGTGACGACCTCGAAATATTCCGCCGAGAGCTTGGCCTCGAGCAGCTTCACATTGGAGAGGATATCGTCGACGACCAGAACGCGCGCTGTCATGGGATCACCCGATGAAGCGGCGCACCGTATCCAGGAAGCTCGTCACCGAGATCGGTTTGGAGATATAGGCCTCGCAGCCACCCTGGCGGATCACCTCTTCGTCGCCCTTCATGGCGAAGGCCGTCACCGCGACGACCGGAATGGTCTTGAGCGAATCGTCTTCCTTCAGCCATTTGGTGACTTCGAGACCGGAAACCTCCGGCAGCTGGATATCCATCAGGATGAGATCGGGGCGATGCTCTCGCGCGATGTCGAGCGCCTCCATGCCGTCCTTGGTCTGCAGGATCGTGTAGCCGTTGGCGTCGAGCAGGTCGTGGAAGAGCTTCATGTTGAGCTCGTTGTCCTCCACGATCAGAACCGTTTTCGATCTTGCGTCCATGACTTCGCTCTCCGAACCCGGCTGCGCCCTGGCGGGCGCGCGGTAAAACCCCGCCCAGCGATGGGCCCGCCGCAAAGCCTTATGCGGCCTTCGATAGTATTAAGGCGCATGTCTTAACGCTTGCTTGACGATGGCCGGGTGCGGCGCAAGGAAAAAGGCCGGAAATGGCGGCATTCGGGGACCCGGCAAGGCGCTGATCGGAGGCGTGGGCTCCGAATCGGGTAGTCTCGCCCAGGCGCCGATGACATGATCGATCCATGACTTCAGACGCCGCCGAAACAATCGCGCTCAAGGCGCTGGCATATCTTGCGAATCGCGAGGATGCGCTGACGCGTTTCCTGGCGCTCTCCGGCGCGGGCATGGCGGAATTGCGCGAGCGCGCCGGCGAGCCGGATTTCCTAGCCGGTGTCACCGATTTTCTCCTGGGCGACGAGGAATTGCTCACGGGTTTCTGCGAAGCCGAAACGCTGGACGCCAGATCGGTGCACATGGCGCGTCATGTGCTCGCCGGCGCATGAGCGTGTTCCACGCCTCACCCGCAACCGTGCCGCTCTCGCCCGGGCGGCCGCTTCTGATTGTGGATGCCGACGAGGTGATTCTGCAATTCGCCGAAGGCCTCGACCAATATCTGAGGCGGCGCGGATTGTTCCTCGATCTGACGAGCTACCGGTTGCATGGCAATGTGAAGCGGCTGGACGACAAATCGCCGGTTCTCGACGTGGAGGTGACGGCGCTCCTGGAGGAATTCCGCTCGGAGCTCGATTGGCTGGAGGCGGTCGAGCATTCGCGCGAGACGCTGGGCGAATTGCGCGCGCGGATGGATATCGTCGTGCTCTCCAATGTTTCGGAAACGCAGGCGCCGCCGCGGGCGAAAAATCTGGCGGCGCATGGATTCGATTTTCCCCTTGTCGTGAACGCCGGGCCGAAGGGACCCGCGGTCAAGTCGCTGGCTGCGCGCGGCGGCGCGCCCGCCTTCTTCGTGGATGATATCCCGCAACATCTGGCCTCGGCCGCGGAGGCCGCGCCCGACGTCTTCCGCATCCATCTCGTTGGGGATGAACGGCTGAAGCCCTTGCTGCCGCCCTCGCCGCACGCGCATCTTCGCGCCGGGGATTGGCGCGAGGCGGCGAGTTTCATCCGCACGCGATTGGGAGCCTGACATGCGGCTCGGCATCGATCTGGGCGGAACCAAGATCGAAATCGTCGCCATCGAGCGCGACGGGCACGAACTCATGCGCCACCGCGTGACGACGCCGCACACGTCCTATGACGCCACGATCCGCGCGATCGCCGAACTGGTAAGAGAAACCGAAACCAAGCTCGGACAGGCCGGAACCTTGGGCGTCGCCATTCCCGGCGCCATCAGCCAGAAGACGGGGCTCGTCAAGAACGCGAATTCCACGATGCTGATCGGCCATCCGCTCGACAAGGATCTGGAGGCCGCGCTGTCGCGTCCCGTGCGCCTCGCCAACGATGCCAATTGCTTCACGCTGTCGGAAGCGACCGACGGCGCGGGCAAGGGACACGACGTCGTGTTCGGCGTCATCCTTGGCACGGGCGTCGGCGGCGGTATTTGCGTGGGCGGGCGCGTGCTGCATGGGCCGCATCGCATCACCGGCGAATGGGGCCACAATCCCCTGCCCGCGCCGCGCGCCGGCGAGAAGAGCGGATTCGATTGCTATTGCGGCAGCAAGGAAGGCTGCATCGAAGGCTGGATCAGCGGGCCTGCGGTTTCCGCGCAATACAAACGCCGCACGGGCCGCGACCTCTCCGCGACCGATATCGCCACGGCAAACGACGCGGACGCGCGCGCGGTGACGGAAGATTTTCTCGACCGGCTGGCGCGCAGCCTCGCTTCGATCGTCAATGTGCTCGATCCCGATGCTATCGTGATCGGCGGCGGGCTTTCGAAGATCGGGGCGATCTATTCGGAAGTGCCTGCGCGCATCGAGGCCTACGCCTTTCACCCCGAAGGGCCAACGCGGGTTTTGAAGAACGTTCACGGCGATTCGAGCGGCGTGCGCGGGGCAGCCTGGCTCTGGCCCGCGTCATGAGCGCGTTCTGCCGCGATTGCCTGGCGGATGCGGCGGCGGCGCGTTGCAAGGCCTGCGGCGGCCGGCGCATCGTTTCGCATGACGAACTCGACCAGCTTTCCATCGCGCATATCGATTGCGACGCGTTCTATGCCGCAATCGAAAAACGCGACAATCCCGATCTGATCGACAAGCCGGTGATCGTGGGCGGCGGAAAACGCGGCGTCGTATCCACCTGCTGCTATATGGCGCGTATTTATGGCGTGAAATCGGCGATGCCGATGTTCATGGCGCTCAAGGCCTGCCCACAGGCCATCGTCATCAAGCCGAACATGGCGAAATATGCAGGCGTGGCGCGGCAGGTGCGCGGCCTGATGCGCGAATTGACGCCGCTGGTCGAGCCGCTCTCGCTCGACGAAGCCTATCTCGATCTCTCCGGCACCGAGCGGCTCCATGGCGCATCGCCCGCGCGCACTATGGCGAAGCTCGCGCTGCGCATCCAGAAAGATATCGGCATCACGGCTTCGATCGGGCTGAGCTATAACAAATTCCTCGCCAAGCTGGCGTCCGATCTCGACAAACCGCGCGGCTTCGCCGTGATCGGACGCGCCGAAGCGAAAACATTCCTGCGCGACAAGCCAGTCGGCTTCATCCGCGGCGCGGGTGCGGCGCTGCAGGCGAAACTCGCGAAAGACGGCATCACGAAAATCGCACAATTGCAGGACGCCGATGTCCGCGCGCTGGCGCAGGCCTACGGCAATACCGGATTGTGGCTGCATCGCCTCGCGAACGCCGAAGATTTGCGTCGCGTCGACCCCGATGGCGAGATGAAGAGCATTTCGTCCGAAACCACGTTCTTCAACGACATCGCGGCCTACGACGAACTCGAGGATATTCTCTGGGAACAGGCCGAACGCGTGTCGGCCCGCGCCAAGGCGAGCGAATTGGGCGGGCGCACGGTCGTGCTGAAACTCAAGACCGCGAATTTCAAGACGCGCACCCGCAGCGCCTCGCTCGACGCCCCCACGCAGCTCGCCGACCGCATCTTCCGCATCGCGCGCGAAGCCTTGAAGAAGGAATGCGACGGAACGTCGTTTCGATTGCTCGGCGTCGGCATCAGCAATATTTGCGAGGCGCATCAATGCGACCCCGACGATCTCATCGACGCCACCGCCACCAAGCGCGCCGCCGCCGAACGCGCAGTGGACAAGGTGCGTGCGAAATTCGGAAAGGATGTGGTCGGCAAGGGGCGTATGCTGAGATAATTCACATGTCATCCCGGTCGAGCGTAGCGAGAACCGGGACCCACCCCGCAAGCGGCTCCGTGGGTCCCGGCTCGCGCATTGCATAGGCAATGCTTCCGCCTTCGCCAAGGCTACGGCGGACAAGTGGCCGGGATGACAGATTAGGTCACGCCGTGGCTGCTCAACGCGCCGTAGAGTTCCGGTCGCCGGTCGCGAAACAATCCCCATGACGCGCGCATCTTCGCAATCTCATCGAGATCGAAGGTGGCCGTGATGAAACCTTCCTGGTCGCGCGGAAGTTCGGCGACGATCGCGCCTGTCGCATCGCAGATGAAAGACGAACCATAAAAGGTCATCTTGCCCGCCTCGCCCTGCTCCACGCCGATCCGGTTGGACGCAACCAGCGGCACATAATTCGCGCCCGCATGACCCTGCATCACGCGGCGCCAATGATCGCGACTGTCGACCGGCGGCGCGGGCGGCGGCTCGCTGCCGATGGCCGTGGGATAAAGCAGAACCTCCGCGCCCATCAGCGCCATGGCGCGCGCGGCTTCCGGAAACCATTGATCCCAGCAGATGCCGCAGCCGATGACACCGAATTTCGTCTTCCACACTTTGAATCCGGTATCGCCGGGCGTGAAATAGAACTTCTCCTGATAGCCGGGGCCGGCGGGAATATGCGATTTGCGATAATGGCCGAGAACCGCGCCATCGGCATCGACAATCGCGAGCGAATTGAAATGCGCGTGGCCCGCGCGTTCGAAAAAGCTGATCGGAAGCACAACGCCCAATTCTTTCGCCAGCGCCGCGAATTCCGCGATCAGCGGATTTTTCTCGAAGGGCGCGGCGAGCGCGAAATGATCGGCCGATTGGTCTTGGCAGAAATACGGCGTCTCGAACAATTCCGGCAGCAAGATCACATTGGCGCCCTTCGCGGCGGAAGCGCGGACCAATTCTTTCGCTTTGGCGATATTCGCCTTGCGATCCCAGGTGCAGGCGAATTGCGTGGCCGCGAATGTGACGCTTCTCATGGCTCGGCCGGCTCCTGCTGGGTGATGCAATGGATGCCGCCGCCGCCCTCGACGATATCCAGCGCGTCGATCTGGAGTATATCGCGCCCCGGAAAACATTGCGCGATGGTCTCGCGCGCGCGTTCGTCGTGCGCGTCGTCGAAGGCCGGCATCACCACCCCGCCATTGGCGAGATAGAAATTCACATAGCTCACCGCAAGCGGCCGGCCGCGCCAATCGCTGCGCGGCTTGCGGGGCTGGATGATCTCGATGATCTGGAGTTTTCGCCCTTCCGCATCGCGCGCCTCGCTCAGGCGGCGGATCGCCTCGATCGCGGGTTCGAAATCAGGATGCGATTTCGACGCCGGGACGCCCACGATCACGCGGGCCGGTGCGGCGAAACAGGCGATGTTGTCGACATGGCCGTCGGTTTCCTCGTCGGAAAATCCCTCGCCAAGCCAGATCACGCGGCGTGCACCGGTGAAGAGCGCCAGCCGCTCCTCCACCTGCTGCTGCGTCAGATTCGGATTGCGGTTGGGATTGAGCAAACATTGTTCGGTCGTGATGAGCGTGCCCTCGCCGTCCACGTGGATGGCGCCGCCCTCGCAGACGAGCGGCGCGCGATAGCAGCGCACATCGACGGCGGCAAGAACGCGCGCGGCGAAGCCCTCGTCGTTGGCATACGGAAAATATTTGTTGCCCCAGGCGTTGAACTGCCAGGCCACGCCCGCGCGCGCGCCGTCGCCGCGCACCAGAAATGTCGGCCCGATATCGCGCGCCCAGCTGTCGTCGAGCCGTGTTTCAAAGATCTCGACTTTCCCCGCGCAGGCGAGCCGCGCCTCGGCGGCATCGCCCTCGCGCACGGCCATCGCCACCGGCTCGAAGGAGGAAATCGCACGCGCGATGCGGGCATAGGCCTGGCGCGCACGCAGCAAGCCGTCCGGCCCGCCCCACGCCTCGACGCGGCACGGCCAGCACATCCATGTGCGCGCGTGTGACGCCCATTCGGCGGGCATCGCGAAACCGTCGCGTGCGGGGCACGGATCGTCGGCGTCGAGGCGCTTCATGACCCGTTCTCTATAGCGGTTTCATCCGCGAGCGGCTAGTTTCGCGAGGCGAAGGAGAATTGCATGACAGGAAAAATCGACGCGCGCCTCGAGGAGCTCGGCATCGTGTTGCCGCCGGCATTCCCGCCGGTCGCGACCTATGTGCCCTATGTGGTCAGCGGAAATCTCGTGTTCATTTCCGGACAGGTGACGGCGGACGCGACCGGCTTGAAATATGTGGGCGTGGTGGGAAAGGATCTGTCGCCGGAGGAGGGAAAAGCCGCAGCCCGGCTTTCGGCCATCAATGTGCTGGCGCAGCTGAAGGCCGCGTGCGGCGGCAATCTCGACCGCGTCAAACGTTGCGTGAAGGTGACGGTGTTCGTGAACGCAGTCGCCGGCTTCACACAGCATCCGGAGGTGGCGAACGGCGCGTCGAACCTGTTCGTGGAAGTATTCGGCGAGGCGGGCCAGCATGCGCGCGCGGCAGTGGGCGCGGGCTCGCTGCCCCGCAATGTCGCCGCCGAAGTGGAAGCGGTGTTCGAAATCGGGTGAGCGCGAAGATCACGGCGCGTCTTTCCGGCGCCGCGCGCGAAACGGGTGCGGCGGAATGGAACGCCTGCGCCAATCCCGATGGGCGCGCCGATCCGCATCCTTTCACGCGGCATGAATTTTTCGTGGCGCTGGAGGAGAGCGGTTCGGCTTCGGCCCGCACCGGCTGGCGGCCGTGTCATCTCGTCGTTGAACGCGACGGCCTGATCGAAGGGCTGATGCCGCTTTATCTGAAAAACCATTCCCGCGGCGAATATGTTTTCGACTGGGGCTGGGCCGAGGCGTTCGAGCGCGCGGGCGGTCATTATTATCCGAAATTGCAGGCCTCGGTGCCCTTCACGCCCGTCACCGGCCCGCGATTGCTTGTGGCGAAAGATGCGCCGCTCGAGGAAACGCGCAATGCGCTCTTGGCTGCAGGCGCAAGCGCGGTGAGCGAATTGGAAGCCTCGTCGCTGCACATCACCTTCCCCACCCACGAAGAATGGCGGCTGGCGGGCGAGATGGGCTTTCTCCAGCGCACCGATCAGCAATTCCATTGGGAAAATCGCGGCTATGCGGGCTTCGACGATTTCCTGAGCGCGCTTTCCTCATCGAAGCGGAAAAATCTGCGCAAAGAGCGCGCCGCCGTGCGCGAGGCGGGCGTGGAATTCGACTGGCTGACGGGAAGCGATCTCACCGAGGCGGTGTGGGACAAATTCTTCGAATTCTACATGGATACCGGCAGCCGCAAATGGGGCCAGCCTTATCTCACGCGCGAATTCTTCAGCCGCATCGGCGAAACCATGGCCGATCAGATTCTGCTGGTGATAGCGAAGCGCGATGGCCGCGCCATCGGTGGCGCGCTCAATTTCTTCGGCGAAGGCACGCTCTTCGGCCGCAACTGGGGTGCCGTGGAGCATGTTCCGTTCCTGCATTTCGAAGCCTGTTATTACCAGGCCATCGAATTCGCGATCGCGCGCGGGCTGAAAAAGGTCGAGGCCGGCGCGCAAGGCCCGCACAAATTGCTGCGCGGCTATATGCCGGTCGAGACCTATTCGGCGCATTTCATCGCCCATGCGGGATTGCGCCGCGCGGTGGCCGATTATCTGCGCTCGGAGCGCGCGGCGGTCGCCGAACAGATCGCGGAACTGGCGGAGCATGCGCCGTTCCGGAAGAACTAGCCACCATTGTCACGGCCAGCGACCGCGGGCCGCCCAGTCGACGCCTTCCCAGGCGGCGAATGTCTGGCGATGTTCTACTTTGCAGCGGAATGTTCTACGATCACCTGGGTGGCCCGCTTTTGCGGGCCATGACATTTTGGGATGAAGGAAATGGATTACGACACGAACAACATCTTTGCGAAAATCCTGCGCGGCGAATTGCCGAAAGTAGCGGTCTATGAGGACGCGCTCACCCTCGCCTTCATGGACATCATGCCGAGCATCGACGGCCACACGCTGGTGATCCCCAAGGAAGCGGCGGTTGATATTTTCGACCTGTCGCCCGACGGCGCGGCGGCGCTTCTACAAACCACGCAGAAGATCGCGCGCGCGGTGAAAAAGGCGCTGTCCTGCCCCGGAGTGATGCTGGTGCAGTTGAACGGCACGGCCGCGGGGCAAAGCGTGCCGCACATCCATTTCCACGTGCTGCCGCGCGAGCACGGGCTTGATCTCAAGCTGCATGGCCGCGCGATGGTGGATGCGAAGGCGCTGGAGCCGATCGCCGCGAAGATCAGGGCCGCGCTATGATCCTCGAACACGCGATCCTCAATATCAAACCTGGCCAGTCGAAAGAATTCGAGGCCGCGATGGCGAAGGCGCGGCCGCTGATCGAAGCGACACCGGGATTCCACAAAATGGAAGTGCGCGCCTGCGTGGAAACCAAGGATCGCTATCTATTGCCGGTGTGGTGGAGCACGGTCGAGGCGCACACCGTCGGCTTCCGCCAGTCCGACCGCTACGGCGAATGGCGCGAGGCGTTGCACCATTTCTATCATCCGTTTCCGGTGGTGCAGCATTATGGGGCTCCGTTATAGAAGCAATTGAGCGTGTCATCCCGGCCACTTGTCCGCCGTAGCCTTGGCGGAGGCGGAAGCATTGCGTCAACAATGCGCGAGCCGGGACCCACCGGAAAGTTGCCGCCGTGGGTCCCGGATAACGCGCTGGCGCGCGTTTCCGGGATGACAAGATGGATTAAACTTCTTCCTTCGACCTTTTTGGCGGAGGCAGGCGCTTTTGGGCGTCTTCGTTGGTGATGAATTCGAATGCGAGCTTGTCGTTCTCGCGGTCGAGCAGCACGCGCACCGTTCCGCCGCCCTTCAGTTTGCCGAACAATATCTCGTCGGCCAGCGGTTTCTTGATGTGATCCTGGATGACGCGCGCCAATGGCCGCGCGCCGAAGGTGTCGTCATAACCCTTCTCGCCCAGCCAGCGCGTGGCTTCCGGCGTGAGCTCGAAGGTCACGTCGCGGTCAGTGAGCTGAGCTTCCAGTTCGAGCACGAATTTCTCCACCACGCGGTCGATCGTGTCGCGGCCAAGCGGCGCAAAGGAGATCGTGGCGTCCAGACGGTTCCTGAATTCCGGCGTGAACAGCTTCTTGATCGCTTCTTCGTCCTCGCCCGCCCGCTTGCCGCGGCCGAAGCCGATGGCGTCTTTCGCCGCGTCGGAGGCGCCGGCATTGGTCGTCATGATGAGGACCACGTTGCGGAAATCGATCTTCTTGCCGTTGTGATCGGTGAGTTTTCCGTGATCCATCACCTGCAAGAGGATGTTGAACAGATCGGGATGCGCTTTTTCGATCTCGTCGAGCAGCAGCACGCAATGGGGATGCTGGTCCACGCCATCGGTGAGCAAGCCGCCCTGATCGAAGCCGACATAGCCGGGCGGCGCGCCGATGAGGCGGCTGACGGTATGGCGCTCCATATATTCGCTCATGTCGAAGCGCAGCAATTCCACGCCCATGATGGAGGCGAGTTGCTTCGCCACTTCGGTTTTGCCGACGCCGGTGGGGCCGGAGAAGAGATAACAGCCGATGGGTTTTTCCGCCTGCCGCAAACCGGCGCGCGCGAGCTTGATTGCTGACGACAACGCATGGATCGCTTCGTCCTGACCGTAGACCACGCGCTTCAGATCGCTTTCCAGCGTGCGCAGCGCCTCGGCATCCGACTTCGAAACCGATTTTGGCGGGATGCGCGCCATTTTGGCGACGACCTCTTCCACTTCCTTGACGCCGATCACCTTCTTGCGGCGCGATTCCGGCAGCAGCATCTGCGAGGCGCCGGTTTCGTCGATCACGTCGATGGCTTTGTCGGGAAGTTTGCGGTCGTTGATGTATTTCGCGGCGAGCTCGACCGCGGCCTTGATCGCATCGGCGGTGTAGCGGACTTTGTGATGCTCTTCGTAATAAGGCTTGATGCCTTTGAGGATCTTGATCGTGTCGGGCACGCTCGGCTCGGTCACGTCGATTTTCTGGAAGCGGCGCACCAGCGCGCGATCCTTCTCGAAATATTGGCGGTATTCCTTGTAGGTGGTCGAGCCGATGCAGCGCAGGATTCCGGCCTGCAGCGCGGGCTTCAGAAGATTGGAGGCATCCATCGCGCCGCCGCTCGTCGCGCCCGCGCCGATCACGGTGTGGATCTCGTCGATGAACAATATCGCGCCGTCGATATTCTCGAGCTCCTTCACGACCGATTTCAGCCGTTCCTCGAAATCGCCGCGATAGCGGGTGCCCGCGATCAGCGCGCCCATGTCGAGCGCGTAGATCGTGGAGTTTTTCAAAATATCCGGCACGTCGCGCTTGACGATCTTGCGCGCGAGGCCTTCGGCAATCGCCGTCTTGCCGACGCCCGGATCGCCCACGAACAGCGGATTGTTCTTCTGGCGGCGGCACAGAATTTGAATCGTGCGCTCGACTTCCGCGTCGCGTCCGATCAGCGGATCGATGCGGCCCGCGCGGGCCTTTTCGTTGAGGTTCACGCAATAGGCTTCGAGCGCCTCGCTGCCCTGCTTGACTGTTTTCTCGCCGTCCTCGTCTTCCTCGGCGCCGCGCGCGGGCTTGGCCTGCGTCATGCCCGGCCGCTTGGCGATGCCGTGGCTGATATAGCTCACGGCGTCGAGCCGCGTCATGTTCTGCTCTTGCAAAAAATAAACCGCGTGGCTTTCGCGCTCGGTGAAGAGCGCGACGAGAACGTTGGCGCCGGTCACCTCGTCGCGTCCCGAATTCTGCACATGCAGCACCGCGCGCTGGACGACGCGCTGGAAGCCGGTGGTGGGCTTGGCGTCGTCGCCGTCGTCGATCACGAGCGTCATCAGATCGTGATCGATATATTTGGTCAGCATCTGGCGCAGCGCCTCGGTATCGACGTTGCACGCCTTCATCACCTGGCCGGCATCGGGGTCGTCCATCAACGCAAGAAGCAGATGTTCGAGGGTGGCGTATTCGTGATGGCGATCGGTCGCGAGCTTGATGGCGCGGTGCAACGCTTGTTCCAAACTGCGCGACAAGGATGGCATACGCCCCTACTCCTTCTCCATGGTGCATTGTAAAGGATGCTGATGGCGCCGGGCGAATTCAATGACCTGCGCCACTTTGGTCTCGGCCACCTCGTAAGTATAGACCCCGCAAATACCCACACCATGGCGGTGGACATGCAGCATGATCTGCACCGCCTCGTCGCGCCCCTTGGCGAAGAACCGCTCCAGAATGTGCACGACGAATTCCATCGGCGTGTAATCGTCGTTCAGGAGCAGGACCTTGTACAGGCTCGGCTTCTTGGTCTTGGTGCGGGTGCGCGTGACGACGCCGGTTCCAGCGCCGCCGCCGTCATTGTTGCCCGGATCGTCTTTTTTGCCGCTCATCGGGGGCGCTTCTTCCCGCGCGAAAGGTTACTCGCCCCAAGCTTAACGAAAAGAGGGCGCTCGCGCACGGGTTGATCAGAAAACGAAAAAGAGCCCGGAATGCGGCGCGCGCATCCCGGACTCTTTGTCAGGATAATTCGATCGGGCGGTTTTAGGCGGCCCGAGCGCTCTGGACGACCTCGACCCAGGCCTGAACGCGGCCCTGCAGCGGCTCCAGCGAATCCCGCGCCGTATTGGCGAAGATCTCGCCGAATTTGCTGAACTGGCCGATATAGCCGTCGAATGCCGTCTTGGCGAAGTCGGACTGGAATTCGAGCGCCTCATGCACGGATTTGGCGCCCATCAGGGCTTTGGCGGCCGTGATGGAATCCTCGATCGACTTCTTGGAGAAGGCATAGAGCTCGTTGTTGAACGTCTCCGCGCCCTTGCCGGCGGCCGACGCCGATTTGGCGCACGCCTCGACCGTCTCCTTGCCATAGGTGAGGAACTGATCGTAGCTCTTCACCGCCTTCTCGAAGGTGTTCTTGAAGGCCTCGGTGGTGTTCTGCACCGCCGTCTCCATATCTTCCACGCCGCTGATCTTCTCACCGGCGGATTTCGCTTTCGCAGCCATTGTTTGCGACCTCTTGGTTGGAATACCGCTCTTGGCCTGGGGTTTCCCGGCTTGTTGCGTTGCAACATGACCTATATGCGCTGCAGCAAAGCCCTTGTCAAGGGGAATGCTGCAGCGCAAAAAAAGATGAAATTTCCGAAGGCGTGGTGTCCGGGACTGGCGCAATTCGGCCCGAACGTTTAACCGTTCGTAAACACGGCAAGATTAAGATGTTATTTCCCAGCGGCTTGCACCGTCGGCCATAATTTGGTCTCATTGCAAGCACTTGGGCGGATGGCCATCCTGGAGTTGGGGTATATGTTGGGACGACCGCGCGCCAGACCCGGCGTTTCAAGGCAACTGGCGATCGCAGCGGCTTCCCTCATCCTGGCCGCTCCCTTGGTCCTGCCCAGCCCGGCGCTTGCCCGCAGCCGTCATCACCACGCCGGGCGCGTGCCCGCCAGCGCCACCGACCCGCGCAAGGACGCGGCCCTCATCATCGACGGCGAGACCGGCAAGGTGCTCTTCGCGCGCAATGCCGATGCCACGCGCCATCCCGCCTCGCTCACCAAGATGATGACGCTCTATTTGCTTTTCGATGCGCTCCATAAGGGCGAAGTGACGATGGCGACGCCGATGACGGTGTCGCGCCACGCCGCCGCCCAGGCGCCGACCAAGCTCTATCTCAAGCCCGGCGAGACCATCACCGTCGAACAGGCGATCAAGGCCATCGTGGTGCGCTCGGCCAACGACGTGGCCGTTACCATCGCCGAAGAGCTGGGCGGCACCGAAAGCCATTTCGCCGAGATGATGAACGCCAAGGCGCACCAGTTCGGCATGAACAGCACCAATTATCACAACGCCTCGGGCCTTCCCGATCCGGCGCAGATCTCGACCGCGCGGGATCTGGCGGTACTGGCCCGCCATCTCGCCTATGATTACCCGCAATATTTCCACTATTTCTCGACGCCGTCCTTCACCTTCCACGGCCGCACCTGGCCGACGCACGACAATCTCATCGGCCATTACGATGGCGCCGACGGAATCAAGACGGGCTATACGGCGGCTTCCGGATTCAATCTGGTTTCGTCGGTGGTGCGCGACCGCATGCAGCTCATTGGCGTGGTTATGGGCGGGCGCACCGCGCGCCGCCGCGACGCCGAGATGGAAAATCTGCTCGATCAATCCTTCGCTGAGATCGATCGCAATCCCACGCTCGTGGCGCGCGCCGATATCCCGTGGGAGCATCTGCGCGACGGCTCGGTCGGCAGTCCTGTCGTGGCGGGCTTCGAGCTTCCGCAAGTGACGCGCGACACGCCGTCCGCTCCGGTCCCCGCTGCCGCGCCTGCCGCGAGCGCCGGCGATTCGCAGGCCTTCGCCGATGAGGACGCAGCCGAAGACGCCGTCGACCCCGATGACGAAGGCAGCGGCGATATCGACAGCCCGCCCGAGCCCACCCCGCAGGCCAAGCCCGCGCCTTCGCATCCCGTGCAGATCGCCTCGATCGCGCCGGCGCCGAAACCGGCCGTCAAGAGCGCCGTGCCGGCCGACGTCACCGCGCCCAATGCGCGCGCCTGGACGATCCAGATCGGTGCCTTCGCCAATACCGAGACCGCGCGCGAGGAACTGGCCGCCTATGCCGAGCAGTCGATGGACGTGCTCGGCCAGGCCGAGCGCATGATCGTTCCCTTCACGGGCGCCGACGGCGAGACGCTTTATCGCGCCCGCTTCGGCCTCTTCATCGAGCGCGAAGCGCGCGAAATCTGCACGCGGCTGAGCGAGCGGGGCCAGACCTGCTTCGCGGCGCTCGCGGCGCGCTAGGCCGCCCGCTTCGAATCCACATCGGGCAATTTCAGCGTGCGGATCAGTTCGCGCACTTCCTGGCGCGCGGCGACATGCGACATCGAAAGCGAAATGCCCAGCCCCGCTTGCGGCAGGTCGAGCATGGTGAGCCCCATCGGAAAAAGTTCGCGGAAGATGACGCGGTCGCCGAAACCGGGCGCAATGCGAAAGCCGATGCGTTCCGACAGCGCGTCGAGGGCAGCCGAGAGCCTTCGCTTGTTGCGCGCTTCCGATGAGGAAATCCGGTTCCGCATCACCACCCAGTCGAGCGCGGGCCGCTTGGCCATCAGCCGGCGCTTGCGGCAATCCCACACGAAATCGGAATAAAGGCTCGGGCCCTTGACGCTGAAATCGCCCGCATCGACTCGCGCCAGAAGATCGAAATCGACGAAAGAATCGTTCATCGGCGTGACCAGCGTGTCGGCCGCGGCATGGGCCAGCCTCGAGAGCGGCGTATCGGAGCCGGGCGTGTCGATGACGGCGAAATCGAAACCGTTCTGGGTCTGCGCCAGGATTTCGGAGAATTTCTTCGCTTCCTCCTCGGCCGCGCTGTCGAGCGATTTCACGGCCGGGCGCGACACGGCGAAACTTTTCAGCGCCGGGATTTTGGCGCTCTTCGCCGCCGCCCATTCCTCGCGGTTCTCGATATAGCGGGTGAAGCTTTTCTGGCGGCTGTCGAGATCGACCGCGGCCACGCGCTTTCCCATGGCCGCCAGCGCCACGGCCACATGCATGGCCGCTGTCGTCTTGCCCGTTCCGCCCTTCTCATTGCCAAAGACAATGACGTGAGCCGCCATGCGCGTTAGTCGCCTTCTTCGCTTAGCAGGGCCGCGTCGCCGCCCGCCGCAGCAATGTTCACGGTATAGGTGCGTTCGAGGGCAAAGCGAAGAAGATAATTGGGCCCGCCCGCCTTGGGCCCCGTGCCGGAAAGCCCTTCGCCGCCGAAAGGCTGGACGCCGACCACGGCGCCGATCTGATTCCTGTTCACATAGATGTTGCCGGCGCGCACGCGGGCGCGGATGAAATCGGCGGTCTCGTTGATTCGGCTGTGGATGCCCAGCGTCAGCCCATAGCCCGTCGCGTTGATCGATTCGCAGACGGAATCGAGCCGGTCGGCGGCATAGCGCACGACATGCAGGATGGGCCCGAACACTTCGCGCTTCAGGGCCGCGATGGAATCGATCTCGAAAACATGCGGCGGGAAGAAGGTGCCGTGCTCGCATTCGGGGCCGAGCGAAAGCGCGCGCAGGAGCCGCGCCTCCTTCGTCATGCGCGCGGCATGGGCTTCGAGGTTCTTGCGCGCGTCTTCGTCGATCACCGGGCCGACATCGGTCGAAAGTTTCATCGGATCGCCGATCGCGAGCTCGTCCATGGCGCCGAGAATGAGATCGAGCATCCTGCCGGCGACGTCTTCCTGCAAAAAGAGCACCCGCGCGGCGCTGCAGCGCTGGCCCGCGCTGTCGAAAGCCGATGCCAGAACATCCTTGCACACTTGTTCGGGCAGCGCCGTCGAATCCACGATCATCGCGTTCTGCCCGCCGGTCTCGGCGATGAGTATCGCGATCGCGCCCTGGCGTGCGGCCAGCGCGCGGTTGATGGCATTGGCGGCTTCCGTCGAGCCGGTGAAGGCTACGCCGGCAAGCCGCGCATCGCCGAACAACGACTGACCGATGCGCGGCCCGTCGCCCGGCAGAACATGCAGCGCATCGTGCGGCACGCCCGCCTCGTGCAACAGGCGAATGGCGGCGGCGGCGATCAGCGGCGTCTGTTCGGCGGGCTTGGCGAGCACGGTGTTTCCCGCCGCGAGCGCGCCCGCAACTTGCCCCGTGAATATCGCCAGCGGAAAATTCCACGGGCTTATGCAGGCAAAGACGCCCCGCCCATGCAGCGCAAGCTCGTTGGTCTCGCCCGTCGGGCCCGGCAATTTCGTAGCACCTTCGAACAGCTTGCGCGCCTGGCCGGCGTAATAGCGCAGGAAATCGGCGGCCTCGCGTACTTCGCCCAGCGCATTGGGCAGCGTCTTGCCGGCTTCGCGCACGGCGAGCGCCATGAGCACGTTGCGGTTTTCTTCGAAGAGATCGGCCGCGCGCTCGAGGATTTTCGCCCGGGCATCGCCGCCCAGCGCATTCCATTCATAATGCGCCTTGCTGGCGAGATCGAGCGCGTCCTTCACATCGGCAGCGTTGGCCTCGACCACTTCGCCCACGATGCGGCGGCGGTCGGCCGGATCGCGCACGGCCAGCGTGTTGCGCCAGCGCAGGCTTCCCCCGACGATGGGCCCGGAATGCTGCGGCCTCGCCAGCGCCGATTCCATCGCGCGCAGAACCGGCCCCGAAACTTCCGGATCGCTCCACAGAAAGCCGCGCGAATTCTTGCGATCCGGCAAAAGATTTTCCGGTTTCGGAATATGGGGATTGCGCCTGGGCGATTGTTTCGCGAGCTGCGCCACCGGATCGGCGACAATGGCCTCGATGGGCGCCTTCGCATCGGCCAGGCGATTGACGAAGGACGTGTTGGCGCCGTTCTCCAGCAGACGCCGCACGAGATAGGCGAGCAGATCCTCATGGCTTCCCACCGGCGCATAGATGCGCGTGCCCGCGCCGCCGTGGGTCGGCGGTTTCACGCTGCGGTAAAGCTCGTAGAGCATCTCGCCCATGCCATGAAGCCGCTGATATTCGAAATCGCGACGCTCGCGCGCCAGCACCTGCACCGCCGAAAGCGTATGCGCATTGTGCGTGGCGAATTGCGGATAGATGCCGCCGCCCGCCGCGAACAACGCGCGCACGCAGACAAGATAGGACGTATCCGTCGCCGCCTTTCGCGTGAAGACGGGATAATCGGAAAGCCCCTGCTCCTCGGCCCGCTTGATTTCGGTGTCCCAATAGGCGCCTTTCACCAGACGCACGGGAACGCGCCGGCGCTGGCGCCTCGCGAGGTCCGCGAGCCACGCGATCACCGGCAGCGCCCGCTTCTGATAGGCCTGCACCGCGAGCCCAAGCCCGTCCCAGCCCGCCAGCATGTCGGCATCGCCCATGCTCTCGAACACATCGAGCATGAGATCGAGACGCTCGGATTCCTCCGCATCGATGGTCACGCCCAGATTGGCCGCGCGCGCGGCGAAGCCGAGCTCGACAAGCTTCGGCATGAGCTCCGCCATCACGCGCTCGCGTTTGGCCCATTCGTAGCGCGGATGCAACGCCGACAGTTTCACCGAAATCGACGGCCGCTCGAACACCGGCGTATCGAGATCGGGATGGGCCGCTTCGATCGCGGAAAGCGCATGCGCATAGGCGCCGTAATATCGCGCGGCATCCCGGTGGGTGTAGGCGGCCTCGCCCAGCATGTCGAAGGAAAAGCGATACCCGCCGTCGATATAGGGCTTGGCTTCCTTCAGCGCTTCCTCGATCGAGCGGCCGAGCACGAATTGCCGCCCCAGGATGCGCATCGCATAGATCACCGCCTGGCGGATGACCGGTTCGCCCGCGCGCGCGAGCAACTTTCCCCAGATGTTCTCGAAATCCCAGCCGGGCTCGTCCAGCCGCACCACGCGCCCCGTCAGCATCAGCGCCCAGGTCGACGCATTGACGAACATCGAATCCGAATGCTGCAGATGGCGGCCCCAATCGCCGGAGCCGATCTTGTCGCGGATGAGTTTGTCGGCGGTCGCCGCATCGGGCACGCGGAGAAGCGATTCCGCGAGGCACATCAGCATCACGCCCTCTTCGGAGGAGAGCGCATATTCCTGGGTGAAGGAATCGATTCCGCTGCGCCGCTCGCGATGGGCGCGGATGCGGGCGACGAGCTCGCGGGCGAGCGCGTCGGTCGCCTTGGATTCGCCGTAGGAAAGACGGGCCTTCGCGATGAGCGCCTCGTCGAGCGCGTCCTCGTCGGCGAGCCAGGCATCGGAGATTTTTTTGCGCAGATCGGTTCCGTTCATGGCCGGCGATTCTAGCGCGGGACGGGCGCGCACGCTAATGTCCGCGCCGCCATGGAGACGATTACCACCATAAAAGATCTGCGCGCGCGGGTGGGCGGCTGGCGCGCGGGCGGCGCGCGCATCGGCCTCGTGCCCACCATGGGCGCGCTGCATGAGGGGCATCTGTCGCTGGTGCGCGCAATGAAGGCCGCTTGCGGGCGCGTGGTGGTGAGCATATTCGTAAACCCCACCCAGTTCGCGCCGCACGAAGATTTCGACCGCTATCCGCGCGATCTTGTTGCCGACAGCGCGAAGCTCGGCGGACTGGCCGATCTGATCTTCGCACCGTCATCGGCCGAAATGTACCCGGAAGGTTTTTCGACAAAAATCGACGTTGGCGGGCCAAGCATGGGCCTGGAAACCGATTTCCGGCCGCATTTCTTCGGCGGCGTCGCCACCGTCGTCGCCAAGCTCCTGATCGCCGCCATGCCGGATGCCGCGATCTTCGGCGAGAAGGATTATCAGCAATTGCTGGTGATCAGGCGGATGGTTGCCGATCTCGCGCTGCCGGTCGAAATTCTCGGCGGCACGATCCTGCGCGAATCGGATGGCCTCGCCATGTCGTCGCGCAATGCGTATCTCAATCCCGCCGAACGCAAGATCGCCGGCCAATTGAATCTCATTCTGGAAGCCGCCGCACGGCGCGTACGCGCAAACGATGCCATAGATGATGTTGAGTCCGCCGCGCAGGAGGCGCTGCTCGAAGCCGGATTCGATTCCGTCGATTACGTCGCGGTGCGCGACGCACAGACTTTGCGGCCGATTTCCGAATTCGAACGCCCCGCGCGCATTCTGGCGGCGGCGAAGATCGGCGGAACGCGGCTGATCGACAATATGGCCGTCTAAAGCAGCCCCAATTCCGCCAACTCCGCCTTCAGCGCATCGGGCATGCCTTTGCCGCCTTTCAGCGAGCGTGCATCGGGCGGCGCATCTTTCGCATCCAGATAACGCCAGCCCTGGAACGGGCGATGCGCGCGGCGCACGACGGGAATGAATTCCGGCTTGTAAACCAGCCCGCAATGCGGCACGCCGTTTCGCACCATCGGGCGCAAATCCAGAAGCGGTGTGCGCACGCTGACATAGCCCTTGATGATCCAGTAGAGCGAACCGCCATCGAGCAATTCGTCCTTGCGCTTGGGCGTCATGCGCGTGATGTGGATCAGCTCGGGCTTCTGGCCCTTTTTCTTTTTCTCGGCAAGCCGCTTCTTGTGCCAGGAGATGAAGGTTTCGAGCGATTCCGATCCGACACTCAATTTGATGAGATGAAGCGTCATGCCGCCACGCTCCGGTCGCGCGCGAAGCGCAGGATCACCGCACCTTCCTGCACTTGATCTCCCGGCGCGGCATCGACGGTTGCCACCAGCGCATCGGCGGGCGCGGTGAGCGTGTGTTCCATTTTCATGGCTTCGAGAATGGCGAGCGGCTGGCCGCGCGTGACGTTCTCTCCCGGCCGCACGAACACCTGCACGATCTTGCCCGGCATCGGCGCCTTGATGCGGTCGGTGGATTCGCCTTTCGCTTCGGCAGCGGCGAAGGGATCGTAGAGCGGCAATTGCCACGTCTCGCCCGCTTCCATCACCGCGATATCGCCATTCGAAAGACGCATCGCATCGGCATGCGCGTCTGCCGCGATCTTCTTGCCATCCACGAATACACTTACGGCGCCACCACGATGATGTACGATCTCTATGGCTACGCGCTTGCCATCGATCACGAATTCGATTGTCTCCCTCGCCTCGCCCGACAATCGGAATCCATCGTGCGCATCCCAGGGATCGGGAGAATGCGCGCGATCGCGCTCTTCGATCAGGAATCGTGCGGCGCGCGCGAGAATGCCTGCATCGGGCCTCGCCTGCCGGGGAATGAGTTCCGATTGATGACGTTCGATGAAGCCGGTGTCCACATCGCCTTTGACGAATTCGGGTTGGCGCAGACAGCGGATTAGGAACGCCGCATTGGTCTTCACGCCCGCGATTTGCACGTTCGCCAGCGCATGCGCGAGTTTCACGGCGGCGCTTTCACGGGTTTCGTCGTGTGTGATTACCTTTGCGATCATGGGATCGTAGAACGGCGTCACCGCATCGCCCTCGCGCACGCCGGAATCGACACGCACATCTTCCGGCAGGCGCAAACGCTCGAGCGTGCCGATGGACGGCAAAAATCCCTTCTGCGGATCTTCCGCATAAAGCCGCGCTTCGATCGCGTGTCCCTGCGGCTTCAATTCCTTTTGCGTCTTCGGCAATTTCTCGCCCGCCGCCACGCGCAATTGCCATTCGACGAGATCGGTGCCGGTGATCGCCTCCGTCACCGGATGCTCCACCTGCAATCGCGTGTTCATTTCCATGAACCAGATGCGATCGGCTTTCAGCCCTTCCGACTCATCCGCGATGAATTCGATGGTGCCCGCGCCCACATAACCCACGGCCTTCGCGGCCTTCACCGCCGCTTCGCCGGCGCTTGCGCGCATCGCAGGCGTCACGCCGGGCGCGGGCGCTTCCTCGATCACCTTCTGGTGGCGGCGTTGCAACGAGCAATCGCGTTCGAAGAGATGGATGCAATTGCCGTGCGTGTCGGCGAATATCTGCACCTCGATGTGGCGCGGACGCGAGACATATTTCTCGATCAGCACGCGCGCATCGCCGAAGGCGGATTTCGCTTCGCGTTGCGCGCCTTCGAGCGCACCCGCGAAATCCGCCGCCGCATCGACGCGCCGCATGCCCTTGCCGCCGCCGCCCGCCACCGCCTTGATGAGTACGGGAAAGTCGATCTTCGCCGCTTCCTTGGCAAGCACCGCCGCAGATTGATCCTCGCCCAGATAGCCGGGCACGACGGCGACGCCGGCCTTCGCCATCAGCGCCTTGGCGCGATCCTTCAAACCCATCGCACGGATCGCTTCCGGCGGCGGGCCGACGAAGATCACGCCCGCTTTTGCGCAAGCTTCCGCGAATTCCGCGTTCTCGGACAAAAATCCGTAACCCGGATGGATCGCATCCGCGCCGCTCGCTTTTGCGGCGGCGAGTATCGCTTCGATCTCGAGATAGCTTTCCGCCGCCGGTGCCGGGCCGATGCGCAAAGCCTCATCGGCCATCGCCACATGGGCGGCATTCGCATCGGCGTCCGAATAGACGGCGACCGTGCGCAAGCCCATCCGCGCCGCCGTGCGCATGATGCGGCAGGCAATCTCTCCGCGATTGGCGACAAGCAGGGTCGAAAACATCGCCCCGCTTATGCACCAGCCGGAACTAACCGGCTAGTGGGCCGACGCCGCCCTGGGCAGCACGTTCCTCTTGAGAAAGAAGAACACCGCGATCACCACGAAATAGCCCAGATAAAGCGCGGCGGCCGTGCGCCAATAGTCCCGGTGCAGAAGGTCGGTCGGCAGCGCGAAGCGGCCCCGGTTGTCGAGCACCGGCAGCATCACCTCGGCCACCAGATGGACGACCGTCGCCCCCAGCGCCACGGCCCAAAGCCGCTTCCAGCTATGGAGCATATAGGCCGCCACCAGCGCGATGATGATGCCCAACGCGCCGTTGACATTGGTGAAGCCGTCGGTGATCCCGCGACCGAAAAAGTCAAGAATTTCATGGAGATAATAGGTAGCATCGTGCATGGCATCCCCCTTTGGGCTGCGAGTGAACACGGTAAACAACGGATTAAGGGCGGGTTTTATCCATTGTGACAGACTAGACTGATGATATACGTTCGAAATGTATATCACGGAGTGCCGCCGATGCAGGTCGCCAAATGGGGCAACAGCCTCGCGATCCGTTTGCCAAAGGTCATCGTGGACATACTGGATCTCAAGGAAGGCGATGACATCGAGATCAGTGTCGCAAGAAAGGACGCCCTGAATGTAAAAAGGGCGCCCCTGCCCCGCGACGTGCTTGCACGCTTGCGGAAATATCGTGGGCGGATGCCCGAAGGCTTCAAATTCGACCGCGATGACGCGCATGAGCGCGACTGATTTTTTCGATTCGAATGTGCTTCTATATTTAATGTCACCAAATATCGTCAAAGCGGACCGGGCGGAGGAATTGCTTGCCGGTCGTGGCGTTGTTAGCGTTCAAGTTCTCGATGAGTTCGCATCCGTCGCATCGCGAAAATTCAGAATGCACTTCGACGAAATCCGCGAGGTGCTTTCCGCGATACGTTCTGTGTGCCGCGTTACGACGGCGGAGGTCAAAACACATGAACTCGGCCTCGACATTGCCGAGCGGTATAAATACTCGGTCTATGACTCGATACTGATTGCCGCAGCGCTTCAAGCAGGCTGCACAAATTTCTTCACGGAAGACCTTCACCACGGCCAGATCATCGAAGGTCTGACAATCCGTAACCCTTTCACATCCTGAACACGCCGAATCTCGTCTCCGCCACCGGCGCATTGAGGCAAGCCGACAGCGCCAGCGCGAGCACGCGGCGCGTGTCGGCGGGGGCGATGATGCCGTCGTCCCATAGGCGCGCGGTGGCGTAATAGGGGTTGCCCTCTTCTTCGTATTGGGCGCGGATCGGGGCTTTGAATTCTTCCATCTGTTCTTGCGTCCATTTGTCGGCGTCGCGATGCACGGTGGCGAGAACGCTCGCCGCCTGTTCGCCGCCCATGACGCTGATGCGGCTGTTCGGCCAACTGAACATGAAGCGGGGCCCGAAGGCACGCCCGCACATGCCATAGTTCCCTGCGCCGTAGGAGCCGCCGATGACGAGCGTGATCTTGGGCACATTGGCGCAAGCCACCGCCGTCACCATTTTCGCGCCGTCCTTCGCGATGCCGCCGGATTCGTATTTCTGGCCGACCATGAAGCCGGCGATGTTCTGCAGGAAGAGCAGCGGGACGCGGCGCTGGCAGCACAGCTCGATGAAATGCGCCGCCTTCAGTGCGCTTTCGGAGAACAGGATTCCGTTATTCGCCACAATGCCGACCGGCATGCCTTCGATACGCGCAAAGCCGGTGACGATGGTGATGCCGTAAAGCTTCTTGAATTCGTCGAGTTCGGACGCATCCACCAGCCGCGCAATCACTTCGCGCACGTCATATTGCGTGGCAAGCGATGGCGGCACGATGCCATTCAGTTCCGCGATGTCGTAAGCGGGCGGGCGCGGCGCCGCAATCGGGATATTGGGATGTTTTTCCGTGTTCAGATGGCTCACGATGCGCCGCACGATTGCCAAAGCGTGCGCATCGTCATTGGCATAATGATCGACCACGCCCGAGGTGCGCGCATGCACATCCGCGCCGCCGAGATCTTCGGCCGACACCACTTCGCCGGTCGCGGCCTTCACCAGCGGCGGCCCGCCGAGGAAGATGGTGCCCTGCCCCTTCACAATCACGCTTTCGTCGCACATCGCGGGAACGTAAGCGCCGCCCGCCGTGCACGAACCCATCACGCTCGCGATTTGCGGAATGCCGGCCGCGCTCATATTCGCCTGATTGAAAAAGATGCGGCCGAAATGTTCGCGGTCCGGGAAAATCTCTGCCTGATTGGGCAGGTTCGCGCCGCCGCTATCGACGAGATAGATGCAGGGCAGACGGTTCTCGCGCGCGATCTCCTGCGCGCGCAGATGCTTCTTCACGGTGATCGGGTAATAGGTGCCGCCCTTGATCGTGGCGTCGTTGCAAACGATGACGCATTCACGGCCCTCCACGCGCCCGATTCCAGTGATGATTCCAGCGGCATGGATATCGCCGTCATACATCCCATAAGCGGCGAGCGGCGACAATTCCAGAAACGGCGAACCGGGATCGATCAGCCGCTCCACACGCGCGCGGGGCAAGAGTTTGCCGCGTTCGGTGTGGCGCTTGCGGGAGCGTTCGTCGCCGCCGAGCGCGGCCATCGCCGTGCGCGATTTCAGTTCATCGACGAGCGCGGACATCGCGGCCGCGTTCGATTTGAACGCGGCGGATGTGGGGGAGATCGAGGATTTGAGGGTGGTCATATGTCCAGATCGATTCATTCTCTTTGATCAGCTTACACGAAACTCCCTCTCCCCCGCTGAAGCGGGGGCAAGGGTTTACAGGAGTTCCACCGCCAAAGCTGTCGCTTCGCCTCCTCCGATACACAGAGACGCAATCCCGCGTTTGCCGCCGCGGCGTTTCAGCGCGTTGAGCAACGTGACCACAATCCGCGCGCCGCTGGCGCCGATGGGATGGCCGAGCGCGCAGGCGCCGCCATTCACATTCACCTTCTCATGCGGCAATCCCAAATCGCGCATCGCGATCATGGCGACGACGGCGAAGGCTTCGTTGATCTCGTAAAGATCGACGTCTTCCTTGCGCCAGTTCGCGAGTTTCAGGACTTTCTCGATGGCACCGACCGGGGCTGTGGTGAACCAGCGCGGCTCCATCGCGTTCGAGGCCTGCGCCACGATGCGCGCGATCGGTTTCAAGCTGCGTTTGCCGGCGGTTTCGGCGCTTGTCAGCACCAGCGCCGCCGCGCCGTCGGAAATCGAGGACGAATTCGCCGCTGTCACCGTGCCGTCTTTGGCGAAGGCCGGTTTGAGCGTGGGGATCTTCGCGGGGTCCGCCTTGCGCGGCTGTTCGTCGAGGAGAACTTCCACCTCGCCGCCCTTGCCCGCGATCTTCACCGGCGTGATCTCATCGGCAAACGAACCGTCGCCTTGCGCGTGCTTGGCCCGCATCAGCGATTCCATCGCATAAGCATCCTGCTCGGCGCGGGTGAACTGATAATGCCGGGCTGCATCCTCCGCGTAAGTTCCCATCAGGCGATGCTCATAGGCATCTTCGAGCCCGTCGAGGAACATGTGGTCCTTCACCTCGCCATGGCCGAGGCGATAACCGCCGCGCGCTTTGGGCAAAAGGTATGGCGCGTTCGTCATGCTCTCCATGCCGCCGGCGACCACAATGCCCGCGCGTCCCAGCGCCACCTGATCGGCGCCGATCATCACCGCCTTCATGCCCGAGCCGCAGACCTTGTTGACGGTCGTAGCCGGAACGTCGTCGGGCAAACCGGCGAAGCGCGAGGCCTGGCGCGCGGGCGCCTGTCCCAGGCCTGCCGGCAATACACAACCCATCAGCGTTTCGCTCACATCGGCCGGCATTACGCCTGCCCGCGCCACGGCGGCGGCGATCGCGGCGGCGCCCAGTTCGGGCGCGCTGCGTGCGGATAATTCACCCTGAAACCCGCCCATGGGCGTGCGCGCGCCCGCCAAAATCACGGTTTCCGTGGCCGACATGATTAACCTCGCCAGATGACCCGATCAGCGATCTGAGGTAGCATTTCCGCCGCTTCCCGGCCATGGGCCGAGGGGCCGGGCAAGAGGGGTGGATGAAAAGGGTTGTCATCTCGGCCGTGATCGGCGTGGCCGTGGGGGGTGCTTTGATCGCCGCCCCCTATTTCGGCGTGAGGATTCCGGAAAACCTGATGATGGCGGTAGCCGCGGCCCTGACGATGGGCGCGGCGGCGGCCGTACTCGCGCGCACGACGCTCGATGCGGCGGCCGTGAAGACTGGCAAGGAGATCCTGGGCTCGACGCAGCTCAAGAAGGCCGCCAACGTCATCTCCAAATTCCCCGACGGCAAAGGGTTTCTCTCGCTCTCCATCCGGCCCGACACCAAGATCGAGCAGCTCGAGGTCGTGAAGAACCCGGACAATTACAAGAGCAAGGATATTCTGGTCTCGCTGAAGGCGAGTTCGGAACGTTTCAATCCGGTGGAATTGAAGCAGCTCTTCAAGGCGCTGCGCGATCAGCCGGGCTTCGTGCATCTGCTCCTTCTCGACAAGCATGACGAATTCGTGGGCTATATCCCCGGCTTCTACGCCAAGCGCGAATTCTCCGGCGCCCAGGCCGAAGTGCTGATCGCGAAATATGTGATCGACGTGTTCAACGATCCGGCGAACAGCGTGGAGCTGCGCGGCATCGAAGGTGCTGCGAATGTGGACGTGATCAGCGACGAGGCGTCCATTTCGGACGCCATCACCAAGATGGCCGGAAGCTTCAAGAAGCTGGTGGTTCTCCACGGCGGCAAACACAGGAAACCCGTCGGGCTCGTGAACTTCGGCGATTTGATGGGCCAGACGCTGGGCGGCGCGTTCTCCGCCACCGGCACGGCGACGGGAACGCTCGCGGATTTCAAGCTGTCGCGGTGAAGCTCAAATCCATAGTTCGTCATGGCCCGGTTCAGCCGGGCCATCCATTTTTTGAGAGCAGGAAATTGGATCGCCCGCATGAAGCGGGCGATGACGAAGTGTTGTTCCAATACGCTGAGTTCAACTCGTCTCTTCAAACAGCTCCCGCCCGATCAGCCAGCGGCGGATTTCGGAAGTCCCTGCGCCGATTTCGTAGAGCTTGGCATCGCGAAGCAGGCGGCCAGCAGGATAGTCGTTGATATAGCCGTTGCCGCCCAGGCACTGAATCGTCTGCAGCGCCATCTCGGTGGCTTTTTCGGCGGCGTAGAGGATCGCGCCGGCCGCGTCCTTGCGCGCGGTCTCGCCGCGGTCGCAGGCGCGCGCCACGGCGTAAACGTAAGCGCGCGCCGCCGACAGCGTCACATACATGTCGGCGATCTTGCCCTGCATGAGCTGGAACGAGCCGATGGGCGCGCCGAATTGCTTGCGGTCGTGGATATAAGGGATCACGAGATCCATGCAGGCCTGCATGATGCCCACCGAACCCGCCGCCAATATCGCGCGCTCGTAATCGAGCCCGCTCATCAGGATGCGCACGCCTTCGCCCTCGCGGCCGAGCAAATTTTCCTCCGGCACTTCGCAATCCTCGAAGATGAGTTCGGCGGTATCGGAGCCGCGCATGCCGAGCTTGTCGAGCTTTTGCGCGGTAGAAAATCCCTTGAAACCTTTCTCGATCAGGAACGCGGTGATGCCGCGCGGGCCGGCCTCCGGATCGGTTTTCGCATAGACCACCAGCGTATCGGCGCCCGGCCCGTTGGTGATCCACATCTTCGTGCCGTTGAGAATGTAGCGATTGCCCTTCTTCTGCGCCTTCAATTTCATGGAGACGACATCGGAGCCCGAGCCCGCCTCGCTCATGGCGAGCGCACCCAGATGTTCGCCGGAAATCAGCCTGGGCAGATAGCGGCGCTTCTGGTCGTCGCTGCCGTTGCGGCGGATCTGGTTGACGCAGAGATTGGAATGGGCGCCGTAAGACAGCCCCACGCTCGCCGAGCCGCGCGAGATTTCCTCCATCGCCACGGTGTGTTCGAGATAACCGAGCCCCGCCCCGCCCCATTCCTCCTCGACCGTGATGCCGAGCACGCCGAGCTTGCCGAGCTCGGGCCAGAGATCGCGGGGGAAGATGTTGGACTTGTCGATCTCGTCGGCGCGCGGCGCGATGTTGTCGGAGACGAAACTGCGCACGGAATCGCGCAGCATGTCGGCGGTGTCGCCGAGATCGAAATTGAGGGATGGGTAGGCGTTGGGGATGGTCATGGCCCGATCTTTTCAGAGGAAACCTTTCTTTGCGATAGCCTTTCCCGAGCCGGATTTGAAGCCGCCCTTCCCAAGCCGGGAAGGCTTTGCTAAACCCCGGCACCCCCAACGATGCGGTCGTGGCGGAACGGTAGACGCGCTAGCTTGAGGTGCTAGTGGGGCAACCCGTGGAAGTTCGAGTCTTCTCGACCGCACCATTTCCCGCGATCAGCCGAAAAACCCCGGCGCCGAGCGCCACAACACGAACGCCGCCACCGCCAGAACCGCGACGGCGAAGATGCGCGTCAGGAGCGCGCGTTCGCCGGCGAGCCTGCCCGCAAGCGCGGTGCCTGCGATCCCGCCCAGGATTCCGCCCGCGATGAAAAACCCCGCCACGCGCCAATCGACCAGTCCGGCCAGCGCGTAGGAGATCGCCGTCGTCAGTCCGAAGGCCCCCACCGACACCAGCGACGAGCCCACCGCGTTGAGCATCGCCATGCCGCTGCCCAGCATGATGGCCGGCACGATGAGGAAGCCGCCGCCGATTCCGAAAAAGCCGGAGAGCAATCCGACGATGAACCCGATTCCCACGAGCCTGAGCGCGATCGCGGGCGTGATGCGCACGTCCGGATCGCCCATCGCCGTTCTCGGATGCAACATGGCGACGGACACCGCCACCATCGCCAGGCCGAAGAAGAAGAGCAGTTGCTGGCCGTCGACCGCCTTGCCGAGCGCAGCTCCTGCCGCCGCGCCCGCAACGCCCGAAATGGCGAACACCGTCGCGCAGGGCCATTTCACGTTGCCCGCGCGGTGATGGGCGGTGAGATTGGCGAACGCGTTGGCCGCGACAGCGAGCGCCGATGTTCCGATGGCGAGATGGGTGTCCTTCATGCCCACGACATAGATCAAGAGCGGCACGGCCAGGATCGAGCCGCCGCCGCCCAGAAGCCCGAGCGCGAAGCCCACAAGACTGCCCGAGCCGACCGACAGAAAGTCGTTGATATGCATCATGTGGCGCGCCGTGCTCCGCGTACTAGTGTAGCGTCCGTTCCGGACCGTCAGGAGCCCAATGATGCCCGCCAATATCCAGGCCTTCTTTGATCCAGCCACGTATACGATCACCTATCTGGTGAGCGATCCGGCGACCAAGCGGGCTGTCATCGTCGATCCGGTGCTGGATTTCAATTTCAACCGGGCGCGCACCTCGACGGTTTCCGCCGATAAGGTATTGGAGGCGGCGAAGGGGCTGACCGTGGAATGGATCCTGGAAACCCACGCCCACGCCGAGCATCTGACCGCCAGCGCCTATTTGCAGGAAAAGACGGGGGCGAAAATCGCCATCGGCGAAGGGATCAGGGGAACGCAGGAATTTTTCGGTGCCATGTTCAACGCCAAGGACGTGAAAGGCGACGGCGCGCCGTTCGACCGGCTGCTGCGCGACGGCGAAAGGATTCCGCTGGGCAAACTCGAAATCGAGGTGCTGCACACGCCGGGCCACACGGCGGGATGCGTGAGCTACAGAATCGACGGCAACATCTTCATCGGCGATACGATGTTCATGCCGGATTACGGCACCGCGCGCACCGATTTTCCCGGCGGCGACGCGCGCGCGCTTTACCGCTCGATCAGGCGGCTGCTCTCCTATCCGCCGGAAACGGTTCTGTGGCTGTGCCACGATTATCTGCCGGAAGGCCGCACGGAATATAGATGGAAAACTACCGTGGCCGAGCAGCGCGCCAAGAACATCCTCGTGCGCGATGGCATCGGCGAGGACGAATTCGTGGAGAAGCGCAAGGCGCGCGACAAGCCGCTGGCGCCTCCCTTGCTTCTTCTTCCGTCCATCCAGGTGAACATCCGCGCCGGGCACATGCCGCCGGCGGAGGACAACGGGAAGGTCTATCTGAAATTCCCGGTGAACAGGATCTGATATCGTCTCTGTGTGTTTGGAGGCACCGCGCGCGCGAAAATAATTTGGCGCCGCCCCCTTGAACCGTGACGGTCCGATCCCCATTTCGCCTAAATCCCGAGAATTTCGTTCGAAGAGGTGCTCCGGCGGTCCCCCGCCGGTGAGAGGTCTACATTTTGTATTCGGCTTCGGCCGTCGGCATATGCCGAACATCCCGTAAGGAGGAGTCTGTCCGAATCGACCTGCGAATCTGAATCCTCACTTCGTCATGGCACGGCTTGCTTGCCCGCCGAAGCTGAAAGCGTAGGCGGGTCCGGGCCATCCATTTTCTGTTCAAGGAAATTGGATCGCCCGCAGCCGCGGGCGATGTCGGATTGATAGGATTCAATGATTTAGGCACGATGAATGCGCGCCTTTCAAAAAAGCGCAAAATCATGGGCGCCCGGAATCTGTCCGAATCGACCCGCAAATTCGAATGGGGAGACTAAATCCCCTCGCCGTCGACGCCCGTATGGATGCCGCATTCGTCCTTGTCGAGGCCGGACCAGCGTCCGTCGCGATAGGCTTCTCCCGATTGAATGCGCCGCGTGCAGGGCATGCAGCCGATGGAGGGATAGCCATCCTCGACCAGCGGATGGGCGGGAAGATCGTGTTCGGCGGAATAGGCCTGCAATTGCGCGAGCGTCCAGTCGGTCAGCGGATTGAAGCGGAAGCGGCCTTCGAAGAATTCAACGCGGTCCATTTCCTGGCGCGCATTGGTCTGGAAGCGTTTGCGTCCCGTGATCTGCGCGGCGAAACCGTCGAGCGCGCGCTTGAGCGGCGCCACTTTGCGGAAACTGCAGCAGGCATCGGCGTCGCGCGACCACAGAGTCCCTTCCGGATCGAGGCGGGCCCGATCGTCGGGCCTGGGCGCGAGCGAACGGATGTCGGTGAGCCCGAGCAGATCTTGTAGCCGGTCGCGATAGCGCAGCGTCTCGCCGAACAATTTGCCGGTGTTGAGGAAGAGGATCGGCGTCGAAGGTTCGATCTGCGCGATCATGTGCAGCAACACCGCCGATTCCGCGCCGAATGAGGAAACGACCGCCGTGCGGTCCGCGAATTCCTCTTCGAGCGCCAGGCGCAGGATTCCGTGCGCGTCGCGGCCCGAGGCGGCGGCCTGAAGCCGCGCCAGCCGCGATGCGATGGCGGGATCGTTCGCGCCCTCGCCTTCGCGGTCGAAGGCACGCGGCACCAGCCCTCGCGCGCGATCGATGACGGCGCTCACAGCCATTCTTTCTCCGCGACGTAAGCGCGGAGCCGGCGCGAGACTTCGGCGGGGGGATGACCGGCGCCGCGCCAGCTTTCGCGCGCCCGCCCGATGCCGTCGAGCCGACTACCCCATTCGAGGTGAAGCTTGTTCTCGAGCCATTCGCGGATGAGACGGGCGAGCCCCGGCGCGCGGCCGCCCGTCGAGACCGATACGATGAGGTCGCCGCGCCGCACGATGGCGGGAACATGGAAGTCGCAAAGCGCCGGCTCGTCCTCGACATTGACGAGAACGCCGCTCGCCCTAGCGCGCGCGGCCAGCAAGGCGGCCTCGTCGCGCTCCAGACCGGCGATGAAAAGGATTGTAAGGCCCTCCAGCGCGTCTGGCGGCACATCCGCCTCGATGCGGGCCGGAATGATCCCGGCCTGCTCCAGCAGCGCCGCGCGCCGCTTGAGGCCCTCGCCCCTCCCGGCCAGACCGGCGGCGATTTCGTCCTGATCGAGTACGATGGGAAGCATGGCCGCCTCTTGCTGGACCCTTGACGGGTTCTACAGCAGAGATACGAAGCGTGGCCCTAAAATGCAAGGATGGGCTGCAGAATAGAATTTAATACACTCATGGAAGTGTACTACTCGAAATTCTTGAGCAATTCCGTGATGGCGACGCCGATCCGGTCGCCATGGAGCACGATTTCGCCCTTGGCCACCGGCCGGTCATTGGCCAGGACCAGGACCGCATCGTCCTGCCGGGAATCGAGCTCGATGACGGCGCCGCGACCCATGCGCAGGAGCTGGTGCATCGGGATCACCGAGCGCCCCAGCACGACCGAGATTTCGACCTTGACGCTTTCGATATTGGAGGACATGTGCCTTTGCCTGGAAGAACGGCAAATCCTGCGGCGATCATGGTTTCGGCGGCGTTAACGGCGGTGGAGTGGCGGGTGCGCGAAGGGCTTTTGCCCTATCTCGAGGCCGTGGACTTCATGGAGCGGCGCGCCGACGCGATCGCGGCCGGCGATGCGTGCGAACTCGTCTGGCTCGTCGAGCATCCGCCCATCTACACCGAAGGCACATCCGCCGATCCTGCCGATCTGATCGATGCGCGGTTTCCCGTCTACAAGACCGGCCGCGGGGGACAATTCACCTATCACGGGCCGGGCCAGCGCGTGGCTTACGTCATGCTCGACCTGAAGCGCAGGAAGCCCGATGTGCGCGCCTATGTGCACGATCTGGAGGAATGGCTGATCCGCGCGCTGGCGCTGTTCAACGTGAAGGGCGAGCGGCGCGAGGGCCGCGTCGGTATCTGGGTGGCGCGCGGCGCCAATTCCGATGCTGGTCGCGAGGACAAGATCGCCGCGATTGGTGTGCGGCTGCGTCATTGGGTGACGTTTCACGGAATCGCATTGAACGTTGATCCCGATCTTTCGCATTTTTCCGGCATCGTTCCATGTGGCGTGCGCGAACACGGTGTGACCAGCCTCGCCGATCTGGGAATTCCCGCGTCGATGCACGATGCCGACGTCAATTTGAAGGCGGCGTTCCGTGAAGTTTTTGGGGACGTGCAGCCTTAGGCCACTGGCGCAACCACGCGTCATGCCTATCATCGCGGCCAACCATCAGGGAGGGAGCATTCATGCCAAAAGTATCCGTCGCATTTTTCCTCGTCGGCGCGCTTCTCGTTCTTTGCGGAATGGGCCTCGGCGAATACATGGCCAGCCATCAGGATTACACGCTCATGCCGCTGCATGCGCACATGAATCTTCTGGGCTGGGTGACGCTGGCACTCTTCGGCACATTTTATGCGCTGACAAAAGAGACCTATTCGCCCGCGCTGGCCTGGACGAATTTCGTGCTGTCGGTCGGCGGCACACTCGCCATGATTCCCTATCTTTATCTGGCGCTTACCGCCCCCAATGGCGAGAACACCTACGGCCCGCTCGCGGGCGCGGCCGCCGGCGTTGCGATGTTGGGAATGTTGGTGTTCCTGATCTCGGTGCTGCGCGAATTGTTCAAGCGCGCCTGAACTAGATTGAAGGCCACCGGCGGAATCCTTTTTCCTCCGGCGGTTCGGCGCGATGTAATTCGACATTGTCGACCTTCGAGCCGCGCGGGCCGCGCATCGCCGCGGCCACGAAGAGTTCGACTTTCGCGTTGTCGCCCGATACGAGCGCCTCGACCGTGCCGTCAGAGCGGTTGCGCACCCAGCCGTCGAGGCCGAGGCGGCGCGCTTCGATGATCGCGAAATTGCGGAAGCCGACCGCCTGCACATAGCCTTCGATGCGAAGGCGCAAGGATGTAATTTCGTCGCTCATGCGAATTCGAGGATCACGTCGTCGAGCGCGAGCGAATCGCCCTTCTTGGCGTTGATCTTCTTCACCGTGCCGTCGCGTTCGGCGGTAAGCACGTTTTCCATCTTCATGGCTTCGACGACGGCGAGCACTTCGCCGCCTTTGACTTCCTGTCCTTCCGCGACGTTCACGGAGACGACAAGACCCGGCATGGGGCACAGCAGCATCTTCGACGTATCGGGCGGCGCCTTCTTCGGCATGAGTGCCGCGAGTTTCGCAAGCTCTGGACGGCGCGGCGTGGCGACGATCTGGATGCCGCCCTGGCTGAGGCGGTAGCCGCCATGCACGCGCTCGATCTGCACGGCGCGTTCGCCGCCCGCTTCATCGAGATAAAGAATGGGCTCGCCCGGATGCCAGCGCAGACCCGCCTCGTATGGCGCGCCATCGATCGTCGCGCGCAAGCGGCCGTGATTGAGATGCACATCTTTCACGTCGAGCGTATCTTCGCCGAGCTTGACGATGAATTCGTCGGGCGGACGGATCGCACCGTTCACCTGGCCGGAGATGGTGCCTGCACGCTGCGTGCGCGCGAGCTTGGCGGCGACCGCAGTGGCGGCGAACCGGCGGCGCGTTTCGTCGTCCATGGCGCGGCCGTGGAAGCCGTCGGGATATTCCTCGGCGATGAAGGCGGTCGAGATGCGCCCGTCGCGGAAGCGGCCATTGTGCATGATGGCGGTGAGGAAGGCGACGTTGTGATTGATGCCGGCGATGCGGAACTGGTCGAGCGCTTCGCCCATGGCGTCGATGGCGGCGATGCGCGTGGGCGCGTGCGTGCAGAGCTTGGCGATCATCGGATCGTAATAGATGGAGATTTCGCCGCCTTCATAAACGCCCGTGTCGTTGCGCACGGTGACGTCGCCGCGCTTGCCCTCTTTGGGCGGGCGATAGCGCACGAGGCGCCCCGTGGACGGCAGGAATCCGCGATAGGGATCTTCGGCATAAATGCGCGCTTCGACGGCCCAGCCGTTGAGCTTCACATCGCTTTGCTTGAGCGCAAGCTTCTCGCCCGCCGCCGAACGGATCATCAGCTCGACCAGATCGAGGCCGGTGACGAGTTCGGTCACGGGATGCTCGACCTGAAGACGCGTGTTCATTTCGAGGAAGTAGAAATTGCGGTCCTTGTCGACGATGAACTCGACGGTGCCCGCGCTGTCGTAGCCGACGGCCTTGGAGAGCGCGACGGCCTGCTCGCCCATCGCTTTGCGCGTTTTCTCGTCGAGAAACGGCGACGGCGCTTCCTCGATCACCTTCTGGTGGCGGCGCTGGATGGAGCATTCGCGCTCGCCGAGATAGATCACATTGCCGTGCTTGTCGCCCAGCACCTGGATTTCGATGTGGCGCGGCTCGGTGACGAATTTCTCGATGAAGAGCCGGTCGTCGCCGAAGCTCGCGCGCGCCTCGTTCTTCGAGGACTGGATGGCCTGAACGATTTCTTTTTCGTCGTGGACGATGCGAAGGCCCTTGCCGCCGCCGCCGGCCGAGGCCTTGACCATCACCGGATAGCCGATGTCCTTCGCGATGGCTTTGGCATGGGCTTCGTCCTTAATCTCGCCGACGAAGCCGGGAACGGTCGTAACCTTGGCGGCGACCGCAAGCTTCTTGGATTCGATCTTGTCGCCCATCGCGGCGATCGCCTTGACGTTCGGTCCGATGAAGGCGACGCCGATTTTCGCGAGCGCTTCGGCAAAGGCTTCGCGCTCCGAAAGAAACCCGTAGCCCGGATGCACGGCCTCGGCGCCCGTCGATTTGCAGGCGGCCACGATCTTGTCGATGACCAGATAGGATTGCGCGGACGGCGCCGGTCCGATGGCGACGGCCTCGTCGGCCATCTCGACATGCAGCGCGTCCTTGTCGGCTTCGGAATAGACGGCGACCGTCTTGATGCCCATACGGCGGGCCGTCTTAATGATGCGGCACGCGATCTCGCCGCGATTGGCAATGAGGATCTTCCTGAACACTATGCCCCCGGCGGAAAATTGCGGTGCGGGAAGGTTTTAGGGGCTTAAATCGCCTGCGTAAACGGTTCCGTCGGGTCAGGCCGCCGCGCTCACCAAATGCTTCAAAATACGACGAAAACGTGAATTGCGGCGCCCAGCGCAATGGCCGCGGCGGCGGCCAGCGCCATGGGCACGCCATGCCGCACCCCGCCCACCGCGAGCCCGACAGCGGCCTTGGCCACGAGGTTGGCCGCGCCCGCCAGAAGTATCGCCAGCGCGCCGACGGCCGGGGTCAGGCCCACCCCCAGCATGCGCGCGACCGACAGCGTGATGGGATCGACGTCGGCGAGCCCCGTAAGGGCCGCAAGCGGCAGAAGCCCGCTCTCGCCGAAAGCGGTCAGAAGAAGCTTCGCCGCCACCATGATGACCGCGAGCAGCAGCCCGAAGCGCAGGACCTCGCCGATCTCGAACGGATTGGCGAGATCGAGCGAGGGCGCTTCCAGCGTATGCGCGGCGCGGCGGTCGAAGAAGAAGACCGCCCCCACGAGCAGGAGCACGGCGCCGAGGATGGGAAGCGCGAGCGGCACGAACAGCGCGGGCGCGAGCAGCGATCCAAGCCCCGCCATGCGCAGCAACGACACCACCCACGATGCGATGATGCCGGGTGTCGTCTGCCGCGAGAGCGAGGGCTGCTTCTTCACGAGCTGCGAGTAGACGAGCGTGACGGTGGTGGAGCTGATGAGCCCGCCCGCGGCGCCCGCGTAGAAAAGCCCGCGGCGCGGACCGGCAAGGCGCGTGGCGATGTAGCCGAGATAGGAGATCGCGGCGACGAGGATCGTCATCAGCCACAGCGTGTAGGGGTTGAGCGCGTCCCAGCGGTCGATCGTGTGATTGGGCAGAACCGGCAGAAGCACGAAGGTCATCGCCAGCAGCAAGAGCGCCGCGCGCAATTCCTTCCAGGTCACGTGCTTGAGGAAATTGTGCAGCGCCTCGCGCTCGGCGAGAAGACCCGTCGCCGCCACGCCCGCCGCGCCCGCCGCCGCCATATTGCCCATCACCGCGAAAGCGCCGAGCGCGAAGGTCAGAAGGCCCGCGATCAATCCCGTCGCGGAGAGATTGTTTTCGGCGACGCTGCGCCGGTATTCGAACGCGGTGAGCGCGACCGCGAAAGCAAGCGCGCCCAGTCCGAGCGGGATCGCACCGAGCGCGGGATAAAGCGCGCCCCACACCCCGCCGAGCAATCCGGTGAGCGCATAGGTGCGGATGCCGGCCACGCGCGAGCCCGAGGGGCCTTCGCGTTCCTGCCAGCCGCGCTCGATGCCGATCAGAAGGCCGATGGCGAGCGCCAGGCCCAGACGCTGGAAGAGTTCGAGTGTCGTCATCGCGCCCGACTATAACGGAGCAACGGCCGCACGCGATTGCGCTCGATCATTTTCCAGGCATCAGGCGCCACACCGCATTGCCCACATCGTCGGCCACCAGAAGCGCGCCGTCCTTCGCGACCGTCACGCAAACGGGCCGGCCTTGGGCCTCGCCATCGGAATTGAGGAATCCGGTGAGCATGTCCTCCGGCGTGCCGTCGGGCTTGCCGTTCTTGAAGGCCACGAAAATCACCTTGTAGCCGGCATGCGTGCTTCGGTTCCAGGAGCCGTGCTGTCCGACGAAAGCGCCGCCCCGGTAATGCGGGCCAAAGAGCGTGCCGGTGTAGAAGGTGAGGCCCAGCGAGGCGGTGTGCGCGCCCAGCGCATAATCGGGCGTCAGTGCATTCGCCACCAGATCGGGGCGCTGCGGCTTCACGCGGTCGTCGACATGTTTGCCCCAATAGGAATAGGGCCAGCCGTAAAAGCCGCCGTCCTTCACCTCGGTCATGTAATCGGGCGGAAGATTGTCGCCCAGCTCGTCGCGCTCGTTGACGGAAGCCCACAGCGCGCCGGTCTCGGGCTGAAAGCTCATGCCCACGGGATTGCGCATGCCCGATGCATAGATGCGGTGCTTGCCCGTGGTACGGTCGATCTCCCAGATCGCGGCGCGGCCTTTTTCGTTTTCCATGCCGTTGTCGCCGAAATTGGAATCGGAGCCCACGGACACGAAGAGCTTCGTGCCGTCGGCGCTGGCCACGATATTCTTCGTCCAGTGGTAATCGATGTTGCCCGCCGGCAGATCGACGAGCTTTTTCGGTTCGGCGGTGATCGAGGTTTCGCCGTCGCGATAGGGAAACATCAGAACGGCGTCCGTATCGGCGACATAAAGCGTGTTGCCCACCAGAACCATGCCGAAGGGCGAATAGAGTCCCTTGATGAAGACCGTGCGCTTGTCGGCGATGCCGTCGCCATTGGTGTCGCGCAACAGAACGATCTGGTTCGGGCTTTTCATGCCCGCGCCCGCGCGCGCCATGACCATGCGCGTGACCCAGTCCGCGATGCCCTTGATCGGTTCGGACGGCGTATTGGTCTCGGCCACCAGCACGTCGCCATTGGGCAAGACGTAAAGCCAGCGCGGATGATGCAGATCGCGCGCGAAGGCGTTGACCTTGAAACCCTTCGCGGGCCTCGGCGCGCCATCCTTCGGCCAGGCGCTCGCGGGCGCGACATTGACGGTGGGAAACCAGCCGCCCTCGGGCTGCGGCAGATCGGGATGCGGGCCATAGGTATTCACCTCGGCCGCGGCCGGTATGGCGAGCAGAAGCGAAAAACATCCGGCGGTCAGGAATTTGCGCATCTCCTACTCCTTCATCGACTTGTCGCGCGCTGCGCGGAACTCGTTGCCCTCATACCAATTCGGCCATTGATCGCTGTTGGCCAGGATGTTGGCGAACTCGTAATACGCTTTCAAATCCTCGACGGGCCCGGAAAGATCCCAGTTCTCGTTGAATTCGTCCGACACCTGATGATAGCGGTGGGTGAAATAATCGTCGCGGATCGCCTTTCCTGCGGCGGTTCCGCCATCGATCAGATCGTAACCGCCCATGGGCGCCAGAACCGGAATGCCCGCCTTGGCGAAGCTCAATTGATCGGAGCGGTAATAGAAGCCCGAGCCCGGATCGGGATCGGGCGCGAGCACGCGGCCCTGCGTCGCCAGCACCTTCGCCAAAATGTCTTCGAGCTGGTTGGCGCCCTTGCCATAGAGCACGAGGTCGTGCGAGCGGCCTTCGGGCAGACAGGCGTCGAGATTGATCGCGCCCACGATATGATCGAGCGGCCACGGCGCATGGGCGACGAAATATTGCGAGCCGAGCTCGTTCTGCTCTTCCATGGTGAAAGCGACGATGGCGATGGAGCGCGCGGGCGGCGGGTCTTCGGCGGCAAAAGCCTCGCCCAGTTCGAGAATGCTGGAGACGCCGAGCGCATTGTCCACCGCGCCGTTGAAGATGCGATCGCGCGACTTGGCGTCCGGCTTCATGCCCAGATGATCCCAATGCGCCGTGAAGAGGACGATTTCGTCGGGATGCAAGCTGCCTTTGATGATGCCGACCACGTTGCGCGTCTCGAAATGGATGGAGGTGGAATGGGCGTGCGCGCTCAGCGTTTCGCCCGTCATAGGAACGGCGCGGAAGCCGGGCCGGTTCGCCGCCCTCTTCATCGCGAGATAATCCAGCCCCGCGTGCTTGAAGAGCTCGATCGCCGTGTCGCGCGTGATCCAGCCCTGTATCGGCACCATCCGTTTGTTGCCGTCGTCCGAGGCGAGCCAGGAACGGACGTTTCCGAAATTCTCCACCACGTTCCAGTTGTAACCGGCGGGGCCGCTCTCATGCACGATGATGGCGCAGGCCGCGCCATGGCGCGCGGCTTCCTCCATCTTGTAGATCCAGCGGCCGTAATAGCTCATCGCTTTGCCGCTGAAGAATTGGGGATCGGGATTTGCGTCCTCGTTGCCCGGATCGTTGACCAGGACCACGACGCATTTGCCTTTCACGTTGGCGCCCGCGTAATCGTTCCAGTAGAATTCGGGCGCCACCACGCCATAACCCACGAACACGAGTGGCACGTTCGCAACCGTCACATCCTTGGTCTCGAAGCGCGGCGTCCAGAACACCGCGTCGTCCGGGCGCTTGGGAACGAGCGCGCCTTCGGGCGTCGCGAAGGAAAGGCTGGAGGCGGCATTGTCGAGCGTGATGTTCACGCCGGGCACGATCTGATAGAAGCTGCGATGATTGCCTGCATCGAGACCTTCGAGCTTCATCTCGTCGGCGATCCATTTGGCGGCGTGCTCGCCTTCGTTCGTTCCCGGCATGCGGCCCTTATAGACATCATGCGAGAGCGCCCGGTCGCGGGCGAGAACGTCATGGGCGTCGATCTCCGCGCTCGTGGGCGGATGCCACGGCCAGCCATCGACCGCCGGTACGCCGATCAGCAACTTCGCGGCCAAAGCGAGCTTGAGCGCGGCAGCGGGCATGGCTTCCCCTTCGCGGCCGATCTTACGCCCGCCCCGCCCGGGGCGTAACCGCTAATTCGCAGGCGTTCAGCCGAAGATGCCGTGGATCGTCTCGGTGAGCCATGTTTTCTGGTTGGTCACGGCGCAATTGTAGGAGACCCGGTTCTTCTGGCCGTGATCGTTCACGTCCATGACCATCACCATGGTGTAGCCGTCGCGGTTGGGAATGGTCTGGGTAGTCTCGGCCGTGTTGACGAAGGTGACCTGGTTGGGCGTCGCCACATTGGCGAGGATGGTCGCCTTGCAATTGTCGAAAGCCTGCTCGCGGTTATAGGCCGGATCGAGGCCCGATTTCTGATAGACGAGAAAAAGAACCCCGCCGATGATCACCAGCGCCAGAAGCGCCCCGAACGCCTTGGTGGCAATGGATGTCATCGACGATTCAGAAGAAGAATGAGATTGATGTTCCATCATGAACGCCTCCCCGGAATATTGGGGAATGATAACCGATTTCAAGGGGAAGGATAGATCACATGGATGTGTGGGGCGTCACAACGGTATATTATCGTGCTTCTTCCACACCTGCGGCACTTCCTTGTTGCGCAGCATGCGCAGCGAGCGCGCGATACGCCAGCGCGTGGAATGGGGGCGGATGACGTCGTCGATATAGCCGCGCCCCGCCGCCACAAAGGGATTGAGGAAGCGATCTTCGTATTCCTTCGTGCGCGCGGCGATCTTGGCCGGATCGTCGAGATCCTGCCGGAAGATGATTTCCACCGCGCCTTTCGCGCCCATCACGGCGATCTGCGCCGAAGGCCAGGCATAATTCACGTCCGCGCGCATGTGCTTGGAGGCCATCACGTCATAGGCGCCGCCATAGGCCTTACGCGTGATGACCGTGACTTTCGGGCAGGTCGCTTCGGTATAGGCGAAGAGAAGCTTCGCACCATGCTTGATGATGCCGTTATGCTCCTGCGCGGTGCCCGGCAAAAAGCCCGGCACGTCCACGAAGGTGACGATCGGGATATTGAAGCAATCGCAGAAGCGCACGAAGCGGGCGGCCTTGCGGCTTGCGTCGTTGTCGAGCACGCCTGCCAGTACCATGGGCTGATTGGCGACGAAGCCGACCGTGCGGCCCTCGATGCGGCCGAAGCCGGTGATGATGTTGCGCGCGAAATTTTCCTGGATCTCGAAGAAATCGCTTTCGTCGGCGATTTTCAGGATCAGTTCCTTCATGTCATAGGGCTTGTTGGGATTTTCGGGCACGAGCGTATCGAGGCTCGGCTCCTCGCGCTTGGGATCGTCGGTCGTGGGCCACACCGGCGGCTTGTCGCGATTGTTGAGTGGCAGAAAATCGTAGAGCCGGCGCATTTCCTCGATGCAGATCACGTCGTTTTCGTAGGCGCCGTCGGCCACGGAAGATTTGGTGGAATGCACCTTCGCGCCGCCGAGCTGCTCGGCGGTCACGTCTTCCTGTGTCACCGTTTTCACCACGTCGGGGCCGGTGATGAACATGTAGGACGTATCGCGCACCATGAAGATGAAATCGGTCATCGCCGGCGAATAGACATCGCCGCCCGCGCACGGCCCCATGATCACCGACACCTGCGGCACCACGCCCGACGCCAGCACATTGCGCTTGAACACTTCGCCGTAACCGGCGAGCGAACCGACGCCTTCCTGAATGCGCGCGCCGCCCGCATCGAGCAGCCCGATCACCGGCGCGCCGTTCTGGATCGCCATGTCTTGAATTTTACAAATCTTCTGCGCGTGCGTTTCGGAAAGCGAGCCGCCGAAGACCGTGAAATCCTTGGCATAGACATAGACCATGCGGCCATTGATCGTGCCCCAGCCGGTCACCACGCCGTCGCCGGGGATGATGTTCTTGTCGGCGCCGAAATCGGTGTTGCGATGCTCCACGAACATGTCGAACTCCTCGAAGGAGTTCGGATCGAGCAGCAGTTCGAGGCGCTCGCGCGCGGTCAGCTTGCCGCGCTTGTGCTGGGCGTCGATGCGCTGCTGGCCGCCGCCCAGGCGGGCGCGCTCGCGGCGCTCTTCAAGCTCGTGGAGAATGTGTTTCATGGGACGATCCAGCCGCTGAAAATCGGGGGGAAGATGGGTGGGTGACGCGGCCCGGTCAAGCGTCCAGGGCGGCGAGGAAGCGCGCGACGGCGCCCAATTCATCGGCCAGACGCGCCGCCCGGGCCTCCGCCTCGGCGTCGGTTCCCCATTTCTCGGCCTGAAAACCCTCGTCGATGCGCGAGGCGGCGAAGGCGTCCGCGGCCGTCAAGCGGCCGTCGGCGAGCGCCAGCGCCAGTACCAGCGAGCCCATGATGGCGGCGGCGGCATGAAGCGCGGCCAATTCGAAGGGCGCGCGCCCGCGCACCGCTTTTTCGAGCGCCGCAAGCGCCTCGGGCGGCTGATCGACGAAGACGATGCCGGTTGCGACGGCAAGCCGCGCGCCGAATCGCGTCGCCGCCCAATCGAGCAGAGGGTCCCAGATCGCGGCCTGGCGGGCGGCGAGCTCGGCGGGTTCGCCGGCGCGATAGCAGAGAAGATCGCTCTTCGCATAGGTGAGCGCCTGTTCGGCGCGCTCGGCCGACTGGCTGTCGGTGGCCGCCATGGCGAGGCCGGTGAGCGGCATGGATTTGGGATCGACGCTTTCGGATTGCGCCCGCCATTCCGCGGCAATCGCATCGGCGAGCGCGCGCGTCGGCACGGCCAGCACATGGCGTCCGGGCGATTTGACCGGTTTGCCGTCGAGCAACACGCGGAACGCGCCGCCCTCTTCGGCGACGCCGACATCCTTGTAGAAGCGCTTCATCGCCGCTTTCTGGATTTCGGCTTCGACTTCTTAGCCGACGCGCGCAGCGCATCCGGCAGACCGTCATGCGGACCGAGCCTGGGCTTGGGATGATCGGACCAATAAAGCGCGCCGATCTCTTCGTTGCGTTTGGGATGGAACGGATACCAGAACTGATTGCGCGCACGGCTCGCTTCGCCGCCGACGATCAGGATCGCGTCGTCGCCGGAATTGTTCATGATGACATGGGTGATGCCGCTGCCCCCTTCCCAGCCGATGAAATCGCCTTCGGAAAGCGGCGCGACATGGCCGTCGTTCCACGCATCCACCTTGCCGGACACGACATAGACGAATTCGTCCTCGTCGCGCTCGGCATGGGGCCAGCTCGTGCGGCGGCCCGGTTTCAGCACTTCCAGATGCACGCCCAGCCGCGAAAAGCGCGCGCGCCGCCCATAAAGCGCATCGATGCCATGCAATTCTTCGCTGTTCGGATAGGTGCCGGCCTTCTCGTCGAGGATGTCGTGCCAGTTCGCCACGAAATCGGGCTTCCTCGATTTGCGCGCCGATTTGGGCGACGGCTTGCCGCGCTGCTTGTCGGTCAATCCGTCATGCGGCCCGAGCTTGCGGCTGGGCGCGCCGTCCCAATGCATGCCCATCTTCTTCATGTTCTCCGATGCCGCTTTGTCCAGCGGATGCGTTGCCTTGCCCATCAGGCTGATCGGCTCGGTGAAGGTGAAGATGCGCACGTCCCGGTTTGTGTTGTTGAGGAAGGTATGCGCGATGCCGGTGCGCGCATTGAACCAGATGCCGTCGCCTTCCTTGAGGCGATAGAGATAGCCGTCGATCCAGAGATCCGGCGCGCCCTCCAGCACGAAGGCGAATATCTCCAGGCTGCGCAGCGCCATCGGCGGATAGAGGCGCACGCCCGGCGGCAGGCGCATATGGGCCACCCGCAGATGCGAGATGTTGGCATGCGGCGCGAATTCGCCGACATAACCGAAGGGCTCGTCCATGACCGGCGGGCGAACCTGTTCGGCCGGCTCGATGTCTTTCCAATGTTTGACGAACGAGGGTCGCTTCATTTCTTTGTCCGTGCGAAGGGATCGGGCGCTTGCGCGTCGAAGCCCAGCAATTTCCATGTCTTGAGCATATGCGGCGGAAGTGGCGCCGTCACCTTGAGCCGGCCGCCATCGGGGTGCGCGATATCGATGGAGCGGGCATGCAGATGCAGCATGTTGGCGATCGCGCCGGCGGGCCGCGCGGCCTGCCCGCCATATTTGTAGTCGCCGGCGATGGGCGTGCCGAGGCTCGCCAGATGGACGCGGATCTGATGCGTGCGGCCGGTGACCGGTTTGGCGGCAACAAAAGCGAATTCCTCGCCCGCGCGATCGAGGACCACATAATCGGTGATGGCGTGCTTGGCATCCTCGGCGCTGCTCGCGGTCATGCGCTCGGCACCGCGCGCGCCTTCCTTGGCGAGCGCCAGTTTGATCGTGCCGTGGCTCTTCTTGGGGACGCCTTTGGTGAGCGCCCAATAGACTTTCGATGCGTCTCGGCGCCTCAGCGATTCGGCCAATGCCGCCGCCGCCGGCACCGTGCGCGCCACGACCAGCACGCCGGAAGTGTCGCGGTCGAGGCGGTGGACGAGGCGCGGGCGCTGCTTCTTTCCCTGCATCAGAGAGTCGAGCATGCCATCGATGTGGCGGGTGATGCCCGAGCCGCCCTGCGTGGCAAGGCCGGGCGGCTTGTTGAGAACAATGACGGAGGAATCCTGATAGATCACAAGCTTTTGCAGATCGTCTTTTGCGTGATTCGCGAGCTTCGGCGCGGGCGCTTTGACGGCGGAAACATTCTCGACCTGCGGCGGAATGCGGATCGCCTGCCCTTCCTCGATGCGGTCACCCGCCTTGGCGCGGCTGCCGTCGATCCGCACCCGACCGGTGCGCAACAGCTTCTCCAGCGCGCCATGGCCGAGCGCGGGATAATGCCGCCTGAACCAGCGGTCGAGCCTTATGCCGTCGTCGTCCGCTTCGACCCTGACCTCGGCGCTCACAGCACGCGCACGATCCAGAGGCCCGCGAACAGCGCCGCCACCGACAGCACCGCGGAACCCGCGATGTAAGCCGCGGCACTCGCATAGGCGCCGCGTTCGATCAGTAGCGCCGAATCGAGCGAGAAGCTGGAGAAGGTCGTATAGCCGCCCATCACGCCGACCATCAGGAAGGCGCGGACTTCCGGCGTGAAGTTCAACTTCAGCGCCGCAAGCTCGGCCAGCACGCCCATGATGAAGCCGCCGGAGATATTCACGACGAATATGCCCCAGAGAAATCCGGGCCACGCCGCCGACTGAACGAGGCTCGCCACCGAATAGCGCGCCAGCGAGCCGATCGCGCCGCCGAACGCCACGGCCAACAGAATCGAGAATTGCATGATCGAATACCGCTTTTATCTGCGCCGGATATAGCAGATTCCCGCGCCTGCTTCCCACCCTGCTGAGCCTGCAATCTTTTTCCAATTTATACTCCGTCATCGCCCAGCCCGGAGCATTTCTGCGGAGGGTCCGGGTGATCCAATTTGGCTCCCGAAAAATGGATCACCCGGATCGCTACGCGCGACCGGGTGATGACGGTGTTGGATCGGTTGAACGCGATGCAGGCAAGCCACGCGCAATTCTTTCCGCCGGAGTGTCCTCCGCGAGATCATGATGGGACGATGCGGGACGCCGGGCGGCGAGCCACAATTGTGCAAAGAAAGGTGCCGTATCCGGCATCCCGCACCCGGCGATTTTGGGCAGCATCTCCGTCCACCGTTAGACAGGCCGGATGCTCTGCGAGGGGTCCGTTAAGGCCCTTACGTTCGCGCGTCATCGCATCCGGCGTGCTTCGCGGGCGTCCCCGTGCCAGCTTAGCCCCACCCGTCGTCCGGTTAGGGGATTTGGCCGTGGACGGCGCTGCCTTCACCGTCGAGCGATCCGTTACGCCGCTCTTCAGTGAACGCCGGTCCTGCCCACGCCGAAAACGGACGTCAACGCTCCCATCACGGGCAGGACGGGAGCATTATAAGGCCGCCCGGAGGGGCGGGGATAAGTCTTCATGTGATGGCCCAAAAAAAAATGCAGGCCATGACAATTTTGGGTAATTAGCCGCCCTTTTTCGCCCGGAGCTTCGCCCAATATTCGAGCCGCTTGGCGATCTCGCGCTCGAAGCCGGTTTCCTTGGGCACATAGAATTGCTCGCGATTCATGGCTTCAGGGAAATAGTTCTGGCCGGAAAACGCGTCCTCGGCTTCGTGATCGTATTCATAGCCTTTGCCGTAGCCGAGATTCTTCATGAGTTTCGTCGGCGCGTTCAATATATGCGCGGGCGGCATCAGCGAGCCATGCTCGGCGGCGGCGCGTTTGGCGGCGCCCATCGCGACATAGACCGCATTCGATTTCGGCGCGCTCGCCAGATAGAGCACGGTCTGCGCCAGCGCGAGTTCGCCTTCGGGCGAGCCCAGAAAATCATAAACGTCTTTGGCAGCCAGTGCCTGAACGATGGCCTGCGGATCGGCCAGACCGATATCTTCCACACTGGCGCGCACCAATCGCCGCGCAATGTAGAGCGGCTGCTCGCCGCCCGCCAGCATGCGCGCAAGCCAGTAAAGCGCCGCATCGGGATCGGAGCCGCGAATGGATTTGTGCAGCGCGGAGATCAGATTGTAATGCTCCTCGCGCGATTTGTCGTAAAGCGGCGCGCGTTTCTGCACGGCGGCCACGAGCGCCGCAGAATCCAGCGGCTTCGCTGCCTGCAACGCTTCGACCTCTTCCGCCAGATTGAGCAGATAGCGGCCGTCGCCATCGGCCATGGCGCGCAGGCTCGCGCGCGCGTCCTCGGTGAGCGCGAGCGCGTGGCCGAAATATTTTTCGGCGCGCGCAAGCAGCGTTTCCAGCGCCGCATCGTCGAGCCGGCGCAGCACCAGCACCTGCATGCGCGACAGCAGCGCGCCATTCAATTCGAAGGAGGGATTCTCCGTGGTCGCGCCGACCAGCACCACGGTTCCATCCTCCACCACCGGCAGAAAGGAATCCTGCTGGCTGCGGTTGAAGCGGTGGATCTCGTCGACGAAGAGCAGCGTGCCCTGCCCCGTCTTGCGGCGTGCGCGCGCGGCGTCGAAGGTCTTCTTGAGATCGGCGACGCCCGAAAACACCGCCGACAATTGCACGAAATGCAGATTGAAGGCGTGGCTCAACAGGCGCGCGATGGTGGTCTTGCCGGTGCCGGGCGGTCCACAGAGCAGAATCGAATGCGCGCGCTTCGCCGCCACCATGCGGCCGATGGGGCCTTGCGCGCCGATCAGATGATCCTGCCCCACCACTTCGGAAAGCGTTTTGGGGCGCAAGCGATCGGCGAGCGGCCGCGGCGCGTCGTCCTCCAGTCCACCGGCTTCGAAGAGATCGGACATAAACGAGAATATATCCCACCCTCCCCTTGAGGGAGGGTCGAAAAATTCGAGCGCAGCGAAGTATTTTTCGGGGAGGGGTCAATTCCGGATGTTCGTGGACGCGACCCCTCCCCGAATTTGTCTTCGTGCCGAGGCACGAATTCAAATTCGACCCTCCCTCAAGGGGAGGGTTGAGTTTCACCCATCCACCGTCAGCGACATGCGCTGGCCGCCGCGATCGACGATCAGGCTCCAATGGCCGCCGGCCTGGCCGAGCAATTGGTTGAGCTGGCGCGTGCCCGTGACGCTCACGCCGTTCACCGATTTGACGATATCGCCCGGCTGGAAGCCCTGACTTGCGGCGTAGGAATTGCCCGAGGAAATCACCACCACGCCCTTCTCGAACAGATCCATGTTGAGATCGCTGGCGACGGCGGGCGAAAGATTTTCCACCTCCGCGCCGGTCAGCGGATTGCGACCGCCGATGGTGAGCTTGTCGGGCGGGGGATTTTCCGGCGGCAGTTCGAGCTTCACCGGCACGTTGCGGTAATGGCCGCCGGAAAACACCTTGAAGCTCGGCTTGTCGCCCGCCTTGTGGGTGGCGATGCGGTAATTGAGGCTTTGCATGTCGTCCACATCGACGCCGTCGACCGCCATCACGATGTCGCCGGTGTACAGCCCTGCATCCGCCGCGGGCCCGCCGGGATAGATGTCCTTCAACACGACGCCTTCGGGCCGGTCGAGGCCGACGCTTTTCGCGATCTCGTTCGTCACCGCCTGGCCGTTGGCGCCCACCCAGGGAAGCTTGATGCCGCCGCCGAGCGCCCCTTCCACCACGCGGCGCGCGAGATTGGACGGGATCGCGAAGCCGATGCCGATGGATTCGCCGGTGCGCGAATATATCTCGCTGTTGATCCCGGCGAGCTTGCCGTCGGTCGTCACCAGCGCGCCGCCCGAATTGCCGGGATTGATGGCGGCGTCGGTCTGGATGAAGAAGCTGTAGTCGGAGGCCGACACCTGCGAGCGCGCCAGCGCCGAGACGATACCCATCGTCACCGTCTGGCCTACGCCGAAGGGATCGCCGATGGCGAGCACGAGATCGCCCACCTGCAATGCGTCGCTGTTGGCGAATTCCACGACGGGAAGTTTCTCGCCCCTGGTGTCGATCTTGAGCACGGCGAGATCGGTGCGCGCATCGGCGAGCAGCACCTTCGCCTTGAACTCGCGCTTGTCGGCGAGCGCGACCACGATGTTCTGCGCGCCGCTGATGACGTGATTGTTGGTGAGAATGACGCCGTCGGCGCGCACGATCACGCCCGAGCCCAGCGATTGCTCCACGCGCTGGCGCATCTGGGGCGAGCCGCCGAAGAACTGGCGGAAGAACGGATCGTTGAACAGCGGATTGACCGCCTGCTGCACCACCGTGCGCGCATAGACATTGACCACCGCCGGCGCCACGCGCTTTACCACGGGCGCGAAGGTGAGATTGACCTCGTTCATCGAGCGCGGCACGGCCTGGGCAGAGGCCGCCGCCGGGATTGCGCAAAGCAGACCCAAAATGAAGAGGGCGCGGCGGACGCTGGGCATCGAAGGCGGATCCTTGCTGGAAGCGGGCATGGTTTACTCGAAAAGCCGGCCCCGACGGAATAGGCGCGGCATGGAAAGATATTCATCGTAAATGCGCGGCCTTTCTACGGGGAAATACCTAGGGGTAATCGCCTATCCCGCCTTGCGGCTATTACTTATGGCCGAACCTGCTTTGTCTGTTGAATGCTGTGTTTGCGCGATGGCTGGACTTCGCGCTGGTGATTGGGGCGGTGAATTCGACTGGACACCGCAAGGGAAGTGGGCAAGACAATGTTGCAGGAATCTTCAAGCGAACTTCGCGCGGCGCTCTCGCCGGCCGTTCTGATCGCGGGCTCGGTCCATGTGATCGACCTCGCGCCCATCCGCGACGGCGCGGCGAGCATGTGGGAGAAGATCAAGGACGGTCTTCACGCCCGCCTCGAATGCATCCTGCGCCAGCGCCTTTCGCCGGCCGATTTCTTCGCCCCCATGGGCGACACGCGCTACATCGTGGTGACGCCGAGGGCCAATGCCGAGGAATCGGCGATCATCTGCCTGCGCGTGCTCCACGAGCTGACGACCAATCTCTTCGGCGCCTGCGCGCTCGATCAGATCTGCATCGAACGCGCCTTCGAAGGCGACAACGGCACCTTGCGCAGCGAGCGCTTCTCGCGCACGGCGGTCGCGCATCTGGCGGCCAAGGCGCATCTCAGCGATCTGGCGGGCGAAACCGCGGGGGAAGCCGAACCGGCCGCGGTCAAACCCGCCGCCCGCACGGAATCCAGAGACGCCACCTATCGCTTCGAGCCGGTCTGGGACGCGCGTCACGAGGCGATCACGACCTATATGTGCGTGCCGGAACTTCCGCCGCAGGAAGACGACGCGCCGCTTTCCGCCAAGGAGCGCGCGCGCATCGAGCTCGCCTCGCTCAAGGCCAGCGCCGAATATCTCGAACGCCACCTGGAGAAGGGCGAACGCTTCCTGATGTGCGTGAAGCTTTCGTTCGAGACGCTGGGCTCGCCTTACGGGCGCATGGAGATCGCCGGCCTCTGCCGCGGCCTGCCCGCGATCTGCCGCCAGTATCTCGTGTTCCTCATCGCCGACATTCCGCAAGGGGTTGCGCATTCGCGCATGACCGACTTCGTGATGACGCTGGGCCATTTCGGGCGCATCGTGGCGACGGTGGCGAGCGGCACGCGCAACCTCGCCGCCTATCAGGGCCTTGGCCTCTTCGGGATCGCCTGCGATCTGGGCGCGGGCCATTTCGACAGCGAGCGCATGGCGAGCGACATCGCGCAGCTCTCGGCGGCGGGGCGCAACATGCGCCTCGTCACGCTTGCCTTCGGCGTGCGCAATCGCGCGATGCTGGCCTTGGCGCATGGCGCGGGCATTCAGGCCATTCACGGCGCCTGCATCGGGGCCGCGCGCGAAGAGCCGCGGCCGATGACGCGGCTGCATTGGGTGGAGATCGCACCCGTCAGGCGGCGCGCGCCAGCTCCGGAGCTGCAATTGGCGGCGGCTTGAGTTCTGGTGGTGGTGGGAAACAAAAAGGGCGGCCCTTGGGACCGCCCTTCTTTTTTGGCGCGTTGGACGCCTATTCTTCTTCCTGGGTTTCCACTTCCTGGACCGGGCCGGAATCCTGGCCCTTGGCATCGGGATCGCGATCGACGAATTCGATGAAGGCCATCTCGGCATTGTCGCCGTGGCGGAAGCCCGCCTTGAGCACGCGGGTGTAGCCGCCCGGACGATCCGAATAGCGCGGGCCGATCACGTCGAACAGCTTCTTGACCTGCGCTTCGTCGCGAATCTGCGCGAGCGCCTGGCGGCGCGCATGCAGATTGTCGGCGCCCCGGCGCGACAGCGTGACCAGCTTCTCCACCACCGGGCGCAGCTCCTTCGCCTTGGGCAGCGTGGTCTTGATCTGCTCGTGCTTGATCAGCGCCGCGGCCATGTTGGCGAACATGGCGGTGCGGTGCTGGGCCTTCTTGCCGAGCTTGCGGCCGGTATTGCGGTGACGCATTCCTTGACTTCCCTAATTTGTCATCCCGGACGAACGCGGCAGCGTTCGATCCGGGACCCACTGTGACGCGGCTCGGTGGGTCCCGGGTCTGCGGCACACCGTTTCACGCCGCGCCGCGCCCGGGATGACACCGGTTAGTATTGGTCCTCGTAGCGTTTCGCCAAATCTTCGATGTTCTCCGGCGGCCAGCCCGGCACTTCCATGCCGAGGTGAAGGCCCATTTCGGCGAGCACCGCCTTGATCTCGTTCAGCGACTTGCGCCCGAAATTCGGCGTGCGCAGCATTTCCGCTTCGGTCTTCTGGATGAGATCGCCGATATAGACGATGTTGTCGTTCTTCAGGCAATTCGCCGAACGCACCGACAATTCGAGCTCGTCCACCTTCTTGAGCAGCACCGGATTGAAGGCAAGCTCGGGCTTGGCCTCTTCCGACACGCGCTCGCGCGGCTCTTCGAAATTGATGAAGATCTGGAGCTGGTCCTGCAGGATGCGCGCGGCATAGGCCACCGCGTTATCCGGCGTGACGGCGCCATTGGTTTCGACCTGCATGGTGAGCTTGTCGTAATCGAGCGATTCGCCGGAGCGCGTGTTCTCCACGCGATACGACACCTTCTTCACCGGCGAGAACAGCGAATCCACCGGGATCAGGCCGATGGGCGCGTCTTCGGGGCGGTTGCGGTCGGCCGGCACATAGCCCTTGCCGGTGGCGACCGTCAGTTCCATGCGGAAATCCACTTTCTCGTCCAGCGTGCAGAGCACAAGATCGGGATTGAGGATTTCCACATCGGCGACCGGCGTGATCTGGCCCGCGGTGATTTCACCGGGGCCCGTGGCGCGAAGCGAAAGGCGCTTGGGCCCTTCGGCATGAAGCCGCAGCGCGATCTGCTTCACGTTCAGGACGAGATCGGTGACATCCTCGCGCACGCCCGCGATGGAGGAGAATTCGTGCAGCACGCCCTCGATCTGGATCGAGGTGACGGCCGCACCCTGCAACGACGATAGCAGCACGCGGCGCAGCGCATTGCCGAGCGTGAGGCCGAAGCCGCGCTCCAGCGGTTCGGCGACGATGGTGGCGGATTTGCCCACATCGTGACCCGCCTCGATCTTCAATTTCTGCGGTTTGATCAGTTCTTGCCAGTTCTTCTGAAACATTTTTTCCTCATCGTTTCCCGGACGTGTCGGATCACGCCCACTGCGTTCGACGGGTAGTCTTTAGTTCCGAACTAAATTTATACGCGGCGCCTCTTCGGCGGACGGCAGCCATTGTGCGGGATCGGCGTCACATCGCGGATCGAGGTGACGGTCAAGCCCACCGCCTGCAGCGCGCGCAACGCGGATTCGCGGCCCGAACCGGGGCCGGAAACTTCCACTTCCAGCGTGCGCATGCCGTGTTCGACGGCCTTCTTGCCGGCGTCTTCGGCTGCGACCTGGGCGGCATAGGGCGTCGATTTGCGCGAGCCCTTGAAGCCCATCATGCCCGCGCTCGACCACGAGATCGCGTTGCCCGCGCCGTCGGTGATGGTGATGATCGTGTTGTTGAAGGTGGCCGCGACATGGGCCACGCCCACCACGACGTTCTTCTTTTCCTTCTTGCGCGCGCGGCCCGCGCCGCTCTTCTTCTCGGCAGCCATGTTACTTCGTCACTTTCTTCTTGCCCGCGATGGCCTTGGCCGGGCCTTTGCGCGTGCGCGCATTGGTGTGGGTGCGCTGGCCGCGCACGGGAAGGCCCCTGCGGTGGCGCAGGCCCCGGTAGCAGCCGAGATCCATCAGCCGCTTGATGTTCATCGCCACTTCGCGGCGCAGATCGCCTTCCACGAGATAATCGCGGTCGATCGTTTCGCGGATCTGGATCACTTCGGCGTCGGTCAGGTCGTGGACGCGGCGGTTGGCCGCGATGCCGACCTTCTCGCAGATTTCCTTCGCTTTGGCCGGTCCGATTCCATGGATGTAGCGCAGGCCGATTTCGACCCGCTTCTGGGTGGGGATATTGACGCCGGCGATGCGTGCCACGAGCTTCTCCGATTTTCTCCAAGCCTTTGAAAAGGCTCAATAAACGCGATTCGATTGATCCTGCGAAATGGGAGGGGGTCCCCCCTCCCGGAGGCCCGCAACCGGCCCAAAATGACAGGAAATCTGCCGCGAGGGCGCGGATTATATGAATCGTTACCCCTCAGTCAATGGCGGTTAAGGGCATATTTCTCAAGGGGATTCGGGATTGGCGGACCCGGCCGCCAAGCATTCGCCTAGCCCGGCCGAAGATACGGATAATTGCCAGAATGCGGATTGTATGTATTATGTCTTTGTCATTGGAGTTTTTCGATCATGCGGTCAAACGAGGCAGTAACAGTCACAGCGGCAGAGTTCCACCGCAATGTCGGCACATATCAGGACATCGCGCTCACCAAACCGGTCGCCATCACCAAGAACGGCCGCGAGCGCACGGTCCTGCTCTCGGCGGAGGAATACCACCGGCTCAAACGGCGCGACCGGAAGGTGCTGGGACTTGGAGACGTAACGCCGGAAGACCTCGAAGCCATCGAGAAGACCGAGATGGATCCAAAATACAATTACCTCAACGAAGAATTGAAGGACTGGAAGCCCTAACCCACTACCCCCAATTCGTCATCGCCGGGCTTGTCCCGGCGACCCATACCCTCAAGCCTTGACGATTTTACGATTCATTCCAATTAGCACGGGAAAAAGATCGTCCCAATTGGGGTTGTCCCGTTCGATCAGATTGATCTTCCATTCACGCTTGTACTTCTTGATCGTCTTCTCGCGCTGGATCGCGGCAGTCATGCTCTCGTAGGGCTCGTACCAGACAAGCCGCTTGACGCCATATTTTTTCGTGAAGCCGGGAATAAGCCCTTCCCGATGCTGGTATACACGCTTCGGAAGTGTGCTGGTAACGCCCGTGTAAAGCGTGCCGTGACGGCGGCTTGCCATAATGTAAACTGCGATGAATACGTTGAATTTATCGCGCGAGACCATTCTGCAACGATCGCGTTAATGGGTCGCCGGGACAAGCCCGGCGATGACGAATAGGAGGCTAATTAGATTTTTGAGTCCAACACTTTTGCAATCTCCTTCGTCACCTCCTCGATCGGCGCCATGCCGTTGACGCTCACGACCTTGCCCTGCCGGGTGTAGTAGCCGAGCAGCGGCGCGGTGTTGTTGTAATAGACGACGAGCCGGTTCCTGACCGTTTCGGGCGTGTCGTCGGGGCGGGGCTTCTGGCCGGCCGCGATGGTTTCCTTCACGCGCTTCTCGGCGCGGCCGATCAGGGCGTCGTCGTCCACGGTGAGCGCGATCACGAGATCGATCTTCTTGCCCCTCGCGGCCAGCATGGCATCGAGCGCCTCGGCCTGGGGGATGGTGCGGGGGAAGCCGTCGAATATCGCGCCATTGGCGCAGTCGGGCGCGTCGTAGCGCTCGGCGATGATGCCGACCACGACCTCGTCGGGCACCAGATCGCCCGAATCCATGATCGCCTTGCATTTCCTGCCGAGCTCGGTGCCGGCCGCGATGGCGGCGCGCAACATCTCACCCGTCGAGAGCTGGGGAAGGCCGCGTTTCTCCTGGAGGATTTTCGCCTGCGTCCCCTTGCCCGCGCCCGGTGGGCCGAACAGAACCAGATTCAACGTCTCGCTCCCCGAAGCTTCGCCTTTTTGATGAGGCCCTCATATTGCTGCGCGATGAGATGGCTCTGGATCTGCGCCACGGTGTCCATCATGACGCTGACCACGATCAGGATCGACGTGCCGCCGAGATAGAAGGGAATGTTGTAGCGGTAGATCAAAAATTCCGGGATCAGGCAGACGACGGCCAGATAGACTGCGCCGACCACCGTGATGCGCGTCATCACGTAGTCGATATATTCGCCCGTTTTCTTGCCGGGCCGGATGCCGGGCAGGAAGCCGCCATATTTCTTCAGATTGTCGGCCATCTCCTCGGGATTGAACTGCACCGACGTATAGAAGAACGTGAAGAAGACGATCAGCGCCGCGTAAAGCGCGAGATAGAGCGGCTGGCCGTGGCTGATATATTGCACGATGGTCTGCAGCCAGTCGGGCACGCTGGCCGCGTTGAAATTGGCGACGGTCGCGGGCATCAAAAGGATCGAGGACGCGAAGATCGGCGGGATCACGCCCGACATGTTGATCTTGAGCGGCAGATGCGAGCTTTCGCCGCCGAACATGCGATTGCCGACCTGGCGCTTGGGATATTGCACGAGAAGCCGGCGCTGCGCGCGTTCCATGAAGACGATGCCCAGGATCAGCGCCACGATGAACGCGCTGCCGATCACGAGCACGGCGGGCGAGACGGCGCCCGTGCGCCCCGCCTCGAAGGCGTCGATGATCATGCCGGGAAAGCGCGCCACGATGCCCACGAAGATGATGAGCGAAATGCCGTTGCCGACGCCGCGGCTGGTGATCTGTTCGCCGATCCACATCAGAAGCACGGTGCCGCCGGTCAGCGTGATCATGGCGGCGAAGCGGAAGAAGAATCCGGGCTGGAACACCACGCCCATATGCTCGAGCCCGATGGCGATGCCGTAGGCCTGAAGTGCCGCCAGCGCCACGGTTCCGTAGCGCGTATACTGGTTGAGCGTCTTGCGGCCCGCCTCGCCTTCCTTCTTCAGCGTTTCCAGATCGGGAAACACCGTCGTCATCAGCTGGATGATGATCGAGGCCGAGATGTAGGGCATGATGCCGAGCGCGAAGATCGCCATGCGCCCGATGGCGCCGCCGGCGAGCACGTTGAAGACGTCGAGCAATCCGCCCTGGTTCTGCTGCATCAGATGCGCGAGCTTGCCCGGATCGATGCCCGGCATCGGGATATAGGTGCCCAGCCGCGCGATGATCAGCGCGCCCAGCGTGAAGAAGATGCGCTGGCGCAGCTCCGTCGCCTTGGAAAAGGCGCTGAAGTTGAAATTCGCGGCCAGTTGTTCGGACGCCGAGGGCATATGCTACTCCTTCACGGGCCCACTCTAGCTTGCGCCGAGTTTGCTTGCCTAGCCGCCGCGCGCCGCGCGCTTTTCGGCGGATTTGACGCGGCGTTCGGCCTTTTTGCCGGGCTGGCCCTTCTTGTTCATATAGACGGGCTTCTTGAACGTCGTGGTGACCGAACCGCCCGCCTTCTCGACGGCCGCGACCGCGCTTTTCGAGGCGCCCGCAACTTCGATATTCAGCCTGGCCTTGATCTCGCCTTTTCCGAGCAGGCGGATGCCGTCGCGCGATTTGTGGGCGAGGCCGGCCTTCCTGAGCGTTTCCTCCGTGATCTTTTCCGACGCGTTCAGCTTCTTGCCGTCGATGGCCTTTTGCAGGCGCGCCAGATTCACTTCCGCGAAATCGTTCGCGAAGATGTTGTTGAAGCCGCGCTTGGGCATGCGCATGTAGAGCGGCATCTGGCCGCCTTCGAAGCCATAGACCTTCGTGCCGGTGCGGGCCTTGGCGCCCTTCACGCCGCGGCCCGACGTCTTGCCGAGACCCGAGGATGAGCCGCGCCCGACTTTCGCCTTGCGCTTGTGCGCGCCTTCGTTGTTGCGGATTTCGTTGAGTTTCATTTTCCACTCTCTTGTCTAAGGCTCGTCACCCTTCGAGGCCCCGCGCGTCATGCTGAGGTGCGAGGCGATAGCCGAGCCTCGAAGCACGCGCGAGGCCTCGAAGGGTGCGCGCTCATTCTTCCACCACCTCGACGAGGTGCTGCACCGCGCGGATCATGCCGCGCACGGCGGGTGTGTCTTCCAGCGTGCGCGTGCGGCGGATCTTGCCGAGGCCCAGCCCGCGCAACGTCGCCGCCTGCTCCTTCGGCTTGCGGTTCGCGCTTTTGATCTGGCGCACCGTCACCGTTTTCTTTTCCGCGGATTTCTTCGCCGCCATGGTCAGGCTCCCGTCTGCTCGGGTTTGGCCCCTTCGCGGCGCGACACGATCTCGGCCACGCTGCGGCCGCGGCGCTGGGCGACCATGCGCGGGGATTGCTGGCTCTTCAGCGCATCGAAGGTCGCGCGCACCATGTTGTAGGGATTCGAGGTGCCGAGCGATTTGGAGACGACGTCGCCGACGCCGAGCGCTTCGAACACCGCGCGCATCGGGCCGCCCGCGATGATGCCGGTGCCGGCTGGCGCCGGCCGCACGACGACCTTGCCCGCGCCGTGATGGCCGCGGGATTCGTGATGCAGCGTGCGCCCGTCCTTCAGCGGCACGCGTATCAGCGAGCGCTTGGCGGCATCGGTCGCCTTGCGGATCGCTTCGGGCACTTCGCGCGCCTTGCCATGGCCGAAGCCGACGCGGCCGCGCTGATCTCCGACAACCACCAGCGCCGCGAAACCGAAGCGCCGTCCGCCCTTCACCACCTTGGCCACGCGGTTGATGTGGACGAGCTTGTCGATGAATTCGTTGTCGCGCTCCTCGCGGTCGCCACCGCGTTCGCGCCGTCTGCCGCCTCGTTCGTCGTCACGCGCCATCGTCTGTGTTCCTTGTCAAAACTCGAGCCCGCTCTCGCGCGCGGCATCGGCCAGCGCCTTGATGCGCCCGTGATAGATATAGCCGCCGCGGTCGAACACCACTTCCTTCACGCCCTTGGCGATCGCGCGCTCGGCGATCTTTTTGCCGACGCCGGTGGCCGCGTCCACATTCCAGGTCTTGCCGGCCTTCTCGCCCTTTTCGTTGGTGGAGGCCGAGGCAACCGTTTCGCCCGCCCAATCGTCGATGATCTGGGCGTAGATGTGCCGGCCCGAGCGGAACACGGACAAACGCGGACGCCCCGTGGACGTCTTTTTGATGCGCGCGCGGGTGCGCAGCTTGCGCCGGTCGAAGAGATTGCTCATTTCTTCTTGCCTTCCTTGCGCAGAATATATTCGTCGGCGTATTTCACGCCCTTGCCCTTATAGGGCTCCGGCGGGCGCCAGGCGCGGATTTCGGCGGCGACCTGGCCGACCAATTGCTTGTCGATGCCCGACACCGCGATCGAAGTCGGCTTCTCGCAGACGATGCTGATGCCTTGCGGGATCGGATAGTTCACGTCGTGACTGAAGCCGAGCTGCAGCGTGAGATTCTTGCCCTGCACGGCGGCGCGATAGCCGACGCCGTTGATCTCGAGCTTCTCGGTGAAGCCCTTGGTCACGCCGAGCACGAGATTGTTGACCAGCGTGCGCGACAGGCCCCACATCTGGCGGCCCTTCTCCGAGCCTTCATGCGGCGTGACCGCGATGCCGCCCTCGCCCAGCGCCACATCGACATGTTCGTTGAGCTTGACCGACAATTCGCCCTTCGGACCCTTCACCTTCACGGTCTTTCCTTCGACCGTGGCGGTGACGCCCTTTGGCAATTGGACGGCTCTTTTGCCGATGCGCGACATCTGGCTTCTCCTAGAACACCTGGCAGAGGACTTCGCCGCCGACATTCTTTTCGCGGGCGGTGGCGTCCGTCATCACGCCTTGCGGCGTGGACACGATGGATAGCCCAAGACCCTGGCGATGCGGCTTCAGATCCTTCACCGAGGCATAGACGCGCCTTCCCGGCGTCGATATGCGCTTCAATTCGCGGATCACGGGGCGGCCTTCGTGATATTTGAGTTCGATTTCGAGCTCGCGCTGGCCCTTGGTCTCCACTTCCGCATAGCCGCGGATGAAGCCCTCGGCCTGCAGCACGTCGAGGATGCGCACGCGCGCGCGCGAATTGGGCGAAGTGACCTTCGCCATTCCGCGCATCTGGCCGTTGCGGATGCGGGTGATGAGATCGCCGATGGGATCCGTGATCGCCATGTTTTATTCCTTCCTCACCAGCTTGCCTTGGTCATGCCGGGGATCTGGCCGAAATTCGAAAGATCGCGCAGCGCGATACGCGACAGCTTCACCTTGCGGTAATAGCCCTTGGAGCGGCCCGAGAGTTCGCAGCGGTGATGGATGCGCGTCTTGGACGAATTGCGCGGCAGCTTCGCGAGCTTCAACTGCGCCGCGAAACGCTCTTCCGGCGGAAGCTTCATGTCTTCCGTCAGCGCCTTCAGCGCGGCGCGCTTGGCGGCATATTGCGCCACCATCTTTTCGCGCTTTTTGTTGCGGTTGATCTGGCTCTTCTTCGCCATGTCTCGCCTCAATTCATGAAGGGGAACTGGAAGCCCTTGAGAAGCGCTTTGGCTTCCGCATCGGTCTTCGCAGAGGTGTTGATGATGATGTCCATGCCCCAGACGGTTTCGGTCTTGTCGTAATCGATTTCGAGGAACACGATGTGTTCCTTGAGACCCATCGCGTAATTGCCGCGGCCGTCGAAGGAATCGCTCTTCACGCCGCGGAAATCGCGCACGCGCGGCAGCGCCATCGTCACGAGCCGGTCGAGGAATTCGTACATCCGGTCCTTGCGCAGCGTGACCTTGGCGCCGATGGGAAGGTCTTTCCTGATCTTGAAGGTCGCGATCGCCTTCTTCGCGCGCGTCGCAACCGCCTTCTGGCCGGCGATTGCCGTCAGATCGTTCAGCGCCTGCTGGATTTTCTTGGAATCGCTCGCCGCCTCGCCCGCGCCGATATTGAGCACGATCTTGTTGATCTTCGGCACCTGCATCGCGTTCTTGTAGCCGAATTCCTTCATCAACTCCGGCTTGACGATTTCGTTGTAGCGCTTTTTGAAGCGCGGCACGTAATTGGGATCGCGCGAGGTCTCGCCCACGGCCACCTGGGTGCCCGCGTTCTTCTCGACGCGCTTCTTGGCGCTTTCCTTCTTGGGCTTGCCTTCTTCAGACATCGAGAACCTCACCGGACTTCTTGGCGTAACGCACCTTGCGGCCGTCGCCGAGCACCTTGAATCCGACGCGCGTCGCCGTGCCCGACTTCGGATCGACATGGGCGATGTTGGAAAGATCGATCGGCGATTCCTTCCGCACGATGCCGCCCTGCTGCTTGGGCGTCTGGCGCTGGTGGCGCGTGATGGTGTTGACGCCGGAGACGAGCGCGCGATTGTCCTTGGGATAGACCTTCAGCACTTCGCCCTTCTTGCCCTTGTCGCGGCCCGCGAGCACGATCACGCGGTCGCCCTTTTTAATTCTTCGCATGCTCATCAGAGCACCTCCGGCGCGAGCGAGATGATCTTCATGTGGTTCTTGGCGCGCAGTTCGCGCGTCACCGGCCCGAAGATGCGCGTACCGATGGGCTCGCCTTGCGGATTGACGAGCACGGCCGCGTTGCTGTCGAAGCGGATCAGGCTGCCGTCGGGGCGGCGCACACCCTTGGCGGTGCGCACGATCACGGCCTTCAGCACTTCGCCCTTCTTCACGCGGCCGCGCGGGATCGCTTCCTTGACGCTGACCACGATGGTGTCGCCCACATCGGCATAGCGGCGCTTGGAGCCGCCCAGCACCTTGATGCACATCACGCGGCGCGCGCCGGAATTGTCGGCGACATCGAGCTCGGTTGTCATTTGAATCATGGCGAAACTCCCGAGCTATTCCTTGCCGCCCACGACTTCCCAGCTCTTCAGCTTGGAAATCGGCCGGCATTCGCGGATGCGAACGATATCGCCCACCTTGAAAGCGCCGCTTTCGTCATGGGCGTGATATTTCTTCGAGCGGCGCACGGTCTTTCCCATCACCGGATGGGTGAAGCGGCGTTCCACCTTGACCACGACGGTCTTGGCGTTCTTGTCGCTGACCACGACGCCTTGCAGCACGCGCTTGGGCATTCTTCTTCTCCTATCCGGCCTTGCGGCGCTCGGCCGAGAGCGCGGTTTCGAGGCGCGCGATCTCCTTGCGCACGACGCGCACGCGGGACGTGTTCTCGAGCTGGCCGTTGGCGCGCTGGAACCGCAAATTGAACTGCTCCTTCTTCAGCTTGGTAAGCTGGTCGGAAATCTCGTCCATCGATTTGGTCCGCGCTTCTTCCGCGCTCACTTTTTTCCTGGCCATGTCCTTCTCCGCCTACGACGCATGCGCGCGCGCGATGAATTTGGTGGCGATGGAAAGCTTGGCCGCGCCCAGCCGCATCGCTTCCTTCGCGGTTTCGGTGTCGACGCCGTCGATTTCGAAGAGGATGCGGCCCGGCTTGATCTTCGCCACCCAGAATTCCGGCGCGCCCTTGCCCGAACCCATGCGCACTTCCGCCGGCTTCTTGGAAACCGGCACGTCGGGGAAAATGCGGATCCAGACGCGGCCGGCGCGCTTCATATGGCGCGTGATGGCGCGCCGCGCCGCTTCGATCTCGCGCGCATTCAGCCGCTCGGGCTCGAGCGCTTTCAGGCCATATTCGCCGAAATTGAGCGTCGTGCCGGCCTTGGCCGCGCCATGGATGCGGCCCTTGTGCTGCTTGCGGAATTTGGTGCGTTTGGGTTGAAGCATGGTCTTGCTCTCTTATTCCGCCGCGGGCTGGCGCTGCGGGCGCTGATCGGAGGATTCGGCCGAGCGCTTTTCGACGGCGAGCGGATCGTGCTCCATGATCTCGCCCTTGAAGATCCAGACCTTCACGCCGCAGGTGCCATAGGTGGTTTTCGCGGTCGCCACGCCGTAATCGATGTCGGCGCGCAGCGTATGCAGCGGCACGCGGCCCTCGCGATACCATTCCACGCGCGCGATTTCGGCGCCGCCGAGCCGGCCGCCGCAATTGATGCGGATGCCCTGCGCGCCGAGCCGCATCGCCGATTGCACGGCGCGCTTCATCACGCGGCGGAAGGCGACGCGGCGTTCGAGCTGCTGGGCGATATTCTCGGCCACGAGCTTGGCGTCGATTTCGGGTTTGCGGATTTCGACGATGTTGAGATGCACTTCGTCGGCCGTGAAGCGCTGGACTTCGTTCTTCAGCTTCTCGATATCCGCACCCTTCTTGCCGATGACGACGCCGGGACGCGCCGAATGGATCGTGATGCGGCATTTCTTGTGCGGCCGCTCGATCACGATGCGGCTGACGCCCGCCTGCTTCAGCCGCTCGGACAGATGCTCGCGGATCTTGATGTCTTCCTGCAAGAGCTTTCCGAAATCACGCTTGTTGGCGTACCAGCGCGAATCCCAGGTGCGGTTGATGCCGAGGCGAAGCCCGGTCGGGTTGACCTTCTGACCCATCAGGCCTTCTCCGTCTTCTTACCGCTCTTCTTCGCAGCGGGCTTGGATTTCGATTCCGTTTTGCCCTTGGCCTTCGCCTTGGGCTTGGATTCGGTTTTCGCTTCGGGCGCGGCTTCCTCGGCGGGCGCGGATTTCTTCTTCTTGGCGGGCGGCGCCTTGGCGCGCATTTCCTCGACGACGATGGAAATCTGCGCGAACGGCCGCTCGACGCGGGCGCCGCGGCCGCGCGCGCGCGCATGGAAGCGCTTCATCACCAGATTCTTGCCGACGCTCGCCTCTTTCACGAAGAGATCGTCGACATCGAGATCGTGATTGTTCTCGGCGTTCGCGATGGCCGATTGCAGAACCTTCTTCACCAGCTTCGCAACCCGCTTGGGCGAGAAGGCGAGTTCCTGCAGCGCCGCTTCCGCCTTCTTGCCGCGGATCGATTGCGCCACGAGATTGAGCTTGCGCGGGGACGAGCGCACCATCGTCGCCACGGCCTTCGCCTGGTTGTCCGCCAACACGCGCTTGCGAGCCTCTTTGCCCATTATTCGGCCCTCTTGGCTTTCTTGTCGGAGGAATGGCCCGTAAACGTGCGCGTGGGCGAGAACTCGCCGAATTTGTGGCCCACCATGTCTTCGGTCACGAGCACGGGAATGTGCTTCTTGCCGTTATAGACGCCGAAGGTGAGGCCGACGAATTGCGGCAGGATGGTCGAGCGGCGCGACCACGTCTTGATCACTTCCTTGCGGCCAGAGCCCCGCGCGGTTTCCGCCTTCTTGAGCAGATAACCGTCGATGAACGGACCTTTCCAAACCGAGCGAGCCATGTTCTACCCTTGCGTCGTCGTCTTGCCGTGGCGCGAACGCACGACATATTTGGTGGTGCGCTTGTTCTTGCGCGTGCGCGCGCCCTTGGTGGGCTTGCCCCAGGGCGTCACCGGATGACGCCCGCCCTTGGTGCGGCCTTCGCCGCCGCCATGGGGATGATCGATCGGGTTCATCGCCGTGCCGCGCACATGGGGGCGCTTGTTCTTCCAGACATTGCGGCCCGCCTTGCCGATGATCTCGTTCATGTGGTCGGGATTGGAGACCGCGCCCACCGTGGCCATGCAGGTGAGCAGGACCTTGCGCACTTCGGTCGAGTTGAGGCGCAAGAGCGCATAGCCCGCGTCGCGGCCGAGATATTGCGCATACGTTCCCGCCGAGCGCGCGATCTGGCCGCCCTTGCCCGGCTTCATCTCGATATTGTGCACGATGGTGCCGACGGGCATGGCGGACAGCGGCATGGCATTGCCGGGCTTCACGTCCACGCGGTCGCCGGAAATGACGGTGTCGCCGGCGGAAAGGCGCTGCGGCGCCAGGATATAAGAGAGCTCGCCGTCCTTGTATTTGATGAGCGCGATATAGGAGGTGCGGTTGGGATCGTATTCGAGGCGCTCGACCGTGGCGGGAACGTTGAATTTGCGGCGCTTGAAATCGATGAGGCGGTAGCGTTGCTTGTGTCCGCCGCCCTGCCATCGCACGGTGACGCGGCCGGTGTTGTTGCGCCCGCCATTGCGCGTCTGGCCTTCGGTCAGCGCCTTGACGGGATCGCCCTTGTGAAGATGCGAACGGTCCACCCGCACCAATTGGCGCTGGCCGGGGGTCGTCGGTTTTGTCGTTTTGAGCGCCATCTTAGAGACCCGTCGTGATATCGATCTGGTGGCCCGGCTCCAGCGTCACGATCGCTTTCTTGTAATCGCTGCGCTTGAACTCGTGGCCGCGGAACATCTTGTGCTTGCCCTTGATGCGCACGGTGTTGACCGCCTTGACCTTGACCTTGAAAAGATTCTCGACCGCCTTGGCGATCGCGGGCTTGGTGGCGTCGAGCGTCACGCGGAACACGACCTGATTGACGTCCGTCAGCTTGGTCGCCTTTTCGGTGATGACCGGCGAGAGGATGACATCGTGATGCGCGCTCATGCGAGCCTCTCTTCGATGGCTTTCACCGCCGCCTTGGTGAGCACGAGCTTGTCGCGCTTCAGGATGTCGTAAACATTCAAGCCCGCCACCGGCACGAGCCCGACATGGGCGAGGTTGCGCGCCGACATCGCGAAATTGTTGTCGAACTCGCCGTCCACCACCAGCGCGTTCTCGACGCCAAGCTTGCCGAATTTCGCGGCGAGGTCTTTCGTCTTGATTTCGGAGGCTTTCGCATCTTCCACCACGACCAGCGAACCCGATTTCGCCTTGGACGACAGCGCATGGCGAAGGCCGAGCGCGCGCACTTTCTTGGGCAGGTCGAATTCATGGCTGTGGTTGACGGGGCCCATCGCCTTCGCGCCGCCGACATAGAGCGGAGCCGAACGCGCGCCGTGACGCGCCTGGCCGGTGCCCTTCTGCTTGTAGACCTTCTTCTTGGTGCGGTTGATCTCGCCGCGCGTCAGCACCTTGTGGGTGCCGGCTCTGCGCTTGGCGAGCTGCCACACCACCACGCGCTGCAAGAGATCGCCGCGCGGTTCGAGCCCGAAGATCGCGTCGGAGAGTTCGATCTCGCCCGCCGATTTGGCATCCCAGTTGAGGACTTTCGCTTTCACGACGTGGCCTCCGCCGGTTGTTCGGCCGCAGCCGGCTTCTCGCGCTTGGTGACGGATGCGGGCTTGGGCGCATCCTTGGGCAGCGCGCGCTTGGCCGCGTCGCGCACCATCACCCAGCCGCCCTTGTGGCCGGGAACGGCGCCGCGAACCATGATGAGCCCGCGCTCGACATCGACTTTCGCGATTTCGAGATTCTGCGTCGTCACGCGCTCGTCGCCGTAATGGCCGTGCATCTTCTTGTTCTTGAAGGTCTTGCCGGGATCCTGGCGCCCGCCCGTGCCGCCCAAGGAGCGGTGCGAGATCGACACGCCATGGCTCGCTTCCAGCCCGCGGAAATTCCAGCGCTTCATCGCGCCGGTGAAACCGCGCCCGATGGTGATGCCGGTGACGTCCACCTTCTGGCCGGGCACGAAATGATCGGCCTTGATCACGTCGCCCACTTCCAGAAGGTTCGCCGCATCCACGCGGAATTCGGCGAGCTTCTTTTTCGGCTCCACTTCCGCCTTCGCGAAATTGCCGCGATCGGCCTTGGTGAGCCTTTTTGCCTTCGCAAAGCCAGAACCGAGCTGGACGGCCGTGTAGCCATCCTGTTCCTCGGTGCGCCGCGCCACGACCTGACAGCCGTCGAGCCTCAGAACCGTGACCGGCACATGGGTCCCGTCCTCCAGAAAGAGGCGGGTCATGCCGACCTTCTGCGTGATGACGCCTGTGCGCATCGCCGCATTCACTCCTTAGAGCTTGATCTCGACGTCGACACCGGCCGCAAGGTCGAGCTTCATCAAAGCGTCGACGGTTTGCGGCGTGGGATCGATGATGTCGAGGAGACGCTTGTGAGTCCGGATTTCGAACTGCTCGCGGCTCTTTTTGTCCACATGCGGGGAGCGGTTCACGGTGAAGCGCTCGATGCCGGTGGGAAGCGGAATGGGGCCCCTCACCTGCGCGCCGGTGCGCTTTGCCGTGTTCACGATCTCCCGCGTCGAATTGTCGAGGATGCGGTGATCGAAGGCCTTGAGCCTTATGCGAATGTTCTGGCCTTGCATTAGAACCTCGTCATGGCCGGGCAGCGAGGCCGGACTTGTTCCGGCCGAAGCGCGTCCCGGCCACCCATTGTTTCTTTCACCACAGCTTCAACTCCTGGATCCCCTTCCCTCGCCGCTGCGCGGCTCGCCGGGGATGACACGCCTGACGGCGTGTTACTTTATAATCTTCGCCACGACGCCGGAACCGACTGTGCGGCCGCCTTCGCGGATGGCGAAGCGAAGCTTCTCTTCCATCGCGACGGGAACGATCAGCTCGACTTCGATCGAGACGTTGTCGCCCGGCATCACCATTTCCGTGCCTTCCGGCAGCTTCACGATTCCCGTCACGTCGGTGGTGCGGAAATAGAATTGCGGACGGTAATTGGTGAAGAACGGCGTGTGACGGCCGCCCTCCTCCTTCGTCAGCACGTAGACTTCGGCCTTGAAGTTGGTGTGCGGCGTGATCGAGCCGGGCTTGGCAAGCACCTGGCCGCGCTCGACGGCCTCGCGCTCGACGCCGCGCAAGAGACAGCCGACATTGTCGCCCGCCTGACCCTGATCGAGCAGCTTGCGGAACATTTCCACGCCCGTGACGGTCGTCTTCACGGTCGGCTTGATGCCCACGATCTCGACTTCCTCGCCCACCTTGACGACGCCGCGGTCGATACGGCCCGTGACCACGGTGCCGCGGCCGGAGATCGAGAACACGTCTTCGATCGCCATCATGAAGGGCTGGTCGATGGGGCGCTCGGGCTGCGGAATATATTCGTCCACCGCCTGCATGAGCTTGAGGATCGCATCATGGCCGATCGCGGGCTCCTTGCCTTCGAGCGCGCAGAGCGCCGAGCCGCGGATGACCGGGATCTTGTCGCCGGGGAACTGATAGGACGAGAGCAGCTCGCGCACCTCGAGCTCGACGAGATCGAGAAGCTCGGGATCGTCCACCATGTCCACCTTGTTCATGAACACGATCAGCGCGGGCACGCCCACCTGGCGGGCGAGCAGGATGTGTTCGCGCGTCTGGGGCATGGGGCCGTCGGCGGCCGAGACCACGAGGATCGCGCCGTCCATCTGGGCAGCACCCGTGATCATGTTCTTCACATAGTCCGCGTGGCCCGGGCAGTCGACATGGGCGTAGTGACGGTTCTTGGTTTCGTATTCGACATGCGCCGTGGCGATGGTGATGCCGCGCGCCTTTTCTTCCGGCGCCTTGTCGATCTGGTCGTAGGCGGTGAACGTCGCCCCGCCCGTTTCGGCCAGCACCTTGGTGATGGCGGCCGTCAGCGTCGTCTTGCCGTGATCGACGTGACCGATCGTGCCGATATTGCAATGCGGCTTTGTACGTTCGAATTTTGCCTTTGCCATGGTCGTGTCTCCGTAGTCTCAGGTGAACTTCTTCGTGATTTCTTCCGCGATCGCCTGCGGAACCTGCTCGTAATGATCGAATTGCATGCTGTATTGCGCGCGGCCCTGGCTCATGGAGCGCAGCGTGTTGATGTAGCCGAACATGTTGGCGAGCGGCACCATCGCGGTGACGATCTGCGCGTTGCCGCGCGTGTCGGTGCCCTGCACCTGGCCGCGGCGCGAATTCAAGTCGCCGATGACGCCGCCGAGGAAATCCTCCGGCGTCACCACTTCCACCTTCATGATGGGTTCGAGCAGCTTCACCGCGCGCTTCTCGGCGAGCTCGCGGAAGGCGGCGCGCGCGGCGATATCGAAGGTGAGCGCGTTCGAATCCACTTCGTGGTATTTGCCGTCGACCAGCGTCGCCTTGAAATCGATCACCGGGAAGCCGGCCATCAACCCGCTTTCCTTCTGCGCCTTCAGGCCCTTTTCGACCGCGGGAATGAATTCCTTCGGGATCGCGCCGCCCACCACGTCGTTTTCGAACACGAAGCCCGAACCCGGCGCCAGCGGCTCGAATTCGATCTTCACTTCGGCGAACTGGCCCGAGCCGCCGGTCTGCTTCTTGTGGGTGTACTGGATGGTGACGGGCTTCGACAGCGTCTCGCGGTACGCGACTTGCGGCGCGCCGACGGTCGCGTCCACTTTATAAGTGCGCTTCAGGATATCGACTTTGATTTCGAGATGCAGTTCGCCCATGCCCTTGAGGATGGTCTGGCCGGATTCCTGATCGGTGGAGACGCGGAAGGACGGGTCTTCCTGCGCCAGGCGATTGAGCGCCACGCCCATCTTTTCCTGATCGGCTTTGGTTTTCGGTTCGATGGCGACTTCGATCACCGGATCGGGGAATTCCATCTTTTCCAGAATGACCGGATTGTTGGGATCGCACAGCGTTTCGCCGGTGGTGGAATATTTCAGGCCCGCGAACGCCACGATGTCGCCGGCATTGGCTTCCTTGATGTCTTCGCGGCTGTTGGCATGCATCAAGAGCATGCGGCCGACGCGCTCGTTCTTGTCCTTGACGGAATTGAGCACGCCCGTGCCGCTCGTCACCGTGCCGGAATAGACGCGCACGAAGGTGATGGAGCCCACGAAGGGATCGTCCATGATCTTGAAGGCGAGGCCGGCGAACGGCGCCTTGTCGTCGGCCGGGCGCGTGACGTCGTTGCCCTTGAGATCGGTGCCGTGGACCGGCGGGATATCGAGCGGCGACGGCAGATAATCGACCACCGCGTCGAGCAGCGGCTGCACGCCCTTGTTCTTGAACGCCGAGCCGCACATCACCGGCACGAAGCGGAAGCCCGTCGTGCCCTTGCGGATGCACTTCTTGAGGTCTTCCACGCTCGGCATATGGCCCTCGAGATAGGCTTCGAGGAGCTTTTCGTCTTCCTCGACCGCCATCTCGACGAGATGGGTGTGAAGCTCTTTCGCCTTGTCGAGATATTCGGCGGGGATTTCGACTTCGTCGAATTTCGCGCCGAGCTGTTCGTCGTGCCAGATCAGCGCCTTCATCCTCACGACATCGACGATGCCCTTGAAACCGGCTTCGGTGCCGACCGGCCAGGAAATGACCATCGGGCGCGAGCCCAGGCGGTCGATCATCATCTGCACGCAGCGGGGGAAATCGGCCCCGGTGCGGTCCATCTTGTTGACGAAGCAGATGCGCGGCACGCGGTATTTGTCTGCCTGGCGCCACACGGTTTCCGATTGCGGCTCCACGCCCGCCACCGCGTCGAACACCGCAACCGCGCCGTCCAGCACGCGCATGGAACGCTCGACTTCGATGGTGAAATCCACATGGCCCGGCGTGTCGATGATGTTGACGCGGTGATCTTTCCAGAAGCAGGTCGTCGCCGCCGACGTGATGGTGATGCCGCGCTCCTGCTCCTGCTCCATGAAGTCCATGGTGGCGGCGCCGTCATGCACTTCGCCGATCTTATGGCTCTTGCCGGTGTAATAAAGAATGCGCTCGGTCGTCGTCGTCTTGCCGGCGTCGATATGCGCGGCAATGCCGATGTTGCGATACTTTTCGAGCGGCGTGGTACGGGGCATGGGTACTTACCAGCGATAATGGGAGAACGCGCGGTTGGCTTCGGCCATCTTGTGCGTGTCTTCGCGCTTCTTGACGGCGTTGCCGCGGTTGTTGGCGGCGTCGAGCAATTCGCCGGAAAGACGCCCGGTCATGGTCGGCTCGTTCCTGCCGCGCGCGGCCGTGATGATCCAGCGGATGGCGAGCGCGCGGGAGCGGTCGGTGCGCACTTCGACGGGCACCTGATAGGTGGCGCCGCCCACGCGCCGCGAACGCACTTCGAGCGCGGGCGAAACATTGCGCAGCGCTTCGTGGAACACCACGAGCGGATCCTGCTTGGTCTTTTGCTGGATGGTGTCGAACGCGCCGTAGATGATGCCTTCGGCGGCGGACTTCTTGCCGGAATACATCAGGCTGTTCATGAATTTCGCGAGGATGAGGTCGCCATATTTGGCGTCCGGGATCATTTCACGGCGTTCTGCGCGGCGGCGGCGTGACATCTTTTTTCCTACTCTCTCATCTCGTCTTTCGATCGATCCCGGCTCGCGCTTCGCTTGGCCGGGATGATCTTCGCTTTGCTCAGATCACTTCGGCCGCTTGGCGCCGTAGAGCGAACGGCGTTGCTTGCGGTCCTTCACGCCTTGCGTGTCGAGCACGCCGCGGATGATGTGGTAGCGCACGCCCGGAAGGTCCTTCACGCGGCCGCCGCGAAGCAGCACCACGGAATGTTCCTGAAGATTGTGGCCTTCGCCGGGGATGTAGCTCACCACTTCGTAGCCATTGGTCAGGCGCACCTTCGCCACTTTACGCAGCGCGGAATTCGGCTTCTTCGGCGTCGTCGTGTAGACGCGCGTGCAGACGCCGCGCTTCTGCGGGCATCCCGTCAGGGCGGGCACCTTGTTGCGCTTCGGCTTTTCGCCCCGCGGCTTGCGGATGAGCTGGTTGATCGTCGGCATTCGGCTCTTTCTCTTTCATCACAAACGGCATTCGGGGCGCACGGCCTTTGGGGCCTGCTCCCCGCGATCGCGGAGGACTGGGAGCTTTCCGCCCCAAGTCGCGCGGTCTGACGCATCGCAAACTGGCTTCCCGGCAGCGTTTCCCGCGCGTTTTAGCGCTGGACGGCCTGTCCAAGAGGTGCGGCTATATAGAGTCGCGAATCTGGCGGGTCAAGGCCCGCGAAAGCTTATTTCGCGAAGGGGTTTGCGGCGTTTTTCCGCCTCGTCAGCCCAGCATCGTCAATTCCCTGACCACCATGGCCATCAGGACCAGGGTGGAGAGCGAAAAGACCGTGAAGCGCAGGGTCACCCGGTTGACCGTGCACTGGATGAGGGTGTGGAGCACCCGCAAGCCCACATAGGCCCAGGCGAGATAGATATGCGTCTGGTCCGCATGGCCGGCCAGCACGATATAGAACACCAACGCATAGAAGATGGTCGGCTGCTCCATCAGATGGTTGTAATTGTCGGCCACCCGGCGCACCGAGGACGGCAGCATGTCCAGCGAACCCGGATGCATGGCGCTTTGCGGGTCGATCTTGGCGGCCTGCATCGCGGGGATGCGGGTCAGATACATCCAGATCCAGACGATCAAGGTGAGCGTGACGAGCGCCAGAACCGGCGTGAGCATGGAATTCATGGGTGCCTCCCTGAGCATTTTGTTGCCGGACGCTATCCGGATTCCGGCCGCGCGATTAGCGGGAGGCCGGGCATATCCCCGGCTTTCTCCCCTTATTCTTGGGGGTGTGACAGTTTTTGCGAATAAGTCTCATTGACGGAAGCGTCAGTTTCGGGCACTTTCTATTTGCGACTGATTATCAATTACATTTCGAGGTAGTTCATGAGTATCGAGGGGATCCGCAATCTGAGCCGTACCGCGCTCGGAACCACCACCTT
>Ga0335085_10000214_pt1 | contig 181316 bp, 168 predicted proteins | sample Lox_Sample_45_FD_206712 | JGI IMG/M metagenome (GOLD analysis project Ga0335085, IMG submission 206712) | Soil microbial communities from Loxahatchee National Wildlife Refuge, Florida, United States - Lox_Sample_4.5 | ecosystem: Environmental > Terrestrial > Soil > Wetlands | place: USA... | reverse complement strand
GCGAAGCTGCCGCCAGTAGCGTCTGCACCTCTTCGACGCTCAGGAACCTCTCGCAGGATTTCTTGCGGATGTTCGGCATGGCGAGCTTCCGGGCTGGATTTTTGGGAATCAGGTCCTCATCAATCGCATATTCAAAACAAGCTTTTAAATACGTGCGAATTCGTTGGACCGTCGTTTTCGAGTACCCGTCGTCCGCGACCCGGTTCACCAGCAGTTGAAGAGGCGTCAACTTGATCTCTTGGGGTGAGTACTGGCCGAGGACGGGAATGACATGTTTGTCGAAAAGATACTTCATGTCCTCTCTCATCTTTTTGCTCCAGGATCCCGCCTTCACCGCCGAAAACGCCTTCCAGAGTTCGGCAAAACTCTCGATGGTGTCTCCCTGACGGATCAGCCTGCCCGTGTACTCCTCGATGTACTCAGCAAGCTTCTGCTGCGCCTCGTGTTTCGGCATTGTGGCAGGGCCCAGCGTTTTTTCCTTCTTTCTGCGAACCGCCCTGCCGGATGGATCCGCGACGTAGAGATGGAAGAAACCGACCCAGACCTTGCCTTCGCGCGGCCGGTCGACCTTCTTGATCCAGCCTTCGGGAGCTCCACTTCCAGTCAGCTTTTCGGGTTGCGGCGTGCGACCGATGTGGCGAACGTTGATCTCGATGACGGGGGCAAGTGCGGGGCGAGAATCGATAGGATGGCTGGCGGAAGAAGGGTCCGGGGGATGATGCGTGGCTGCGTGCTTCGCCATGCCCGCAGTATAGGAGCGAAGAAATCCGGCAGCAACTCGGGAACTGGGTGGGCAGTTGGGTGGGCTGTTTGCCGCTCAACTACATGCAAGTTATTGAAAATTATGGTGGGCGCGACAGGACTCGAACCTGTGACCTCCTGCGTGTGAAGCAGGCGCTCTAACCAACTGAGCTACGCGCCCGAATGCGGAAATGACGATCCCAGGCGCTTTCGCGCCAACTATCGAGTTTACCTGAAAACCCCTGCTACCGCTACCTCGCCAGAATCTCTAGAATCTCCTGATCGCCGGTGCGGGCGTGCGGTCGAAGCCGGCCGCCCCGTCTGTCTGCTCCGGGGCGCCGGGACGCTCCGTCTCTTTAGGTTATGATGAGGAGTAATGACCCAGCGGGAATCAATTGTGGCCTCGCCGGCCGGATTCTCGCCAGAAATCCTCCCCAAGCTGGCCGAACTCGAAGCCAATATCGGGTCGGCGATTCGCGGGAAGGCGGAAGTTGTCCGGCTGGCACTGGTGTGTCTGCTGGCGCGCGGCCATCTGCTCATTGAAGACGTGCCGGGCGTGGGCAAAACCACGCTGGCGCAGGCGCTTGCCCGCTCGGTATCCTGCCGCTTCCACCGCTTGCAGTTTACCAGCGATATGCTGCCCAGCGACGTGCTCGGCGTCACCATTTATAATGTCCAGTCGGAGATCTTCGAGTTCAAGCCGGGCCCCATCTTCAGCAATTTCCTGCTGGCCGACGAGATCAACCGCACGACTCCCAAAACCCAGTCGGCGCTGCTCGAAGCCATGAACGAAGCGCAGGTCACCATCGATGGGCGCTCGCACTCGCTGCCGCGGCCGTTTATGGTGATCGCCACGCAGAACCCGGTCGAGCATCACGGAACCTATCCGTTGCCGGAATCGCAGCTCGACCGCTTCCTCATGCGCCTGCGCATGGGCTATCCGGACGCCGCCAGCGAGCGGGAAATCCTGCGCAGCGGCGAGCGTGAACTTCCGCAAGCGGCCGGCTCGCCTTTGGTTGCCGACGACGTTTTGCGGATGCAGGAAGCGGTCCACCGGGTCACGGTGGAAGAGGCGCTGGTCGATTACATGCTCGCCATCGTCGAGCGTACGCGCAATCACGAATCGCTTGCGCTCGGGGTCAGCCCGCGCGGCTCACAGGCGCTGTTTCGCGCCGTGCAGGCCCTGGCGCTCCTCGAAGGGCGCGATTACGCAATTCCCGATGACGTCAAACGGCTCGCGGCGCCGCTCTTCGCCCACCGCGTCGTCATCAACACCCGCACCACTCTGGTGCAGCGCCGCGCCGACGCGGGCGAGCGCATCATCGAAGAGATTCTGAGCCAGGTGGAAGTTCCCCTGTAGAACGCCTCCCATATGAAGACAGCCATTATCGGCCTGCCCATGACAGGCAAGACCTCTCTGTTCACGATTCTGACCGGCGTGCACCAGGAAACGCGCATCGGCTCCACCGCCGCGCGCGCCGGCATCGCCAAGGTGCCCGATGCGCGTCTGGATGCGCTGGGAGAACTCTTTCAGCCGCCGAAAGTGACGCACGCCACCGTCGAATACGTGGATATGCCCTCTATCTCGAAGGAGAGCCTGCGCGACGCCGGCTACGTCGCCAGCCTGCGCAACGTGGATGCCTTTGCGCACGTCCTGCGCCTCTTCGCCGATGAAACCGTTCCCCACGAAAAGGGCTCGGTCGATCCCATCCGCGACCTGGAGGACGTCGAAACCGAGCTCATTCTCAGCGATCTTGTCGTAGTGGAAAAGCGCCTCGAGCGCCTGGATAAGGACCGCAAGAAGATCAAGAATCCCGAGCTCGACCGCGAATTCGAACTGCTCGTGCGGTGCAAGGCGGAGCTCGAGGAGAACCACCCGTTACGGCAGCTCGAGCTCGACCCCGAGGATGAGAAACGGATTCGCGGCTTCCAGTTTCTTTCCCAAAAGCCGATGCTCTATGTGCTGAACCTGGGAGAAGAAGAGGCCGGCCGGCTGCACGAGCGGGAGCGGACTTTTCTGGAAGGACCCGCCGCCGGAAAGCGCCACGTCTCGGCGTCGGCGGTCTGTGGCAAGATCGAAGCCGAACTTGCGGAACTGCCGCGCGAGGAGCAGCGCGATTACCTGGCCAGCTATGGGCTGCAGGAATCGGGCCTGGAACGGCTCATTTCCGCAACCTACTCGCTGCTCGGGCTGATGAGTTTTCTTACCGCGGGCGAGGACGAATGCCGCGCCTGGACCATCCCCATGCACAGCTCCGCGGTGAAGGCCGCCGGAGCCATCCATTCCGATTTCGAAAAGAAGTTCATCCGCGCTGAAGTTGTGAACTGGAAGGCCCTGGTCGATTTCCAGGGCTATGCCGGAGTCCGCGAAAAAGGGCTCCTGCGCCTCGAAGGCAAGGATTACATCGTCAAGGATGGGGACGTCCTCGTGATCCGCCACGGCTGATCGCGTCCCGGCCGCTGACCTACGATTCGTGGTAGTAACACAGCCGGTGCTGTACGCTGTTGGACATTCAAGAGAGGTCTATGTCTCGAGCGTACCCGTTATTCTTTTTCTGTGCGGCTATTCTCAGCACCACTTTGACGGCCCAGACGCCGGATACCGCGACGGTCCACGGCCACGTTACCGATTCCAGTCACGCCGGGGTTGGCGGCGTTAAAGTTACCGCGAAAAACACCATCAGCAACCTGGAACGGAGCGCCACCACCGATGCCGCCGGAGATTTTGCGATCGAAGGCTTACCCGTCGCAGGCTCCTATAATTTCAGTGCCGCGAAGGAGGGCTTCGCGCCGGCGGTTTTGAACGGAGTGACGCTGCAGGGCGGCGCCACCGCCGACCTGAAGATCGAGATGAATGTGGCAGCCGGCCAGACGCAAGTCACGGTGACCGGCGTGGTGGGTGAGGTGCGCGCCGATGAGCCCCAACTGGGGGATCACCTCAGCGAACGGCAGATGGAAGAGACGCCGCTGCTGGATCGCAAGATCACTTACCTGCCGCTGCTGAACGCCGCCAACCACCCGGCCATCAATCAGGGCGATGTTTTCATGAACGAAAGCATGTTCACCACCAACGGCGCCGGCCGCCGCCAGGCGTGGTTTGAGGTGGATGGCGTCAACGCCGTCGATATGTGGGGACGCCAGACCATTTTCAGCAACATGCCGGTGGATTCGCTCCAGGAAATGACCGTGCTCACGAACGCGTTTTCCGCCGAGTACGGAGGAACGGCCGGCAGCGTGGTCAACATCGTGAGCCGCAGCGGCGGCAATGAACTGCACGGCAGCGGCGTGTACGTCAACCGGCCGTCGGCCACGGAAGCGGCACTCGCCGGCTTTACCTCCAACAATGCCACCAGCGGCAACGACCTCACGAACGACACCCTGAACCAGATGGCGCTTTCGCTCGGTGGACCGCTGGGCGGCGACAAGACGCACTTTTATGCGGCCGGCGAGTACCTCATCGAAAACCGCGCGTCCCCGGTGATTTCGCCGGTGGCTCCGGGCAACTACGTCGGCCACTATCGCGACTGGCTGGGCTTCTTCCGCCTCGACCACCAGCTCAGCGACTCCAATACTCTTTTCTTCCGCAGCGATGTCGATGGCTTTCACGACACGAACCCCAACGGGATTGTGGGCGGCAACAGCCTGCCTACCGTAGCACGGGTGTTCCGCCGCCGCACTTATTCCGAAGAACTCGGAGATACCGCGGTTCTCAGTCCGTCGCTGATTAACAATGCGCGCGTGCAGTTCCAGCTTGCCTCCCCCATCACCGAATTCGATCCCGTCATCTACGGCACCCAGTACTCCGTGCCCATTTCTTCCGGTGGAACCTTTACCAGCGGCACCTCGCAATCGGCCGTGTTGCTGAACCGGCAGTATGAAGTCAACGATGTCTTGTCCGGTAACTGGGGCAGCCATTCGGTGCGCTTCGGCGGCGATGTCATCGCAGCGCACAACGGCGGCAACAGCAAGGAATTCGGCGGTCCGAGTTACCTGGGAGTGCTGACTTATAACACCTGCACACAGTCGCTTTCGGTCTGCGAGAGCCCGGCATATCTCGATAACATCGCCAATGTAAAGACTTATGCCCAGAGTTACGGCAACGCCGCATACACGGTCGACGATACGCTCTGGGCGCTCTTCGTGCAGGACGATTGGCGCGTGAAGCGCAACCTGACCGTGAATCTCGGGCTGCGTTATGAGCGCCAGACTTTCGCGGACTCGACCAAGGATTTCGCCCCGCGCGTAGGCTTCGCTTACAACGTCCGCGGCGATGGAACTACGGTACTGCGCGGCGGATTCGGCATCTATTATTCGCAGATCGTGGATAACAACCAAGCCAATTATGCGCTGACCGGACCGACCGGCGTTTTCAACTACACCGCCGCGCCGGGACAGGTCGGCTTCCCCACCAGCGTGGCCGCGGTGCCGTTGCCGGCCTTTCCCGCCGGAGCGGTGGCGCCTGTGCGGAGCCTGTATCTCCGGCCCGGCGACGCTTCTTACTACAATCAGTTCTTCCCCACCAATACGCTGATCGGGTATCCCAACGCGCTCTTGAATCCGTACTCCGAGCAGTGGACTTTCGGAATCGAGCGGCGCATCGCGCCGGGCTGGGTGCTGAGCGCGGATTATGTGGGCTCCCATACGGTCAAAATCAATCGCCCGCTGGATGTCGATCCGCCTTCGCCGTTTATCCGCACGCAGCCCAACCAGATTCGCACGCCCCAGGCCGCCAACTGTACCCGGCCCTACTGGATCTGGTGGTATCAGCAGAACGGTACGGCCTGCAATCCCAACACGGCTACGAACCCGCAACCGCCATACGCGGTGATTCAGTCGGATGTCAACGATGGCTATGCCTATTACGATGCGCTGGACGTGAATCTGAACCATCGCTTCAGCCGCAAGCTGCTGGTCCTGGTCAGTTACACGTGGTCGCACGCGATCGATAATGTCGATCCCGATATCCCCAGCCAGAATCCCAACGATCCCAACTTCACCGGCCATGTTGAAAATGGAAACGCCATCTTCGATCAGCGCCATCGTTTCGTTCTGAGCGGAGTCTATGTGCTGCCCGGAAACATCAACTTCGGCGGTGTGGCCACTCTGGGATCAGGCCTGCCTTACAACTTCACCACGGGTACAACCAATAGCGGCGATTCCGGCGCCACTACGGACCGTCCGGTGATCAACGGTGTGGTTGTCGGGCGCAATGCCGGGCACGGCCGTCCTATCTATGATATTTCGCCGTTCCTGGAGCGCGCGTTTGCCCTTCACAGCGACCGCGTGCACATAGTGCTGCGGCTCGAGAGTTTCAACGTGTTGAACCACGCCAACTTCGTGGGCTACAGCGGCACTTACGGCAACGGCGCCACCGCGGGCGCCGGTTTCGGTTCGCCACTGGCGGGCATCACCAACCAGTTACCGGCGCGCTCGCTGCAGTTTATGGCGAAAGTGACGTTCTGATCGCCGCTGAACTGGCCTTCGGTCGTTATTTCAGTTCGGCAGCACGTGCCTTGCCGGCCGAATCCCACTGGTCCCGGACGATGTGCTGGAACGCCTGATCCTCGCCTGCAGATGCAATAGAATAGACGGGTAATGCCACTCGACTCCGGCGTGCGTCTCGGCCCGTACGAAATCGGAAGTCTTGTCGGCTCAGGCGGCATGGGCGATGTCTACCGCGCGCGAGACAGCCGTTTGAACCGGACGGTCGCCATCAAGGTAATACAAGGCGAATTCACGGAGCGCTTTGAGCGGGAAGCCAAGGCTATCTCCGCGCTCAACCATCCGCATATCTGCACACTGTACGATATCGGCAGCGAAGGTGGCGTGCAGTATCTCGTGCTCGAATTCGCGGAAGGCGAGACGCTGGCAGATCGTCTGCGGAAGGGCGCTTTGCCGCGTGAACAAGCTATTCACCTCGCGAGCGAGATCGCCGCAGCGTTGGACGCCGCCCACCGCAAAGGCATTGCGCACCGAGACCTGAAGCCCGGCAACATCATGTTGACGAAATCCGGCATCAAACTCCTGGATTTTGGCCTGGCGAAGGTGATCGCGCCGACCGGGGCAACCGAAGCCGGCGCTACCCTAACGATGGCCGCTGCGGTTACAGCGCGCCACACCGTTCTGGGTACGCCTCAATATATGGCGCCGGAACAGGTGGAAGGCCGCGAAACGGATACGCGAGCGGACATCTTCGCATTCGGATGCGTACTCTACGAGATGCTCTCGGGACGGCGCGCCTTCGATGGTAGGAGTGTATCCAGCGTCATGGCCGCGATCCTGGAACGCGAACCGGCGCCGTTTGCGACCGCCGGGCCGCAATTGGATTGGGTCGTCCGCCGATGCCTGGAAAAGGACCCGGACGCGCGATTTCAAAGTATCCACGACATCCGTCTGGAACTCGACCGGCCGGGAGTTGTCCAGGCCCCTCGGGTTCGGCCGTGGCGTGAGACGGCCGCATGGACAGTGGCAGCACTCTCCCTCGTCGCGCTGAGCATCTTATGGTGGAAGCTTGGTGTCTCGCCGGCGGCTTCATTGCCCGAATTCACCCGGCTGACATACGACGCCGGGGTTACCACGCGCCCCGATATCTCTCCGGACGGCAAGTTCGTCGTGTACGCTTCCGACCGCGATGACCAGAAGAACCTGGATCTTTACCTGCAGCAGATCCCCAATGGAAATCCCATCCGGCTGACGAGCACAGACGAAGACGAGAATGAGCCTGCATTTTCGCCCGATGGAGCTTCCATCGCGTTTTCTTCCACCAGGAATGGCGGTGGAATCTACATCATGCCTACTCTCGGCGGCGAACCACGGCTGCTGGTGCGCGGCGGACACTGGCCAAAGTTTTCGCCCGACGGCAACTCGATCGCTTACTGCACTTCCCCAGTTACAACCGGCGATCCATCCGCAGCAAGCAGCAGCCGGTCGTTCGTAATCCCCGTTGCCGGCGGCCTCCCGCGTCAAATCGCCCCCGAGTTTCAATCGGTGCGAGAGCCCCTGTGGTCGCCCGATGGAAAGCGGATCCTGTTTTTTGGCCAGGCGCCCGGGGACAGTCCCGTCCTGGACCGCAGGGGATACTGGGTCGTTCCCGCCGAAGGTGGAAAGCCCGGGCGCTCAGACTTTGCGATGGCGGAGGGCTTGATCACGTCGTGGAAGCGGGACGGCTTCTACTTCGTCAAATACGACGACGCGACAAACCGTGTTCTCAATCCGCATGATGCCCGCAACATCTACCGCCTGCCGGTGGACGCGCAAGGAAGACGCGCCGGCGCGCCGATCCAGCTTACAGCGGGCGCAGGCCGCGACGCCTGGCCGGCAGTTTCGCGTGATGGCCGGATGGTGTTCGCGAGCGGATCGGAGCACGTCAATCTCTGGGCTGTGCCTCTGGACGCCAATGTCGGTAAAGTAACCGGGGCGCCGTACCGGATTTCCAGCAGCCTGGCGCCGCAGTCGCATCCGACCCTGTCGCCGGACGGGCACAAATTGCTCTTTGATTCGACCCGCAGCGGTATCACGCAGGTATGGCAGCGCGACCTGATCATAGGAAAAGAGATGCCACTCGTCACCCAGGCCGGATCTTCTCCTGCCGGGGGCTTCATGCCCGTAACTGGCCGGATCGCATATCGCGTGACCAATCCGAAGCGCGGCGGGTTTGACGCATATATCCTGGACCCCGCCACCGGAGAATCCCGAAAAGTTTTCGAAAACGGCTATCTGTGGAGCATCAACCGCTCGGAGACGCTGGCCTTGGGTCGTACTCCTACTGGCACTCTTGCCGGTATCGACGGGTATGAGTTGAAGTCCGGACGGCGTTTTCCACTGCTTCGCGGGGACCGCGACCAATGGAATCTCTATCAACCATTCTTCTCGCCCGACGCACGCTGGATCGTCTTTCTAGCAAAAGCCAGCGGTGACAGGGGGCGGATCTTCGTTGTGCGCGCCAAAGGGCCGAATCCAATTCCAAAACAGGACTGGCTACCTGTGACGGACGATTCGCTACTTACCGACAAGCCGCGCTTCTCGCCTGACGGCCGACTTATCTACTTCACCTTGGACCGCGAGAATTCCCGCAGCATTCACGCCGTTCGCTTCGACCCGGAGAGCGGAAAACCTCGGGGTGAGCCTTTTCTGGTGTGCGATTTCCCTGGGCCAAGAAGATCGATGTTCCTCATCAACGTCGGGCAACTGGAGATGAGTGTGGCGCGCGACAAACTGGTGACCGTGCTATCGGAAGCCAACTGGAACATTTGGATGACCGATTTGCGTGGCAAACAGTGACGGCGAGTTGCAGCGCTTCTCGCAGCCTCGGGCCGTGCGGCCGCCTTCGGTTGAGTTAAGACGCGCGAAGCCGGAAGGTTTGCAGTGTGAGCCTCAGGCCTCCGTCATCATGACCCTCGGTCCACCGTGGCACACTTCTTCGGGACAATCCGCGCCGATCAACTGGAAGTTCTGGATAAACCGCGCGGCCAGCGCCGCGTATTTTTGCGCATAGGCTTCGCGGTCTGGCCATGCCGCGGCCGGATCGAGAATGTGCGGCGGGACGCCCTCGCATTCCACGGGTACTTCGAAGCGAAACACCGGGTCCTCGCGAAATCGCACGCCGGCCAGTTTCCCGGTCAGCGCCGCATTCAGCAGCGCGCGCGTGTAGCGGATGCTGATCCGTTTGCCCACACCGAACGGGCCGCCGGTCCAACCCGTGTTGACCAGCCAGCAGGATGAGCCGTGCCGCAGCAGTCGCGCCTTGAGCATTTCCGCGTAACGGTACGGATGATGCACCATGAACGGTCCGCCGAAGCAGGTGCTGAAGGTGATCTCCGGCTCCGCGCCCAGCCCGATCTCCGTGCCGGCGATCTTGCTGGTATATCCGGAGATGAAATGATAGATCGCCTGCTCCGGCGAAAGCCGCGCAATGGGCGGCATCACGCCGCTGGCATCGCACGTCAGGAACACCACATTGCGCGGGTGCCCCGCCATCTTGGGCGGCAGGTAGTTCTCGATATAGTCGAGCGGATAGGCGCCGCGGGTATTCTCCGTCAGGGCATCGTCGTTGAGATCGAGCCGGCGGGACAGCGGATCGAGCACGACGTTTTCGAGGATCGTCCCGAAGCGCCGCGTGCAGGCGTGGATCTGCGGTTCCGCTTCGGGCGACAGGCGGATCACCTTCGCATAGCAGCCGTCTTCGAAATTGAAAACGCCGTCTTCGCTCCAGCCGTGTTCATCGTCGCCCACCAGTTGCCGACCGGGGTCCGCCGAAAGCGTCGTTTTGCCGGTTCCCGAAAGCCCGAAAAACAGCGCCACGTCGCCTTCCGGCCCCACGTTCGCCGAGCAGTGCATGGGCAGCACGCCTTCCAGCGGCAGTAGGAAATTGAGGACCGTGAAGACCGTCTTTTTGATTTCGCCGCCGTACTCGGAGCCGCCGATGATCGCCAGCCGCTCCGCGAAATGAATAATGATGAAGGTTTCGGTTCGCGTGGCATCCATGATCGGCGCGGCGTGAAAAGACGGCGCCGCGATTACGGTGAACTCCGGCACGTGATGCTTCAGTTCTTCGGTGCTGCGGATCTTCAGAAACATGTTGCGCGCGAACAGGCTGTGCCAGGCCTTCTCGGTAACGACCCGGATGGGCCTCCGGTACCGCGGGTCCGCGCCAGCGTAGCAATCCTGCACGAAAACGTCGCGCCCCTGCAGGAAGGCCTGAACGCGCGTCAGCAGACCATTGAACTTCTCGGCGCTGAACGGCCGGTTGTATTCTCCCCACCAGATGCGGTTTTCCGTGGAGTGCTCGCGGACAATGAACTTGTCGGCCGCCGCGCGCGCCGTGTGTTTGCCTGTGCTCACCACCACGGGGCCCAGATGCGCCACGCGCGCTTCGTTGCGGAACACCACCTCTTCGTACAGCGACGCCGTGGGCAGGTTCCAATATACGCGGTGCAGATTGGTCAGCCCATGGTTCTGCAACCCGTAAACGCTCGCCAGTCTGCCGGCTTCCGGCTGGGCCGGAGACGGCAGGTCGAAATAAGGATTCATCGCCAGTCCCTCACGAGTTTGCGATCGCCCAGGAACAACTCGTTGGGCGCGGCCGGGTCCAGCGCCCAGCGAATCCGCTCGATACCCTCGGTCACTTCCCGCAGCGCACCGCAGAAACTCAGCCGCAGGTGCCCTTCCATGCCGAAATCGCGGCCGGGCACCGTCACCACCCGAACCTTCTCCAGCAGCAGCCGCGAAAGCTTCTGGGAGTCCTTCTCATAAGCGCTGAAATCCGGGAAGCAGTAAAACGTGCCGCCGGGCTTGATCACCTTCACGCCATCCATCGCCGAAAGGCGGTTCACCATGACGTTGCGGTGATTCTCCAGTGTCAGCCGCAGGCTCTCCACCGACGACTGCACTCCGTTCAAAGCGCCCACCGCGGCCCACTGCGATGGCGCCGCCGGTCCGGAGGTCTGCTGCGACTGGATATTCGTCATGGCGCGGACCAATTCCCGGTTGCCGATTGCCCAGCCGATGCGGAACCCGGTCATGGCATACATCTTCGATACGCAGTTCACCACCACCAGCTTGGAGCTGTCCAGATTGTGCACTTTGGCGTAGCGGTAGCAGTTCGAGGGCGCGCGGCCGTCGAAGATGAGGCGATTGTAGGTGTCGTCCATGACCAGGTACAGGCTGCGCTTTTCGCAAAGCTCCACCACGCCCGCCACGAACTCCTCCGAATACACCACCCCCGAGGGATTGTTCGGAGTGTTGAGCATGATCGCTTTGGTGTACGGGCCCACCGCCTCGGCAATCTCTTCGACGGAAGGCTCAAAGCTGCCGTCGCGCGCCGCCACCGGGACCGGCACGCCGCCCGCCAGCTTGACCATTTCCGGATAGCTCACCCAGAACGGAACCGGGAAGATGACCTCCTCCTTCGGGTCGAGAATGGCGTGCAGCAGCACCATGATGGCCTGCTTGGCGCCGCTCGAAGCGATCACGTTCTCGGCCGCCGCCATCCGCCCGTAGTGTTCTTCCGTATACCGGATGATGGCTTTCTTGAGTGCCGGAATTCCGTCCGCCGGAGTGTACTTCACGTCGCCGGTCGCAATCATCGAGGAACAGCTCACAATCGCGTCCACCGGCGTTTTGCTCTTCGGTTCCCCGCCGCCCAGATGAATGACCGGCTCCCCTTTTTCCCGCAGCAGCGCCGCGGTTTCGTTCAATTTCAGCGTCGGCGATTCGACGATGGATCTTGCCAGTTGGCTGAGACTCATAGTCCGTTCCCTTCAGGTAGACTGCTCCCCATCGCAATCTGACGGGGATCATTTTTAGTTTATAAGATTTTAGGACCTGAAAAATGCTTGATGTGGGCCGTCGCCGGAGCTAGACTTCAAGCGGAAGAAGAATTCACGACCCGGACCTCAGTTCTTCCGTGGGTGGCTGCCCATGCCGGCACAACCCGACCCTGCCCGGTAACGGGTCATCGACTGGTCCGGAAAGTCGGCATGGAAAAGGAGGCAGACATGTCTTGTTCCATTAAAATGCTGTTGGTGGTTGCCGGCGCCGTGGCGGCTGTAGGCTGTGCCACGGCGCGAGATCCCGCCAGGGGGTTTCGCCTGGCCGGCAACGGCGACGCGGCTCGCGGCAAAGCTGCGTTCGTGGAATTCGGCTGCCACCAGTGCCACGAAGTGCAGGGATCGCGGTTGCCGCTGCCAACGCTGCAGCGCGTGCGGCTGGGAGGGTCTGTCCTGCACCAGCCCGGCGATGGCTACCTCGTGACCGCCATCATCAATCCGGCCTATCACGCGGTTCGTTATCCCCCGGGCAAGGATTCGGCGGCCGGCCCGGCGCGCATGCCGGAATTTGCCAGCCGCATGACCGTGCAGCAGTTGACGGATATTGTGGCTTACCTGCAGACGCGTTATGCGCTGCGCCCTTCTCCTGTGCCGAACGAGTTCCCGTGAGCCTGCGGCTCAGCGGCCGTAGCGGCCCATATACTGCGCCAGGGCGAGGACATGCCCTTTCAGCGCGCGATCCAGGTCGGCACGTTTCGCGCCCGCCCGGAGTCCGGCGTCCGCCCGGTCCAGCGCATAAAGAGTGAACTGGTAGCGATGCGCGCCATGGCCCTTCGGCGGGCAGGGGCCGCCATACCCCAGGCGTCCGAAGTCGTTTTTCCCGCTCGCGCCCACCGAGCCGGGCTGGAAGCCCTCGGACAGCGAGTGCACCTGCGTGGGAATGTCCCAAAGCAGCCAGTGATTCCATGTGCCGGACGGCGCGTCCGGGTCATCCATAATGAGCGCGAAACCGTGCGTTGCAGACGGTTCGCCCGACCACTCCAGCGCCGGAGAGAGGTCTTCCCCATCACAGGTGAAGCGTTTGGGAATGCTTGCACCTTCGCCGAAGCCCGTCACTTTCAATGTGAACGCCATCTGACCTGAATCCTCCATCCATCCACACTCTACGCCTTCCGGAACGGCAGCGCGGCGGAGGGAGCGTTACGATGCGGCCACGAATCAACACGAACAAAACAAAATCTCTTTATCGGCGTTCATCGGCGTTTATCGGCGGCCCATTTTTCCTTCTTCCATTCTGCGCCAAAAGCAAAACACTATGGCCGCAGTGGCCGCAGATGGCCGCGGATGGACGCAGATAAACGGTTTTGCGTGTTCATTCGTGTTGATTCGTGGCCCCATTCTTTCCCCCTTTCCCTCGCTCCCGGAAAGCCCTTTCGGTTTTCACACGGCGCATGGTTCACTGATAGCGCAACGCGTTGGAAGCCTCCACGGCAGCGGCCCGCCGGGCGGGCACATAGCTGGCGAAGAGCGCGATCGCCGTGATGATGGCGGCCACCAGGGCGAACGTGGCCGGGTCGAATGCCTTCACGCCGAACAGCAGACTGGCCAGCACGCGCGTGATGCCGAAAGCGGCCACCAAACCCGCGGCCACGCCGATCAGCGCCAGTTTCAATCCGCCGAAAATGATCAGCGCCATCACTTCCGGCCGGCCGGCGCCGAGCGCCACGCGGATTCCGATTTCCTGCATGCGCTGTTCGACCGTGTAGGACATCAGTCCGTAGATGCCGATAGCCGCCAGCAGCAGCGCGATCCCGGAAAAGATCGACAACAGCAGCATGTTGAAATTCCGCGAAGCCAGCGATTGAGCGACCACCTGCTCCATGGTCCTGACGTGCGACACCGGAATCCGTTCATCCACGGCCTGCACCTCCTGCCCGATGGCGGAGCGCAGGCTCAACGGATCGCCCGCCGTGCGGATAACCCAGTTCAGCGGCACCACACTGTTGGCGAGCTGCGTCAACCCTTCCGGCATCTGTGCCTGGGGAATGTACATCACCGGCTCCTCTTTCTGGTCGAGGCCGGTTTCATGGATGTTGGCGACGACTCCTACTACCTGACGCGGCGAATCGTCGAACTGCGGGCCGAGTCCCTTGCCGATGATCATGACCTGCCCGATGGGGTCCTGCTTCGGCCAGTATTTTTTCGCCAGCGCGGCGTTGACGATCACGATGCGAGCAGAGGACTGCGTATCGTTATCGGTGAATTCACGTCCCCGCTCCAGAGGCACCTTCAACGCTCGAAAGTAGTGCGGAGAAACGGAGCGCCACTGCTCGTCGCCCTCGTATTGGCCTTTCGCGGGAACCCGTCCGGCGATGTTGAACGGCAGGTCGATATCGATTCCGCCTTCCGGCAGCGCAATCGTGGAAGCGGCCGCTTGCACGCCGGGCAGGGTTTCCAGTCGCATTGTCACCTGCCTGGTGAATCCCGCCAACCGGGCCGTGGTGTTATAGTTTCCGCCCGACAGAGAAGTCTCCATCGCCAGCGCGTGGTGCGGGTCGAAACCGGGGTCGGTGGAGTGCAGCGCGGCGAAGGTGCGAATCATCAGGGCAGCGCCGGTAAAGAGCACCAGCGCCAGCGCGGTTTCCGCGATCACCAGGATGGATCGGGCGCGATTATGCCGTCCGCTTCCCGAGCGCCCGCCCTCTTTGAGCGCCGATATCAGGTCGGGCTTGGAGGTATGCAGAGCCGGGAAGATGCCGAACAGGATGCCGGTCGCAACGGCAACGGCAACGGTGAAAGCGGCGACGCGCCAGTCCAGAAGCGGAATCGGGCGGAGCACGCCTTCGGCATCGGTCAGCCGCGGGATATTGCCGGGCGCGATCGCCAGCAGCAGGCGGACGCCCCACGCTCCCAATCCGAATCCCAGCACCGCGCCCGCGCCCGCCAGCAGCACGCTTTCCGTCAGAAGCTGCCGCACCATGCGCCAGCGGCTGGCTCCCATGGCCGCCCGAATGGCCAGTTCCCTCTGCCGCATCGCGGCTCGCGCGAGCAGCAGGTTGGCCACGTTCGCACACGCGATCAGCAGCACGAAGCCCACCGCTCCCAGCAGGATCAACAGCGGCAAGCGAACATCTTCCACCATCGAATCCCGCATGGGCACCACGGCCACGCTTTCCCCTTTATCCATCCATTGCGGATACGCACGGCGAAACTGTTCTCCACGCACTTTCATTTCCGCGCGCGCCTGCTCGATCGGAATGCCCGGTTTGAGACGCGCCGCCGCGGCCAGGTAATGGCCCTGATTGCTGCTGGCGGGGTCGGCCTGGAGCGGCATCCAGAGATCCGTTCGGGGGTCGGATTCGAAGCCCTTCTCCATCACACCGATCACGGTATATGGCTGCCCGTTGAGCAGAAGCGTTCGGCCAACGACGTCGCTCCGGCCGTCGAGGCGGTTCTGCCAGAGGCGGTAGCTCAGCACGGCCACGTGCGGCCCGCCGGGCAGATCTTCCGCTGCCGAAAATGTGCGCCCCAGCACGGTCTTTCCGCCGAACACATCGAAGTAGCCGGCGGAGACTTCCTGCCGTTTAATCAGCGGCGGTTTTTCGCCCGTGCCCAGCGTGACATCTACGCTGGTCTGATGGTACAGCGTCATGGCGGAGAATGCGTCATTCTGGCGCCAGGACATGTACTTGGGGATGGAATTCGACCAGCCATGGCCGTTGGGAAACGAACGGCCCAAGCGGACGATGCGATCCGGCTGCGGATACGGCAGAGGCTCGAGCATGACGCTGTTCACGACCGTAAAAATGGCCGTATTGGCGCCGATCCCCAACGCCAGCGCTCCAATCGCGGCGGCGGTGAATCCGGCCCCGCTGCGCATGATGCGCAAGCTGTAGCGCACGTCAGCAAACAGAGTTCGCATAATGAGATCTACGCTGCGGCCGGCGCGGGAGTTCGCAGGAATTTCGTGGCTGAATAATTTCGCTATGGCGGGCCTATTCCTCGTGTTGCGGCGATCCGCCCAGCGCCGCCGGCGGTTCCCGCAGCCGCCGGCGTACAGACGGCGCACGTTCCAGGGCCCGCGGGATAATAAAAGCGCATGGGAGCGTCCATAATGCGGCGAGCGGGGATGCCGTGGGTTGCCCTTACCGCATTGCTTGTTTTGCAGCCCGCACCCGGGTTCGCTGAAGTCGTCTCCTTTTCCGGCGGGCTCGAACGCGTCGGAGACGGGTCCGTTTCTATCCGGCTGGCCGATCGCCGAATCATCGACGCTTTACTTCCGAAGACGCCGGGTCTCGATGCAGCCGCACTCGTTGCCCGCTACCGGATGGACGATCAGGTGGAAATCACCTGTCAGCCAATCCCGCCTGTGTGGGAACAATCCACGGCACGATACCAGTCTCTGGAGATGACTGCGATTCGGCTGATACAAAGGCCTTCTCCGGAGGAACTGGCGAAACTGCTCGCCGGTGTTCCTTTTCGCGAAGGCAAGAACCTGCTTCCGCGCCCTCCGGCGGCGCCTCCAGCGCCATCCCAGGGACCTGGCCTCGATGCTCCGGGCGGCCGTGAATTGGCGCTCGCACGGCAGGTGAACCTGGAATACGCGGAGAACATGCCGAATTTCGTGGCCGACGAAAAAGCCAGGCGCTATCGCATAGGCCCCGGATCTTCGACGTGGCGCGATTTCGATACCGTCGAATCCGAGATCACGTTCCAGGGAAATCATGCAGCCCGACGCGACATACGCAGAAACGGAAAGCCGTGGGCGCAGCGCTTCGAAGCGCTTCCCGGTTTTAAGTGGTATGAGGGCTTCGGGACCGAAATCAAACCGCTGTTCGACCCCAAGTGTCCCACCACTATCGAGTACCAGGGGCCTTCTAAAGTAGATGGACGGGCCGTCTTCGATTACCGGTTCAGCGCGCCGGTCGATGGATGCTTCCCACTCTTCTTTTTCGACTACCAGCGTTTCAATCCTGCAAGAACCGGGCACTTCGCGATCGACCGGCAGCAGAACCACATTATTCAGTTAGACGAAACTGCGAGCGCCTTCCCCGCGGAAATCCAGTTTGCCGAGAGAGAAGAACACATCACCTGGGATTACGTAAAGATCGCGGGAGAGGAGCATCTGCTGCCTGTCCGCGCCAGGTTCCTGGTTCGTTACTACGATGGCACGCACTACCGCATCGAGGTGGAATACAAGAATCACCGGCATTTCGAGGCCTCGACCAACGTCACGTTCCACTGAGGAGCGGCTGCCGAGCCGTCCGCCTATTGGCGGGTAACGAACTTCTCTATGACAAATACAAAATGCTGCTGCGGCGGTGCTCCGGCATGCATCGACGGAGAAAAGTCGATCGCCTCTGCGTCCTTCACGGCCGTCGCGCTGTTCGGGTCGGATGGCTGCAGGGAATGCGCTTCCACCAGGTGTCCTTCCGGTGTCACCATGCCGAACACACAGACCGGCCGCAGCGTCATTCCCGGTGTCAGCGGTCCCTGTCCCTGAAGACGCGAAACCCTTGTCGCCGCGGTCATGGCGATTGCCGGTCCGGCGGCTTTCATCCCATCGGTCGGGACAAAGAGGCTCGGATCGGCTGAGGAGACGGTCTGCAGACTTTCCACCGAGATTGTGGAAACTACTCTGCCGCCTTCCGTCACGGTCACGGTTCGTGGCAGAGTATGGCTGCCGAGCCGGAAGGCGTTCGTGTAATCGTAGACGGCGTAACGCCCCGGCGCCTCGGAATGCATCCGGAGCAGGCCGGATTGAGAATCGATACAGTCTTCGCTCTCGCCCCAGGCCCGCTGTGCTGCCGGTCCGGCGCCGTTATGCGAACCGGTAAGCAGGACACAAGTAAGCGCTGCACCGCGAAAATTAACCGCTACCGTCCGAATCGATCCGCGGTTGGCATATGTCACCGATGGAAGCGGGTTATACAGCATTGCCCGCGCCTCCTGAAGGCGGAGTGGAACAACACCGGCTGTCGCTTCCACGTAGGTCGCGCTGGCTCCGAAAATCCCCGTGATGGAGAATCCGGATGTCGATTTTGCGGCCCAGTGCAGACCCTGCCCCGGGGAGAATATATCTTCCATTTCCCAGTTGCCGTCATAGTCTGTCTGGCCTTGGGAGTCAACGGTAAAACGGACGTGGAGGTCCCAAGGCCGTTGGAGTTTTCGCAGGGCGTAGCTGTTTCGCGCACGGGCCAGAAGCTGCAGGGCGGCGTTCCGTTTGGCAGGGACGTCGGCGATCTGGATCTGTCCCGTAGCCAATTCCAGCGGATCCCGAGGTATAGGTGCAACCTGTGGCGCACTCTGGCCGACCGCAGTTCCAGGCAGACCGCTTACGATCAAGCAGCAGATTCCGCACATCGTGCTGTAACCGGATCTCATCGGCTCACCTTTCCTTCCCGCGCGGAACGATCCTCACAAGCCGCCGTCGCCGCCATCGCCACCGTCGCCGCCATCACCGCCTCCTCCTCCATCGCCTCCGTCGCCACCTCCGTCTCCACCGCCGCCGCCATCGCCGCCGTCGCCGTCGCCGATACCGCCGCCGTCACCGATTCCTCCGCCATCGCCGATAACTCCTCCGTCGCCGGTACCGCCCCCGTTGCCGATGCTGACGATTGGACACACCATCGAAGCGAAGGACCCCTGGAGCGAAAGAAACTTGTCGTCCTGGGTTCGCATACCGCCGACCCAGGCCTGGATCGGAACCTCCCCGTCACCCAACCCCGGCGGAATGACGACATTGATCTGATACAGACCGGCGCCGGAGAGCCCGACAAACACCGGCTTAATCAGGACGTTGTTGATATAGAGGTCAACAGGCTCCGTGATGGGCGCCGCACCGAAAAACGGTTTCCCGGGAGCTACGAAAGGGTCGGTCGGTCCGAACCCGACTCCGAAAACCTCGACAAGGTCGCCCGGCGCGGCGGCAACCGTAGGATAACCGAAGCAGTTCCCAGTCGGTCCCAAAATGTCGTACAAACCATTTCCAAAGGCGCCGAATCCGTTCGAGCGGACAATGATGGCCGCAACATGGTTTGCGTCGAGCAGGAGAAACGACGGCGATGCCTCGCTCAGAGTGACCGTCGCCGATGTCGTGCCGATGCCGGTGGTAACCACCACGGACACTTCGCCCGTCGTGGCGTCATCCGGAGCCTGCAGGTTGATCTGGCCGGGACTGACCATGGACAGATACGCGAGCTTCCCGTTGATCGTGACGCTGGTGCCGCCGAGGGAGGTCGGAAAATCTCCGCTCCAGAGGGTCGTTCCCGCTGCGAGGTTCGTTCCGTAAATGGACACCCACTCGCCGGGTTGAATTACATTCACCGTGCTATATGCGGGGACGACGCCTCCGGCATTCACGGTGGGCATGCCCTGAACGGCCTGCGCGACGGCCACCGTTGCGGCGTCGAGGCTCGGCCCGGCATCCCGCCCTGCCATCGCTAACCTGACCGCGTGGAGGAAGGAAGTGTCCGGCGAAGCCGAAAGGCGATGGATCGAAGCAATAGATGGCAAGCCGGGGTGAATCCCCGGTGTCGGCGACATCGCCAAAGCGGAACCGGTCATCGCCGCATAAAGCGGCCAAGGGCTCACGTGCCGCCTGATGGGCCCCAGTTTGGAGGAAGCGGCCTCGCCGGAGAGGCGCGCTTCCAAACGTCCTTTTCTCCCGGCGCTCATGGTTGGTCTCCAGGGACAATCGCTTCAGTTTGCATCTGAAGTACCCTCCACTACTACCCAGCCCGATAGTACGGCTTGAGTCTCCAGGCTGGAATACCGCTGTCGCAGTAGATCTTGCGATTCGGAGCAGTAGCGCAGTTACTCTGGTTCGCGGCGGAATGCATAAAGCTCATTCAGATAAGTGAGGGCGTAGAATTCCCCTGTTTCCCGGTTATACGTCAGCGCATTCGTAATCGCGTCCGGAAGCTGATGGAAGCCGGTAATCTCGTCGGCGATGGGATCGATTTCGAAAACCACGCCGTTACAGGCTCCGAAATAGATTCTTCCCTCCAGCAGTCTGGGAGGCCCGTAGACTTTGGCCCCGGCGAAGATCTTCGTCTTGACCGCCCGCCTCTCCAGGTCGAGGACGTACAGATACTTGTCGGTCGAGCCGACGTATGCCTTGTCTTCCACAACCAGCGGTACCGTATAAATGGTATTGTCCGTCTTGACCGACCAGGCTTCGTTCCCGGTTTCGACATCGACGATGTAGATCCGCCCGTCCGCGCAGCCCGTGATGACGTGTCCGCGCTTTACATCGAACGCGGGAGCGTGCCGGATGGATCCTTTTTCCCCATCCCCGCCCCTGGTTTGAAAGCGCCATCGCATGGTCCCGCTGGGCGCGTCAAACAGGAACAGCTCATTGTCGTTGCTGCCACAGGCCACGAATTGCCGGTCCGGCCAATAGGCGGGGGAGGCATGCGTATAACGCCGCGTCATGTGCTCCCACACTTTCTCGCCGTCTTCCATCCGGAGGGCTGCAATGCTGCCCCGCTTTCCCTCCACGGCAAATTCGAGCCCGATAAACAGCAGACCCAGTTCCGGCGCAAGCGCGGGCGATGAGCCAACCCAATCCGCGCCGGTGAATCGCCAGATCTCTTTGCCGGTTCCCGCATCCAGGCAATACACGTTCCCGTCGTAGCTGCCGAAATAGACCTTGCCCGCATGCAGCGCCGGGCTGGACCAGAGGTTCTTGTGTCCGTGCGCACTGACTGTGAAGGTCCACTCGGGTTTGCCATCACGCGCGTTCAGACACCAGAAGGTTCCGCTATCGCTGCCGAAGTAGACCCGCCGGCCATCGGTCGCAGGAAAAGACTTCGGTACCCGGTAAAAGAAATTCGGGTCGGGCGAGGCAAAGCGCCACTGGTTGTGGAACATCGCCATCGGCCGGGCCAGCGGGGCTTCGAGCGATAGGCCAAGATCGCCGAGACGAAACGGAGAGAGGACCGGAATTCCGTGCCGTTGCCGCCACAGTGCGGCTTCCCGGCTTTCATAATCGACTAGCACATAGGCCACCGCGATGGTTTTGTTCTCCTGCTCGAGAACCATTCTGGCCTTTTCCAGGCTGCGGCCGGAATTTATGACATCGTCGACCAGCATGATGGGATCACCGGTCAGCACTCCCTCGATGGAACTGCCCGTACCATAGGTCTTCCGCTCCTTCCGGATTATGAACCCATTGACCGGAGTACCGCGCGACTGGGACTTCATCAGGATGGCGGACAAAAATGGAATTGCCGCGGATTCCATCCCGCCTGCCTGAAATGGCAGGTAGCTGGCGCACTGCTGCCAGAACAGTTCGGCGGCTGTGTCCAGCAGCTTCGGGTCCATGAATAGCCGCCGCATGTCGATCAGCCACCGGTTGCTGTTGCCGTTCGGCGAAAGGAGCCGCTGCGCTTCTCCGTGCAGAATCGCGCGTTCGCGAATGGCTGCGGAGAGCAGATCTCGAAGATCGGGCTGGCCGGAGTCTCTACCGGCCTGCTGGCTCTTTAAAATGTCCGGAGCGGCGCTTTCCTTCCGGGCGATCGGTTCAGGGGGAAGAAGAGCCGGGTTGACGGCCAGGTCGCTGTATTCGGCGGGCAACAAGTCGAAAATATAATGAATGCGCCAATCGTCGGATTCGTTGTAGGATTCGTGATACTGCTTGTTGTCGAACCACCAGAGTTCGCCCTCCTGCATCCGCACCGTTTCGCCGCCGCTCATAAGAACGCTCCCGGCGGGACTCCGGAGCACCAGGTGGAAGCGGTCGCGCAGAAAATAATACGATCCCTGGTCGATATGCCGAAAAACCTGTGAACGAGGCTTCAAGCGCACGATGGTGGCGCGGGAAAGTTCACAATTCATTTCCCTGGCGAACTCGCTCATGAAGGCTACCGCCCGCGGGAAGAGGCGTGCCACCGAGGTGAGGCGCGTTTCCTGATTCTCGTTAACGTGCAAATCCGGACGGGAGACGGCCCCTCTCAGGAAGATCGTGTTCGTGTCGCGCTGCACCCGGATCTTGTCCTGACGGCCGGTTTCGACCAGCCATGCCTGCTGTTGCGAGTCGATTTCTTCCAGGAGACAGGCAACATCGATGCCGGAACGGATAAGCTTGAAATATTTCACAAGACGTTCCCCCCGGCTTGACCTTGGCAGCGATCCCGCATTTGATTACGATTGTATGCCGCCGGCCCGGCCGCTGCCCGGTTCGATTCTCTCGCGCTTCCGCACTGTGGGGAAAAGGACCGTTACATTTTTGTAATGCCACTGCGTGCTTCGAGACGCCCCCCCGGCCGTGACAACATGTAAGATATAACCACATTCCAGAAGATGCTTACCGAGGAGGTTCCATGAACCGACGTCGTTTTTTGCACGCCGCGAGTTCTGTTGCCGGCGGTCTCGCGTTCGCGGGCACGAAGCGCCTGTTTGCAGGGAATGCCCGCTGGCGGACTTTTGAAGTGAACACGCAAGTCGAAGTCTTGAAACCTTCCGGTGCGACTCGTGTCTGGCTTCCCGCGGCGCTCGTCACCGCCACGCCGTATCAGAGGACGCTTGCCAACGACGTCCACTGTGAAACCGGCGCCACCAGGACTGCCGTCAGCAAACCCGACGGGCTGGAAATTGTGATTGCGGAATTCGCGCCGGGTGCGAAGCCCGTTCTCAGCGTCACGAGCCGGGTTGAGACCAGAGACTGGACCGTCGACCTTTCGAGGCCCGGCGAGGCGCCGCGAGCGAGCGCGGCCGAACTGAAGTATTGCCTGCGGCCGACCCGTCTTCTCCCTACCGACGGCATTGTCAAGGAGACTGCCGCCAAGATTACCGGCAGCCTGGCCACGGATAAAGACAAGGCCCGCGCGATTTATGAGTGGATCGTCGAGAATACGTACCGCAATCCAAAAACGTTGGGATGCGGCATCGGCGACATTCGATTCCTCCTCGAATCCGGGGACTTGGGCGGCAAGTGCGCCGACCTGAATGCCCTTTACGTCGGACTGGCCCGTGCCGCCGGCCTCCCCGCCCGCGATGTCTACGGCGTCCGCGTGGCGAAATCCGAGTTGGGCTATAAGAGTCTGGGGGCGTCCTCGGAAATTGTTTCGAAGGCGCAGCACTGCCGCGCGGAGGTCTATCTCAACGAGTATGGCTGGGTTCCCGTGGACCCGGCCGATGTGCGAAAAGTAATGCTCGAAGAGCCGCCCGGCAACCGGCCGGCGAACGATCCGATGGTCGAAAAGGCGCGGACGAGGTTGTTCGGATCCTGGGAGATGAACTGGATGGCGTACAACTATGCGCACGATGTGGCCCTGCCCGGATCGAACGGCAAGCCTCTCGGGTTCCTGATGTATCCTCAGGCCGAGACCGCCGACGGCCGGCTCGACTGCCTGAATCCGGACAAGTTCAAATACGAAATCACTTCCAGGGAGATTACGTCCACCGAAGGGTGATGCCGGTTTGTGTTGGTCGTCACGAGCCGGTCGTGCCTTCTTCCCGCGCTATCACCACAGTCGTGCAGGAACTGTTCAGTTTCGGCAAGTCGCGGCCGGCCGCCATGCGAATCGGGAGCTTCGGAGCGTCGCCGCGCACGATCGGGCAATAGGAATCAGGTTCGAGCAGCGCGCCCTGCAGACGGCGCCTTCCCGCACATCCTCCACGGCAGGACTCGCGGAATTCGCACGGCCGGCAGGCTTCGGGAATCGTTCGGGCCTGTTCGAACGCCGGCGAGTCAAGAATCTGCAACCCCCCGGCGGTGAGACCGGCGAGAGCCGCTCCAGGGCCCGGCCAGTAGACACAAGGCTGCACCGTTGCGCGCGGCGTGACGCGAACGGTGCTGACTCCGCATCCTCCGCCGGGCGGCGGGAAACCCGCGATCGCGCGCACTAAGGGCTCGCCAATGGCGATCACGTCCGTCCGGTCGAAAAGCTGCCGGAACCCGGTCCAGTACTCTTCGTAGGTGAGAGCATAAATATCCGACCGCACCGCTTGGTAGACGTTTATTCGCAAGGGAGCTTCGAACTGTTTGGCCACGCGCGCCACATCGGCCAGGCGCCGGTAGTTCGACTTCATCATTACGGCGATAAACGTCACCGGAACGCCAAGCCGCACGCAGCGGCCGGCCTGCTCGTGAATGAGCGCCCAGTTGCCCGCCCCGCGCTGTGCATCCTGTTCCGCCTCGTTGGGAAAATCGAGCGAAAACTCCACGTCGTGGAAGGCCCGCAGTTCGGCGTCTCCGAGAAGAGCGATGGTATGGCCGTTGGAAGTGACCGTGAGCTTGACCGCCTGGGCTTTCAGATACTCGATCATCGCGCGGAAGTCCGGGTGCATGCCGTTCTCGCCGGTGCCCAGGTTCACCGATTGAACGGGCAGAGACTCCATGATGGACTTCACCTGTTCGAGCGAGAGACGATCGCTTCTCGTGGGATCGCGATAACAAAACGCGCACGAGAGATTGCACTCGTTGGTGAGCCCGAGTCCCAGAGAGATGCCGGAAGGCGCTGCCGCATTCATCCTTGTTGCTCCGGCGCCGGAGCGGTCCGGCGAACCAGAAACTGCGCATAACGCGCCACCGCGGCGAACTCCGCTCGGCGGCCCAACTTTCGCTCGAGCGCCAGAATCCGTTGGTATTCCGTCTCGCGGGAGATCCCTGGCGGCAGGTAATCCGAAATCACGCGCACGCCCCGTACAGCCGTTACCGTGAGCGACACCTGGCGCAGCATCTCATTCACATTTTCCCGCTGGAAGAGACGCACCGCCCCGCCGAAGAGGGATTCGCGCCCCCATTCAGCGGAAAGAGCGGACTCCGCGCCGTCCAGGTCGCCGGCCTGAATGGCGGACTTCAAAACCTCGCCGGCCTGTGTGCGCACAAGAACCGAAAGCAGGGAGGCCTCCCCCATCAACCGTGACGCTGCACACAAGACGCCGCCCGGGTCATCCACGAATTCCAGGAGGTTGTGGCAAAGGATCACATCGAAGCATTCGCCGGGGAACAGGTTTGCCGCCTGGCTTGCATCGCCTTCCTGCGTCGCGATGCTCGCGCCTGCTTCCTCTGCGGCGCGGCCGGCGAGTTCGAGCATTTGCGGAGAGGAATCCAGCAGCGTGATGTGAAAGCCCAGAGATGCCAGGCGCAGCGCCATGGTTCCGATGCCGCAGCCGATATCGAGCGCGCACAGAGAACGCTCCGGCAATGGCCGCGGCAGAAACTCCTGCACATTCGCGAACGCAAGATCGGAGCGCAGCCGGCCCTCGGGAGTGTCCAGATAGGCCGCGTAGGTGCGAGCGCCGCCGCGGAAGCGGTCGCTTTCGGCATTGGCATGTTCCGCGATGGGGCCCACTCCTTTCACCAGATAATAACCCTGAATCTGGTAGTATGGCGAACATGGCTGCGAATGCTGGTCCGCAGGGGAACGGAACAGGCGATACGGCCGACCGCGCACAGGCGCGAATGGGCCTCGCGGTAGCCCGATTTACCATTGGTGCGATGTTGGTGTGGGTGTTCTTCGAGAATCTGGGGAAGGGCCTTTACACACCAGGAGGCTATGCCGGCCTCATCAATTACTACATCAAGTCGGGTCACGCGCCGGCCGTGTGGAAGGCGGTGATGGCTATGGCTGCGCAACATTCCGAAATGGCAGCGCCGGCGCAGGCAGTGCTGGAGATCTCTCTCGGCGTCCTTCTCGTGTTGGGATTGTTCACGCGTCCGGCCGCCGCGGTGGCGTTTGTGTACCTCGCCAGCCTCTGGGTCTCCGAGTGGGGCACCGCATGGATCTGGGAACTGCTGGTTCCCGTGCTCACCTCGCTGGGACTGGCTCTGGGCCGCGCGGGCCGGGGATGGGGAATCGACGCGCTGCTCGCGCGGAAACGGCCATCCTCCCCCTGGTGGTGACGGGACGAATGCGCGTCTCCGTGATTATTCCCACTCGCAACGAGGCTCAGGCTCTGTCTCACGTCCTCGGCGATCTGCCGGCAAGTCTGGTCACCGAAGTCCTGGTTGTCGACAGCAGTTCCACCGATGGGACACCCGAGGTTGCGGCCCGTATGGGGGCTCGCGTCATCGCAGAACCACGGCGCGGCTATGGCCAGGCCTGCCTTACCGGGATTGCGCACTGCGAATCACCCGACGTCATCGTGTTTCTGGACGGCGACTACAGCGATCGTCCGGCGGAACTGCCGCGTCTGCTTGCTCCCATTGTGGAAGGACGCGCCGACATTACCATCGGCTCGCGCCTGGCGGGGCCGCGCGCGCGAGGGGCGATGCCCTGGCACGCGGCGTTCGGCAATCGCCTGGCCGCGTTCCTCATCAATAGCTTGTACAGCCAGCACATCACCGACCTGGGTCCGTTTCGCGCGGCGCGCGCGGAGGTACTGCGCAAACTCGCTCTGCAAGAAACTACCTACGGATGGGCGGTAGAAATGATACTGAAAGGCGCTTCGCAGGGCTTCCGGCTGGTGGAGGTGCCGGTGAGCTATTATCCGCGCATTGGAGAATCGAAGATTTCGGGCACTCTTCGCGGCACGGTGGGCGCCGCCTGGTTTATCCTGAGCCGGATCGTAGGTTACTATTTTTCGCACCCGAGGGCCGGAGCGCCGCGGCCCGCATAGCCTGCATCGAACGTTTATGGAATCCTCCAGCGAGATCGCGACCCGTTCGTCCGGCAGTGACCGCGTCCTGGTCATCATGGCGAAAGCGCCGCGACCGGGCCTGGTCAAGACGCGGCTGACTTCGAGCCTTTCTCTTCAGGACGTCATTGGTCTGTATCGCTGTCTTCTGGACGATACGCTGGCGCTGGCGCGCTCATTAGACGCTGTGGAAGTGGCCGTCATGTGCCCCGAGGCGGATGTACACGAACTGGCCGCCCTGGCGGGTCAGAACGCGAGCGTGGTTGCACAGAAAGGACAGGGCCTCGCTGCCGGCCTGATTTCGGTATTTACGCAATTTGCGGAAGATCGCCGCCGCCGGATCATTGCCTTCAACAGCGACAGCCCGCATCTGCCGCGTTCCGTTCTCGAAGACGCGTTCGAAACGCTGGCCGCTCGCGACGTAGTCGTTGGACCGACGCACGACGGCGGCTACTATCTCGTGGGCGCAAAGACTTCCCACCCTTCGCTATTCTCAGGCGATGGAATGGGCACCAGCAGCGCGCTGGAGAGACTCCTCGCACGTGCACGCGCTCTCGATCTTTCCGTAGGTTTCGCGGATCCTTTTTACGATATCGATGTAATGGACGACCTCGCCCGCCTGGCCGCGGAGTTGCGCGTGGTTCCGGAAAGAGCGCCGCGCACGGCGTTGTGGCTGAAGGAGTGGGAACGTGCGGCGTCACGATCCCGGGCAGGCACGGGAGAATTGTGAAGCTTACCGCAAGCGGCAGAGTGTACCTGCTCGGCGCCGTCTTGTGGGCGGCCCTGACGGTCTGTTCCCGCAACTTTGCCGATCGCGGTGGGCCAGTCTTCCTCGCTTCTTTGGTGGTTGCAGGGGCCGCGTATCTCCTCGCCGTCCGCGAGTTCTTTTCCGCCTCGGGATTTCCGCGGCCCCTTATCGTCGTCGGTTTGCTTGCCGCCGCTTTGTGGCAACTGCAATTTCTCCGGTTGCCTCCGGGTACGGATGATGACATACACCGGTATGTTTGGGATGGCCGCCTGCAACGGCTCGGCTATAACCCGTACATCGTCGTACCCAGCGATCCCGCGGTCAGGGGTTTGCATACAACCGAGACCCGAACCCTGAACAATCCGAATCTGCCGACCCCGTATCCGCCGGGTGCTGAGCTCTTTTTCCGCGCCGTAACCGCGATTCACGAGTCCACATTCGCGCTGAAAGCGGCATTTGTGGTTTGCGATTTCGCAGTTGCTTTCGTCCTGCTCGATGTTCTGCGCCGCGAAGGTCGAGGTGCGCACCTGGTCTTGGTGTACGCCTGGAACCCGTTATTGACGGTTGCCTTGGCGGGAAGCGGCCACGTCGACATCGTCGGTGCGCTGTTTTTGGTTGCGTCCTTTGCCGCGCTGGCGCGCCGCTGGCGCGCGATTGCGGCTGTAACATTTGCCCTCGCCGTCGCCGTGAAGTTGTTACCGATCGTACTCTTGCCACTGTACTGGAAGCGGGTCCGCGCTCGCGACGCTGCGCTTGCGGCGGCTTTGATGGCACTCCTATACGTGCCGTTCCTCCACGAGGGCGGCGTCCCTACCGGCTCGCTCGGTACCTACGTGCACAGTTTTCGTTTCAACGATCCCGTGTTTGCGGCCCTCGAGCGGCTGGCCGCTCCGCAGATTGTGGCCGGGTTGGCAACACTCCTGGGATTTCTCACGGCAGTCTTGCCGAGGAGCACGGCGCCGGAGGGGTCACCGGCCGCATTCGCCTGGCCGATGGCAGCATCGCTTCTCTGCGCGCCGGTCGTGTACCCCTGGTATCTTCTTTGGCTGCTGCCATTTCTGAGATCGGCCTCGACTGTTCCGCTCCTCGTCTGGACCGTAACCATTATTCCCACCTACATCGTCTGGCACTTGAATACTCTCGGGCGCCCGTGGCTGGTTCCCGGTTGGGCGACACTGCTGGAATATGGACTTGTCGCGGCAGCCGCTGTCGTCATCGCGATGCGCCGGTTCACAAGAACGGCCGTATCCCGGCGCACTATAGACCATGCGGGATCAACCTGAGCCTCGCGGCATGCACCGCGAAACCCGCGCGCCTCATCGTACAGTGGTGTCAGATCGTTCACCGAGGAGGGACGTATATGACGAGTTTGCGCCGGCCCGATGCGATCCGCACAGCAGTTTGCGCCACGCTGCTGTTGATCCTCCCTGCGACTTCAAAGGCTCAGCAGCCCCCACCGATTGTCGAACAGCTAGCCAAAACTTACGGCCTCGATTCCTTTGGACAGATCGAGGGACTCCGGTACACCTTTAACGCGGAGTTTCCCGGTGTCAAAGTCTCTCAAACGTGGGAATGGAATCCCAAGACCGACACGGTTACGTACGAGGGGAAAGACAAGGACGGCAAACCGATGAAGGTCACCTATCGGCGCTCCGATCTCGGCAGCCAAAGCGACGCCGTCAAGAGCCAGATCGACCCCTCATTCATCAACGATCAGTATTGGTTGATCTTTCCATTCCACGTCGTATGGGACAAAGCGCCCGTGACCGATGAAGGCACGCACAAACTTCCCATAGGGAGCGGTTCCGCGAACCTGGTCGTTGTGAAATATCCTTCGGGAGTCGGCTACACTCCCGGCGACACATGGGAACTTTATGTGGGCGCCGGCAAGCGGGTCGAACAATTCGTCTACCACCGCGGCGGTCCCAAGAAGCCCAGCGTCGTGATCGCGACATGGGCGGGATACAAGAAGGCCGGCCCGCTCCTCATCGCAACGGATCACCGCGGGACGGCGGACGGCAAGCCACTGCGGATTACTTTCACCGACGTGTCGGTCAAACTGACGGGATCGGATACCTGGATGAACGCGCAATAAAGCGCGGCTCCCGGCGCGCGCCTCAATTGGCTTTGGCTTCGCAGCCGCGAATGCAAGCTCAACGTGGCGGCGAAGTCAAAGATGTGCGCAATTCTAAGTCTTATTGTGCGGCTCGGGTTTGTGCGAAACGGCCGGAGATTTCCGCCGCGATGTGGCCTTACGAATCTTGTCGGCCATCCAGGTGCGGACGACCTTGGGATGCCGTCCTTTATCCATACCTGACCTTATTCTAACCGAGGCAAACTGCCGGCGACACCAGGACGGCGTGACCACGGACCGCTCCGGCGCATTCGGGCCGATCCCCTTTACCCTTTGGGCCTTTTCGCGGCCTTCTTGATCAGGGGTGCGGCCTTCCTGGCGTCTTCGTCCGCCTCAAAGCCGATGATGGCCGAGAATCTTCGCCCGATGACCTGTGCGACGAAGAAGGAGATATTGATTCCGGCCGCGCCGATCGAGCGGGCGACCGCGTGGCCTAAGCCCGGCTTGTTGTCGCCCTCCACGAGAAGAGTCGGAATGGACGCAGTGTGCAGCCCGGCGGCTTCCGCCGCCACCGCGAGTTTGCGGCCCGCGATGGGGAAGACTTCGATTACGGCCTTCCCTTCGGACGTCGGGTGCTTATAGCCCATGACGACCGTGAGATCCGCGCCCGCCCGGGCAGGCGGCTCAGTCGTGGCGGCAAGCGCGCCGGGTTGATTGTCGACTTCGGTCCGCCACAAGACGATCCGTTTCACAGTAATTGGCATCTCTACCTCCGCGGTCCGTAGCAAATATAGGTCAAAGATATCTGAAATGCAACCGGCTGCCCCTCGATTGAAATAGAATCCGGACAGTCGTGAAACAGTGCCGGCGCGCGGGTGGTAAGGGGCCGGACGACGTTCTGCGCGACAAGGTGTTGGCCAGGGGGAAGGCTTCGGGGCGCGACGGGATTCACTGGAAACCTCCGCGTGCTCCGGCTTTACTCCGAATTGATGAAACATGAAACACCGCACCCTCCGCAGTCCGGGAGTGGGGCAAAGTGCGCGCTCCCGCTCATCGGTGAGCTATAAGATTCCGCAACCGGAGTTTGCTAATCCTAAAAACAGGAGAAACAGTTCCAAAATATCTTTAATTTCAACGCGGAGAGATCGCGAGAACTGTGGCCCACAACTTGCATAGGCGTCGCGCATGAGTTCAAGGCTCAAGCCATCTCTGCTCATCCTCGCGCTGTTTCTCGCGACGTTGGGGTTGGTGCCGTCGGCGCTGGCCCAAGCTATCAGCGGTGATTTGGTTGGGAACATTCAGGACGCAAGCGGAGCCGCCCTGCCCAACGTCACCGTTAGCGCAACTAACACGGCGACTAATGTGAAATACACCGGTGTCTCCAATGCTGTTGGAGATTACCGCATTTCCAACCTGCCGCCGGGCACTTACGACATTTCTGCTGGCGCATCAGGATTTGCGACTGCGACTTTGAAAGACGTCGCGGTGGAGTTGAACCGGACGACAACCGCGAACCTGAAGCTCGCGGTCGGCACCGTGTCTACTACGCTCGATGTGGTGGAAGCCGGAGTTCTGTTGGATACTACCACAGCTCAGGTGCAGACCACATACGTCGCGCAACAGTTATCGGAACTGCCCATGACCACCAACGGCAACGGGGTACTGAACCTTTCGCTGCTACAGGCGGGTGTGGCTTCGAGCGGTGGAGTGGGCTATGGCACCGGTCCCTCAATCGGCGGGCAGCGGCCCACGAACAACAATTTCACTGTCGATGGCGTCGACAACAACAGTAAGTCGGTAACGGGACCGGTTGTGTATATTCCGAACGAGGGAGTAGCGGAGTTTTCCCTGCTGGCAAATCAGTTTCGGGCCGAGTACGGGCACTCTTCGGGCGGGCAATTCAATACCATCGTCAAAAGCGGCAGCAACGGGCTGCATTTCACGATTTACGAATATTTCCGCAATCGGGATCTCAATGCTGTCGATCAGCTCTTCCGGAACTCCCCGACGCCCAGTCCGCGCTACGACCAGAACCGGCTGGGCGCTAACATTGGGGCTCCGATTATCCGGAATAAATGGTTCATCTTCGGCGACTTTGAATACAACCCTTATGGTGGAGCGGCGGCCTCGGGCTCCATTTATGCTCCCACTACCGCGGGATACGCGACGCTGGCGGCAATTCCGGGAGTCAGCCAGACTAACCTGAATGTGTTGAAGGAATACGCAGTCTCGCCCGCGGTTACTTCGGATGGCCCCATCGTCAAAGTGGGCGGCGTTTCCGTTCCCACCGGCTCCATCCCGGTAGTGGGACCGAATTTCCAGAACGGATACTTCACGATTATCAGCACCGACTACAACATTTCGGACAAAGACCAGTTGCGCGGCCGCTACATCGCAAACAAATACGACTCCATCAGCACCGCAGCCGCGTTGCCTGTCTTTTACACTCCCACGCCCGACACCAATTACCTGGGCACTGCGGCGTGGTATCACACCTTCTCCCCGACCCTGGTGAACGAATTGCGTTTGGGCTATAACCGCAATAACCAGTCGGAACCGGTAGGCAACCAGACATTCCCCGGGCTGGATGCATTCCCGAACCTGTATTTCAGCGACCTCGGGCTGCAGGTCGGACCGAATTCAAATTATCCGCAAAGCGGCATCAGCAACACGTACGAGATCATCGAAAACGTGAGTTGGACACGGGGCGAACACACCATCAAGGTCGGCTATCAGTTCAACGATTACATCGCTGCGACGCACTTCACGCAACGCGTTCGCGGCGACTACGAGTATTCCTCGCTGGCCAACTACCTGCTGGATCTGACGCCGGACGTGCTGGCGCAGCGCAGCTTGGGCGACCCGGTTTTTTATGGCAACGATCTGGCGCACTACCTCTATGCGCAGGACACCTGGCGCATCGCGAAGAACCTGACCCTCGATGCCGGACTGCGATACGAATACACGGGGATGTCCCTCGGCGCCCGGCAGCAGGCTCTCAATTCCGTTGCCAGCGTTCCCGGCCTGGTGGATTTCCGCGCGCCGAGCGCCAGCGCGCTGGGCGGCCTTTCGCCGAGAATCGGTTTCGCCTATAGCTTTGGGAAGGATGGCGATACCGTGATCCGGACCGGATTTGGCCGCGCCACGGATATCATCTACGACAATACCTACCTCAACAGCCCGCCGCCGCAATTCACGACCGCGGTGGACGTGACGAACGCCGGTGGAACCGACTTCCTCAAGAACGGCGGCATCTCTCCGACCAAGTATGCCCCCAATACCAATCTCACTCCGGCACAGGCAAGGGCGGCGACCGCCTATTATCTGCCCGACCAGGTGCTGCCGTATTCGCTCAACTGGACCATGGAAGTGCAGCACACCTTTGCCCACGATTACGTCGTGACCGCGCGATATGTGGGCACTCGCGGCGTGCACCAGTTGATCCAACAGCAGATCGACCGCCTGCATCCTCTGGTACAGCCGAATTCGTACATACCGACCTACCTCAGCGCGCCCGATCCTTCCGTTCTGGCTGCCCTGCCGTTGAACGTAGGCAACCTCCGGCTGCCCTCCACGTGGGCCGATCCGGCGTGGGCCGCGGCCGGTTTCACGAAATCAATCACCTCCTACCAGCCGCAGGGCTGGTCGTTCTACAATGGCCTCGACCTGCAACTGCAGCGGCGTTTTTCGAAGGGGCTTCAGTTCCTGGGTGCCTACACCTGGAGTCACAACATCGATAACCAGACCGCTACCCTGAACACCAGTGCTCTGAGCCAGCGCCGGGTGCAGGATTTCGGAAACCTGACGCCGGAGAAAGCGGCTTCCGCACTCGACCGGCGGCAGCGATTCACTTTCTCGGCCGTTTACGATCTGCAGTCCTTCAAGGGCGATCACAACTGGTTTAAGAAGAATATCGTCGGCAACTGGCAATTCAGTCCGGTGTACATCTACGAATTGCCGGAATACTTCACGGTTTCCAGTGGAATCGACTCCAACCTCAACAGCGACACCGCCGGAGACCGCACGATCATCAATGCGAACGGCACGGCTCACACCGGCACGGGCGTCTATGGGCTCGATAAAAACGGCAACCGGATCAATATCTCAGGCTCCACCACGGCGCAAATCAACAGCGTCGTGGCGTGGGTCGCGGTCAATCCCAATGCCCGGTACATTCAGGCCGGATACGGCGCCCTGGCCAATGCAGGCCGGAACACCGAGGCCACGCGGCCAATCAACAACCTCGACTTCACTATTCTGAAGAGGTTCCAGATCAAAGAAAGAGCGCGCTTGGAGTTCTCCGGACAGGCGTACAACCTGTTCAACCATGCGCAGTTCGTTCCGGGCTCCATTAGCGACGTTGGACGGATAAGCACTGCCAGCGCCACGGCGTACACCTACGTTACCAACGTAAACTTCAATAACCCGGAAAAGGCGTTCAGCAGCAATCCGCGGCTGATGCAGATTGTCGCTCGATTTGTCTGGTAAATCGGACGACTGAGCGAAGTGAAACTGGGGAGCCGCAACGGCTCCCCTTTTTTTGTAACGCCCAAGCCCCAAAGAGCGCCCGCGATCCGGGAATATGCGCGGCGTTCCACGGGAAATCCGCTAACGTCCCGCCGATTTCCGATCACGGTTAATAGAATGTTAACAACGGTTTCAAACGCAAGCTTTTACTCGACTATTCCCTTTAAATCCAATACTATCCTCCGAGGGGTAGGATCTCGCGGGCGGCCCCGTCCAAAACGGCTGTTTCGCCCGAAAACAGGAATCAAACCAACAAAAAAGGAGAGGGTCATGACGCAAGGCAGATACTCTCGGAAGGATGCCGCCGGCACGCAGCGTGCGCGAACCGGTTTGCGGCTCTGGGGAGTCCTCGCAGGAATTGCCGCACTGATTATATTTCCCGCCGCCGTGTACGGCCAAGGCGTAACGGGGCGCGTTCAAGGTACGGTTCACGACCCGAGTAACGCCGTAATCGCCGGCGCGACCGTGACCATGGTCAATCAGGCGACCGGATACCGGGTCCAGGTGTCCACTAACCAGGTTGGCGAATTTCTGGCTTCCAACGTGCCGCCCGGCAAGTACGACATTACCTGTACTGCGGCGGGTTTTAAGAACGCCCAGTCCAAAGATATTCTCGTTATCGTAGACAGTCTCACCACGGCAGATTTCGCGTTACAGGTCGGCACACAAAGCGAAACCGTGCAGGTCGAAGGCACTGCCCAGCTCGTCGATACCGAAACGTCCTCCATGGGCAACGACATCAATCAGACCGAGATTAATGACCTGCCGCTCTACGGGCGCGTCTACTCGCAACTGGTCCAGATCATGCCGGGCGCGGTCAAAACCGGAATCGGGCAGTCGGCCGAATCCGGCTCCGGCATTGGAGCCAATGGTTCGATTACCGCGGCGGTGAACGGAATCGTCTACCAGGGCACCACCTTTACTCTCGATGGCGTCAGCGACATGGAACTCGAGAACGCGTTTCAAAATGTAACGCCGCCCATGGACGATATCCAGGAAGTGAAAGTCTCGGGCACCAACTCCAGCGGCGACATCGGCGTGTACGGCGGCGCCCAGGTCAACGCGGTGATCAAGAGCGGGACGAACCAGATCCATGGCTCGGCATTTGAGTATTTCCGCAGCCAGGACATGAACGCCAACAGTTGGCAAAACGATTTCAACGGCGTCGCCAAGGCGCCATTTCATGCCAACCAGTACGGCGGTTCTTTCGGGGGCCCCGTAAAGAAGAACAAGATCTTTTATTTCATGGGCTACGAGGGGCTGCAATACAACTCGGGCGTCACCTATACGGAAACGTATCCCACGCCGATGCTGGCCAACGGCTACTTCCCGGTCAACATATTCACCAAGCCTATCTACGATCCCAGGACCGGGTCTTCGACGGGAGCCGGGACGCCCCCGACCGCGTTCCCCCAAGTGACGCTCGCCGACGGCACCTATGGTTGCGCGCCCGGCGCCACCGGCACTGCGACTCCTTCCTGCACCGCCTACTACATCCCGCAAAACCGCTGGGACCCGGTAGCCGTCAAGATGCTCGCCAACAATGCCATCTGGCCGGCTCCCAACGCCGCAAACCCGAACGCGCCGACGAACAACTTCAGCCAGAACCTGACACAAACCAATCCGCAGCAGAAGTTCGATCTCAAGGGCGACTTCGTGCTGTCCGACATGGATCGCGCGTTCGTCCGAGTTTCCTACCAGCGGAACGACCTTAACACGCCCGGTCCGAACCGATTCATGGACGTCGCCGAGAACGCATCGCCGAGGGACCATAACGATGTCGTGGGCTTCACTCATTCGTTTTCACCGCGCGTCCTGAACGAACTGCGCTTCGGGTTCAATCGCTTCTACACCTTCCACTACACCAACGACTTGGGCTCCAATGAAGACACCGCGCTGGGAATTCCCAACGGCAACATCTCTCAATTCCCGTTCACCGGCGGCCTTGCGCAAATGACGTTCGGCGGAAACCAGAGCGAAGGCGGCTGGCAGGAAACCGGCGGCGCCGGGTCGAGCGACGCGATTCGTTACACACAAGCCTATGACGTAGTCGATAACGTCAGCGTGGTTCGCGGAAAGCATACATTCCGGTTCGGCGGCGAATACCGGCGCCTGCAGGCCGAAGTGACCAACCCCGATCATTACCAGTCCGGAAACTTCGGCTTCGACCAGACCTATACGGACCAGTGCGCGGGAGACTCCCTGTGCGCCGGAAACAGCGGCGGCGCCGGAGAGGCAGATTTCCTGCTCGGCCTTCCGACCACCGTCAACCGCGACATCGTCAACACGTTTCCACAGACGCGCCTGACGATTGCAGACGTCTACTTCCAGGACGATTTCCGCGTCACCAGCAAGCTGACACTGAATCTCGGCGTCCGTTGGGACCTCATCACGATGTACAACGACGCCAACAATCACCAGTCCAACTGGGACCCCAACACCGGAGTCCTGGACATCGCAACGGCCGGAAACCGGGCGCCTAACGTACCCACGAACTATCACAACTTCGCTCCCAGAATCGGGCTCGCCTATTCTCCGGACAACGGCAAGACGGCGATTCGCGCAGCGTTCGGCATCACGAATTTCCCCGACCACTACGGCGCCGCGGGCGGAACGCTCGAGCGCAACTGGCCCTTCTTCGAGGAGTACACTCTCAGCCAACCGTCCCCCAATACACCGTGGGCGGCCCTCAGTTCCCCGGCGAACCTTTCCAATCCGAACTGCGCTCCGAACCCGACCACCTGTCTGATCGGGCTGCCGGGCTTCGTTCCTCAGCAGTATGCCGCCACCGTGGTTCCTTCACCGGCTGCCAGCCTATACTACGTTCCTTCGTTCAACCAGCCCGATAAGGCGACCATGTGGAACATCGGCGTCCAGCGCCAGTTGACAGCATCGAGCGTGGTAGACGTGGCGTACGTCGGCACCAAGGGAAGCAATCTGTTTCGCTCCATCAACATCGACCAGGCATACCCGGGTCCGAATACGATCATCGGGACGGGGGTGCCGTCCAATATTGGCGCGCTGCAGGCTAACCGCCTGTTCTCCACGGTCGGCTGCACCATCTTCAGCACGACCGCCACGCTTTCCAGCAGCGGCGGTCCGGTTTGTATTGCCGGTCCGGTGGCGTCGCTGGGCTCGATCAACGAACGCGGTTCCACCGGCTGGTCAAGCTACAACTCGCTGCAGGTGAAGTTTACCAAGCGCTTCTCCCACGGACTCACGGGCCTGCTGTCTTACACGTGGTCCAAGGAAATGGACGACATGACGGTCTTCGATCCGCTGCCCAACCAGGACCAGTTCAACCGCGCTTTGGGCAACGCTTCGGCTCCCGATGTGCCGCAGCTTTTCATCGCCAGCTTCGTCTACCAGCTTCCGGTCGGAAAAGGGCGGGACTGGATGACCCATGCCTCCTACCCGGTGGAACTGCTCCTGGGCGGATGGCAGGTCGCCGGCATCACGGACATCCAGAGCGGCGTCCCGCTGACGGTTACCGACGGTACCAGCAATAATGGCGGCTTGAACGGCGGCTGGAACAATCGCGCCAACTACAGTTCCTCTTGCGGTTCGAGCGCACCAATCGTGAATAAGCCGAACGGCCTGTCCACGACTCTGGGCCAGCAGTGGTTCGATGTGACCTGCTTCAGCGATCACACTTCGAATTACACGCTGGGCACTTCGGTTCCCGGGAACATCTGGGGCCCCGGCATCGTTAACTTCGATCTGTCGGCTTCGAAGAGCGTCAGGGTCGCGGAGAAGTTCCAGGTCCAGTTCCGCGCAGACGCCTTCAACGCCTTCAACACACCGCACTTCAGTAATCCCGGCACCACCTGCTGCACGGCTCAAAGCGCCGGCTTCGGCGTGATTACAGGAACCGCGACTCCCCCGCGCCAGTTGCAGTTGGGATTGCACCTGGCATTCTGACCCCCGCGCCCGGCAGGGTGAGCTTCCGCTTGCCCTGCCGGCTCCCCGACGGACCGCCGCTTCACACCGGCACCCCGGCGCGCCACAACAGGTACCCGATCGCCTGCTTCAGGTAGTTCCACTGCTCGCGCACGGAATCGGTCGTCTGGTCCTTGCGCGGTGACCCATAGACTTTCAGGCCGCGAAACTGCAGCATGCGCTTCACCCGGTAGATGTGATAGCCGTCGCTTACCACAATTGCCGAGTGCAGCCCCATGCGCCGCATGATTTCGCCGGCCATGGCGGTGGATTCAACGGTGGTTGCGCCCTCGGATTCGACGATGATCGCTTCCGAGGGCACGCCCTTGCTCATCAGGTACGAGCGCCCCACGCCCCCTTCGGTGTAGACGGGGTCGCCACCCGCGCCGCCCGTGGTCAGGATGCGCGGCGCCAGGCCGCGATTATATAAATCGAGCGCATGGTCGAGCCGCGCCTTGAGCACCGGCGACGGACGTCCGCGGTATTCGGCGGCGCCCAGTACCACGATGACATCCGCCGGCTGGGCCTCCTCGCGCGTGGACTGCCGCGCGATCACCATCGAGAGGTAAGCGATGATCACCAGTAATGCGGCCATTGCCATGACCACCGCGTTCCATACAGCCCTTTTCATCTGCGCTATGCTGAAGCGTCCGAAATCTTATTTAATTTAAGCATGGCTCGACCCGAAGCGATCACCAGCGCCGCCAACCCGCTGCTGAAGGATGTCCGCCGCGCCGTAGTCCGCGGCACCCTCACCTCCGACGGGTTGTGCGTGGCCGAGACCTTCCACCTGCTGGAAGAGGCCCTGCGCAGCGATTGCGAAGTGAAGGCCGTGCTGGCGGCCGATTCGGTTCGATCCGCCGCCGAGACGCACGTTCGCCGCCTCCCCGGCGTCAAAGTCCTGGTGCTGCCCGATGCCCTCCTGCAGACCATTTCGGGCACCGAGAACAGCCAGGGCGTCATGGCGCTTATCAAGCCCCCCGCGTGGAAACTGGAACAACTGTTTCGCGGGCGATGCCTGGTGGCGGTGCTCGATGGCTTGCAGGACCCCGGCAACGCCGGCACAATCGTGCGCGCAGCCGAAGCTTTCGGAGCCACCGGCGCGCTCTTTCTCAAAGGCACCGTCAGCCCCTACAATTCCAAAACGCTGCGCTCTTCGGCCGGCTCGCTGTTTCGCGTTCCCTTCCTGCACGGGGTAGACGCTTCGCTCGCGCGCGCCGCGCTGCAGCAGAATAAGATCGAACTGTTCGCGGGCGTGCCGGCGCGCTCCACCGGTCCCGTCCGGCCGTTGGCGGAAGTGGATCTCACGGTGAAGTGCGCGCTGATTATCGGCAACGAAGCCCGCGGCGTGAGCGAGCCGCTGCGCTCCGCGGCCATCGATATTTCGATCCCCACCGTCGGGGTCGAGTCGCTCAACGCGGCCGTCGCCGCGGGTATCCTGTTGTATGAGGCCCGCCGCCAGCGGGCCCGGCAGTCATGAGCCTGTTCGATTCCACGCCGCCCGAACCCGTCGCGGCACCGGCGGACAGCAAAAGGCCGCTCGCCGAGCGCATGCGGCCCACCAGACTGGAAGACTATGTCGGCCAGGAGCACATCCTCGGGCCGGGCAAGCCCCTGCGGCGCCAGATCGAACGCGACGAACTCACTTCCATCATCCTCTGGGGACCTCCGGGCGTCGGCAAAACCACGCTCGCCAAACTGATCGCCCGCATCACGCGCTGCGAGTTCATTCCGTTCAGCGCGGTGCTTAGCGGCATCAAGGAAATCAAGGCGGTGATGGCGGATGCCGAACGGCTGCGCCGCATGGGCAAGCGCACCATCCTGTTTATCGACGAGATTCACCGCTTCAATAAGGCGCAGCAGGATGCCTTCCTGCCCTATGTGGAGCGCGGCGATATCATCCTCATCGGCGCCACCACCGAGAATCCCTCGTTCGAAGTCATCTCGGCGCTGCTCTCGCGCTCGCGGGTATATGCTCTGCGCCTGCTCTCCGTTCCCGAAATTGCCGCCCTGCTGCGCCGCGCCCTGCCGGTGCTGGGTCTGGAGGCCGCGGACGATCTGCTGGAGCAGGTCGCGATCTATTCCAACGGCGACGCCCGCCAGGCCTACAATACCTTGGAAGCCGCCGCGGCCGCATCCGGCGGCGGCGCGCTGAGCGAAGCCGCCGTGCAGGATGCCATGCAGCGCAAGGTGCTGCTTTACGACAAGGGCGGGGAAGAGCACTTCAACCTGATTTCGGCGCTTCACAAATCCGTTCGATCGAGCGACGTGGATGCCTCCCTGTACTGGCTCACCCGCATGCTGGAAGCTGGCGAAGACCGCCTCTACATTGCGCGCCGGCTCATCCGCATGGCCAGCGAAGATATCGGGCTGGCCGACCCGCGCGCCCTCGAGCAGGCCATCGCCTGCATGCAGGCCGTGCACTTCCTGGGAATCCCCGAGGGCGATCTGGCGCTGGCGCAAGCCGCCATCTACCTCTGCGTTGCTCCCAAGAGCGACGCCGCCTACCGCGCCATGGGCGCCGTCCACGAAGACGTGGAAAAAACGATCGCCGAGCCCGTGCCCATGAACCTGCGCAATGCCGTCACCCCCTCCATGAAAGCCTGGGGCTATGGCGAGGGCTACCAGCACGCTCACCAGTTCGCCGATGCCATGGTCGAGATGGACTGTTTACCGCCCTCGCTTGCCGGACACACTTATTACCATCCGACGGATCGAGGCATGGAAAAGCGCATCGGGGAAAGACTGGAGGAAATGCGAAAGCTTCGGGAGCAGTTGAGAACCTCGCATCGACGCGAATAAACGGCCAAACCGCGGCCGCTTACTTTTTCGGGTTCAGCTTCAGATTGATGATGGCGTCTTTCCGCGAGTCGAAGGAACTGAGAGTCTTGCTCCCGCTCGAAGCCCCGCTGAATTCCGCCTTCAACTCGTAGTCGATATCCGGGCTCAGCTCGTGAAAATAATATCGCCCGCCGTTTTGTGTAAAGAAAGACCGGATCTGCAGCGTTTTTGTGTTCTTTAACTGCACCACGGCTCCGTTCACCGGGGCGTCGTCAGCGCCGGTCACCACACCCTCCACGCTGCGCGTCTGGCTCTCCTTACTCTTCTTCGACTGCGCCATGACGGCGCCGCTGAAGAACAAAAGCGCCAGCAGGACGAAAACGATCCGTCTCATGATTTCAGCTTATCTCCAATCCTCGTCGGGCTCCTCTTCGTCCTCATCCTCCAGAAAATCTTCGTCTTCGTCCTCTTCTTCCTCGACTTCTTCCGCCGACTCCAGTTCCAACGGAGCGGTGCCGATGACCTTCAGGTCCGCGCCACACTCATCGCAACTGATGGTGTCGCCTTCGTCGACGTCCTCTTCGTCTACATCGATTGTGCCTTCACATACGGGACACGTGACCATGAAAAATTCCTCCCGAAATATTACAGATAATCGAAAGATCCTCGCCTTGCAAGCAGAACGCGCACGACTGGCCCTTTTTATTTACCGGCCTGCTTGGCGAGCCGCCTCCGCGTTGTCACCGGCACGATTCCCTTCAGCCGAAGGTAGAGAAAAAGCTGCGACCGGTGCGTCAGCTCATGCTCTTTCACAAATTGCAGCATTTCCAGGCGTGTCACGCGCTGGCCGTCGAATCGGGTCATCATGTGCGAAAAAAACCCCGCCGGCTGAGCGGCCAGTTGGGCCGTCCGCTGCTCGATGGAATCGCGCATGGCCTGCGCCAGCACCGTCGCCCCGGCCTCCGGGGTCAACCCGCTGAAATGGGTTTTCATGCGATCGCGAAACCCTGGCGCGGTGAAATCGTCTTCACCCGCCAGCATCATGCCCGTCAGCCCCGCGCCGGCATTCAGAATGTGCAGCGCGATCTGGCCGAAACTGTCCACCTCGGGCGTAGGGCGGAATCCCAGTTCTCCGGCTGGAAACTCCTCCACCGCCGAGACTGCATCGTGGCGGATGCTCTTCCAGGAATCCAGAACCTGTTCCACTCGTACCATGACCACATTATAGCCATTAGGCGTCAGCCGTCAGCTATTAGCTTGCGTACGTCCGGCGTAGAGTTTCCCTGCGTGCAAGCTGGAAAACGCAGCCGCTAACCGGGCGCGAGCTGATAGCTAAAAGCTGATGTCTGACGGCTATAATGGAATCATCCATGCACCAGAAACTGAACGAGAGGGTTGTGGATCTCGATCCACAGGAAACATCGGAGTGGGTAGAAGCGCTGGATCAGGTTATCGATGAACAGGGGCCGGATCGTGCCGCCTACCTGCTGGAGCAGCTCACCGAGCGCGCTCGCATCAACGGCACGGAACTGCCGATTCATCTCAATACACCTTACGTGAACACCATACGGCCCGAAGACGAGGTGCCGTATCCGGGCGACCGTGCGATGGAGCGCCGCATTAAGAGCCTCATCCGCTGGAACGCCATGGCCATGGTGGTGCGGCAGAACAAGTACGATGCCGGCATCGGCGGCCACATCTCGACCTACGCTTCGCTTGCCACTTTGCTGGAAGTCGGTTTCAACCATTTCTTTCACGCGCACTATGGCGATCAGCCGGGCGACCTCATTTACTTCCAGGGACACGCTTCACCGGGCGTTTACGGCCGCGCCTTTCTGGAGGGCCGCCTCAACGAAGAGCACCTCAAGAATTTCCGCCACGAACTGCGTGAGGCCCCGGGTCTTTCTTCCTATCCGCATCCCTGGCTGATGCCGGACTTCTGGAATTTCCCGACCGTTTCCATGGGGCTCGGCCCGATCAACGCCATCTACCAGGCGCGCTTCATGCGCTACCTGGAAAACCGCGGGACTATCCCGGTCACGCCGCGCAAGATCTGGGCGTTCCTGGGCGATGGAGAAATGGACGAGCCGGAATCCATGGGCTCGCTCACGCTGGCTTCGCGCGAAGCTCTCGATAACCTCATCTTCGTCATCAACTGCAACCTGCAGCGGCTCGATGGCCCCGTCCGCGGCAACAGCAAGGTCATTCAGGAACTGGAGGCCGCATTCCGCGGCGCCGGCTGGAACGTCATTAAGCTGATCTGGGGCGAGGATTGGGACCCGCTGCTGGCGCGCGATACCACCGGACTCCTGATGAAGCGCATGGGCGAAGTGGTGGACGGCGAGTTTCAAACCTACGTCACCAAAGACGGCGCATACGTCCGCAAAAATTTCTTTGGCAAGTATCCCGAGCTGCTGGATCTGGTATCCCATCTCAGCGACGAAGATCTCGTCCGTCTGCACCGCGGCGGCCACGATCCCAAGAAGACATACAACGCCTATAAGGCCGCCGTCGAGACCAAAGGCAAGCCAACCCTCGTGCTGGCCCACACCATCAAGGGCTATGGTCTCGGCGAAGCCGGCGAGGGCCGCAACATCACGCACCAGCAGAAGAAGCTCAACGAACAGGAGATCGCCCACTTCCGCTCGCGCTTCGAAATTCCCATTCCCGACGAAGCGGCGCGCAACGCATCCTTCTACCGCCCGCCTTCGGACAGCCCGGAAATCGCCTATCTGCATGAGCGCCGCCGCCAGCTTGGCGGCTACCTTCCCAGCCGCGGGGTTCCTCCCACGGCGATTCAGGCGCCGCCGCTCGAATACTTCAAGGAATCGCTCGAAGGTTCGAACGGCCGCGAGGTCTCGAGCACCATGGCATTCGTCCGCGCCCTCACGCTGCTCATGAAAGAGCCGGAGATCGGCAAGCACGTGGTGCCCATCATTCCCGACGAAGCACGCACCTTCGGCATGGAGAGCCTCTTCCGCCAGTTCGGCATCTATGCCAGCCGCGGCCAGCTCTACAAGCCGCACGACGCCGAGATGTTCCTTTATTACAAGGAATCCAAGGACGGCCAGATTCTCGAGGAAGGCATCACCGAAGCCGGCTCGATGGCCTCCTTCACCGCCGCCGGAACCGCCTACGTCAACTACGCGGTGGAGATGATTCCGTTCTTCATCTACTATTCGATGTTCGGCTTCCAGCGCATCGGCGACCTGGTCTGGGCGTTCGCCGACGCGCGCGGCAAGGGCTTCCTCTGCGGCGGTACCGCCGGACGCACTACGCTTTCCGGTGAAGGTTTGCAACACCAGGACGGCCACAGCATCGTACTCTCGAGCACCGTGCCCACCTGCTGTACTTACGATCCCGCGTACGCCTACGAGATCGCCATTATTGTGCAGGACGGCATTCGCCACATGTACCAGGAGCAGGAAGACCGCTTCTATTACATGACGCTGTACAACGAAAACTACCCCATGCCGGCCATGCCGGAGGGGCTGGATCCCGCGGCCGTATTGAAGGGCATCTACCGCTTCAAAGCCGCCGAATCGAAGGCCACGGTGCAACTCTTCGGATCCGGTCCGATTCTGAACGAAGCGCTGCGCGCGCAGCAGATCCTGGCCGAAAAGTACGGCGTTCCCGCCGACGTGTGGAGCGTCACCAGCTACAACGAACTGCGCCGCGACGGGCTTGAAATCGAACGCTGGAACCGCCTGCATCCGGATCAGCCCGCGCGCACGCCGTACATAGTCGACGCACTCAAGGGCGCCGAAGGCCCTATCGTGGCCGCCACCGATTATATGAAGGTCGTGCCCGACCAGCTCGCGCCGTGGCTCGCCGGCCGCCTGGAATCGCTCGGCACCGATGGCTTCGGCCGCAGCGACAACCGCGAGTACCTGCGCCGCCACTTCGAAATCAACGCCGAATCGATCGTGGGCGCCGCGCTTTCGCGTCTTGCGCGCGAGGGCAAATTCGACCCGAAGAAAGCCCGTGCGGCCTTCGCGGAACTGGGCCTCGACACCGAAAAGATCGATCCCGCGCGGGCCTGACCGGGGCTTCACATGAATACCGGGCAACGCGTCGCGGCCGTGGGGATGGCCGTCAGCGGCGCGCTGGCCGCCGCTAAAATCACCGCCGGGCTGCTCGGCCATTCGACTGCCGTGGTGGCCGACGGCCTGGAATCCGCCGCCGATATTTTCGCCTCCGGCTTCGTGCTGCTCGGACTTACTGTGGCCTCGGTTCCCGCCGATGCCGACCACCCCTATGGCCACGGCCGCGCTGAAACGCTCACCGGCCTGTTGATCGGCCTTGGCCTGACCGCCGGCGGCGCGCTGATCGCCTTCATTTCCGTCGAGCGGCTGGGCGAGCCACGCGAGGCGCTCCGCTCCTTCGTGCTCTGGCCCCTGTTTGCCTCGCTGATCGCCAAAATCTGGTTGGCCGGCTACAAGTTCCGCTACGGCCGCCGAATGCAGAGCGATGCGCTGCAGGCCGATGCCTGGAACGACACCATGGACTGCGTCTCCGCCTGTGCGGCCCTCATCGCCGTGGGCTTAACGCTCGCCGATCCCGTGCGGTTCCTGAATGCCGACCGCTACGGCGGCTTCATCGTGGGTCTCATCGTCGTCTTCACCGGCGTACGCGTGGTTTACGAAACCGCCATGCAGTTGATGGATACGATGCCCGATGAGAGCCGGATGCGCCAGATCCGCGAGGCCGCGAAAGACGTTCCGGGCGTCCGCGGCGTGGAGAAATGTTTCGCCCGCAAGACGGGGCTGCGCTATCACGTGGACCTGCACCTGGAGGTCGATCCCGAGATGACCGTCCGGCAATCGCACGAGATCGCCCACCAGGCGCGCCTGCGGATTCTCCAACGGCTGAACTGGGTGGCCGATGTCCTGGTGCACGTGGAACCGGCGCCGTAGCGCTACACCACCACCATCTTCACCACGCCATCCTCATAGCGCTCGGTCATGGCGAAGGTTTTGGCGATCTCCTCGAGCGGCCTCGTGTGCGTCACCATCGGGGCGAACAGTTCCACCCGGTTCAGCAGTAGTTCCAGCGCCGCTTCCGGTTCGTGATTCGATCGGCGCACGTTGAAAATCGCCAGCTCCTTGCGCCGCATCGGCGACACTTCGAACTCCACGATCGCGGCCGAATGAATTCCCGTCAACACCACGCGTCCGCCGTTGCGCACGGCGCGGATGGCCTGGTTGATGGTGTCTCCTTTGGCCGCGCAATCGAGAGCGCAATCCACTCCGCGCCCGCCGGTGTCTTTGGCGATCTGCCGCGCGGCGTCGCCGTCGTTCGGGTCGAGCGCCACGGACGCGCCCATAGCAAGCGCCATCGCGCGGCGGTGCGGCACCGGCTCGATGCACCACAGGCGCCCCACGCCCGCGGCCTTCAGGCTCGCGATTGTCAAAAGGCCGATCGGCCCCGCGCCCCACACCGCCGCCGTTTCGCCCACCCGCAGGGAGGCGAATTCCAGCGAATGCACGGCCACAGCCAGCGGCTCGACGATCGACGCCAGTTCCAGCGGCAGAGTGCGTGGAATTGCCAGCAGGTTCTGTGCCGGAAGGTTGACGAATTCGCGAAAGAAACCGGGGCAGCCGGGATTGCTCAAAAAACGAATATTGGCACAAATGTTGTGGCGCCCGGCGCGGCAGAATTCGCAATGATAGCAGTACAGCGCCGGCTCGAGCGCCGCGCGGTCGCCGGCCGCCCAACCGGTGACGCCGGGGCCGGTCTTCACCACGGTTCCCGCAGGCTCGTGGCCCAGCACCATCGGGTACTGGCACGGCGTGTCGCCGATGGCGCCTTCCGAGTATGAATGCAGATCTGAGCCGCAAACGCCCACGGCGTTTACGCGCACCTGCACCTCGCCCGGTCCGGGCGCGGCGATCTCCTGTTCGGTCAGTCGAAATTCCCGTTGCGCAATCAGTTCGGCTACTAACATGAGGCTCCAGCCCCCATTGTAAGATAACGATAGATGCTCAACTTCCGCGAGTTCGAAGCCGGCCCCGATCCCTTTGGCCGCAAGTTCCAGGTCTTTTTCAAATGGCTGCAGACCGCGATTTCGCTCCGCCATTCCGATACCGTCGATGTCAAATTCGTGCTCGCCGACGAGAGCGGCGCCCGTACCGAAAAAACCATCGCGCTGCCGCATGCCGACCTGGTGCAGGTCAGCCGCGAAACCGGCCGCAAAATGGACGACGCCTGGTGCTCGCGCCTTGCCATGCTGCATTTGCTCTACCTGATTCGGAGCGGGGAGGATATGGAAAAGAGCCTGGTAACGGTTTCCCCCGTGCATCTCAAACTGCACGCGGACGAGATCGCCAAACAGGAGCAGCTACCCGCCCACGCGTAATCCGCTGCCGGAATCAACACGAATACAAAAGAATGTTTTTTGGTTTTGCCGTTGTTTATTGGTGTTTATTCGTGGCCGCACTGGTTTTCTGTAATCTCTTCTTCATCGCCCCGGGTTTTCCTTTGGACTAAGCTGAATACAAATGCATCGCAGCAGCGCGCCGGTTCCGATTCTCGTCTCCACAGCGACCATCGCCATCGCCGCCGGCCTCATTCTTAAGCTGGCGCCCGTGCCGCACATTTCTTTCTGGGCGCTGCTGTTGGTCTGCATTCTGATCGGGGCCGCGGCCGGAGGCGTCACGGGTCTTTTCTATCTCCTGGTCTCGGGACGGGCCCGCGAACTGCGCCGCCGGGTGGAGTCTCTGCTTCCGCAGGACCGCTCGTCGAAATTCAACCCGTCCGCCGACGAACTGGAGGCGCTCTCCTCGTCGCTGGAACTTTCCTCCCGCCAGATCCGCGTCATGCTGGAAAACCTCCAGCGGCAGAGCGCCCGTCTCGAAGCCATTCTCGGCAGCATGGTGGAAGGCGTGGTCGCGGTCGATCCTCTTTTGCGCATCACCTTCCTGAATCGCGCTTTTGCCGAGGCGATGGGTACCGCGCTCCCGGTTGCCCCGGGAACGCTGCTCGTCCAGGTGGTGCGCGATCACGCCCTGATGGAAATGTTCAGTTCGGTACTTTTGGCAGGAGAGCCGCGCCAGAAGAAACTGATCCTCACTGCCGCCGGTGAGCGGTCCTATGAAGTACAGATCGTCCCTATCAGCGGGGACCCCCATCGTGGCGCCATCGCCATGCTCTACGACATCACCGATATCGAGCGCCTGGAACGGATCCGCAAGGATTTCGTCGCCAATGTTTCCCACGAGCTGCGCACCCCGCTTGCGGCCATCAGCGGTTATGCCGAAACGCTGCTCGAAGGCGGTCTGGAAGATCCGGCGCACAGCCGGAAGTTTGTCGAGATCATCCTGAACAAAGGCCGGCAGCTCGCCAATATCGTGCAGGACCTTCTGATCCTCTCCACGCTGGAAAGCGGAAAGCCGCCCGCGCCAGCGCCCATCTCGCTCCGCGGAACGATCGAATCGGCGATCCGCACCGTCGAGCCTGTGGCTCGCAGCCGCGGCATACGACTTTTGTGCGAATCGTTCGAGGACCAGGCCGTTGTCGGGTATGAAATTCGCCTCGAACAGGTTTTCGTCAATCTTCTGGAGAACGCCATCAAGTTCAACCGGCCGGATGGCGAGGTGCACGTGGAAGTGGCGCGCGACAACGGCCGTGCGCTGGTGCACTTCCGCGATACCGGCCTGGGGATTCCTTCGCGCGACCTGCCCCGCATCTTCGAGCGCTTCTATCGTGTAGACAAAGCGCGCTCCCGCGCTACTGGTGGTACCGGACTAGGACTGGCTATCGTCAAGCACGCAGTAGAACAAATGGGCGGGTCAGTTTCCGTGGAAAGCCGCCTCGGCGAGGGCTCCGTTTTCACAGTAGCCCTGGAGCCGGCCGAGGATGATAACATCCCCGCAAACTGATTTTCACCGTTTATACACATAAGGCTCCTATACTCACAGTTCAGCCTTATGAAACTCAAAACGCTCACTGTTGCATTGTGTTTCGTCGCGGGATTATCTCTCCCGGTATGCGCCCAGTCAGGAGACCCGAGCGAAATTGAGAAACTGAAGGCCAAACTGGCCGAACAGCAAAAGCAGCTTGAAACGCTGAAGCAGTCGATCGCGGATCAACAAAAAGCAATTGACAGCCTCAGCAAGACCTCGACCCAGACGGCAGCAGCTTCCGCAGCCCCCCAACCCTCGTCGGCGCCGGCACCGGCGTCCGCCGCTCCCGGCTTCCCTCGGATCGGAGGGAACGTTGCCAGCTCCACTCCCATGCTGGTGCCGGACACGCCTCCGCTTCCCAGGTACGCTCCACCGCAGCCGCAGAATCCGCCCGAGTCGCCGCTGCAACTCAAAATCGGCGATGTCAGTATCATCCCCATCGGCTTCCTCGATGCCACGGCGGTGTGGCGCGACAAGAACGCCGCCAGCGGAATCGGCACCAACTTTGCGTCAGTGCCTTATGCCAATACGGCCGCGGGCCACTTGACCGAATTTCGCTTCAGTCCGCAGAACTCGCGCATCGGCTGGCGCATGGACGTGAACGTTCACGGCGCGCACGTGATCGCTTATAACGAGAACGACTTTCTCGGGACCAGCGGCGCAAACAACATCGGCGTCACCAACGGCGCGTTCGTGCCGCGCATTCGACTGTTCTGGGTGGATGTTCGCAAAGGCTCCTGGGAAGTGCTGGGAGGCCAGAGCTGGAGTATGATGACGCCCAACCGCAAAGCGATTTCTCCATTGCCGGGCGACATCTTTTATAGCCAGGTGTTCGACGTGAACTACCTGATCGGCTTGACGTGGACACGCCAACCCGGATTCCGCGTGCTCTATCACGGCGCCGGCGACAAGTTCACGGCCGGTCTGTCGGTCGAGCAGCCGAACCAGTACATCGGCGGTTCCAGCGGCGCTCCCACGGTCACCCTCCCTGCGCTGGACGTCGGTTTTGGAGGCAGTGAGTTCGACAACGCCAGCAACGTGCTGAACACGCCCAACGTGTCGCCGGACATCATTGCAAAGCTGGCCTTCGACCCCAGTTCGAAGCTGCATTTTGAAGTCGCCGGCATTCAACGCACGTTCCGCGATTACGTGCTCGCCGCGAATCAACATCACACCGCCATCGGCGGCGGCGGGATGGCGAACATCAATTTCGAACTCGCCAAGGGCATTCGTGTCATCAGCAACAACTATTTCAGCGATGGCGGCGGCCGGTACCTGTTCGGGACCGTGCCGGATGTGGTCATCCGCGCCGACGGCAGCATCAGCCCGATTCATGCGCACAGCACCACGGACGGCCTCGAAATGACTTTCGGCAAGACCCTGGTATACACCTATTTCGGCGGTGTGTGGACGGGCAGAAACGCGGCCCTGGATGCCAACGGCACCACGCCCATTGGATATGGATATATCGGCTCCCCCAACAACCACAACCGGGTGATCGACGAAGTCACGTTCGGCTTTAACCAGACCGTATGGAAGGACGCCAAGTGGGGCGCCATCAATTACATGATGCAGTATGAGTGGGCCAACCGGTATCCCTGGTATGTAGCCGTCAACCAGCCGAGCTCGGCTCACGACAACGCCATCTACTTCGACTTGCGCTACACCCTTCCCGGCTCTGCGCCCCCGGCTAAGTAAGCCGGCCGGCGGGCGCGTGGCTGTAATGGATTTGTAACTTACTCTGAACTGGTTTGTAACATCACCGTGCGAACGTAGAGAAAGGAAGAGACGAATGAAGAAGTGGAACACCCTGCTCCTGGCCGCATTGGCTGGGATCGGCCTCTCGGGGGTTGCCGCCGCGCAGGCCATTAACGCAGCGGGCGCGACTTTCCCGTATCCCATTTATTCGCGCTGGTTCGATGCCTACCACAAGGCTCATCCAAGCATCGAAATCAATTACCAATCGATCGGCTCCGGGGGTGGCATCACTCAGCTCAAGGCGGGCACCGTGGACTTCGCGGCGTCCGACCGGCCGATGACGGATGAAGAAATCAAGGAATGCAAGTACAGGCCCCTGCACTTCCCGACCGTGCTGGGCGCGGTCGTGATTGCATACAATCTCCCTTCGGTGAAGGTTGATCTCAAATTCGACGCCCAGTTGATTGCCGACATCTACATGATGAAGGTCAAGAAGTGGAACGATCCGGAAATCACGAAGTTGAATCCCGGCGTGAAGATGCCCTCCACCGATATCCTGGTGATTCACCGGTCTGAAGGCAGTGGCACCACCTTCATCTTTACGGATTTCCTAAGCAAGACCGTCCCCGAATGGAAGTCCAAAGTGGGCGCCGACCAGCAGCCGAAGTGGCCCGGCGGTCTTGGTGAAAAGGGCAACGAGGCGGTCGCCGGCTATGTAAAGCAGACCGAAGGCGCGATCGGTTATGTCGAACTTGCTTACGTCCTACAGAATCACATGCAGTCGGGTATAGTGAAAAACGGCGCCGGGCATTTTGTGAGGCCGACCATCGATACCGTCACTGCGGCCGCGGCTGGCGCCGCCAAGTCCATGCCCGCCGATTTCCGCGTCTCCATCACCGACGCTCCGGGAGCCGATGCGTACCCCATCTCCAGTTTCACGTGGATGCTGATTCCGAGCACGATTCCCGATGCGAATAAGAAGACCGCGATTACCGGGTTCCTGGAATGGATGCTCACGGAAGGCCAGAAGATCGCGCCCGAAGCTCCGCTGTACTATGCGCCGTTGCCGGCTAACGTGGCGGCCAAAGAGAAGGCGCAGATCAAGTTGGTTAAATAGGCTCTAAAGGAAAACACCTATGGCGGCAACGGCGATCGCGGCAGGCAAATCCAGAAAGTCCAGGAATTTGTTTGTTGCCCTGCGCGGGGGAGATGAGATCGCGCATCTCATCACGCTCGTCTTTGCCGCCAGCGTTTTCCTGGTCACCGTTTTCCTGGTCTGGGAGTTGTGGGTACACTCGGCCCCCTCGCGCCACAAGTTCGGACTGGGATTTCTTACCGGCACCGATTGGGACCCGGTCCAGGAAATCTTTGGCGCACTTCCGTATATCTACGGCACGGTAATTACCAGCGTCCTGGCGATGATTGTCGCCATCCCTCTGGGTGTGGGGGCGGCTGTATTCCTGGCCGAGTTGGCGCCCACTGGGATTTCCAATACCTGCACCTTCATGGTCGAATTGCTGGCCGCTATCCCCAGCGTTATTTACGGACTGCTGGCCCTGTTCACCTTGGTCCCATTGCTGCGATCGTACGGCGAGCCGTTTCTCAAGGCAAGTCTCGGTTTTCTGCCTTTCTTCACGGGACCGTCTTTCGGTGTCGGGTACCTGGCTGCGGGCTTGATCCTGGCAATCATGACGCTACCCTACATCATTTCCATCTCCCGCGAGGCGCTGCTGGAGGTGCCGCGCGATCAGCGCGAAGCCGCCCTGGCGCTAGGCGCCACCAAGTGGGAAGCCACTTCGCAGGTCGTAGTGCCGTTTGCCCGTCTCGGCATCTTCGGCTCGATATTTCTGGCGCTGGCGCGCGCTCTTGGGGAAACCATGGCGGTAACCATGGTGATTGGCAACGATCCTTCGATCCACATGTCGCTGCTTGCTCCGGGGCACACAATTGCCGCCGTCATCGCCAATGAGTTCGCCGAAGCCAGCAGCGCCATGCAGATTTCGGCGCTCATCGAAATGGGCCTGGTCCTCTTTTTGATCACCATCATTATCAACGCCCTCGCCCGTCTGCTCGTGATCGCCACCAGCCGCAAAGGAACGGCACACGCCGCATGAACCGCCTGCGCTATCGAAAGTTCGTCAATTCGGTCATGCTCGGGATGACCGGAATTTTTACGGTATTCACTGTCGCGGTCCTGTTTCTCATCCTCGGGTATCTGGTTTATAACGGCGGCAAATCCGTCGACTGGAACTTCTTTACCAAGCTGCCGGCCCCCCCGGGCGAAACCGGTGGCGGGATGGCGAATGCCATCGTCGGCAGCGCGATCATGGTCGGTCTGGCCGCGTTGATCGGGATTCCGGTCGGTTTTCTGGGCGGCATCTATCTGGCGGAATTCGGCGGCAAGACTGTGGGTTTCGCGGTTCGCTACACGGCGGACCTGCTGAACGGCGTTCCTTCCATTGTGATCGGCATTTTCGCCTGGACGGTTATCGTGGTTCCGATGAAGGGATTTTCCGCTCTGGCCGGCGGCTTTGCGTTAAGCCTGATGCTGATCCCCATTGCATTGCGCACCACCGAGCAGTTTCTGCTGAATGTGCCGCGCTCGCTGCGGGAAGGCGCCCTCGCGCTGGGTGCTCCCAAGTGGCGGGTCATCTCCAGCGTGGTGGTACCCGCAGCTTCCAAAGGCATTCTGACGGGAATGATTCTGGGCATTGCGCGCATTGCCGGCGAAACCGCGCCCCTGCTCTTCACCGCGCTCGGCAACCAGTTCTGGGCGCATAGCTTGAATGAGCCTACGAATTCTCTTCCCGTGGTCATCTACACGCACGCCATCGCGCCCTACGACGAATGGCACCGCCAGGCCTGGGCGGCCGGCCTGGTGCTTCTGGGAATGGTCCTGCTGACAAACGTCGCCGCCCGCTGGATTCTCGCGAGGGGAATCACTGTCCAGAAAGGGTAGACATCATGGATACTGCGCCCGAGTTCGCTGTTCCGCAACCGGCACCGCCGCCGCCCGTCCCGGTCGACCTGCCGTCCGTTTCCGAGCGTCAATCCGCGGCGCCCAGCAATACGAAGATCTCCGTACGGAACCTCAACTTTTTCTACGGCAATTTTCAAGCGCTGCACGACATCAATATCGATGTTCCCGAGAAGCACATTACCGCTTTGATCGGGCCTTCCGGCTGCGGTAAATCCACATTTCTCCGCACGCTGAACCGTATCAACGAAATGATCCGCCATGCGCGCGCCGAAGGCTCGGTCACGCTGGATGGGGAGAACGTTCTGGAAGTAGACGCCACCAGCCTGCGGCGCCGCGTCGGCATGGTCTTCCAGCGGCCCAATCCGTTCCCCAAATCGATCTTCGACAATGTGGCATACGGCATTCGCGTCAACGGTCTGAAGGGCAACGGCTCGATGCACGACAAGGTCGAACACAGCCTGCGCCGCGCGGCGCTTTGGGACGAGGTCAAGGACAAACTGCACGAGTCCGCCTATTCGCTTTCGGGCGGCCAGCAGCAACGCCTCTGTATCGCCCGCGCTCTGGCCGTGGATCCCGAAGTGCTTTTGCTGGATGAGCCCTGCTCCGCGCTCGATCCCATCGCCACCGCGAAAATCGAAGACCTGATGTTCAGCCTGAAGAAAGAGTGCACCCAGGTCATCGTCACGCACAACATGCAGCAGGCGGCGCGCGTCGCCGAATTCACAGGCTTCTTCCTGATGGGCCGGCTCATTGAAGTCGACCGCACCGCCACCATCTTCAAACGGCCCGCGAAGAAGGAAACCGAAGATTACATCACCGGCCGGTTCGGCTAGATTGCAAATCGCCGCTCCCCGCGGCTGCGGCTGGGGCAGCGGGAAGACCACTCAGGGAACCGCGGCAAGGAGAGCGGTGATATTGGGCCCGAACGTAAGCGCTGGGCAGGGGAATACGATGCTTCACTTTCGAGAGGAACTGGAAGAGCTCCAGAGCAAACTGTTGGAAATGGGCGGCCTGGTCGAGGCTTCCATTCACAATAGTGTCTACGCAGTGGTGGAACGGGACGAGGAACGGGCCAAGGAAGTCATGTGGAGCGAGGCGCTCATTAACCAGAAAGAGATCGAAATCGACGATCTCGCAACCCGCCTGCTCGCCCTCTTCCAGCCGATGGCCCGCGATCTCCGTTTCATCACCGCCGTCATCAAGATGAACAGCGACCTGGAACGCATGGGCGATCTTGCCGTCAACATCACCGAGCGCGCCATCGGGCTCATGAAGGAGCCGGCTCTGCGTCCCCTGATCGACGTACCGCGCATGGCCGAGCTGGCCGAAAGCATGGTGCATCGCAGTCTCGACGCCTTTGCGCACAACGATGCCGAATTGGCTCGCACGGTCCTTCTCGCCGACGACGAAGTGGACCACCTCCGCGACGCCGTCTACAGCGAGATGGTTTCGTTCATGCAGGAGGAACGCACAACCATCAATCGCGCCGTCTCGCTGATGTTCATCGCGCAAAACATCGAGCGCATCGCCGACCACGCAACCAATATCGCCGAAGACGTTCTGTTCCTGGTCAAGGGCATCGACGTGCGCCACCACGCGGAGACGCGGGGCGCATAAGCGATTCGGTGTCCTCCTCAGGCGGTCGTGCTCTTCACCAGCTGCCCTTCAGCCTCCTCGATGCTGTTATAGCTCGTCAGAAGGCTATCCACACCGGCAACTTTGAAAAGCGTCTTCAGGCGGTCGGAGACTCCTGCCAGTCCGTACTGCCGGCCCTCCCTCTGGCAGGATACGTGGAATCCGAGAATCGAGCCCAGGGCAGCCGAATCCATGTAGGGAACCTCGCCCAGGTCGATCACGGTGACGGGCGCGGGGTCTCCGCGGACTACGGTCTGAAAATCAAAAACGGTGGAAATGGTAAAAGGGCCGGTGAGTCTGAGGATGCGGACGCCTTCGCGCTTGCCCGGAAGCGATTCGATCTTGAGCTCGTCCATGCGGGGTAGTGTAACTTGATTCCTTTTGCCTATGGTTACAACGCCATGACGATATCCTGAGATGGTGCCGCCCGCGCTCTTCCACGTCCGCGATCCCGCGCGCGCGTCCCTGGTGCGGGCGCTATGCCGGCGGCTGCCGAAACTATCCGGCTCGCCCATCCGCATCGAACGAGCTCCCGGCCTGCGGGACCGACGCGGCGCGGTTCATGCCGGAGCGTTCCTGCGCGAGCGCCGCATCGCGTTCGACTGCACACGCGCCGAATTCCCGCGCATCTTCGTCCACGAACTCTTCCACTTCGTGTGGCTCCGCTCCGGCAATGGCCGCCGCCGTTCCTGGGAGCGGCTGCTCGCCGAAGAACTCCTCGCCGGGGCCCGGGGCGAACTGGGCTGGTCCGCCGAGTGGCGAAAAAATGCCCTGCCGCCGCGGGCCTCCGTAACTCGCAGCCGGTCCTGGCGCGAATACTCCTGTGAGAGCTTTTGCGATACGGCGGGATGGCTGTATTCCGGAACCGCGCGGCATGCCGAATTCACACTGGCCGCCCGCTTCCGGCGCCGCCGCCGGGAATGGTTTCTCGAAACAATTGGAAACCGGACTTTGTCGATATAATTGGAACAGGATTTACCGTGAGTTTTCATCGAATCCTTCTGCTGATCTGCACCGCTATCCTGGTGGGTGCAACGTTTTCCGGCTGCTCTTCGCCGCGTCGGGTGGAAGCGGCGGACCTGAAGCCGGACAAGGACCGTCACGCGGCGCCGGATTTCGCGCTCAAAGATGCCGATGGCAAGGTCGTGCATCTCTCCGATTACAAGGGCAAGGTCGTGCTTCTCGATTTCTGGGCGACCTGGTGCGGTCCCTGCCGCATCGAGATCCCCTGGTTCACCGAACTGCAGCGCAAGGACAAGGATCGCGGTCTCGAGGTGCTGGGCGTTTCGATGGACGACGACGGATGGGAGGCGGTCAAACCATTTCTCGCCGACGTGGGCGTGAACTATCGCGTGGTGATCGGCGACGACAAGACCGCCCAGATGTATGGCGGCGTCGATGCGCTGCCCACAACCTTCCTGATCGACCGCGAAGGCAAAATCGCGGCGGTTCATGTGGGGCTTGCTAACAAAAAGGATTTCGTAGATGGCGTCGAACAACTGCTGGAAGACAATCAGAAAGTCGCTGATACCCACGTTCCTTAGCCTCGGCCTGCTGGCGCAGGGGACCGCTCACCTGACAGTGGGCCAGCCCTCCCACGTTTCCGGCAAACGCGGAGCCGCGGTCGAAGCCCGCATCCCCGTTGCCGTGCAGCCCGGCTTTCACGTCAATAGCAACACGCCCACCGACGAGTATCTGTATCCATTGAAACTGAAGTGGACCGCCGCGGGCGCGCTCGAGCCCGGGCAGGTGGCCTATCCCAAAGCGACCCAGGAGAAGTATGATTTCTCCGAGAAACCGCTTTCCGTCTTTACCGGCAATTTCGACCTGGTGGCGCACTTCAAGATTGCGCCGAACGCCCCCGCGGGCCCCGGCGTGGCCGCCGGGAAGCTCAGCTACCAGGCTTGCAACAGCACCACCTGCTTCCCGCCGAAAACGATCGACGTCAGCGTGCCATATTCGGTGCAGTAGCGCTCGCCACGCCTTTCAGGAACGCCCCGATCGACCGCGTAGCCTGGCGGATTCTCTGGTCGTTTTCAACGAACGCGAACCGCACGTAGCCTTCTCCGAGAGGGCCGAATCCCACTCCCGGCGAAACCGCGACCAGCGCTTTCTCCAACAGAAGCTTGGAAAACTCCAGCGATCCCAGGGCGCGGTACGCTTCCGGCAGCGGCGCCCACAGGAACATCGAGCCGCGCGGTTTCTCGACCGGCCAGCCCGCTTTGTCCAGTCCGGCCACCAGCACGTCCCGCCGCTTCTGGTAAATCGCGCAGATCTTGCGCGTGTCTTCCGCGCACTCCCGCAACGCGATGATGGAAGCGATCTGAATCGGCTGGAACACGCCGTAATCCAGGTAGCTTTTGATGCGCGCCAGCGCCGCGATCATCTTGCGGTTCCCCAGGCAGAATCCCACGCGCCATCCCGCCATGTTGTAGCTCTTCGACATGGAGAAGATCTCGACCGCGATCTCTTTGGCGCCCTCCACCTGCAGGATGCTGGGCGGCATGTAACCATCGAAGCCGAGATCCGCGTACGCGAAATCGTGCACGATCATGGTGCCGTGGCGCGATGCGAGGTCCACTACCGCGCGGAAGAAATCCAGGTCCACGCAGGTGGTCGTCGGATTGTGCGGGAATGAGATGAGAAGCATCTTCGGAGCGCGTGCCGATTTGCGGTACACATCTTCCAGTCCGTTGAGGAACGTGGCCGCATCCGGCATCGGCAGCATGCAGGCGTTTCCTTCCGCCATCAGGACGCCATATTGATGGATCGGGTATGCCGGATTAGGAGAGACAACCGTGTCCCCCGGTCCGATCGTGGCAAAGAGGAGGTGGGCCAGGGAATCTTTTGCGCCGATGGTGACGATCGCCTCCGTCTCGGGGTCGAGTTCGACACCGTAGCTGGCTCGATACCGCTGCGTGATCTCTTCGCGCAGGCGCGGAATTCCGCGCGATTGCGAATACCGGTGGTTGCGCGGGTTGCGCGCCGCTTCAATGAGCTTGTTGACGACAACCCGCGGCGTGGCGCCATCGGGGTTTCCCATTCCCAGGTCGATGACGTCGATCTGTGCAGCTCGCGCCTTCGCGCGCATCTCGTTGATGACGGCGAAAACGTACGGCGGCAGTTTTTGAATGCGATAGAACTCTTCGGAAACTAAGGGCATCACTATGCCCATTTTACTGTGTTCGGGGTGCGATACAGGGAAGCCCTAGGAACCCGTTCCCGTCGCGGCTGCAGCGGGAGCGGCGGCCGAATCGGAGACCGCGCCCACCAGCTTGGCCTGCACCACGAAGCGCTTGGGCGCCGCGCCGACGTAATAGAACGGGTAACACGTGATCAGGTGCAGTTCCGCATCGGGCGTGGGCTGCAGGGCCGACACGTTCCAAGGCCAAACGACGTGCGTACTCTTTACGCGGTAAAGATACTCTCCGGTACGTGTTTTGAGCACAATATCGTCGCCCTGGCGAATGTCTTTGAGGATACGAAAATGAGTGTCGCGGTGCCCCGCGATGACGCAATTGCCGTCGCCGCCCGGCATGGCCGTGCCCGTCAGGTGACCCGGACCAAGGCGCAACTCGCGCGCGCTATCGCCTTCGACGACGTAAAGCTGCGTGTCGAGTCGGGGAATGGACAGCTTCGCCACGGCGTCCCCCGGATGCGGAGCTGGCAAGGCGGGCAATCCGGTGCCTGCCGGCGCGGGGGCGCTGGAAGCGAAATCGTGGAAATTGCGCGCCGCCGCGATTTGGCCGGCGTGCCATTCCCAAACCTGCCGGGCTCCCAGGAAAAGGAGCGCGACGCCACCGGCAATCAGCAGGTACGAGACAAATCGTGAAATGCGCTGCATGTGCGTTGCACTCCTTTCCCGGGTGTCCGTTTATTAAGAGGCGGGACAGACCGCCAGGGATAATCTGTTTTAGTGATTGCCCGCAGTTACCGCCTTCCGCCGCAGACACAGGCCTGCGCCGCACAGCGCGCCGCCGCTGAGCAGCATCATCAGCCAGCCTGCCGAAGTATTGGGCATGCTGCGATTGGCTGTAGTGGCTGGGGGTACGGTGGCCTGCGGTTGGGTCGCCGGCGGAGGCGTGTTTTGGGCCTGCGTCGCGGGCGGGGGCGTGGTTTCAGCGGTTGCCGCGGGCGGCGTCGTCGCCGGTGCAGTGGTCGCCGGTGCAGTCGTAGCCGGTGCAGTTGTTGCCGGCGCCGGCACCGATGAATAGGTCGCCGCTACCGTGACCGGCTGCATGGCTTCATTCTCCCGTTGTTTCACGCTGTTCGGAAGCGGGAACTCATAACCGTAATCTTTTCCCTGGATCCAAACTTTGTCGAAGTAGTAGTCGTTTCCAAAGTGATGCAGAATCACCTTGGTCTCCCGGGCGGTGTTCGGGTCGAGCGTCGGAATCGTCAGCGCCGACGTTTCGAATTTCATTCCGTTATCGCCGTAGATCAGCAGTACACGGCTGTCGCCGCTGGCGCTTTCCAACTGTTGAATGACGTAACTTCCCGGCTGCAAAGTCTTGTTGCCGATCGTCACCGTGTAGGGAAGGTTAACATCCACGCGGTCGAACAAAGGCTGGGCCTGGACTTTGGCGGGCGTAATCCACATTGCGAGCCCCAGAGCCAGCATCGCCGCTGCGCTTGCGAAAGTTCTGATTCTCATAACCGTTTGCAACTCCTTTTGTTTTGTCGAAGGGCGCGACTCACGGAGCTCCCAGCGGCTTGCGGCGCGCTGTGAACCTTTGCCGTTGAAGGTTGCAACCCGTGTACCAAAAGAGGCTGCATCTACGTGCGCTCGCACACATTGGCCGGGACAGCCGCGGCAAGAGGTCGAGAATCACGGGGTTTTGTGGGATGGAACGAACGGAAGCCAGACTGGGCTAACGAAAGACGTGGCGTCCCCAGGGGGATTCGAACCCCCGTTACCGCCGTGAAAGGGCGATGTCCTAGGCCGGGCTAGACGATGGGGACTTGCAAGGCCGGATGAAGATGAACAATTCTAATGTAACGTTCTGGCAGCCCAAGCGTCAACTTTGCCGGGTGTGGCGGAGGGGCGCCAGCCGGTGGTCACCGGCGTCGCCGGCAGGCCTGGAGGGCGGCGGCTGCGATCGCGTCCAGAGGCAGGACGTCTTCGGCCGCTCCCAGTTTTACCGCCTCGTGCGGCATCCCAAAGACCACGCAAGTCGCTTCGTTTTGCGCGATCGTGCGGGCACCCGCTTGGAGCATTTTCAGCAGGCCCTGCGAGCCATCCGACCCCATGCCGGTGAGCAGGACTCCTACTGCGTTGGCTCCCGCTGCTTCGGCCACTGATTGGAACAGCACGTCGACACTAGGGCGCTGGTAGCACACGCGGGGCCCCGTCTTCACATTGACGAAATAGCCTGCGGCGGCCCACCGCATAACCATATGCAGGTCACCGGGCGCCACCAGCGCGAGCCCCGGCCGCAGACGGTCGCCGTCGGCGGCCTCCTTGACTTCCATGGCGCAATTGTCGTTCAGCCGGGCCGCAAAAGCACGAGAGAATTCCGGAGGAATGTGCTGCGTGATCACAATTCCAGGGCAGTTCGCGGGCAGTTTCGCGAGTACTGCGGCAATAGCCTCGGTTCCGCCGGTGGATGCTCCGATAGCAATCACCGCTTCGGGCGGGAGCGCCGTCTCGCATACGATGCGCGGGGGCGCCTGAGTGGCGCCGACGCGGGGCGCCACGCGAATGTGGGCCGCCGCCGCCGCCCGGACCTTGGCCGCCAGTGTATGCCGCAATTCTCCCACCGAGTAGGGTCCGCCCGGCTTGGCAAGCACCTCCACCGCACCGTATTCCAGCGCTTCCAGGGCGGCGCGGCAGGAGGGCTGTGCCAGCGAACTGATCACCACTACCGGCATGGCGTGAAAATGCATCAGCTTTTTCAGGAACGTCAATCCATCCATGCGCGGCATTTCGATGTCGAGCGTCAGCACGTCGGGATTGAGCGCGAGAATTTTGTCGCGCGCCACGTATGGGTCGGGCGCCGTGCCGGCCACTTCGATATCGGGCTCGCCGGCCAGAGACTCGCTTAGAATCCGCCGCACGATCGCCGAATCGTCAACAATCAGGACACGCGTCTTTCGGGCAGCAAGCATACCGGCCTTTCCGTCGTGACTCGAACCGTAAGCGTGCCGTTGCCCACCGGCGCCGCGTGGACCGCCTGGTATGCACCCCCGGGTTCCGCCGTTTCCGCGGCTGGCGTAGTCACCACCTCGGGGGACCACAGCCGGAACGTCGCCTCACTCTCCAGCCTGCTGAGCAGCGAACCGCAAATCATGTTTGCGAGCTCGCAAACGACCTCCCCGATCTGCTGTTCGTCCAGCTCGTTTTCCTCCGTCCCGAGAAAATCGGCGGCAATGGAACGCGCCGCTTCCGCCGTGATCCGCAGCGCCAGCGCCCCGCCGGGCTCGCCTTCGAACCGTAACTGCGCCTCCAGTTCAATGCCGTCCACGACCGGAGGTTCTTCGCCGTCGCCGGGCATGCGGACGAAGAACATCTTTTCCAGAACGTCTTCGATCGCCTCCTTCAAAGCCTGCCGGATATCATCCATGCACAGTCCCCAGTGTTCGCTCCAGTTCGGCGCGCAGATCCTCCGGCAGGAACGGCTTCGTGATGTACCCCCGCGCGCCGAGCGCCAGCAGGCGATCGATGCGGTTGCGAGTGCTGTCGGTCGAGATCACGATTGCCGGAATCGACCGCAGCATTCCGTCGGCGGCCAGTTCGTGCAGGAACGTCTCGCCGTCCATTCCCGGCATGTTGATGTCTGTCAGAATGGCGTCCACCCACACAGTGGACAGCATGTCGAGCGCTTCGCGCCCGTTCGAAGCCTCGAAACACTGCGCCATCTCAAAACCCGAAAGCTCGATGACACGCCGCACAAAGGCGCGCATGGCGGGCGAGTCATCCACAATCAAGACGCGATATGCCAAGAACTTGCTCCTTTCCGCGGCGTGGCGGTGAGTTCGCGCTGCTCGGCGCCCTCGATGAGCCAGAGGCGTCCGGTCGCAATGTCGAGCTTGATGGTGCGGAACTGCGTGCCGCCAATGGCCTCGGCGTGCAGCAGCAGCCCGCTCTTCCATAGATTGCGGCGCAGCGCCAGATAATTACGTTTGCCGATTTCGAAAATGTCTGCGCCCTGCACCATATTCGCAGCGCCGGCAGCGCGCACGATCAGCCTGCGCTTGGACGCGCCCCGTTCGTACACTTTGCCGAGCAGATGGGGGATGCCGGTATCGGCGAACTTGAACGGGTTGGTTTTCGATGCGGCCGCATCGATGGAAGAGTCCGGCAGCATATAATGCAACATGCCGCCGACGCGCGCGTCGGGATCGTACACCGTCAGCCCAATACAAGAGCCGAGGCCGTACGTCGCCAGGACCTGCTCGTGTCCTTCCGAGATTTTGCAGTCCGCCATTCCTACCACGATTTGGTCCACTTGCCCTCACGCCCCGCCGGTTTCCTGTATACCGCTGGCCGTACGTACTCCAGGGAATGAGAGACCCGCGTCAGGCTTTCGGCATGCCCGACGAAGAGATATCCCCCGGGTTCCAGACAGCCGGCGAGCTGCCGGATCACTTTTTCCTGGGTGCTGCGGTCAAAGTAGATCATCACGTTGCGGCAGAAGATCACGGGAACCGGCAGAATTCCGGAAATCGATTCGATGAGATTGAGCCTGCGAAACGTCACCTGCTGCCGGATCTCCGGTCGCACCTGGTACGCCCGCGTGGGGCGCCCTTCCGCCGCGAAAAAACGCGACAGCCACCCGGCCGGCAGGCCCTGGCACCGCTCCACCGGATAGGTTGCCGCCTGGGCTGTGCGCAGCGCCTTTCCCGAGATATCGCTTGCCAGAATCCGCACCGCGCTGGAAGGCAGGCATTCGTTCATGATGCAGGCAAGCGTCCACACTTCTTCTCCCGTCGAGCAGGCTGCGCTCCAGGCCTCTACAGTCGCGCGCCCGGCCAGTGCGGGCAGGATGCGCTCTCGCAGAAATTGAAAATGGTCCGGCTCGCGTAGAAAGGAGGTATGGTTTGTGGCCAGTGCGTCGATCATGGCCGCCAGCGACCGGCCGCTCGAATCGGCCCGGACCCATTCGCAATATTCATGGAATGAACGGAAATTGCCGTTGCGCACCAGTCGCCGCAAGCGGGCCGTGACCAGTTCCTCTTTTCCCGGTTTTAACTCCAGCCCGAAACTGCGATATGCCAGACCGCGAATCTCCTCGAAGTCCCGCGCTTCCAAAGAACACTGCGCGTCCCAGTTCTTGAAATCAGCGGTTGCCATCAAGCGAACCTTCCTTGTAGAGGCGCTCCACATCCAGAATCAGTCCGACTCGGCCGTCCCCGAGGATCGCTCCACCGGTGATCCCCGGCACGTTCTTGAAGGTCTCACCCAGAGCTTTGATCATGACCTCCTGTTTGCCGATCAGATCGTCCACCAGAAGGCAGAATCTCCGGCCTTCGACTTCCACCACCACCAGCACCGATTCGAGCGGATTCTCCGTGCGCGGCTGGATGGCGAACCGGCGATAGAGCCGCACCACCGGCAGAAGCGTGTCCCGCAGCAGCGCCATTTCGGCGCGGTCCTGGACCGTCCAGATGGTCTCGGCCGACGGTCGGAACATCTCCCGCACGGCGAACAGCGGAATAATGTAACGCTCGCTCCCGACGGTCACCACCAAGCCGTCGATGATCGCCAGTGTCAACGGCAGCTTGAGCAGAAACGTCGTGCCCTGGCCGGGAATCGAGTGAATTTCGATGCGGCCGCGCAGCTTTTCAATGTGCTTGCGAACGACATCCATCCCTACGCCGCGGCCCGAGACGTTCGTGACCTGGGCTGCGGTCGAGAAGCCGGGGTGAAAAATCAGATTGTAAATCTCGTTTTCGGAGAGAGTATCGTCCGGCCCGATCAGGTTCTTCGCGACGGCCTTCTGGCGGATCTTTTCCTGGTCAAGCCCGGCGCCATCGTCGGTGATCTCGATCACCACCTGGCCGGCATGATGCAAAGCACGCAATAGCAGCCGGCCTTGCGGATTCTTGCCGTGCTCCTTGCGCTCGGCGGGCTGTTCGATGCCATGGTCGAGCGAGTTGCGCACCATGTGCATCAGTGGATCTGCCAGTTCTTCGACGATCGTGCGATCGAGTTCGATGTCGTCTCCCTGGGTTTCCAGCGCCACTGACTTTCCGAACTGCCGCGCAAGGTCGCGAACCAGCCGTGCCATACGCCGGAACAGCGGCCCGACTGGCACCAGCCGCATGGCCATGGCGGTCTTTTGCAATTCCGCCGTGATCCGGGTAAGTTGGGCCACTTTGCGTTGCAGACGCTGGCTTTTCGAAGCGCCGAGGTCCGGATCGTGCCGGACCAGCGATTCGGCAATCACCATCTCTCCCGCCATGTCCACCAGGTAATCGAGTTTGGCGGTGTCCACCTTAACGGTGGCGCTTTCGCTGTGCCGCTCGGGCGGCCTCTCCGCGGGAGCCGGACCGGTCTGGTTCGCCCCAGTTCCTTCGACTGCCGCTGCCATAGCTGCGAGCTGCGGCGAGGTTCCCGGCTCATCGGAGCCTTTTTCGGAAAGCGATCGGATACGCGCCAAAAGGCCCTCGTCTTGGGCCGGCGCTTGCGTCGGAGCGTGGCGCAGCAACGCATCCACGTGCCCCAGCCAGCGCCGCAGCAGGTCGCTGCTTTCGAGGATGACATCGATCGCTTGCGGGGTGATGAGCAGTTGGCCGTTTCTGGCAAGATCCAGCACGGTTTCGACGTGATGGGCGAGCTGCTGCACATCCCACAGCTCCAGAAAACCTGCCAACCCCTTGATGGTGTGGAACCCGCGGAATACCGCGTTCAGCGACTCGGAGTCGTGCGGATCGCGTTCCAAAACCAGCACCTGAGTCTCAATCTGGCTCAGATGCTCGCGGCTCTCGGTGACGAAATCGGCCAGCAGTTCCGGATCCTGTGCCGGTGAGAGCTCTGCGCCGGGCGCAGAAGCTCCGGAGTTTTCGAGCGTGCTCTGGAGCGCGCCAATGCCCTCCTGAAGGGTCCGTATGGTGGCGTCCGGCTCGCCGGCTCGAGCGGCGCTGAGCATGCTGCGGGCGATCTCTTCGATTCCCCCCGCCTGCTCAGTGCGAGCGCGTTCCGCGATACGTTCCAGGGCCGGTAACCAGAGCGTTTCCGCCGCCCCGCCGGCCTGCCCCTCACCGGACACGACCAGGTGGAGGGCCAGATCCTCCACCTGCCGACGCAATTCAGCCGTTGGTATCACAATCACCTCTTACAGGCCAGCCTCCACGTCGTCGAGGGGAAAGGCGGAATGTTGGGTCACCGGCTGCCGTGCCGGTGATTCCTTGGCTCCTTTCGCCTGCAAGGCAGCGCCGAGGGCGGCGATTCCCGTCGAGTTTGGATCGTTGGCTGTCGCAGCGGGTCCGCGCGGCTTCGGCCTGCCGGCGCCGGCCGGCGGCTCGTCGTCGCCCACCAGGTCGCGAAGCCGTTGGACGACCGCGTTCAGGCTTTGCGCCTGCGCGGACAGTTCTTCGCTGGCCGCGGCGCTTTCCTGTGCATTGGCTGCGCTGCGTTGCGTCACCTGTTCCATCTGTGTGATGGCCCCGGCGATTTGCTCGATGCCTCTTGCCTGCTCCTGGCTGCCGACATCGATTTCATCGACCAGCGTTTTTACCTGGGCGGTGCTGTCTGTAATTCGCCGGATGGACTGTGTCACGCGGTCCAGCTTTGCACTGCCTTCATTGGAGGTGACGATCGATTCCTCGATCAGAGCGGCGGTGTCTTTCGCCGCTTGCGCGCTGCGCTGCGCCAGATTGCGCACTTCGTCGGCCACCACCGCGAACCCCATTCCCGCCTCGCCCGCGCGTGCCGCTTCCACCGCCGCGTTCAGCGCCAGGATGTTGGTCTGGAACGCGATTTCGTCGATGACTCGTATGATTTTGGAAATCTTTTCACTCGATCCGTTGATCTGTTTCATGGATTCAATCATCTCTTCGAGGTTATGATTCGCCTCGCCGACCACGCGCGCTGTTTCCACCATTACGCCGGACACCGTGCGCGTGTTCTCGGCGTTCTTCCGCGTGATCGCCGTGATTTCGCTCGAGGATGAGGAGGTCTCCTCCAGTGTCGCGGCCTGTTCGGAAGTGCCCTGTGCCAGCGACTGGCTGGCCGCGGCCACCTGGGTTGAGGCCGAAAAGACCTGTTCGGAGCCCAGCCCCATCTCGGCCGCACATCGGCGGACCTTACGGGAAGCGGAACGCAGGATAATCACGGCAGCCGCAACTGCCGCTGCGCCGAACGTGAGCAGAAGCATCATAATCCACCAACTGGTGCCGTATCGGTCTTCACCCGCCTGCCCGGCTTCGCGCAGTTCCGTATGGCAGACCGCTGCCAGCTCTTCGGCGTCTTCTCCCACCGTGAGACAGTGCGGCATCACCTGCTCGACCAGAACTGTTGTGGCGCTGCCCAGATTCTCGGCATCGGCGAACTGTTTCATGGACGCGAAAGCCGCCGCCCACAGCTTCTCGCGGCTCTCGATATCAGCGAGCAACTGGCTGCCGCGCTCGGAAGGGATGAGAGAGCGCTCTTCGCCAACGGCGCTCTCCAGCTTGCTCCGACTATCCTCGAACAACCGCTCGGCGTCGGCACGGCGTTCGTTGTCACCGGTATAGGTGAACAGCAGCGTGCCTTGCTGTCCCAGCGCCATGTTCGATTTGGCTGTGTCGATGAGACCGGCAAGTTCCAGGCTCCGCGCTGTCTTCCCGACCAGGTCCCCGGAAGCGTTGTTCATTCTCGAAATGGTGTACAGTCCCCACGCAGCGGTGAGAATGAGCGCCAGCCCCAGGCCGGCGATGCAGATTGTGATTCGCGTTCCGAAGGTCATCTCGCGGGTTGCCATAGGAATCGTCTCAATGAAACATTGTGTTTAGATTGTGCATGTCCTGCACAGAGAGCACCCGGTCTATATCCAGCAGGATTTTCACTTTGCCTTTCACCTTCGCCATACCCAGCAGGTACTGCGCGGCGACCTCCTCGCCGAAATCGGGAGTGTCTTCGATTTCGCTGCCTGTCAGGTTGAGAACTTCGGATACGCCGTCCACAATCACTCCCATGAGCACCGGGCCGGCTTCCCCCTGGACCTGAGTCACAATGATGCAGGTCCGCTGCGTGTATTCGCCTGCCGGCATGCCGAACTTGAGGCGGAGGTCGATCACGGGCACCACCTTCCCTCGCAGGTTGATTACTCCTTTGATGTGAGAGGGCGTTTGCGGTACGGCGGTGATCTCCTGGATCCCCATGATTTCCCGTACTTTCAGGACTCGAATACCAAACTCCTCCTGGTGCAGTTGGAAGGTCAGGTACTTGCCGGCCCGGCTGTCGGCCGGGACGGTAGAGGCGCTTTCGTTGGACGCGAGCATTGGTGAGGACATCGATTGTTCTCCGTTTGTGATTCAAACCTCGAGCGGGTAGGCCTGGCTGGAATGGATCGCCGCATGAGCGCCTTTTTCGTGAGGAGCGAGGCAGACTTTGACTTCCAATTCCTCTCCATCCCAGCGGAATCGTCCGACAATCCATTGCGTGTTGCCGGCGCTCTTGGTCTTGAAGTTGCGGCCATAGACGACCGTCGGAATGCTGAGACCGAGTGGCCCGAGCCGGGCCTCGAGGTCGGTCTTTACGCCGCCAACAATCATGTTGGTGAGTTCAGCAATGGCGTCCAGAACGTCTTCGTTCACGGACGGTGTTTCGGTCATCAACATTTGAGAGCAGATCCGGCACGCCAGGACGGGAGAGCAGGAGACGCTACCGCTTCCAACCCACGGACCGGCGAGTCCAATGAACGACACGACGCCATCGTTAGATCCGGGAGCGCTGTTCTCCAGGGAAAACTCGCCCCGTGTCAGATCCACTCCCAACATGGTCGAGAACACCTGAACGGTGGATTCGTTAATCGAATTCGTAATGAATTCCTGCAGGTTCATAGGGGCAGTGCCGGTTCCAGAATTCCTACCAGCTTCTCCTTTATCTGATCTGCGGTAAATGGCTTTCGAACGTAGCCGGCAGCTCCCAGCCGGACAGCATCGCCTACTTTGGCCTCACCGCCTTCGGTGGTGATCATGACGACCGGAACGTTGCGCCAGTGCGCGTCGGCCTTGAGGGCCGCAAGCAGTTGCAGCCCATCCATTTTGGGCATATTGATGTCCGTGAGCACCAGGTGCACCGGATTGTTCTTCAATAAGTCGAGCGCTTCCTGCCCATCGCCGGCTTCGTGAATCGTCCGGATAGCCATCCCTGTTTGCCGCAGGACCCTTTGCAGAATCTTGCGAATTGCCGCCGAATCGTCCACTACCAGAACGTCTGACTCCATGGGGCTCCTTACAAACCATTTATCGGTGGGATCGGGATTTCCATTAGAGGGGGGCGTGAGAATTGTCAGCCCGGCCGCCCACCCTCATGTTTCCTGCCCGACTGCCGATCTATGAGTAGGAGAGCAACTGTGTGAGCCGCCAGCTATCGCAGCAGGAAATCGACGCCGTATTTCAAAATGTCCAGGAGCACAAGCGGGAGACACCCGCGGTAAAGTTTGATTTCCGCCGTCCGGACCGCATTCCCAAGAGCCAGGTCCGGGCTATCCACCTCCTGCACGACACGTTCGTCCGCAACCTCGTCTCCAGCCTATCGGCATACTTGCGGTCGTACCTGACGGTGAACCTCGTGAGCGTGGAGCAGCTCTCCTACGCCGAATTCCTCGACGGCCTGCCGTCACCCACCTGCATGGTGTCGCTCGGGCTCAGTCCCTACGATGGGAACGGCGTGCTGGAGTTAAATCCCTCGCTGGTCTTTCCGATTCTGGAGATGCTCCTGGGCGGCACCGGCAAGAGTTCCGGGTCGATCCAAAGGGATATCACAGAGATCGAGCAGAAGCTGCTGGACGGGCTTTTCCGCATCATCCTGCACGATCTGCGCGAAGCCTGGAAAGGCGTCACTGCAGTCGATTTCACCATCGAATCGATGGAGACCGAACCGCAGTTGCTGCACATTCTCGCGCCCAATGAAGCCGTTGTCGCGGTGGGAGTCGAGGTGCGTATCGGCGAAACCGTGGGGATGATGAACCTGGCCATGCCTTCGATCGTGATCAAGATGATGCGCCAGAAATTCGACCAGCAGTGGTCGGTTCGCAAGACGCATGCCAGCGAGGCGGAACAGGCGCGGGTTTTGAAGCTTCTGCGGGAATCGGCGCTCACCCTGGAGGCGCGGATCGAAAACCAGACGCTGACAGTGCGGGACCTGTTGAAACTGGCCCAGGGCCATCTCCTGAGCTTCGATCACCCCTTGCAAAAGCCGTTGGAGCTGCTGGTCAACGGTGCGCCCAAGTTCACCGCGCACGTTGTAGGCACAGGCAGGAAGCGCGCTTGCATTATCGAAAAACTCAAGCCGCGGCCTCAGGGCAAAATGAGTGAAGACGAAGGAGCGGGTTCGCCGCCGCTGAATTCCGGGTAGAATTCGCGCAGGGCGTCCAGAAACGCGCGTCCTTTGCGGCGGCCGTTGTTGCGGGCATATTCGTACCGCTGCAGGAAGACCAGCACGGCGAGCACGTCGGCGTCGCGCGTGTGGGAGACTCCGGTTTGCTCCTGCTCGGCGCGGCGGAAGCCGGCCACCGTCTCCTCAACGGCATTGTAGATTGCCGCCGCCAGGGGGTTGGTGGGACGGCTCTCGAAGTAGATGCCGCTGCGCAGCGTGCGGTAGGTGCGGATGAGCCCTTCGAGCGCCTCGCGAACGTCGAAATCGACCGCGCCCGAAGCGGCCATGGCGGCGCGAAACACCGTGGATGCGACGGCCGACAACAGCCGCTCGTTTTGCTCGACGAATTTCTCGCTGACTTCGATATCGCTGTTGGGCAGGTTCTCCGGGAACGCGGCCTTCTCATGACGCCGCGCTTCGCGCAGATAGACGCAATCGAAAGGGCAACTGATCGTTACCTCACGCTCGGTGCCGCAACAGATGGCGCAGATCTCGCCGCCGATGCCGGGGCAGTAGCGCCGCGGCCGGCGAGTTTTGCAAATCGCGCACATCATTCCCTTAGTATAGAGGGTAGAATGCGAGCCAGCCCGATGAGCAGAACCAGCCTCTTTTTGAAAGTCGAAGTGGAGCACGATTCCGAAGAGAAGCCGGAGAAGATCGGCGACGAGCTTTGCCGCCAGTTGATGCGGCAATACGGCGTGCGCTCGGCGGAGCTTTCCAACTTTACGACAATGGAAGAGTAGCCGGCGCCATCATTTGATCGTAGGTGCGGCGGAAAAAGATGTCGGTCATGCCGGCGATGTAGTCGCAGATCACCCGATGCGGCGGCTCTACCTGGGCGCGTTGCGCGTACCCGTCCGGCATCCGGCCGGGGTGGTCCAGAAAGAATCGGAACAGTTCCGCAATCATGGTGGTAGAGCGCTGGCGGTCTGCATTCAGCGCCGGCGACGAATAGACCTTTTCGTACAGAAATCGTTTCAGCCCGCGGCTGGCGGAGGCGCCCTCGGGAGTGAATACCGCCAGGCGCCGAGGAAACTGCCGTACGTCCTCCACGGTCTGCACCCCTGCTGCTTCGGCGCCGGCCACCGTCCCTTCGATGAGGCTGGACACCAATTGATTGATGACCTGCCGCAGCGTTTCGTGAAATCGCTCGCGCGGCGTCGCGCCGGGGAACTGAGTCTCGATGGCTTCGTGGATGGCCGCAAACTCCGGCACCGCCGCGGCGGCATCCTCGGCGGTAAGGAGCCCCGCGGAAAAGCCGTCATCCAGGTCGGCCGTGTTGTAGGCCACTTCGTCCGCCAGATCGATCAGTTGCGCTTCCAGTGGCGGCCGCAGGCCCGGCAGGTATTGATCCAGTTCAGCCGATTCGCCGGCCGCGAAATCGTGCGAATGCTTGACGATGCCTTCGCGCACTTCGAAGGTCAGGTTCAGACCCGGAAAACGTGCGTAGCGCTGTTCAAAGCTTTCCACAATGCGCAGGGCGTGCTGGTTGTGGTCGAACCTCTCGCCCGCGCGCCGCATCTGACGGTTAAGCTCCTCCTCGCCGGCGTGTGCAAACGGCGGGTGGCCGATATCGTGAGCCAGGGCCAGCGCCTCGGTCAAGTCTTCGTCCAATCGCAATACGTTTGCCAGAGTGCGCGCAATTTGCGCGACTTCAATGGTGTGGGTGAGGCGGTTGCGGAAATGGTCGGAGAATCCCGGCGCGAAGACCTGCGTCTTAGCCTCCAGGCGGCGGAATGCGCGCGAATGCACGATGCGGTCGCGGTCCCTCTGGAAACAGTTCCGGTAGGGGTGAGCGGGCTCGGGATATCGCCGGCCCCGGCTCTGGCTGACGGGAAAGCGAAGGCGCGCCAGCATGGGCGGCAGCTTACTTCGGCGGCAGTTCGCCGTAAAGCTGCAGGGCCACTTCACCCACGCTCCCCGGCGTGTTGCGCAGCGGTCCAATCAGGTTCCGCGCCTCGTCCACCTTGTGGGTGACAATCAGGACCCGCGCCAGCGCGATGGTCGCCTGATCCTTCGAGACGAACAGTGTGGGGTGCGCCATCAGATCGCGCAGTGTGCTCTCGGCTTGGGCCGTGCGTCCGTCAGCGAGATAGATCTGGGCCAGCGAAAGCTTGGCCAGCGAAGAGTAATTGGCATCGCCTTTCTGCGCAGCTTCCTGAAAGTCCTTTTCGGCTTCGGCCAGTTTCCCCTGGTCGGCCGCGACCGCTCCCAGGTAGTAGCGGGCTACTTCGGCTTCGTCGCTGCCCGAATACTGGCTGATGACTTGAGAAAACGCGCGCGCCGATGCCTCATCCTTCGCCTGCTGCGTAGGAAAGGTGAGGCCGCCATTGGGCGTCGAGGGCCCTACCTGCGCCTGCTGCACCTGAACGGCCTGCGTCAGAGCCTCTTCCCGCGCCGTGTGCTGGTGGCGGGCGTAGATGACGTAGCCGAAGATCAGCGCCAGCCCAACCGCGCCGACGATGCCGTAGCGGATAATCTCCTGCTGGTGCTCTTCGAAAAATGTTACTGTGTGTTCGACTTCGAGGGCGAACTTGTCGCTCTTCAACTCTTTGCGGGTGATTCTTGCCACGAAAACCTCAAGGGAAGTAGAACCTTTATCGTAACACGCCCTGCGGCGCCGGGCCGATTTGCTATCCTGTGGGCCTATGTATTTGAAAATCCTGGCCCATCCGGTCTTCACTTCCCTCCACTTTCACATGCCGATGCTGGTGGACTTAAGCCACCCGCTGATCATGTTGCAAGGGGAAAACGGCTCCGGGAAATCGACCCTTCTGCAGTCCCTGCACGGCGCGCTGAACGGCGAATCGGTGGAGGGCTATGTATACCGTTTGGAGTCGGGGGATGTGAAATTGGGCAAGGCGTTTCTTTTCGATGCCGAGCAGCACAACCCGCGCACTCATCTCGATCTGTTCGAAAAACAGCCCGAGATGCTCGAGTTCCTCCGCATGGCCAGCCACGGGCAGGTGATGCTTTCGATGTTCCGCGAAACGTTTCCCAGACTTCCCGACGGCACCATTCTCCTGCTGGACGAACCCGAGATGGCGCTCTCGGTCTCCAACCAGCACCGCATCCTGAAAATGCTGATGGAACTGGTGGACCAGAAGAAATTCCGCATTGTTTGCGCCACCCATTCGCCGGTTTTGATCGAGTCCCCCGAAACGTATGTGATCAATCTCGACCGGCACGTCAATCGCAACGTGATGACCACTGACCTGGGCGTGGAAGGCGCCAGCACCATCCAATGACGTGCTGCGAAACGATGGACCGGCTGATGGACCGCGGCCTGGTGGAATGCGCGCAGCCGCACCGGCTGAGCAACGGCACCATCGTCACCGACATCGATACCGAATACTTCCTGGTATTCGGCGAGGAGCGCCGCCAGTTCGCGGGCATCAACTACTGCCCGTTTTGCGGGCGCGCGCTTTCCCGGCAGTTGTGGAACCAGGAGAAGAAGAAGTAGTGCCGCTCAATGCGGCCCGGGTTTTCCTCGGCAGTCCCGCGAACACCAGTTCGTAGGAATTGCGCAGGAGACGTTTGAGTTCGGCGGTAGGGAGCGCGGTTTCCTCTTCGAGCGCGACCCAGTGGTGGCGGGCGAGGTATGGCGCCGGAATGACGCCCGCCCGCTCGGTGAGTTCGGCGAACTCCTCGGGACTGCACCGGAAAGACAGGCAAACCCGTGCGGGCTCGAGCGGAGCGGCCGCGAACATTTTCCCGCCCACCTTGAACAGCAGGTCGCTGCCCCACTGAACCTGTTCGGTTACATGTGGAAACGAAAGGCAATAGCGGCGCAAAAATTCAACGTTCATGCAGAGATTGTAATCCGGCCGCGCGCCGGTCAGGGGAGGGCCTTCGATGCCCATGCGCCGCGCCGCTTCCGCAGCATACCGGCGGTGAGAACCGTCCCGCAGCTATGGTAAATTAGTTACAGTTATGGCAATTCCGAATGTGAAGCGGTTCCGGCCTTTCTGCCCGACCTGCAACGATAATTTTACGCTGATGGCAGTTCTGCCGAAAGACGCGGACGTGGACAAGTACCTGGCGGATGCGGTGGCGCGCCACGATCACAAGGCGTTCCAGGAATCCAAGGTGCTGCACTTCAAGGTGCGCGTCGGACAGCAGAAGCAGAAGAAGGCGAAGTAACCGAAGCACCGGCGGCACTCACTGCCGGCGCCGCCAATTTCCTCTCCTACAACCTGGATTGCAGATTGCGCACGGCGTTCAGAGCGGCCTGTGCAACATCGGGATCGGGATCGTTCGTCAGTTTCTGTAGCGCGGGAAGGCTCTCCTTGTCTCCACTGCGTCCCAAAACCTGTGCCAGTCCGATCTTTTCCGCTTTGTCTCCGTTCGCCATCGGTTGATAGAGCAGCGCCCGCACTGCGGGTTCGCGCGCCAGCTCAACCAGAAACGGGAGAGCCTCTCCGTTATACGCCGATGAATTCAGATTATTGATCAGAAACTGCAGCGGGCTGAATTCGCTCAACTCGGTTTTGCCGTCCATCACTTCGGCGAAAGCGATCGAAAGGCGGGGCTCGGGCTTCGCCTCGGCGTCCCATGCCTTCTGCAACAGCGGCAGATCGCTTTTGTCGCGCAGGCGGGCGAAGCCTTCGGCAGCCGCGGCGCGCAGTTTGTCGTCCTTATCCTGCAAATACAGGGCGTAGAGCGGGCGGCTCGAAGGATCGGGGAGCATGGCGATCGCTTCCAGAGCGGAGTGACGTACTTTCGGGTCGCGCGACTCGTTCAAAACCTGCGTCAGGGCAGGCAGCGCGGCCTTGTCACGTAGAAGGCCCACGGCTTCAATGGCGGTGGCTTGCACCTTGGAGTTGAAGTCGTGAATGAGAAACTCGATCTTCGGGCCGGCCGATTCGTCGCGGATCTTTTCCAGCGCCACCAGCGATTCGTAAATAATGGGCGTCACTTTGGAATGCGTCGCATCGAGAAGGTCGGGCATCGCGTCTTTGCCCCGCAGGATTCCGACGGCGCGCGCGGCATTGGCGCGGGCATCGACGCTGGCGCCGCCGCGGACCAGGCGCCCGAGAGCGGCAATCACGTCGCTGCGCACCGTGATGTACGGCTGAATCACCTGGTCGTTGGTGTCGGTGAAGTGCCCTTTGATCCCGGTGCCGACCTTATGCAGCGAGCCGCTGAGACCGGATTTCACGTAGCCGGGCAGGTAGAAATTCACCAGGCCGTCGGTGGCGCGGATCTGCACTTCGGGGTCGTTATCGTGCGTCGCCTGAATCAACGGATCGATACTGCGCGGAGGCCCGATTTCGATGATCTGCTTCACGGCTTCGATGCGGACATCGCGGTCAGGGTTGGAGAGGAACTGCGTGAGCTGCGGGATTGCGCTGGCTCCCTGTTTGGCGATTTCCCGGACGTCTTTGGGCTTGACCGGTGCCTGAGATTGAGCAAAGAGAAGCGCCGAGAAGGCGAAGAACCACACGGGACGCATATTTCTATGGTGGCACGATTTCCCGCGCGTGAGAAAGCCGTTTGAGTAAGACTGATTCTTTAGCAGCGAGCCTACCGCACGAACTCGACCTGCACGCGTTTGGAGATCAGGCCGGCTTCGAACCCCATATCGAGAAGTTTTTGTGCCGCTTTGGGAACCACTTCGCCGGCATCGAGCGTGTAATGATTGACGTACATGCCCACGAATTTTTCGGCCAGCCGGGGTTCCATGTCGCGCGCGAACTGCATGGCGTAGGCGAGCGCCTCATCATGGTTGTCAAGAGCGTATTGAATGCTCTCGCGCATCAGACGGCAGCATTCGCTCTGAATTTCGGGATCCAGCGAGCGCAGCAGCACGTTGGCCCCCAGGGGAAGCGGCAGATCGAAGGTCGATTTGAACCAGCGGCCCAAATCGACGATGCGGTGAAAGCCCTCCTTGTCGTAGGTCAATTGCGCTTCGTGGATGATGAGCCCGGCATCGACAGCCCGTTCCTTCACCGCGGCGGTGATTTTATCGAACGGCGTCACGACGGCTTCGAAATCGGGCTGATAGAGCTTGCAGGCCAGGTACGCGGTGGTCAACTTTCCCGGAACGGCGATGCGCTTCCCCTTGATCTCTTCCGGCTCCATGGGGCGGGTGGCAATGATCATTGGGCCATAGCCATCGCCGATGCTGGAACCGCTGGCCATCAGCACATACTTCTCCGCGACGTAGGGATACGCGTGATACGAGATGGCGCTCAGATCGTACAGCCCCTCGACTGCCTTGCGATTCAGGGTCTCGATGTCTTCCAGAACGTGGCGGAAAGAAACTTTGGAAGATCGCACCTTCTTGGTGGCGAGACCGTAGAACATGAAGGCATCGTCGGAATCGGGACTGTGGGCGCTCACAATCTCCCGGGAATCAACCGTATTCATAGTGTGGGGTAGCTCAACTCAGTTTAACACCCACACTTGCGTTCGAACTCGATTCGCGGTGAGCAGGAGAGGGAGTGCGAAACATAGCCCTAAAATACGGAAAGGGCGGTCATCTCGCGGCTCGTGAACTGAAGTTTCACTGTTGGCGGGCGTCATTGCGCATCACGCGCTGCGCGGCTTTTGCCGAAACGCTCGATCGACCGTTCAGGAGACTTCGTACCGCCTGTTCACTCGCCGCGGATGAGGCCGCCCTCATCCTGGCCCGGTTCTATATGTCACCTCCCGCCGGCCCGGGGCGGGCCGACTCTTTTCTCAAGACGGCGTTTGGAATCATTTACCGGTCTGATTCCACCTTCAATATGACCCCCGCTGATATGCTTGTCAATAGCCCTGACGTTCAATTCTGCACGGGAAGCGACAATCGGTGTTTCGGAGGCTCTTTTCACGAAAACCGCCAGTACTAAGCGGTGCTCCCGCGGTGCGCCGCATGAAGACTTATTCGGCTCAAAGCGGATACGTATACCAGTACTTTTATGAGGGGTATCAGGGGGAAACGTACGTATTCAGCGTATCCGCGGACAGGAAAAACTGGCATCCCGTGACCGTAACGGTGAGCGCCGCCGCATTGCGCGCGTGGGAAGCGGCGCACGCGCGCGAATTGTCTTCCACGGAACGCTATGCCATCGCGAAGATGGCGTTGTTTCAGGGCTTTGACGAACGCCCCAATCCGGGAGCGATGGGCGCCGAAGTGCGCGTGCGCGAGGACGAGGTCGAACGTCTGGTGGAGACGCTGGGACTGTAAGCGCGCGGCGTCACGCGCCTGGTTTGCATCGCGCTGGGCGATGCAGATGAAGTCGGAGTCGACGACCCGACCGAGATGAGGACCTGCGAAGTGTACGAGTCCGGGCCTGCGAGATCGAGTGCATTGTCGCCGCTGGCGACGCCGGAAGGCACGGTCACATTGACCTGGTAGAGTCCGGCGAGGCCCGGAGCCAGGCCGGCATACGTTACGGTCGCGGCCGTGCCGCCGATATCCGCGGCAATCGTGTTCACGGTATTGCTCAGCGTGCCGCTGGGCCCCGCGGCGCCATCGGAGATCGCCGGGCTCACGGTGCCGAGCCCCGTCGCGTACACGGAAACGGTTTCGCCGATCGCCGCCGGGCTCTTCGAAGAGACTAGCGTGCCGTCCTGATGGAAAGCCGCATATCCCAGACCGTTGTTGGACGGTGTGAAGATCCCGGGGGCCGTCATGCCGATCCACATGGTCACGCTGTTGGACTGCACGCTGTTGTTGATCACCTGCACTTGCGCGATCGCACCCGAGGTTGCATAAGGCACGATGGCGGAAATCTGCCCTGGGCTCACGTAGTAAATCGGCGCGGCCACTCCGTTGACCATCACCTGGACGCCCCCCAGCGTGGTGGGGAACGGAATATCCGACGCCACCACAAGCCCGCTCGCGAGATTTGTGCCGTAGAGCGTGAGCAGTTCGCCCGGCGCGACGCCGGCTGTGAAGGGAGCAAAACTCGCCGCATTGAGAATGCCGGTCGGGTCGAGAAAAACGCCGCTGCCGCTCAACGGCGGTTCGGGCAGGGCAACGTTGATGCCGAGATAGGGGCCGATCCCCGCGCCCACGCGCATCCCGTTCGTGCCGATCGCGTAGTTCATGAAGGCGGTGCTGTAAGCGCCGTTCGTGGCTGCGGAGTATGCGTCGGTATAGGTGTAATCGATGGGACCTCCGCTGGTCAGAAGGTCGACGACCCGCTGATGCGCGGAGATGGAGCCGGAAGCAGCCTTGAAGGCGCCGTAGTAGGTATCCAGCAGCGCATAGCCTGCCGCGAGGTTGGATTCGTCTTCATCCACGCCCGCCTGGTAATAGAGACCGCTCAGCGTGGGCGCGGTGCCGGTGCGCACTCCGACGAACATGTCGAAACTGCTGGGCGATCCTCCGAAGATAAAGTTTCCGTCTGGAGAAATGTAGATGTAATACTGTCCCACCAGGAAGGCCGTATTCGAGTTGGGGAAAGTGGCCACGCCCGCGCCGTTCGAGAAGATATACTTCACGCCGCTCAGCGACTGCGTATACTTCTGCGAACCGGATTGTCCCACGTAGCCGTTGACCGCGACCGTGCCCAGATTGCCCGCGCCATCGGGATTCATCTGCAGCATGGCATTGAGCGCGGTGCCGGGATTGCCGCTGGAGAGGTCGAGGAACGCCACCGAGTACGAGCCTTTGAACGTCGAAGTGCTCGCCGGAGTCGAGCCGACCGGCGCGGCCACGAAGAGATCGTTGTAGCCGCTCTGCGTTTCGGTGTCGCTGCCGACGAAGATGCCCTGCTGGTTGACGAGCCCGTAGATGGCATCACCAGTGATCGGATTCGTGAGGAATCCATACCCCGAAGCGGCAATCGAGTAGGTACCACTCACCGGGCCGATGCGCGAACCGCCGGACGCGGCCTCCAGAAACGTGCCCGTCATGGAGTAAGTGCCGGTGCCGCTAAAGGTGATATTGCCATAGGCCACCGCCGCATCGGCCAGGCTGCCGTTCGCGTATTGGCCGCTGAGAACGTAATACACCTGGCGGAAATAATAAGTGCCGGTGAGCATGCCGTTCCCGCTGGAGTCCCAAGAAGGGGTTGTTTGAGCCAGCGCCGGACTGGCAGCGGCGGCGAAGAACAATAGCAAGGCTTGTGGAACTCTCATGGCCATCACAACCCCGGACGCGGCGGAAAGCTGGCGGGTTTCGGCGGAACCGATTGTCTCATAATACAAAAACGGCCGGAGCAGCGGACGCTCCGGCCGGAAATTTTGGAACTATTGCAGAACTCAGCGCCGCGCGACTTGCTTGCGGCCGATCAGTCCGATAGCTACGAACCCGGGGTGAACGTACCGTCAATATAAACATCCATAAAATTCGCGCTGCGCAAAACAATCTCGCCGCCGGTGCCGCCGGACGCGCTGAAACTGCCGAAATCGCCGAGCGAGAAACTGAAACTGGGCAGATTGGTCAGATCCAGAGGACTCCCGTCCGGGCTGGCGAATGTCAGATCGGGAATGATCACGTAATCCCCAGTGGGTACGTTCACGAAGAGGCTGCTCCAGTTCAGCATCGTGTCATTGGAAAGATCCGCCCCTCCGCCTGCCGATGGTTCAAGCGTATCCAGAGTCAGGAGATACCCTGAATTCTGCCCGCCAAGGTGGCGATGTGTCGCGTCGCGCTCTCGAGATCGGAGGCATCCGCGACGACGCGCACCAGTCGCTCGGGGGGAACGGTTTCGCCGAGGTCGGTGGCTTCTCCGAGGAACAGAGCAATGGTCCCCGCGGCCAAGGCCGTGGCCACGGCAGTTGGGGGGTGCTCGGGGTTCTCGATGAGCTGCACGGTGTAGCCGAGGTCGAACAGACGACGCTCCAGGGCATAGGCGAAATCGAGACCATCGGGGGAGAGACAGACCGCCAGAGCCCGGTGGCCTCGCGCGGCCTCACGTTCTTCCGGGGTGACCCGTCCCGCGTTGTCCTCTGCTTCCGCAGCCTCGCGGATCATGCCGGCGGCCAGGGTCTCATTGCTGACGGCGTCGATCAGGATGAAGCTGCCGGTGGCGCGGTTCGTCTCGTACGGATCGGCGAACAGGGGGCGCTGCGTTTCCAGTTCGATCGTCCCGATGTCGTTCAGTTCCAGGGTCTGTGCGGGGTTTTCCCGCAGAGAGTGGATATCCAGCCGGGAAACCACGGCACGGACGCGCGCATGCATCGTCTGGGTGGTGTGCTTCAGGATGTAGGGACGGTGCAAAGCCAGCGGACTCTGGTGCATCCATACCAGGTCTGCCAAGAAGCGGCGCGACGGCCGCGGCATCGCGGAGGGGTGCACCAGCATGTCGCCGCGGCTGACATCGACGTGGTCGTCCAGGCACAGCGTCACGGACATGGGGGCGAACGCTTCTTGCAGTTCGCCGTCCCAGGTCGAAATGGCCCGGACGCGCGTGACGCGGCCCGACGGAAGCACCGCGACCTCATCGCCCGAACGGATGACGCCGGAGGCGACCTGGCCGGCATAGCCGCGGAAATTCAGATCGGGGCGGATGACGTACTGTACGGGAAAGCGGAAGTCGGCGTGGTTGCTGCCGCCGTCGAGCGGAACGGTTTCGAGGTGCTCGAGCAGGCTGGGGCCGTTATACCACGGCGTGCGCGGGCTGCGCAGGACGACGTTGTCGCCGTCGAGAGCGCTGATCGGCAGGAACACGATCTCGCGCAGGCCCAGTCGGCGGGCGAATGCCTGGAAGTCGGCCGCAATGGCGCGGAAAACATCCTCGCGGAAATCCACCAGGTCCATTTTGTTGACTGCCACGGCCAGGTGCGGAATGCCGAGCAGCCGCGCGATATAGGCGTGGCGGCGCGATTGCGGCAGCACGCCTTGGCGGGCGTCGATCAGGACGACGGCCAGCCCCGCGGTGGAAGCCCCGGTCGCCATGTTGCGCGTGTACTGCTCGTGGCCGGGCGTATCGGCGATGATGAACTTGCGGCGCGGCGTGGCGAAATAGCGATAGGCGACATCGATGGTGATGCCTTGTTCGCGTTCGGCGCGCAGGCCGTCGGTGAGCAGCGAAAGATCCAGGCCGTTGGTGTTGAGGTTGCGCGTGGCTTTGCGGACGCCCGCGAGCTGATCTTCGTAGATATTCTGCGAATCGTAGAGGAGCCGCCCGATGAGGGTGCTTTTGCCGTCGTCCACGCTGCCGGCCGTGGTGAAACGGAGGAGCTCGATTCTCGAGTCCGGTTCGGGCGCTTTGCCCGCCAGTTTTTCAGCCAGGGCGGCCATTAAAAATACCCCTCGCGTTTCTTGAGCTCCATGGAGCCATCCTGGTCGTGATCGATGACGCGATTCTCGCGCTCGCTGCGGCGGAAGTGAATCATCTCCTCGATGATTTTGGGAACCGTGTCGGCAGTGGAACGGATGGCGCCCGTGCACGGGCTGCAGCCCAGCGAGCGCATCCGGCACATCACCATTTCCGGCTGCTCGCCCGGCAGCAGCGGAATTTCCCGCTCTACCGGAATCAGCATTCCGCTGCGGACCACCATGGGACGCAGTGTGGCGAAGTAGAGCGGCACCACGGGAATGTCTTCCAGGTGAATGTAGCGCCAGACATCGATCTCCGTCCAGTTGGAGAGCGGGAAAACGCGGATGCTCTCGCCGGGATTCACGCGGCCGTTGAACAGATTCCACAACTCGGGGCGCTGATTCTTGGGGTCCCACTGGCCGAAGGAATCGCGGAAGGAATAGACGCGTTCCTTGGCGCGCGATTTCTCCTCGTCGCGCCGCGCGCCGCCGAAGGCAGCGTCGAATCCGCCCGCTTCGAGCGCATCGAGCAGGGCACGGGTCTTCAGCAGGCCGCAGCATCGTTGCGTGCCGAGGCGGAACGGGCTGGCGCCCTCGGCGATGGCTCCCGTGTTGGTGTGGACGATGAGCTGCGCGCCGATCCGCGCGCAGAAGCGATCGCGGAACTCGATCATCTCTCGGAACTTGTACGTGGTATCGATGTGCAGAAGGGGGAACGGAATCTTCCCCGGATAAAAAGCCTTCTGCGCCAGACGCACCATGACCGACGAGTCTTTGCCGATCGAGTACAGCATCACCGGCCGCTGGAATTCGGCGGCCACTTCGCGCAGGATGTGGATGCTTTCCGCCTCCAGCGCGCGCAGATGCGTCAGCGTTCGTCCACTCATGGGGTTATTCTCTAGCATAGGATAACACTGCAATCATGACAAAGTCTATCGGATTAGCCATGATTATGGCTGGGGCCGTGCTGGCGCAGGATGCGGCGATCTCCGCGGCGCGCATTCGCGAGCACACCAAATACCTCTCAAGCGACGCCCTGGAAGGGCGCGGCGTGGGACAAAAAGGAGGCGAGCTGGCGACGGAATACATCGCGCGGCAGTTCGCGCTTGCCGGAGCCAGGCCGGCGGGAGACGACGGAACCTATTTCCAGAAAGTGCCGCTGGTGGGCATTGCGACGCAGCCAGAGTCGCAGCTTTCGGCCGAAGTACACGGCAAGACCATCGAGTTCAAGTACGGCGACGATTTTGTGGGCGCCGACGAGAGCCAGCGCCCCAGCGTGCGGTTCGAAGGCGACGTGGTGTTTGTGGGCCATGGGATCAGCGCGCCGGAATACAAATGGGACGACTACAAAGGAGTGGACGTCACCGGCAAGATTCTGCTCATGTTCACCAATGAGCCGCCCTCAACGGACGCGAATTTCTTCGAAGGGCGCGCCCTGACCTATTACGGCCGCTGGACCTACAAATACGAAGAAGGCCTGCGGCGCGGGGCGAAGGCCGTGATCCTGATCCACACCACCCCTACGGCGGGCTATGGGTGGAACGTGGTGCGCGCGTCGTGGGGCCGCGAGACGCCGTTTGTGAAACTCGCGCCAGGAGCGAAGGCGCTCTCCTTCGCGGGATGGCTCAGCTATGAGGCGGCGCAAAAAATGCTGGCCCTGGCGGGGAAGAACGGGGACGATCTCCTGGCCGCGGCGGACAAATCCGATTTTCATCCCGTCGATCTCGATCTACAGATGAGCGGCAGGTTGGTCTCGAAGCTGCGTGAAATCGATACGCGCAACGTGGTGGCGATCGTGCCCGGGAGCGATCCCAAGCTGAAAGACGAAGCGGTGGTTTACTCGGCGCACTGGGACCATTTCGGCGTGGGCGAACCGGTGAACGGGGATGCCATCTACAATGGCGCGATCGATAACGCCACCGGCTGCGGAATCCTGCTGGAAATGGCGCGGGCCTGGGCGGCGCTGCCGCGGAAGCCGCGGCGGACCGCGCTGTTTCTCGCGGCGACCGCCGAAGAGGGCGGATTGAAAGGCTCGGCCTATTATGCGGCGCATCCGATCATTCCCGCGGCGAAGACCGCGCTGGATCTCAACTACGACGCGATCTATCCCTGGGGGCGCGCCAGGGACGTGGTATTGACGGGGGCGGAACGCACCACGGTATGGCCGCTGGCACAGAGCATCGCGCGGCGACTGGACCTGCGGATTTCGCCCGATGCCGAACCGGAGCAGGGCCACTATTTCCGCTCCGACCATTTTTCGTTCGCGCACGCCGGAATCCCCTCGTTTTCCATCGGGCACGCTACCGAGTTTGCCGGGAAGGCGGCCGATTACGGCGAGAAAATGTTCCAGGAATACAACGACAAGCATTATCACCAGCCCTCGGACGAATTCCACGAAGATTGGGATTTCACGGCCCTCCGCCAGGCGGCGGAATACGGATTCCTCCTGGGACAGGCCGTGGCCAACCAGGACAAGCTACCCGACTGGCGTCCGGGCGATCAATTTCACCGGTAATTGACAAAGGTTGTGATACGCTCTTCTGAGGACGGAGGGACGGCATGAAACGGAAAGGCGCGATCCTCTTGGTGGCTGCGCTGGCCGCCGTGGCGCTGGTGGCGCAGGAGAAGAAAGAGAGTGCAAAGAAGGCCGCGGCAGCCGGCATTCTGCATCCCGAAATGACGGTTGAAACGGGCACGTGGGAAAAGCCGTCCGCCGTGATCGGGACAAGGCCCGCCAACGGTCACGTCTGGACCGACACGACGGTGGCCGCCGGCGTGGACAAGAAACCCGAACCGGGCCACCCCATCACGCGGGTGGGCGAAATCATCGACCTTTCCTGCTACGTGCAGCTCGGCAAGCACGGCGAGAAACATCGCTCCTGCGGGCAGAAATGCGTGCAGAACGGGCAGCCGATCGGCCTGTTGACGCAGGACGGCAGCATTTATATGATCATGCCCGAGGAGCACGATCCGCGGCGCGACGGCGGAGTGGATGCCAAGGCTTTCGCCAGCGAACACATGGGCCATATCGTCGAGGTGAACGGAACCACGGCGAATGTGGCCGGCTACCGCGCGATTTACGTGCAAGGGTTGACGAAGTAGATCAGCGCTTGCGCACAGGCGGGCGCCGCGGGTGCGGCAACAGGCCGAAAACGCCGACTCCCGTGGTGGTGCCTACGTACACTTTGCCATTCGCGATGGTGGGCACAATAAACTTGTTGCCCGCGCCGAAGTGATCGCGGCCGTTCGGCGCTTCGTTGCTGTTATACAGCTCGACTGCGAGGTCGCGCGCATCGTAGGCGTGCAGCACGGCCGTGCCGGCGTCTTCGACCGCCCACACGATGCCGTTCGCCGTGCCGTCGGCCGAAATCGAGGGAGTCGTGCCGGGATAGGGAAAAGTATGCGCCGATTGCGATTCGAGCGAAAACCGGCCGTTCGAAAACGCGAACGCTTTGAGGTTGTCGCCCACGTCGCCGTAATACAGTTTTCCGTTGAACCAGGCTGGGCTGGACCAGGCGCCGCCGGGCAACGCCCCGGACAGGAGCTGGTAGATGGCATCCGTTCCCGGATTGAACTTTCCGAGATTGGCCTGGTCGAGGACATAAATGTTGCGATCCTTGCCGGCGCCCACGATCAGTGAAACCGGCGTCCCCTGCCCGTTATCCAGGGGCGGCAGCAGCATCAAGCCGCCCGAGCCGAGATCGACATCGCCGTCCGATTCGGAAACCGTGTTGCGCATGGTGAAGTAGTCGGCCACGGCCAGACGTCCGGATGTCGAAAGCTTGACGAACGCGTTGCCGTAATCGTTCTTTCCCGGGAAGCCGGCGCTGGTGAGCGCGGTATCGAACGTTCCGTTACCGGTGAGAAGGTAGACATTGCCGCTCGCGTCCGCGGCGGGACCGGCGCCGGCGCTCCAGATGCCGCCATCGTTGCCGTTCGGGATGAGATTGAGTACGCCCGCCTGCGCCAGATTCGCCTCGTTGTAACTGATGACCCAGCCCGCGTAGGAGCCGTTGTCGCAATGCGAGCCCCAGGTCGTGTAGACCAGTCCATTCGCAATCAGCAAGCCGGGCCGCTCCACATGGACTGTGGGATTGAACGTGTTTTCGGCGCCGTTCCCCTGCGATGTTGCCTGCACCTCCACCGGGCTGCCCGTCTCCTCGCTCAGCGTGGAGAGGTCCAGGGCATGCAGCCGTTGATGATAGTGCCCGCCGCCGTCTTTCGACATGGCGACCGCAAAGATGGTTCCCGAGGGGCCAGCCCGAAGGTCGATCGCGGGCGTCGCAGTGATCCCGATTTCGGGCGTCACCTGGCTGCAGCCGTGATCGTCGGAAGGCGTTTCGCCGGCCGGGATGAGCGAGACCTGGTGCAGCAGCGCAAATGTATCCGCGTCGAACCCATACAGGCTGCCATGCTCGGTGGCGACATACAAAACGTTGTGAACACCCTGCCCCGGAATGGAGACGCCGGGAACGTAGAGCGGCTGGGCGTCCACTTTCCCATCCACTGTGAGCACCGCCAGCTTGCCGAACGCTTTGGGGTTCACGCTACCGGGAGTCAGGAGCATTTCCTGGAGGTTTTGCCCGGTGCGGGCGTTGTCGTTGTGCCCGGTCAGAACGCTGACTTGCCCGCTTAACATCCCCGCCGCCGCCACGCAGATCGCACACTGCGCCAGGAAACGCCATGCCAGCGACATAGAATCCCCCCTTGCCCGCCATGTTAGAACATTGGCCCGGCGAAATGTGTTCGGCCGCAGCCGAGTGTGGTATCGTCAGGTTTTCTCGGGAGGGGACCAGTATGAGAATCCACAGGGCGGCATCTTTTGCGGCAGGTTTGTTCACCATGGCGGTTGCGTGTTTCGCCGCCCAGGCATCGAAGGTTGCAGTTCACGCCGCGGTTGCATTCGACACCTCGGCGCCGCTGGATGCCCTGGAGCAGTTCATTCCCGATAAAGCAGTCGTCATTCATCCCGCGGCAGAGAGCACGGCAGTTCGCGAAGGCTCGCTGAAGGGTCCTGGCGAGGGGTTGGGCAGCACACCGCCCACGCCGCCGGCGGCTCGCGGCGGAGCCGGCCGCGGCCGTGGATCGCGAGGGGGCAGAGCGGGCGGCCCACCGCCGATTCCGCCGCCGCCGCCCGCGCCGGAGATCAAGCCCGCGGGCGCGGCTGTGGAACAGACCGCGCAGGGCAAGCGCGCCTCGCTTCCCGTCTTAGCCAGCTTCGATGGTCTGGGCGAAGGCTTTACCGGCCGCGTGGTTCCCGGCGCGAACACTGCAGAAGAAGGCAATGGCGGCCGGGGCGGAGCGGGCCGCGGCGGTATCGATATGAGCCTCGCCGTGGGTCCCGACCACCTCTTCGAGATTCTCAACGGCAACATGGCCGTCTTCACGAAGAAGGGCAAGAAGTACGACACCACCGGCAAACTGCTCTACGGTCCGGTGCCGAACAACACCGTATTCGCGGGTTTCGGCGTGCGGTGCGGCGTCAGCAACAATGCCGATTCCGTGGTGCGCTACGACCAACTGGCCGACCGCTGGCTGATCGTCGTCCCGGTGTTCACACGCCCGCCGGGCAATCCCGAGGGACCGTATGCCATGTGCTATGCGGTGAGCGCCACCAGCGACCCGCTGGGGCCGTACTACCGCTATGAATTCCAGCGGCCGCTGTTTCCCGACTACCCGCGCCCCGCGGTCTGGCCGGACGGCTATTACAATCCGACCAGCACCAGCGACAACCTGCTGCCGGAAGTGATCACCCAGAAGCATGACTGCATCGCCGACCGCAATAAAATGCTCGAAGGCCAGCCGGCCACCGAACAGTGCGTCGTCATCGACGGCGGCGTCTTTATGCTGAACACCGATGTCGACGGCACGCGCCCGCCGCCCGCGGGTGCTCCCAACATCATGATGTCCACCGGCGGCACGCAGCTCATGAAGGTCTTCGATGACGATGGCATCTACTTCTACAAGGTCCACGTCGATTGGAACGACCCCACGAAGACCACGGTTTCGCCGCCGCAAAAGATTCCGGTAGCGCCCTACCATTACCTGTGCAACGGCCAGCTGAGCAGCTGCGTCTCGCAGCCGGGCACCGAACGGCGCCTCGATTCGCAAGGCGACAAGTTGATCCAGCGCCTGGTTTACCGCAACTTCGGCGATCATCAGTCCATTCTGGCCGAGCACTCGGTGGCTACCGCGGCGCACGGCGGCGGAGTGCGCTGGTACGAGTTCCGCTTGAACAAACAGGGCAATCCGGTGCTCTACCAGCAATCCACGTATGCGCCGGACCGCTTTTACCGGTGGCTGGGCAGCATGGACATGGACCGCAAGGGCGATATCGCCATCGGCTATTCCTTCGGGGGCGATCCCAACTATCCCGGCCAGCGTTTCGCGGCGCGCCGCGCCAAGGACCCCAAGGGCCGGCTCACGTATCATGAATCGGTTCTGGCCGAAGGGCAGGCTTCCCAGACCAACAGCTTGCGCTGGGAAGATTTCACCAATATCACGATGGATCCGTTCGACGACTGCACCTTCTGGTTCGTCGGCAATTATCTGAAAAGCGGGGCCACTTCTTCGACGACCCGGATTGGATCGTTCGCGGTGCCCGGCTGTAAGTAATTCGCGAAAAGTTAGCAGTCACTTTCGCCTGTTTTTGGTACCTAAAATCGCTCGCAGGCCATATTTTTTCCGCCCGATCCCTCCCTTATGGGTATGGAACGGCGACAGGCGGCGGAAAAAAGCGGCATGAACACGAAGACCAGGGCCTTTGTCTTCGCGACCATCGCGCTCGGTACTTGTCTGGTGGCTTATTGTGCTGCCAGGGAGGCTGCGGCGGGCCTGTCGGGCGCGTATCTGGCATGCGTTGCGATGGCTATGATCGCTTCCGCTTTCAAGGTGCGGCTTCCGGGTGTTCACGGGACCATCTCGGTAAGTTTTCTGTTCATTCTGGCGGCGATTGCGCTCTTCGGCTTCGAAGAAACGGTGCTGCTGGCGTCGACGGCCGCCATCGTGCAATGTCTATGGCGCTCCCGCACGCGTGCGAAACTGCTGCAGGTGGCTTTCAACGTTGCCGTGCTGGCAATTTCGAGCGGGGCGGCCTTCCGGCTGGCACACTTTTTCGGGGACGCGCCGAGTGCCAATCTGGCCGTGCTGATGACGCTGGCGGCCTGCTTCTATTTCACGGCCGATACGCTGCTGATCTCCGGGGTGCTCTCGCTGGTGCAGGGAAAATCGTTGTTCATCGTCTGGCAGCAGTGCTACCTGTGGTCCTTCCCTTACTACCTGGCGGGAGCGGCGCTCGCGGCGCTGATGGTGCAGACCAACCGCTCGGCCGGGGGGCTTCTTTCGCTGGTCGTGCTTGTTCCCATGGGGCTGATCTACGCGTTCTACCGGCTTTGCGCGCTGCGCGCGGAAAAATCTCTGGCCCTGGCACAGTAGCGGCGCGAACGCGCCGGCCATCCCGGCCGGCCGGGACCCGATAGCCTGCGGATAACCGGACCCCCACCTCCGCAGAACCCTTCCGACCGTGATACGCTTACACTTTATGCGAATTACGGAGGTCTACCTGGGGTTGGGCCAGGATTCGTTTGAACGGCTCATCCGCGGGATTTCCATCGGCAAACTAAAGACCTATCAGATCTACGAAGGATTCAAGGTCCGGGCCCATCTGCAGAAAGTCAATACGGAGGTTCTGCGCAAAGCGGTGCCGCGACTCTGGGCCCGCATCGGCGAGGGCGACGAGGATTTTGCCAAAGATCTGGCCCAAGCCATCCTGGTTTCCCATCTCGCCATGATCACGGCAGTTCTGGACTTTCTGGGAGTGCCGCATGAGAATGGGTTCTTCGCCAAGGACATGGACCCCAAGCCGCATTTCACCGATGGATGGGAGGAGCGTGTCTACGAAAAGTTTCACGGGACTTTTTCAGATGCGATTCTCGTTTTCTATATCAACCACTTGCGTTGGGAACTGCTGGGGGCGGAGGAACTCTACCGTCCGGCGGCTCCGAACGCGGCGTAAGTTCGGCTGGTGGCGTGCAGAATAACGTGCGAACCATGACAGTTTCGGGACCAGACCCAGGTCGGGTGGTTAGCTGGAACTCTTGCTATTTGAATCGGTTGTGGGTTGCCAGCGGGCTGCTCCCAAAGCCTGGGGTGTGTGGGTTTTCGGATCAGGGGGAAACGCCGCTGGGGCATAACACCCACCGCAGTGTAGGCGGGGGGTGGGTGTTCGGGTTCGGAACCAGGTATGTTCCCCAAAAACACGAGGTACTGACATGAATCATTGCGATTTTCACTATTCCCATTTGCTGCCCAAGAAACCGGGAATTCTCCCTCTAGAGGAGACCATGACCAAGCAGTGCCGGCGTTGCGGCGCTGAATTCATCACGCGCTCACGTATCCGGAAGCGCTGCGACGCATGTCAGTCCGTCGTATCCGCGGAAAAGCAGAAGAAGGCCAATGAACGGCTCAAAGCACGCCGCGCAGCCCGCCGTATGTGCCTGTTGAAGGCCAGCTAACGCGCAGCGGGGGCCACCCCACTTTCGAGCGTGACAATGGCTTGGGCCTCAGCGGAGCGGCCTTCTCCGACGGGGCCTACCTTCTCGGCGGTCTTGAATTTTACCGAGACCCGGGCGGGGTCGAGCGTGAGCGCGGTAGCAAGGCGTTCGCGGATGGCCTGCCGGAAATCCTTGAGTTTAGGACGCTCAAGGATGATGGTGGAATCCACATTCACTATGCGGTAGCCCTTCGCCTGCGCCAGTTCCCGCGCGTGACGGAGAAAAACCAGGCTGTCGCAGCCTTTCCAGCGCGCATCGGAATCCGGGAAGTGCATCCCAATATCGCCGAGCGCAGCGGCGCCCAAAATCGCGTCGGTAATGGCATGGGCCAGCACATCGGCGTCGGAATGCCCCTCCAGCCCGAATTCGCAGGGGATGGGCACGCCGCCCAGAATCAACGGCCTGCCGGGTGTGATGCGATGCACGTCCCAGCCGAGGCCGGTTCGAATTTCCCCCACTAGCGCGCTTCCTTGGCCATGTCCTCTTTGAGGAAGAGGTGTGCAAGATCCATGTCGCCCGGCTTGGTGATTTTGATATTGCGGTCGCTGCCCAGCACGACACTGACTTCCACTTCGAGGCGCTCGACGAGACTGGCTTCATCGGTGCCGATAAACCCGTCCACGCGGGCGGATTCGAAGGCGCGCGCCAGCAGATCGTAGCGGAAAACCTGCGGAGTCTGCGCCAGGACGAGTTTTTCGCGCGGCAGGGTGGCGCGGATCTTCACCTTCCCGGTGCCGCGGCTTACCTGTTTGACGGTATCGACCACCGGCACGGCGACGATGGCGGCGCCCGATTCGGCGGCTTCGTCGAAGACCTTGTGAATGGTCTCGAGATCGATGAAGGGCCTGACGGCATCGTGAACCGCGACCAGATCGATGCCGGGGCCGAGCGCACGCAAACCGTTTTCGACAGATTCCTGGCGGCTGTTGCCGCCTTCGACGACGCGCACGCGGTGGCCGGGGAATTCGCGGGCAAGCATTTCGCCGGCCCATTCGAGGTCTTCGCGGCGCAGGGCGACTACGATTTCGCTCACCCGGTCACTGGCTGCGAATTTGCGGACGGTGTGCAGCAGAATGGGCGAGCCTTCCAGCAGCATGAACTGTTTGCGGCTGGTGCCGGTCTTCTCCGCCGGCGCCCGTCCCATACGGGTGCCGAGGCCCGCGGCGGGCAAAATGACGGCGACTCTCATGTGCATTACGATTCTATCGTGGTTTTCTCGCTGGCCGCGCTGCTCATGGGTTGCGGGTCGCTCTTGCGCGGCACGCGCTCGTGTTTCTCGGCTCCCGCGGCGGCGTGCAGGCGCTCATCGTATTTGCCGAAAATCATCTTGCCGGCAGTGGTCTGCAGGACGCTGGTCACCGAGATATCGATGGTTTTCGAGATGAGCTTCTTGGCGTTGTCCACCACCACCATGGTGCCGTCATCCAGGTAAGCCACGCCCTGGTTGTACTCTTTGCCTTCCTTGAGAATGAAGACACGCATGGTCTCGCCGGGCAGAACGATGGGCTTGAGCGAGTTGGCCAGCTCATTGATGTTCAGCACCTCGACGCCGTGCAGTTGCGCGACCTTGTTGAGGTTGAAATCGTTGGTGATGATCTTGCAATCGTAGATTTTGGCCAGTTCGATGAGCTTCATGTCCACTTCGCGAACGTGCGGAAAATCCTCTTCGACGATCTGTACGTTGAGATGCGCCATTTTCTGAATGCGCTGGAGGATATCGAGGCCCCTCCGGCCGCGGTTGCGCTTCATGGAATCGGCCGAATCGGCCACCAGTTGCAGTTCCCGCAGCACGAACTGCGGAATCACCAGCACGCCGTCGAGAAACCCGGTTTCGGCGATATCGGCGATGCGGCCATCGATAATGACGCTCGTATCGAGAATCTTGAACGATTTCTTGGAAGACTTTTCCCCGCCGAAAATGCCGCCCAGGGCGGCCAGGTTCAGCATGTCGCCTTTCTTGGCGCCGACGATCAGGCCGATATAGGTCATCCACAGCAGCAGACACACTTGTAAAAACGGCGGGGCTGCCGCTTTATTGAGAACCAGGCACATCAGAAAAGCGCCGAAGATTCCCAAAACGCTGCCGACGGCGGCGCCGATCAGACGCTTGAGGCTGACCCGGTCCAGGCGAATCTCAAAAAAAATGATGCAGGCCGCGACCACCACGCCGGCCCCCGCGGAAATCCAGGGCGAACCCTGCAGGGGCTTCAGGGCATAACCGGCGACACCGAGAACCAGGAGAAAGATACCGCGAACAAGGAGTAAGTCGAGCAAGAGTGCACCCCCTTCGGGTGAGTCATTTTCAGCACACCAGGAATCATATATTCACGCGGGTACCGCGCCAAGAGTATATCATTTCGTCTCGCTGGAAAGTCCCGATTTTCCAACAGACCTGCACTGACACCCGCCAAGCAGGGTGGGCAGGCGCCGGGACTCGGGGGCGTGAGACACTTTGATCGGCGGGCATGAGTCTAGGAAACTGGCGGTTTGCCATACGGGCCCTGCGATCGAGGAACTACCGGCTGTTCTTCGGTGGCCAGAGCATTTCCCTGATTGGAACGTGGATGACGCGGGTTGCCACGGCGTGGCTGGTGTACCGGCTGACGCGCTCGCCGTTCCTTCTGGGACTTACGGGTTTCGCGGGACAGGCGCCCACATTTTTTCTGGGGGCCTTCGCCGGCGTCTGGGTGGATCGCTGGGACCGCCACCGCACCCTGGTGGTGACGCAGGTGCTTTCCATGCTGCAATCCTTCGCCCTGGCGGTGCTGGCGCTGACGGGAATCATCACCATCTGGGAAGTGATCCTGCTCATGCTGTTTCAGGGGGCGGTCAATGCGTTCGACATGCCTGCCCGGCAGGCGTTCGTCGTGCAGATGGTGGACGACCGCAACGACCTGAGCAACGCCATCGCGCTGAATTCTTCCATGGTCAATGCGGCACGGCTGGTGGGGCCGGCCATTGCCGGTGTGCTGATCGCCGCCGTCGGCGAGGGCTACTGTTTTCTGTTGGACGGAATCAGCTACCTGGCGGTCATTCTGTCCCTGCTACTGATGCGGGTGCAGCCCCGCCGGGGTCCGGCGGCGCGGCGCAAAGTGCTGGCGGAACTGGACGAAGGCTGGCGCTACGTGACCGGCTCCATGCCGATCCGCTCCATTCTGACCCTGCTCGCCCTGGTGAGCCTGGTCGGGATGCCCTATACGGTGCTGATGCCGATATTCGCCACCAAGGTTCTGGGCGGCGGCGCGCATACGCTGGGATTTCTGATGTCCGCGATCGGCGTGGGCGCGCTGGTGAGCGCGTTCACACTGGCGGCGCGCAAGAGCGTGTTGGGGCTCGGTCGAATGATCCCGCTCGCAGCGGCGCTGTTCGGCGGCGGGCTGATTGCTTTCTCGTTTTCACGCATTTTGTGGCTCTCTCTGGTGCTGCTCCTGTTTACGGGCTTCGGCTTTCTGCAGCAGATGGCATCCAGCAACACCATTCTGCAAACGATTGCGGAAGAAGAAAAACGCGGCCGAGTTATGTCGTTCTACGCCATTTCGTTTCAGGGGGTGGCGCCGTTCGGGAGCCTGATTGCCGGCGCGATGGCGGCGCGAATCGGCGCGCCGCATACGCTCGCGATCGGCGGCGCATTGTGCATTGCGGGCGCGATCTGGTTCGCGCGGCGGCTGCCCCTGATCCGTCACGAGGTGCGGCCGATTTACCGCGAACTGGGGATTCTGCCCGAGGTGGCCGACGGCATTCAGGCCGCCACGCAGTTGCAGGCGCCGCCGAAGACGTAGCGGATCGCCTTCGGCGGTTTTTTTATTTATAGCGGCATCAACCAGTTCCTCAAGCGGAAAATGATTGCGCCCTATGCCGGCGCCAAGCACGTGCCCTTTCCCGACGCATCGGTAATCGCTTCGGGAGCGCTGCTCATCCTCGCCGGAAGCCTGGTCGCTCTGGGAGTCAAGCCGAAGATCGGCGCCGCCGCGATCATCACCTTCCTGGCAACGGTTTCCCCCGCGATCCACAACTTCTGGGCGGCCGAAGACCCGCAGGAAGGGGCCCAGGAAATGTTCCACTTCACCAAGAACATGGCGCTGCTGGCGAGCGCCCTGGCATTGATGGGCGTGGAAGAGCCGTGGCCGCTGAGCGTATCGCTGGAACGTCCCGGCCGTTTCGAGCGGATCGTCAATACCGCGCGCAGGAAACTGGCGGCGTAGCCACCATTACTGCACGTCCGGCTTGATTTCGGCGGTGTTGGTTTTCCAGTCCACCGTGACCGTGGTTCCATCGGCGAACGTGGTGCGCTCGCGCGTGCGTGCGGCATCGAGAAACTCGTGGTTGGTCATTTCGACCGTGGCCAGCCGCGCATGCAGCGCGGCCATGCGCTTCACCTGGGCGATGGCGGCCGGCGTGTCGCCGCGCATATTGGGCGCGCTGGCGTGCAGCAGGCCGCGCAGGTTCGCAGGCGAATACGTGGTGACGATGGCATCGTGATACACCAGCTCGTAGAGCGGCACCTGGATGGCGTCTTCATGGTCGGGATCAGTCCCGGTGCTGGGGCTGCGGTTGAGGCGGTCCGTGACGTAGTCGGCATACGGCATCACCCAGTCGGAGCCGTCTTCAGTGCCGACGATTCCCAGGTTGTGGCGCACCCACTCGAGCACCTGGGCGCGATAGCGCACCGAATCGCCGCGCGTGTTGGGGTGGTTGGGGTTGAAATCCTGGTCCGGCGTCACGTAGCCGAAGACATCCTGGTAGCTGCCCTGCGGATGAATGCCGTGCTCGAAGAGCATGCGGTAGTTGCGCTTCACGAATCCGAGCATGAACGCGGAATTGAGATAACCCTGCGTGCCCCCATCCCAATGATTCATGAGCGGGACGTACCCGTCTTTCCAATCGTGCTGAAAGCGTGTGCCGGGAAAGGCGTGGGGTGGCGACGTCTGGTCTTGCTCATGCACGGCCATATCGAGATTGAAGGACGGCGCGTCGGCATAGTAATCGCGATACTGGTCGTGCAGCCAGCAGGTGTCGCCGAGTTCGCGGCAGGCATCGAAGAAAGCCTTCATGCCGGCCCATCCGCCGGCGGCTTCGGGCGGAGGGAGGACATCGGGAATCTCGCGATCGTATCCCATACGCGGCCACCCGGAGAGACTGACATTGACGTGCGAGAAGCCCTCCTCTTTCAGCTTGCGCAGCCGCTCGATATTTTGCGCGAAGGTGGTGAGCCGGTGATTGCGCTCCGGATGCGCGGCGTCGTAGGGGCCGGTGCCTGGTTTGGGCTGGCGCAATACGCTCATGCCGACAAACGGACTGCCCACCAGGTTTTTGACCAGCGGGTCGCGCGCGATCTTGTCTTTTAGCGAAACGAACAGGCCGGAATCCATCACGTAGCGCCGGTAGCGTTTGCACAGGTCCACATAATTCCCTTTGGGCAGGAAAGACATGCGCAGCCGGCGGGGATAGCCGAAACGGCCGAGCTGCGCGCGCCAGCTCGGCCCCATATGGGTGGGACCGCCGGCCGGGTGAGAGAAAGTGTAGCCGGCATCGTCGGGTGTTTCGACGATCACCATCATGGCGGAGTCGCCCTTTTCGAAGCCCCACCATGACATCGCCCAAGTTTCGACCACGTGGCTTTGCAGGATCGTCGTCTCGCCGGCGGCGCGAATGCCGGGATTGTACGCCTTGGGCCAGTTGCGCGGCAGCAGGGTGCCATCGTCGCTGCTGATGACGGTGTAATCGACGTCGCGTCCGTCGATCTCCTTGGGCCAGTTCAACTCGAGGACGCGCGCCTGGTTTTCGTTTGCCACGGCTTCGCAGAGCAGGTCTTCGGTGCCGTATTCGAGCGTCATGGTGAGGACGATCCGGAGGTCCACGTTGCCCCCGGGATCGCTTTCGCCGGTATTGCGAAAGCCGTTGAAGATCATGCGCACGCCCGAAGAGAAGCCGGTGTGGTACGGCTCGATGTGGATCTCTTTGGCGTCGGCGAGCCGCAGCCGGATGGTTTCGCCGCCGGCATTCACGAGCAGGTCCTGGTCGGAAGAGGGAAGCATCTTCCACGTCACCGGGCCGGCGTGCACGGCGACGGAGAGGTCTTTCTCATCCAGCGTGACCTGGTTGAGCTTGCCTGCGATGGTCCAGGCGCCGCCCGCGTGGGTCACGCTGGCGACCGGCTCCTGCGCGCACAGCGGGGCGGCCAGGAGAGCGACGAAAAGAAGATATCGGTGGAACATTTGAGGCTCATTTTACCGCTAACGAAGCGGATCCGGCGGCGGCTGCTACCATGGCGGATTACATGCAACGAAAGAACAGGCTGTCATGATGGACTTGGAACTGCCGATCCGCGGGCTGCTCACGGGCCTGATCATTGCCGCGCCGGTGGGTCCGGTCAACGTCCTGTGCATTCAGCGGACCATTGAAAAAGGATGGTTTTCGGGTATCGTTTCGGGACTGGGCGCCGCGGCGGCGGATACCATCTACGGCTCGATCGCAGCCTTCGGCATCACCCTCGTCATCGACTGGCTCATCCGGGAACAGTTCTGGATTCGCCTCATCGGCGGATTCGTGCTGGTGGGCATCGGGGTCTGGTATTACTGCAAGCAACCCGGATCTCTGCAGGAGGACGGCCGGAAGAGCACGCACTCGGACTTCGTCTCCACGTTCCTGCTGACGCTCACGAACCCGACCACCGTGCTTTCGTTCATCGCGGTGCTGGCGGTGCTCGGAATGAGCGAACGGCGGCACTGGTGGATGACTCTTTTTCTGGTGGCCGGAATCTTCACCGGCTCGATGACATGGTGGCTGATTCTGACGGGGGTCGTGAACCGGCTGCGCGATAAGATCACCGACCGCACCATGAGATGGATGAACCGCATCGCGGGGATGGCGATCGGCGCCTTCGGAGTGCTGAACTTCGTTTTGAGCAAAGGGCACAAGCCGTAGATGCGTGCGTCGTCAGGCGCCGGCGATTTTCGCCCAGACTTCGGGCGACACGTTGCGGCCGCAGAGGATCACCGCGACATTTTTCCCGGCGTAGCGGTGTGCCTCTTTGCGCGCGGCGGCCACCGCGACTGCGGCGGCGCCTTCGATGATCCAGTGCTCGGTTTCCATGACGAGCCGCATGGCGGCGGCGATTTCATCCTCCGAAACCAGCACGCCGCGATCGATCACCTGCCGGCAGATCTCGAGCGTGACCGAGCCCTCCTCCAGGTTGCCGGAAGTGCTTTCTGAAAGTGTGGGCTGCTCGTGCACCTCGACGATGCGGCCGGCCCGCAGGCATTCATAGAGCACCGGGGAATTCTCGGGCCAGCAGCCTACGATTTCGGTTTTGGGCGACACGCTTTTCAGATACGCACCCACGCCGCCGATCAATCCCCCGCCGCCCACGGCGACGAAAACGGCGTCGAGTCCGGGCGCCTGGCGGTTCAGTTCCACCGCCAGCGTGCCCTGGCCGGCCATCACGTCGAAATCGTTATAGGGTGAAATGAAGACCTGGCCGGAGGCTTCGGCGGCGCGGCGGGCAGCGATTTCGGCCTCCACCGGATCGGTTCCGCACTGGTGAATGCGCGCGCCCAGGGATTCAATACGCCGCGCCTTGGCCGGGGATACGTGTGTGGAGACGTACACCTCCGCGGCGATGCCGCGGGCCTGCGCAGCGGCGGCGACCCCGAGCCCATGGTTGCCGTTGGAAGCCGCGATCACCCCTGCGGCGGCCTCCCGCGGGGTGAGCTTTGCAATTTTGTTGCAGGCGCCACGGAATTTGAACGAACCGGTCTTCTGCAGATGTTCCAGCTTCAACAGAACCGGGAAGCCCAGGCCTGCCGATTTTTCCACCGGGGTTTCACGCACTTCTCCGCCGATGCGGGTGTAGGCGCTTTCCACGGCCGTGCGTAAGTCATTCAGGTTCATCAGCGGCTATCATCCCATTTCCCGTGGAACTTTTCGCCGCGGCTATGGAATCATTAGCAGAGCGGAGCTCACGGAGTTCCTGGAAGGAAGGCTTGGCGAATGAAGACGAGAATTTTGATGGCAGGGTTGTTTGCGGCGGCCAGTCTGTTGGCGCAGCCTCCGGGCGGCCCGGGACGCGGCGGACGGATGGGCTTCGGCCCCGGAATGGGCGGACCCGGCGGACCGATGGGGTTCGACATGCGCGCCACCGTTACCGGTGCGCCGTTCTCCGGCGAAGAAGTGACTACGGAACAGCAGACGCTGGCCAACGGCAATGTCATCCAGCGGCAGAACAACGTTAAGGTGTACCGCGACAGCCAGGGCCGGGTGCGGACCGAAGAGACGATGGTTCGTCCGGCGGCTCCGGGTTCGACGGCTACCGGGACCACGACCCGGACGATGATCCGGATCTTCGATCCCGTGGCGGGCACCAGCAGCGACGTGGATACGCAGAACAAAGTCGTGCACCAGATGGCGATCCGCCGGGCTTCCGGCAATGCCACTGTTCGCGGAATGAACGGCAATGGCGGCCGGCACAATATGGCGCGCGCCACAGCGACGCAGGATCCCAACGTGAAGGTGGAAGACCTGGGCACGCAGAACATCAACGGCATTCTCGCCACCGGCACGCGTGTTACGCGGACCATTCCCGCGGGGACTATCGGCAACGCGATGCCCATCCAGACGGTTCATGAGCGCTGGGTTTCTACCGACCTGCAGATTCCCATTATGGAAAAGACCACCGATCCGCGCTTCGGCACCACGGTGCGGCAGTTGACGAACGTCAGCCGTTCCGAACCGGATGCCGGCCTGTTCCAGGCGCCGGCGGGCTACACGGTACAGACCGGCGGCCGCGGCCGCGGTCCCCGCGGCGGCGGACAGATTCGATAAACAACCCCTTAAGCACAGCACAGCACAGCACGGCCACTCCTCAACCGCCGCGGCGTTTTTCCAGCCCGCGGCGGTTTTTTTGTGTGCCGAGCATGTTCGACAGCTCGGGGGTGAAAGTCCCCTCTACAACCTGATGGAGGTGAAGTAGTAGCGAAGCGCAAGGGCGTTCCGGTGACGGAAGGTCTGAAAGAAGCGTGGAGCAAACGTGCGAGCCGATGTACAAGAACCGGATCTGAGGCATACGGTGTCGGGCGAGCGGGCAAATGACCGCGAAGCCCATATCCATCAAGGGCACTGGTTGTAAATCCGGCGGTTGCGTGCGGAATCCGACGCGATTTTCCTGGGAGCTTCCGGACATGCCTACTGGCACGCAGTTCGCCGATGGGCCGGACGCCATCCGCCATGCCATCCGCGAACAGGTGCGCTACGGCGCCGATTGGATCAAATACTATGCCGATGGCGGCACGCAGTTCCGCGACGGCGTGCTGCACTCCCGGCCCAACTATACGGACGAGGAGACCGCGGCGCTGGTGGCGGAGGCGCACCGCCTGGGACACAAAGTGGCCGCGCACGCCGGCGGCAAGGAAGCCATCGAATCCGCCCTGGCGCCTACTGGTGCCCCACGCTGTATATCTACCAGCGCGGCGGCCGCGCCGCGAATTCCGAACTGAGCCAGATGCGGGCGCGCAATTTCCGGCTGGGCGTGCAGAAAGGCGTCAAAATCATCTTCGGCACTGATATCGGCGGCTACCCATGGACGGAAACCGAAACCAAGGAGTTCGATCTGATGGTGAACTGGGGCATTACGCCGATGCAGGCCATCCAGTCGGCGACGATCGCGGGCGCCACTGCGCTCGATCAGCAGGGCCGTTTCGGGTCGATCGAAGCCGGCAAACTCGCCGATCTCGTCGCGGTGTCGGGCGATCCGACCAAGGATATCAGCGAACTGGAGCGCGTGCAGATCGTGATGAAGGGCGGAGTGGTTTATAAAGGCGAAAAATAAGCGGCAGCGCGGGCACGGGCGATTCCATCCCCACCAGACTTACAGCTCACTCCGGAATGCGTCTGTCACTGACCCTTTTGTCGCAGAAAACACCGTGATCAAGCGGGATACCGGTGTCATTACCCTAAAGAGTAGGTCTCTGGCTTTCACTTCACCAGTCATGGGGCGCGACACTGTGGCGGTGTTTGCGGGCTAGGCTCCTTTACATTCGATCCCTTTCCCTCTGGGGAAAAGGCCCACATGCGAGGGCTGCTGGGGCAGGACAGAGTCTCTGATCGCCTCCGACAGCATGGATAACATCGAAGCCGACCTCCTGGCGGACTTATACAATCCTTCGCAAGCCGATTTTTTCAGCGCTGAAGGGAAGCCTGACGCAGAGCGACGTCCCCGCGGATTTCGTGATGGTGGTCCCCATCTACGTCGAATTCGGCGGGGCGCCGGTCCAACTCGGCACCATTCGGATTCACGGCAGTCAGACGCTCGACAAAATCGCGGTGACGCTGCCGCAGCGATAGCCGCGGCGCGGCTGCCCGTCTACCAGTTCAGAACCGGCGGAAAATATTCCGCGATCAGGTCGTCGTAATAGGGCCGCAGGGCTTCGACCTCGGGCTGGCGGTCGGATTTCGAGTACAGATCGTAGGGATTGAACTCGCGTACCCAGCGGAACATTGCGCGGTCGTGGTCGTTCATCAGGTGCTGGTAGGCGCCTTCGCGATGGGCGGCGTAGAAGGAGTGATAGCGCAGCATGTATTGCGCCTCTTCGGGAAGGTACTGTTTCGTGACCTGGTAGATGTACTCGTCGTGGCCCCAGGAGAGGTCAACGTTGTCCAGTCCGCCGCCTTCCCGGTAGACGCCATTCGGCGTCCGATATTCGGGAACCTGCGAATCGGGATTGGCGGCGAAGAACTCCGGAAAGACCACCCGGTCCGAGTAAGCGCAGCCCACCGGAAACGTGTCGCCGACCACGGCCCACTGCGGCTCGCCGTAGAGGCAGAGAACTTTTCCCAGGTCGTGAATCAGACCGGCAAGCACGAACCAGCGCGGATGGCCGTCGCGCCGGATGGCTTCGGAGGTCTGCATCAGGTGTTCGATCTGGGAAAGGCTGGTGTCGGGGTCGCTATCGTCGACGAGGGTGTTCAGGTACTCCATGGCTTCCCAGATGCCCATGCGGCGCCTGGCGAGCGTCCCGTATTCGCTCTTTTTCGCCCGCACGAAATCGCGCGTCTGCCAGGCATGGTTCTGGCGATAGAACTCGCGGACCCCCGGCGGCGTGGTTTCGGAGTAGTTGCGAAACTCTTCCTTTTTTCGGTCCGGCCGATAGCGTTCTTTGACGAAATCGTCCCACTGTTCCAGGTTTTCCAGAGGCTCGCCCATGCGTCTATTCTACGCTCCTTACCGCAGTACCCCGAAAATCGCCTTCGCTCCCCAATACGACCAGTCGCTCATCCAGCGGCCGAAGCTGGTGAAGCCCACGAGCACGATCAGCGCCATGAAACCGACGCGGGAGATCTCGATGTAGACTACCGCGGGCACGCGCAGGGCCAGCAGAAGCTTCGAGCCATCCAGCGGGGGAACGGGGATCAGGTTGAAAATCGCCAGGTACAGGCTGAGGGCAACGCCCTGGGCGGCGAAGTTCGCGAATCCGGGCGCGGCGCGCATGCTCGCCAGAGCGATCACGGCCAGCACCACCGCCATCACCACATTGCTTGCCGGTCCGGCGAGCGAAACCAGGGCCAGGCCGTTGAGGCCGCCTTTCAGCTTGGACGTCTGGGTCATGACCGGGCGGCCCCAGCCGATGAAACCGCCGCTCAGGAGCGACGTGATAAACGGCAGAACGGCGGTGCCGATCCAGTCCACGTGGGCCAGCGGATTCAGGGTCACGCGGCCCTGCAGGCGCGGAGTATCGTCGCCCAGCCGGGTGGCCACCCAGGCATGGGAAAACTCGTGCGGGGCGGTCAGGATCCAGAGCAGCAGGACGTTGAGAAATGCTTGTTCGAAATTGAGATGCATGTTCAGTCGCGCCGCGCCACCACGGACCACAGGCCTAAGAGCGCGACTACTGCCAAAATGGAGACAGATGCCATGGAGCCGATATGCCCATTGTACGTGGTATCATTAGATTTACACCACACTAGCTTTCCCGAGGTAAATTCCAATTGGCTTTAGTAGAAGGTTGCCGTCACTCGCTGGAAATTTCCATCCCTGTCGATGTGGTGGAGAGCGAGGCGCAGCGCGTTACGGCCGACGTCCAGCGGCGCGCCAAACTCCCCGGGTTTCGTCCGGGGAAGGCCCCTGCCTCATTGATTCGCAAGCAGTTCGCCGGCGATATCCGGCAAAAGGTGCTGGAGTCGCTCATTCCCCAGGCCCTGCAAAAGCAGTTTGAAGCCGACAACCTGAACCCCGTGGGCACGCCCGATATCAGCGACGTGCATTTTCACGAAGGGGAGCCGCTGCGGTTTAAAGCCGAGTTCGAAGTGGTTCCCGAAATCGAACTGCAGGACTATAAAGACGTCGAGGTGCCTTACCAGGATCCCGAAGTCGCCGACGAGGATGTCGACAAGCGGGTCACCGAGCTTCGCGATCAGAAGGCGCAATACGTCAATGTGGACCCGAGGCCTTTGGAAGACGGCGATTTCGCGGTGGTAGCGCTCGAGAGCATCGGGGGAATCGAAGGCGAACCCGTCAGGCAGGATGAAATGGTGCTCGAAATCGGCGGCGCAGATACCATGGAAGCGTTTACGGAGAATCTTCGCGGCGCCAGCCCGGGCGACGAGAAAGAATTCGACGTTACCTACCCGGAAGAATACGGCTCGCCGCGGATGGCGGGGAAAACGGTCAAGTTCCGTGCGACGGTCACGGGGATCCGTAAGAAAGATCTGCCGGAGTTGAATGACGAGTTCGCGCAAGACCTCGGCGATTATCGCAGCATGGAGGAACTGCGCGATGCGGTCCGCAAGTCGCTGTTTGCGCAGCGCCAGCACGAGGCGCAGGAAGCCGCCAAGAACGCCATCGTAGACCAGTTGGTGGACCGGCACGAATTTCCGGTGCCGCAGATCTTTGTGGATCGGCAGATTCGTAACCGCGTGGAGCAGAGCCTGCGCGCCATGGCCGGGGAAGGGATCGACCCGCGAAAACTCAAGCTCGATTGGGAAAAGGTGAAAGAAAGCCAGCAGGAGAAGGCCCAGCGCGAAGTCAAAGCCTCGCTGCTGTTGTCACGGATTTCCGAACGGGAGGCCATCCACGCCACCCGCGACGAAGTGGACCGCGAAGTGGAACGGATTGCGCGGCAGAACCGCGAACCGGTGGCGGCTGCGCGCATGCGATTTGAGAAAGACGGCACCATGGGCCGCATCGCGAGCCACATTCAAACTGAGAAAACCCTCAATTTTCTGTTCGAACACGCCCGTAAGACCGCATAAACAAAGGATATTTACGTTAGTAGAGGTACAATCCATTACTCCAGGTACCCGTTCCCGCCGCCATCGACCTTGGAGTACATTGCTAAGGAGCCGAGTTCAGGTGATAATAGAGACGAAATCGATTGATGTTCCCTACCCCGGAGGCAAGGGGAGAAATGTAACCTCCCTGGCGGAGCCGAAGGCGGAATAGGAGAAAACTGCGTGAAGCGTGCCGGATCTGATGATGCTTTACGGTGTTCCTTTTGTCATAAGAGCCAGGACGTAGTCGGAAAGCTCATCTCTTCGCCGAGCGACTATCCCCGCGCATACATCTGCGACGAGTGTATTGCCGTCTGTAACTCGATCCTCGAGGACGACAAAGTCGAGCCCCCCTCTGGAACTCCGAACAAAATTCCCAAACCGTTGGAGGTAAAGGAGTTCCTGGATCAGTACGTGATCGGCCAGGATGCCACGAAGAAGAAGCTGGCGGTGGCGGTCTACAACCACTGCAAGCGCATCCACATGAATCGCATGCGCAATACGGAAGTCGAGCTCCAGAAATCCAACATCCTGCTGATCGGCCCTACGGGCACCGGTAAGACGTTGATGGCGCAGACTTTGGCGAAGATTCTCGATGTGCCGTTCGCGATCGTCGATGCCACCACCCTGACGGAGGCCGGCTACGTGGGCGAGGACGTCGAGAACATTATCCTCAAGCTGTTGCAGGCCGCCGATGGCGACGTGCAGAAATGCCAGCAGGGGATTATCTATATCGACGAGATCGACAAAATCTGCCGCAAAGACGAAAACCCGTCGATCACGCGCGATGTCTCGGGCGAGGGTGTGCAGCAGGCGCTGCTCAAGATTCTCGAGGGCACAGTCGCCAACGTGCCTCCGCAGGGCGGCCGCAAGCATCCGCACCAGGAATTCACTCCGGTGGACACGACGAACATTCTGTTCATCTGCGGGGGCGCCTTTGTCGGTCTGGAAAAGGTGATCGCGCGGCGTACCGGAAAGAAATCCATGGGGTTCATGCAGGAAGATGAGAAAGGCGTGTCCCGTTCGACCATCAGCGGGCGCCGCGATATCGACCTGCTCACCCAGGCACAGCCCATCGATCTCATCAAGTTCGGTTTCATTCCGGAGTTCATCGGCCGCCTGCCGGTTTCGGCGGTGCTGGAGGATCTGGACCGCTCCGCGTTGATTCAGATTCTGACCAAGCCGAAAAATGCCATCGTCAAGCAATACCAGAAGCTGTTTGAGTTTGAAAACGTGAGGCTCAAGTTCAGCGACGATGCGCTGGAGGCCATCGCCGACCTGGCCATGGAGCGGAAAGTCGGGGCGCGCGGGTTGCGCATGATTCTGGAAGACCTCATGTTAGACCTGATGTACTATCTCCCTTCGTATAAGAAGGTGCGCGAATTCCAGGTCACCAAGGAGATGGTGCTGTCACAGAAAATCAGTCTTACAATATTAGAAAAGGCCGGTTAACGCGGGGACAGGGTGCCGCCTGAAGCGTGCCGGCGCGTAAATGCCGCACTGAGGGACCAGGGGTGTTTCATTGCTCCTGGGGAGAACAATGCTTACTTCAAAGGAAAAATCCGATACAAAACGTCTGCCGATGATGCCCATCCGCGACGTCGTCATCTTCCCGTACATGATGACGCCGTTCGTGGTGGGGCGGGAATCGAGTGTGCGGGCGCTCGAAGAGGCGATGGCGGGGGACAAGAAGATCTTCCTCGCGACGCAGCACGATGCTTCGATTGACGAACCCAAGCCAAACGAAATCTATAACGTCGGGACGGTCGTCAACATTGTCCAGAGTCTCAAGCTGCCGGATGGCAACATCAAAGTTCTGGTGGAGGGTGTCGAGCGCGCGAAAGTGGTTTCGGTCGCCGACGACGAAGGATTTTTCCGCGCTACGGTGCGCACCGCGACTTACAAAGTGGAAGCCGGGCCGCAACTCGATGCGCTCATCAGCCGCGTGACCAGTCTCTTCGAGCAGTACGTCAAGCTGAGCCAGAATCTCAATTACGAAACCATGATCGCGGCCATCCGGGTGGACGATCCGGGCAAGCTGGCCGATACGGTAGGCGCGAACCTGCAGCTCACCATCGAAGAAAAGCAGGAGCTGCTGGAAATTTTCGATCCCATCGACCGGCTCACGCGCGTGGCCGAGATGCTCGATATCGAGATTGAAAAGCTGAACGTTGATCGCACCATTCAGGGCCGCGTGAAGCGGCAGATGGAAAAGGCGCAGAAAGAGTATTACCTCAACGAAAAGATCAAGGCCATTCAGAAAGAGCTGGGGCGCGGCGAAAAGAGCGAAATCGACGAGCTGAAGAAGCGCATCGAAACCGCCGGCATGACGCAGGATGCTCTGGAAAAGGCTATGGCCGAGCTGAAGCGGCTGGAAAACATGCCGCCCATGTCGGCCGAATCCACCGTCAGCCGCAACTACCTGGACTGGCTGCTGGCGGTGCCGTGGAAAAAGAAATCCAAGGAAATTCGCGAGCTGCAGTACGCCGAGCAGGTGCTGGAAGCCGACCACTACGGCCTGGAAAAGATCAAGGAGCGCATTCTCGAGTTCCTCGCCGTGCGCCGCCTGGTGAAGAATCCGAAAGGCTCGATTCTCTGCTTCGTGGGGCCTCCGGGCGTTGGCAAGACGTCGCTCGGCATGTCCATCGCGAAGGCCACGGGCCGCAAGTTCGTACGCATGTCGCTCGGCGGCGTGCGCGATGAGGCGGAGATCCGCGGCCACCGGCGCACGTATATCGGCGCGCTTCCCGGCCAGGTGATCCAGATGATGAAGAAGGCCGGTACGCGCAATCCGGTCTTCATGCTCGACGAAGTGGACAAAATGTCCATGGACTTCCGCGGCGATCCTTCGGCGGCCCTGCTGGAAGTGCTCGATCCCGAGCAGAACTACATGTTCGTGGACCACTACCTGGATGTGGAATACGATCTGAGCCAGGTATTTTTTATCGCCACGGCCAATGTCCTGCACACCATTCCGCCGGCGCTGCAGGACCGCATGGAAGTAATCCGCCTCTCGGGCTACACGGAGCTCGAGAAAATGGAGATCGCCAAGCGCTTTCTGGTGCGGAAGCAGATGGAAGCCACGGGCCTGGGCAACGATCAGATCGAGTTCACCGACCCCGGCATTAACGGGCTGATCCAGTATTACACGCGCGAAGCCGGCGTCCGCAATCTGGAGCGGGAAATCGGCAACGTCTGCCGCAAGATCGCGCGCCAGGTGGTGAATGCGGAGACCGCGAAGGAAAAGAAGAAGCTACCCAAGGTGGTGATCGATGGCGACAAACTGCCCGAGCTGCTCGGGCCGTGGAAGTTTCGCGATCTGGTCAACGAGAAGAAGAACGAAATCGGCGCCACGGTGGGGCTGGCCTGGACGGAGGTCGGCGGCCAGATTCTGACGGTCGAATGCACCCTGATGGAAGGGAAGGGCAAGCTGACCATCACCGGGAAGCTCGGAGAAGTGATGCAGGAATCGGCGCAGGCGGCGATGAGTTACATCCGTTCGCGCGCCCATACGTTCGGGCTGCCGCGCGATTTCTATCGCAATCTGGACGTACACGTTCACATTCCGGAAGGGGCGATTCCCAAGGACGGACCGTCGGCGGGGATCACGCTGGCCACCACCATCTGCAGCGCCCTGACACGCATTCCGGTGCGCGGCGACGTGGCCATGACCGGTGAGATCACGCTGCGCGGGAAGGTGCTTCCCATCGGCGGCCTCAAAGAAAAGCTGATGGCCGCTCACCGCCACGGAATTTCGGAAGCCATCATGCCGCGGGAGAATGAGAAAGATCTCCCCGATATTCCGGACGCCATCAAGCAGACCATGAAGCTGCATTTTGTGGACTCGATGGACGAAGTTTTGAAAATCGCTCTGGAGCGGGAACTGGTGGCTCTGCCCATGCCTCCGGGCGTCGAAGTGCAGGCGCCGGCCGAAGAGACGCGCGCGCATTAGTGGCAGGTGCCGGTTCGGCTGTCTTTGAAAACCGAATTTGTTGTCAGCGCCGGCAAGCCGGCCCAGTTCCCTGCGGACCGCTTGCCGGAGATCGCATTCTTGGGGAGAAGTAACGTAGGGAAGTCCAGCCTGATCAATGCCCTCGCCGGGCAGAGAGGGCTGGCGTTTACCAGTAATACGCCGGGTCGCACGCAAACGATCAATTTTTACCGCATCGACGGGTCGTTCTATTTTGTCGATCTGCCGGGTTACGGATACGCGCGTGTGCCCCCGAAGATGGCGCTGGAATGGAAGTTGTTAATCGAGCAATACTTGGAACACAGGGAGACCCTGAAGCTTTCCTGCCTGGTGCTGGATACGCGCCGCGGATGGATGGAGAAAGATCTCGATCTGAAGCGGTGGCTCGAGCAGCATGGCAGACCGTACGTGGTCATCGCGACCAAGACCGACAAGTTAAATCGATCTGAGCAAGAGCGCGGATTGCGCGCCATCCGCCAGGAAGGCGTGGATCCGCTGCCGTTCTCGGCCCTGAGTGGCCGGGGAGTGAGGGAAATTTGGCAAGCAATATCGAAAACACCGCAACGGTAGGAAACACCCCGCCGCAAGACAAACCTGAAAAGCCCACCGAAACCCAGGCTGAAAAGCCTGTCCCGGCCGAAAAAACGGCGCGCGAAACCGCCCCGCCTCGCGACGCGGCCTCCAACAGTTCCTCCGGCGAAGCCGGCGAGAAGACGGAACGGCCGCCGCGCGCCGAGAAGCCGCACGCCGAGCGTCCACCGAAAGCGGCCGCGGAAGCCAGGAACGCCGAAAAGAACGACGCACGCGCAGCGGAACCGAAAACAGACCCCAAGGCTGCGCAGCCGAAAGGGGCCGAACCCGCGCCCGCTGCCGAGGTGAAGCCGGCCTCTCCGCCGCCGCCCGCGGCTCCGGCGCCTCCGCCCGCTGCCGCGCCACCGCCTGCGGCTGCCGCGCCTCCGCCTGCCGCCGCCGCGCCTCCGCCCCCGGCAGATCCGCCCGCCGCCACCGAGATCATGCATCCCGGGCAGCACCGCCGCAAACAGCAGGCCGCGCAGGGCGTCAAGAACGGCACTCCCACGCTCGACCTGGTCGAGCTGAAGGACATGAGCATTCAGAAGCTCAACCAGGTGGCGCTGGGAATGAATATCGCCGGCGCCGCCGGCCTGCGCAAGCAGGAGCTGATCTTCAAAATTCTGCAGACGCAGGCCGAGAAGAGCGGGCTCATCTTCTCCGAAGGCGTTCTCGAGTGCCTTCCGGATGGCTTCGGATTCCTGCGCGCGCCCGAATACAACTACCTGCCGGGCCCCGACGATGTCTACGTTTCGCCTTCCCAGATCCGGCGCTTCGACCTGCGCACCGGCGACACCATCAGCGGCCAGATCCGCCCGCCGAAAGAAGGCGAACGGTATTTCGCGCTGATCAAAGTCGATGCCATCAACTTCGAGCCGCCCGAGGAAGCGCGCAACAAAATCTTTTTCGACAACCTGACGCCGCTCTATCCCAACGAGCGCCTCAAGCTGGAAACCATCAAGGACAATTATTCCGGCCGCGTCATGGATCTGCTCACGCCCATCGGGAAAGGGCAGCGCGGGCTGATCGTTTCCCCACCGCGCACCGGCAAGACGATGCTGTTGCAGAGCATCGCCAACTCGATCACCACCAATCATCCGGAAGTGTCGCTGATCGTTCTGCTGATCGACGAACGTCCGGAAGAGGTCACGGACATGCAGCGCAGCGTGCGCGGCGAGGTGATCAGCTCGACCTTCGATGAGCCGGCCACGCGCCACGTGCAGGTGGCCGAGATGGTGATCGAAAAGGCCAAGCGGCTGGTGGAACACAAACGCGACGTGGTGATTCTGCTGGATTCCATCACGCGCCTGGCGCGCGCCTATAACACGATTGTGCCGCCCAGCGGCAAGGTGCTCTCGGGCGGCGTGGATTCCAACGCCCTGCAGCGGCCGAAGCGGTTCTTCGGCGCGGCGCGCAACATCGAGGAAGGCGGATCGCTGACCATCATCGCGACCGCGCTCATCGATACCGGCAGCCGCATGGACGACGTGATTTTCGAAGAGTTCAAGGGCACCGGCAACATGGAAATCCACCTCGAACGCAAACTGGTGGACAAGCGCGTGTTCCCGGCCATCGATATCAACAAGAGCGGCACCCGCAAGGAGGAGCTGCTGCTGCCGAAAGACGAGCTCAACCGCGTCTGGATTCTCCGCAAGGTGCTGAACCCGCTCTCGCCCGTGGAAACCATGGAACTGCTGCTGGACAAGCTGGGGAAGACGCGCAGCAACGCGGAGTTCCTGGCGTCGATGAGCGGGTAGAACCGGACCCTCGAGGGTCGCGGCTTCCGAAGCGCTTGCGCTATGATGTCCAACAGCGCAGGAGGATTTTCGGATGCCGACACGCAGGGATTTCTTCGTACAATTCGGCGCTGCCGCGGTGGCGGCGCGCATGCTTCCCGAGGCGGCCTATGCGCAGCGCGCGGTGGTGAACATCAGCGGGCTGCCCAAGGACATGGTCTGGCTCAACGCGAATGAGAATCCGGCGGGGCCGCCGGAGTGTTCGCTCACCGCCATGCACGCCGCGCTGCCGGGAGCCGGCCGCTATCACTACAACGACTTCCCGGCGATCAACGCCTCGATGGCGAAGGCCGAAGATCTCACCGCGGACCAGATCGTCACCGGCTGCGGTTCGAGCGAAGTGCTGCACACCTGCGTGGACGCCTTCACTTCTCCTGTGCGGCCGCTGATCAGCGTCACACCCGCGTACGAAGGGCCCATCGAGACGGCGCGCACGCTGGGCCACGCGGTGGTGCTCACCAAACTCCGCGCCGACTACACAGCGGACGTGCACAAGCTGGCCGAAGAGGCCGACAAAGCGCACGGCGGCCTGATCTATCTCTGCAATCCGAACAATCCGACTTCGGCGGTGACCAAAGCTCAGGATCTCGACTGGCTGGTGAACAATCTTCCCGCCAATACCATGCTGCTGGTGGATGAGGCCTACATTCACTTCGTCGAGGATCCCGACGTGCGCAGCGCGCTGCCTTACGTGCACCAGGGAAAGAACGTGATTGTGGCGCGCACGTTCTCCAAGATCTACGGCATGGCGGGAATGCGGGTGGGCTTCGCGGCGGCGCGTCCGGAACTGATCCAGCGGATCGCGCCCTTGCGCATGAACACGATCTCGATTGTCAGCGCGCGCGGTGTGGTGGCGGCGCTGGAAAACAAGAACACCATTCTGCCGCAGCGCAAGGCAACGCTGGCGCGCATACGCCGCGAGTTGTGCGCGTGGCTCGACGAGCAAAAGATTCCGTATATTCGTCCCAACGCGAACTTCATCATGATCGACGTGGGGCGCAACGCGCGCGAGTTCATCAACACCATGCCGCGGATGGGTGTGGCGCCGGGCCGTCCGTTCCCGCCGCTGGACAACATGCTGCGCGTTTCCATCGGCACGGACGCGGACATGGCGAAATTCCGCGAAGTGTTCTGGAAGGTCTACAAGGCCTGAGCGCGCCGGTGCAGGAGATCGCCAGAGACGTCGCGGTCGTCGTGATGACGATCTCGAATGCCTATCTCGCTGGAACGCGGGAGGCGTGGATATTGGTGGATGCGGGCACCCCGGGCCGCGCAGGCAAGATCCGGCGAGCCGCCGAAGCGCGTTTCGGAGCGGGAACGCGGCCGGCGGCCATCGTGCTCACGCATGGCCATTTCGATCACGCCGGTTCGGCGGGTGCACTGGCGCGGTTGTGGAATGTTCCCGTGTATGCTCCGCGGCTAGAGATGCCGTTCCTGACGGGCCGCTCTCCATACCCGCCGCTCGACCCCACTGCTCCTGGATTCTTTTCGGGAATGAGCCGGCTGTTTCCTTCGCGCACCGTGAATCTGGCGGGTGTCGTGCAGGCGTTCGATGCCGGCGACGCTCTGCCCGGGATGCAGGATTGGGAAACGCTCGCCACTCCCGGCCACACTCCCGGACATGTTTCGTTTTTTCGCAGAACCGATGGCGTATTGCTGGCGGGCGATGCGCTCACCACGATGAACCTGGACAACGCGGCGGATACTCTGCTGCGCCGGCCGGCGGTTTGCCGGCCTCCCGGGCCGGCGACTACGGATTGGGAGAAGGCCCGCGGCAGCGTGCAATTGCTGGCGGGATTGAGGCCGCGCGTGATCGCTGCGGGGCACGGGCTGCCGATGTATCAGGCGGCGGACGAACTGGAACTGCTGGCGGCGCACTTCCCGGTTCCGGAACACGGCCGTTACGCGCACAGGCCGGCGCGCTTCGATGAAGACGGCATCACCTACCTGCCGCCCGCGCCTCCCGATGCCGTACCGGTGGTCGTGGCGGGACTCGCCGCCGGGCTGGTGGCAGGAACGATTGCGGCCAGGCTGGCACGGCGGGTGCGGAACAAACCGGAGTAACGCTTCTACGCTGCGACGAGTGTCTCGGGCGGCTCGTCGGGAATGAAGTTCTTGGTCACTTCCTGCCGGTGCCACTCCCGAATGCGCAGAACGGCGGCATGCAGTTCTTCATCGTGGGGCAGCAGGCAGACCTTGCAATCTTTTACGCGTCGGATTTCATCCATTTCATACCTTCAAATCCGGGGGCGGCCCCAATTCGCCGAATGATTGATTTGGGGCCGCCGGCCTAAGTGGAGTTGTTAACATGACCATAAGCGACAACCCACTCTCTGACAAGCCGCTCAATGGGTAACAATCGACAATCAACCGGGGTTAATTTCCTGCGGGAAGGATACCGTATACGTTGACGGCATTATCGAAATTGGGAACGTATACTTTGCCCGCAATGACCAGCGGCGGGACGAACTTGACCAGGGTGCCGAGCCGGTCGCGGCGGCGCTGCTGCTCGCTGTTCCAGAGCTCTTCGAGCGTTTCGGCATTGTAAGCGCGCAGAATACCCGGCGCCTTACCGTGATCGGCGCTCTTGCCGTTGGTGAGTGCAGCCCAGACGAGGCCGGTGCCGGATCTGCTGCCGTCCGCCGAAACGGTGAGCGCGCCTCCGGGGGAGCCTTTCGATTGCACCGCGCCTTTGGCAACGGGCGCGGGCGAAAGCTGCTTCCCGTCGAAGCGAAAAGCCTTCAGCACATCGGCATCGCACCAGAGATAGAGCGTGCCGCCCGCGGGAGCGTTCCAGTATGCCGGTCCGGCGAGAGGACGTCCGCCCTCCACCGCAATGCGCTGCAGCACGGCGCTGTCAGTGGCGGTCAGTTTCCCCAGATGGTCGCGGTCGAACAGGTAGAGCGTTCCATCCTTGCTGCCGGCGATCAGGAAACGGGTTCCGGGAACGAGCAGCGGGCCGGTGGAGCCGAGGTCGGCATCGCGCCGGTTGAGTTCTTCCCAATCGTGCGGCGTAAAGAAATCTGCGATGGCGATACCGTTGGCGCCCACGTGAAGTTTAAGGACCGAGTTGCCGAAATCGCGCTCGCCGTTCCAGCTTCCGTTGCCTACCTCGAAGTAAACGTTGCCGGCAGCGTCCACCGCCGGTGGGCGCCCGGATTGCCAGATGCCGCCTTCGCCGCCGTCCGGCGACGTGCACAGCGCCCCGGTTTGGTGCAGCGTGCGGGCATCGTAGGCCATGATCCAGCCGTGGTAGGGGCGGATATCCTCGTGGGAAGCCCAGGCGATCACCACCTGGCCCTCCGCCAGCACCAGCGCGGCGCGCTGATTCCCGGCGCGCGGATTGAAACGCAGTACGCCGTCGACGGCATCCCTGGCACTGCTTTTCACCGCCGCCTCGACAGTCGCGGGCGGGAGAAGATCGGCCCCGGTGCGCAGGTCGAGCTTATGCAGGCGCTGGAAATATTGGCCGTTCTCCTTCGTGCGGGCGAGCAGAAAGAGCGCCGATGCGGCACGGTCGATGACGGGAGTGGACTCGATGCCGGCGTTGCCCACGATATTGAGTTCGGGGTTGTTGGTGATGTCCACCACCGGCACGGGGGTAACGCCGTGGAGTTCGTCGGTGAGGTCGCGCATCCACAAGGGCGGACCCGGACGGTCGGCATCGAAGGCGTACACGCGGTCGTTCATGGTGGCGACGAAGAGCGCATTGATGGCACCGCGGCCGGGGAAAGTTAACCTGGAAACGTAGAGGGGCTGTGCGAAGACGGCGCCATCCACGTAATAGCTGTAGAGCTTGCCGAAATGCGCCGGGTTCACGTTGGAGACGTTGAGCACGGTTTCGTGCGTATCGGCGCCGGTGACGCCGGAATCGTACCGATTTACCAGAACGTCCGGCTGCCCCGCGGCGCAATACGCGAAGCAAAGTGCGAGGGCGGGGGCGCGGAAGGAAGGAATCATGGGCTGTATCGATAAAGACGGGCCGAAAAGGGGATGGTTCCATAAATGAGCACGGGCTGTCAAGACGGTTCAGCAGTATTGACAGGTCCGGACCGCAGAGAGGATCATGGAGGGCGCGGAGAAAAGGCAACCATGTCCAACCACGGTGTTTCCAGACGTCATTTCTTTTTCGGATCGATGCTCGCGGGAGCGGTTCCCCAGGCGGGTTTCGGCAGCGTGCCCTCGTTGCGCGCGCTCGGCTACAAGCCGTTCTACGACAAACTGAACGTAGCGGCGATCGGATGCGGCGGGCAGGGCGGCGCGGATCTCAATGCCGCCGCGCGCACGGAAAACATCGTGGCGCTCTGCGATGTGGATGAAGCGCGGGCAGCGCAGAATTTCCAGCGATTCGAGAAGCAGCCGAAGTACAAAGACTTCCGCGTGATGCTGGACAAAGAAGGCAAGAACATCGATGCCTGCACGATAGGAATCCCGGATTTCATGCACGCCACGGTGGCCTTGGCCTGCATGGAACGCGGCAAGCACGTTTATTTGGAGAAGCCGTTGACGCGTACGCCGTGGGAGGCGCGCCTGCTGAAAGACGCCGCGGTGAAGTACAAAGTGGCGACCCAGATGGGGAATCAGGGCTTCTCGCACGAATGCAATCGCGTGGCGGCGGAGATCGTGTGGTCGGGAGAGATCGGCGATGTGACCGAAGCGCACGTTTCGACCACGCCGGGAACGCATCCCACGGGGCTGCAGGAGGCGCCTCCGGAAAGTCCGATACCCGCAACGCTTGCCTGGACGGAGTGGCTGGGGGCGGCCGCGCCGCGGCCATTCAGCTCCTGGTACGTCCCGTATAACTGGCGCGGTTTTCTGGATTTCGGCACCGGACAGATCGGCAACTGGGCCACCCACACCGCGGGACCCGTGCAGACGGCGCTGCAGTTGGGGGCGCCCGACAGTGTGGAATGCATCACGGTGGATGGCAAGAGCAAGATTACGTATCCCAATCACGCCATCGTGCTGCTGCAGTTCCCGGCGCGCGGTGAGATGCCGCCGGTGAAAGTCTATTACCACGACGGGCCGCACGACAGCGATCCCGATGTGTATCATGTTCCCGGCATGGAGAACGAGACCATTCTGCCGCGCCCGGACAACCTGGCGGACAAGGGCCGCCCGACGGGTGGGCGTGCCGGCGGCGGAGGACGGGGCCGCGGAGGAGCGGCCGGGCGAGGCGAGGCTGCCGCAACGGCCCGGCGGCCGCGAACGCCCGGAGAGCGCGTCGGAGCCGGCGGACCGGGAGTGCGCGTCTTCGGCACGCCCGCTGGACCGGCGCAGCCGGGCATCCTTACCGGCAACGGGTCGGTCTTCATCGGGACGAAGGGCATCATGTCCACGTGCAATCGCGGCGAAGGTGTGCAACTCCTGCCGGCGGCGCGGTGGGCGGAATATGTTCTGCCGCCGCAGTTGTTGACGCGCTCTCCCGGACACATGCTGGACTGGGTGCGCGCCTGTAAAGGCGGCGACCCGGGATGCTCCGATTTCAGCATCACCGCCCCCTACGCCGAATGGCTGGCGCTGGCGGCGATCGCCCTGCACGTTCCGGGAAAGCTGCAGTGGGACGCGAGGAATCTGCGCTTCACCAACAGCGCAGAAGCGAACCGCTTCGTGAAGCCGCTGTTCCGAAAAGGGTGGGAGTTGAAGGTATAAGAACCGGCGCGCGCCCGGCAACGGCGCGGGAAGTCCCTAATGACGACGCCCGGCGTTACCCGCCGGGAGATGCGAAAACGTTCCGTCTGTCCCCGGTTTTGCGGCGCGCAACGAAGAGATGCCTGGAGCGGGCGCTTTCGGGATCTGAGTTTCTCCTATCGGCAGTTCTGCGCATGGGTTAGACTCTCTGCGCTCGGCTTCGCATGTTTCGGATTGCGTAACACAAAACATCCGCCGAGAATTTCCTTGGATTCACTGGCTTGTTCTGGTATGTTCCACCCTGCTCAGGAGGATCTTGTTCCATGTCAACTTGGCTCCGTCGCCGGGTGTGGATTTGGGCTATCGCGGCTTGCCTGCCGTTGTTTGCCCAGGAGTTTCGCGCCGGAATCACCGGTATCGTGAAAGATTCCCAGGGCGCAGTCATGCCCGGGGTGCCTGTCGAGGCACAGAATCTGGCCACGAAGGACATCTCCCGCACCACCACCAATGCCACCGGATACTATGCATTCCCCGTGCTGCCGATCGGTACATATCGCGTGACGGCTTCGGCCCCCGGGTTCAAGCAGGCGGTGCGCGACAATCTGGAACTGCGCGTGGGCGACCAGGTGCAGCAGGATTTCACGCTGCAGGTCGGGGTGGTGAACGAGCAGGTGACGGTCTCCGCCGGAACGGATCTGTTGCAGACGCTCGTGACCGATAAGGGCCAGGTGGTGAGCGAAGAGAACGTCCGCGATACGCCATCGGTGGGGCGCAATCCTTTTCTGCTCGGCATCGAAGCCACGGGCGTGCAATTCGATATCGGCGCCAACGCGCTGAGCCGCTCGGTGCGGCCGTTCGATGCCGGGAACAATGTGGCTGAGAGCATGTCCATCAACGGCGGCCGCACCGGCGCCAGCGACCTGCTGCTGGATGGTGTGCCCAACACGGGCGTCGAAACCGGATCCAGCGCCACCAACATGGCGTTCGTTCCCAACCAGGACGCGGTTTCTGAGTTCCGCATCGCCAGCAACAATTACGATGCGCAGTACGGACGTACCGCGGGCGGCACCATGACGGTGAGCATCAAAAACGGCACCAATCAGTACCACGGCGCGGCGTATTGGTATGTGAAGAACACGATCCTCACCGCCAACACGTTCGACCAGAACCGCGTGGGCAACCAGCGCGCTGCCTATCACCAGAACGAACCGGGCGTGGAACTCGATGGACCGGTGGTGATTCCGCACCTGTATGACGGGCACAACAAGACCTTCTTCATGTACTCTTACGAGTTGTGGCGCGACGCCATTCCTTCTCCCGCCACCTCCACCACGCCGCAGGCGCTGGCCCTTCAGGGCAACTTCACTACGACCTTGCAGAGCAACGGCCAGCCGATTACGATCTATGATCCGCTGACAACCACCCAGACGGGAACCAACACCTACACCCGCCAGCCGTTTCCAAGCGATACCGTCCCCAGCAACCGGTTCAATCCCGTGGGCGCGAAGATCGTGAGCTACATCCCGGCGCCCAACCAGCCCGGTCAGAGCAACAACCTGGTAGTGGCGCCGAATACGCGCACCGATGCCTATGACGCGCACGTGGGGCGCGTGGATCAGACCATTAACGAAAAGGAGCGCTTCTTTACGCGCTTTATCCGCGGCTACCGCACGGAAGTGAATTCGACCAACGGATTTCCCCAGGTGGCCTCGCCGCAATATACCGACGGGCGTCTCAGCCAGGGCGGGAATCTCGATCTGACGAGCATTCTTTCGCCTTCGACCGTGCTGACGTCGCGCGTGGGCTACCTGCGACACGACCTGTGGATCACGCTTTACACCAGCGGCTTCGACCCCACTTCGCTGGGTTTTCCCTCGTACTTACTGAACACGCTGCCGCCGTATTTCCCCGCGATCCAGCCGAGCGGGTATACGTCGTTCGGCAGCGGACGGAGTTTCGGAAACCAGTTTACCGAGAGCGCCACGTGGTCCTGGTCTGAGATTGTCAACAAAACGATCGGCCGGCACCAGGTGAAGTTCGGCGGCGAGTTCCGCTCCAATCTCGACAACATCAATTCGCCGACCACGAATTTCGGCAACTACGCGTTCAGCGCGGGTTGGACACAGTTCAACGCGCTGACGGCAAGCACCGGCACCGGAAACTCCATCGCCTCGCTGCTCTTGGGCATGCCGTCGAGCGGCAGTGCGCCCATCAACGCCGCGCTCGCCTGGGGCTTCCACTATTACGGCACATTCATTCAGGACGACTGGCGTCTCACCGGCAAACTGACCCTCAGCATGGGGCTGCGCTGGGACTACGAATCGCCGGTCACCGAGCGCAACGAACAACAGAACGGCACCTTCGATTTCAACGCCAACAGTCCTCTACAGGTGGCCGACCCGTTGCAGCCCGGTTTGACGCTGAAAGGCGGGCTCACGTTCCCCACTTCCGGCAGCCGCCTTCCTTATAACCGCGACCTGAACAATCTCCAGCCGCGCATCGGGCTGGCCTGGCACCCTTGGGACAAAACCGTGATCCGCGCCGGCTACGGCATCAGCTACCTGGCTACATTCACTCCCACGCCCACCCAGGGGTTCAGCACCTCGACTCCGTTCGTGGGCACCAACGACGGGGGCATCACCTTCAACGGCAACACGCTCTCGAATCCGTACCCGCAGGGCATCCTGACACCCAGCGGAAGCAAGCTCGGGCTTTCGACATTCCTCGGCCAATCCATCAGCTTTGTGGATCCCAGCCGCGTCATCCCCAAAGTCGAGGAGTTCTCGCTGGGCGTGCAGCGCGAGCTGCCGTTCCGCGCCGTCCTGGAAGTTTCGTATGTCGGCAGCCGGACCAAGGAGTTGGACGTCTCCCATCAGCTCAATGCTGTCACCGCGGCGCAACTGCTGCAGTACGGCGGCAACTTCGCATCGCCGAACCTGACCGACAGCGTTGCCAACCCGTTCGTCGGACTGCTGCCTTCGACGAGCATCAACGGCGCGACCACCACGCGCCAGCAGTTGCTGCTGCCGTACCCGGAGTTTACCGGCGTCACCGAGACGAACATCCCGATCGGTTCCGCCTGGTACAACTCGATGCAGGTTCGGTTCGACAAGCGCCTTACCAAGGGTTTGAACTTTCTAGTGAGCTATACGCTCTCGAAGACCATGGAAGCGGTCACGTTCCTCAATAACCAGGATTCGGGACCTGCGCGCACGCTGGCGGCCACCGATACGCCGAACCGCATCGTAGTAAGCGGCAACTGGGCGCTGCCGATTTTCAGCCATCTGCACGGGGTTCCCGCGGTATTTCTGAAAGGCTGGCAGCTCAATGGCATATTCGTTCGCGAGAACGGCTTCCCCCTGGCGGCTCCCAGTGGCTTCTACTCGTCGGGCATCGACCCGTCGCTGGGCGGCGCATCGACCGACCAGCGCTACTTCAACACCTGCACACTGGAAACCAACGGCACGCGCGTGAACTGCGCCAGCGCTGCCGAGCCGACAGCCTTCATCCAGCAGCAGAACAACACCCTGCGAACGCTGGGCGTTCGCTTCCCGACCCTGCGGCCGCCGAAAGTTCCGAACGCCGATCTTTCGATCTTTAAAGCGTTTACACTGCGCGAGCGCATGCGACTGCAGTTCCGTGCCGAAGCTTTCAACGCCACCAATTCGCCGCAGCTTGGACTGCCCAGCACCAGCCTGACTTCGACCACGGCGGGCGTGGTAACGCTGACCCAGAGCAACGATCCGCGGAATATTCAGCTCTCCCTTCGGCTGTTATTCTGAGCGGCGGGCTCGGCTCCGCGTTCGAAAGCGCTTGACGAGAGTGGTCCCAGGAAATTACTCTGGCACGACAGAGGAGGGGCTTGTCCATGCCCAAGTACTTAGTGCAGGCCGGCTACACCGCGGAAGGGATCCAGGGTCTCGTGAAGGATTCGGCATCGGGGCGCCGGTTCGATGTGCAGTCGTCGATGCAGTCTCTCGGCGGCAAGGTGGAGGCCTTTTATTATGTCCTCGGGGCTGACGAGGTGGTCGCCATCGTAGACCTGCCGGACAACGTCGCAGCAGCGGCTATGGCACTGAATTCCTCGGTATCCGGTGCGGTGCGCGTGCGGATGACGCCCCTGCTGACGGTCGAAGAAATCGACCAGGCCCTCGAAATCAAAATGCAGTACCGTCCGCCCGGAAAATAGGCACGGAAGCGGTGAGCCCCGGTTTTCCGGCCGGATCATCCTGTAAACCTGACTTAAGATATACGCATGCTGTAACCTGATTTCGGTGTAAAATGGAATTGATCCTCCAAGAGAAAGATTGTGATGTTTATGGAGTACAGGGTTGGCGCGGATCCGCAGGAATCCGTCCGGGTGACAGATGCCCAATCCGGACGGCAATGCAAGCCCGAAAACACTTCCGTTCGGCGGGGTGCCGACTTTGCGTCGCAGCCGAGCCTGCCGGAAGAACCACCGAAATCCTGGGAATCGGGAAAGGCACTCGCCGATTCCGTTCCAGGTACGGAATACTGGCTGCCTTAGGGACGAGGGCACGCCGATCGAGATCGATACCCCGGGAGCCGGGAGCGATGATGGAGCGCCTTCTGCAGCTCACACAGTGAACCGCCCACCGAGGTCCTCCCGGGGGCGTATTCTTCCAGACACACAGGAAAAACCTGATCGAAACAAGGCGGGAGACCGTTAGCCTTCCGCCGGCCGCAGGAGGCTTTGCCGGGTACCAACCTAAGAATATATAGAGAACCTAAACTCGTAAACTTGGCGTAGAATGAAATCGGAAGGGCTTGGCCGCCCCAACTGGCCGAGGAGGTTCATGCCATGTCGCGTGCCCTTCATCATCGAACCCACGGACGGGGAGAGCCGCTCCCGCCAGGCGAACAATCCGCCCTCTGGTCTGCCGGTGTTTTAATTGCCACGCTTCTGTTGATCGTGATTCTGTTCCTCGGGATCTTCGTGGGCCGAGCCATCTGAAATCCCTGACTTGATGATTTGGAATTGCGAACAAGTATGCCACGCCTTAACAAAAATCTGCCGGGAGCCGAGCCCGTCGATACTTCCGGTGCCCCCACCGGTCCGCCGGCGACCCTGTATGCCGGCATCGAACTGCGCATTACCGTACCGATGCTCCGCCGGCCGAGCGAGACCATCGAGATCTACTGGAGCGAGATTCAAGTCGACGGGCAACTATATCGCGTACCGCGAAGGGCCCTGGATGCGGCTCTGGCAGCTTGACCCCATCCCGATTGACGCTGGCCGCGTGACCTGGTGATGCTCGCCCGGTGCGCCCGCGTTTCACCTGCGAGCTGTGGCTGTCATGGAATTTGGCAATCGAGGCAGTCTGCCCGCACGATGAAGCGCTCGGGCGCGGCGCCGATGAATTGGAACGGATAGCAGGTGACCAGGGTAAGGGTTTCGTGGTCTGAGGGACGCAGCACGTGGACATCGCGCGGCCCGACGATGCGGGTGGCGGCCACCCGGTAATGATATTCACGGCTCTGCGTGGTAACCACAATCGAATCGCTCACGACAATGCGGCGCAGCGGACGAAAAAAGGTATCTCTGTGGCCGGCAACCGCGAAATTGCCTCCGGCTCCCGGAAGAGCCGTGCCGGAAATATGTCCGGGAGCCAACTTGAGCTCTCGCCGGTCCGCGCCTTCCACGACGAGTGTGGAGAGTCCAAGACGAGGAATCGCCAGCAGGGCGACGGGCGAACCTGTTTTCGGGTACGGCTCCAGGTCCGGCGCCGGCGGTGCTTCCTCAGGCGAGGGAACTGCCGGTTCCGGACGCGATTGCATCGCAAACCGCTGCGCCTCGCGGGCTTGAAACAGCCGAGCCCCTGCGAATTCGAATGCGCAATATCCCAGGGCCAAGAGGCCGGCGGCGGCCAGAATGAGAGCGAGTGTCTTCATCACCGGCCTCCGCCGCCGGACGCCGCATCGGGCAACGCGAGATAGCCCGATCTCGTCCGCGCGCGCAGTTTTGCGCCGCGATCTCCGACAGCCTGCACCAGGATGGCGCGGTACTCACCGCGAAACAACTGGTTGGCGGGGGAGTAAGAGATGGTGTATTGCGAACGGATATCCCGGGCGATCCGGCGGCAGACGCGCGCCGCTTGAGCGGGATCTTGCAGCAGGAACGCCTCGCCGCCGCTGGCCGCGGCGATTCTGCGCAGGACGCGAGGATTGTTGTCGCTGTCATCGCCATCGACCAGCCCGATGGTAAAAATCTGGACGTCGGATCGTCCGATGGCGCTGAGAACCTGTCCCAAAGTGCGGGTGCTGGCGTTGTCGCCGCCATCGCTGATGACGATGAGAACCTTGCGATCCGCGCGGCTCCGTTGAATATGCGCGATCGCCCGGTCGATGGCATCATACAAGGCGGTCTTCCCGGCAGGCAGCACACTGCGAATGGCGCTCTCCAACTCCGCAGGCGATGCGGAGAATAGACGGGTGTCCGGAAGGCCCAGAACGGGGCGCTCGTGGAAGTTGACGATGAACAGATCGTCGCCGGGATTGCTGGCGCCGGCGAAAGCGATAGCTGCGGCGATTGCATCCGCCTGCTTCGTTTTCATGCTGCCGCTGTTGTCGATCACGAGGCCGACGGCGACCGGGACATCTTCGGCCTGAAACTCCTGAATGGTTTGCGCGCGGCCATCTTCGAAGACCTTGAAATTGCGCGAAGAAAGTCCGCCGGCGAAGTCGCCTCGCTTGTCCCGGACACTCACGTGGAGAGTCACCAGGCGGACATCGACCGAAATGGTCAGGCCCGTCTGTGACGCAGACCCGGCCGGCAAAGTCTGCGCCCCAGTGGGGAGGATGCTGACGGTGGAAAGAAAAACGAGACGAACCCAGAGCAGGGAAGGCCTCCGGGCTCGTCTCAACAGGCTGCTGTTCATGCGGTTCTCCGTATCGGGATCGATGGGTGCAGCAGCCGAAACTCAGTTGGCCTTCGATGCGGCAGAACGCAGCGCCAGCGCGGCTCCAAGTGAAAGAGCGCCGGCGGCGGCGATCAGCGGCAACTGGCTCGCGGTAGCGGGCAGCGTCTCCGGCTCTTCTGCCGGGGCATCGGCGGCCACCGTCTCCAACTGAAACGCCTCGGAAAGAGCGACTTCCTCGCCGTCCGGCTTTTCCGCTTGCAGGGGCGCGGCATCCAGAGCGGCAATTTCCGGGGCATCCAGAGCGATGTCCGGTTTATTCGTATCCGGCGTCAGTTCGACAGGCATCGCCGGCACCGGCGTCTTGTTGGCAGTCGCGAGGACGCGCGCTTTGTCCTTGGGATAGACGAACTCATGACCGTAGGTCCGTCCCGGATAGAACCATGCTTTGATGGCCTGTGGCTGGCCTTCGGCGCGTTCGTCGAACTTGATGAGGGGCTTGCTGGAAGGGTGAAGGCGGTAGTCGGGGATCGCCAGGAAGGTGCCGAAGACATGGTTCTCGTCCTTGTTGAACACCTGAACGATGTGCCGGTTTGAGGCGGAGTTGTGCAGCTTGAACACATAAGTTCCGCCGGGAAGGACCTGGCCGGGAATCTCGACCGGTCCGCTGAACGTGAAGACTGTTTTCTGGTTCCACTCATCGGCCTTCGCTCCGGACGTCAGGGTGAGGAGGCCAAGGCCGAGTACTAACAGCAACTGCTTTGTCGTCTTACTCATGGGTTAGTTTTTCTCCAAAGAGATTTCGTCAGGCGACTGCCGGGCGCGAGCCGCGGCCTTGTCGATCACCTGCGTTCGTGTCAAATGCAAATCGAACGCCAGAAGACCTCCCTTGTCTTTTCAATGGATTGCGGTTGCGCGCAGACTCAGGAGCGAGAACCGAGGCGAAACCCGCCGACTCCCTGATCGTGCAATGACACAATAGGAGAAGCAGGGCAGCGGGAACAGAGTAAGTCAGGAGTGAGTGGAAAGTGAGTAAAAAGAGAAACGCCGGAGCGAGGGCGCTCCGGCGAGAGGGTGGATGAGTACGATTGTGCAGTAGAGGTTACTGGCGAGTTACCGCTGGTGTACATTCACCGATTGCACTCTTCCACTACGGGAATCCAGCGAACAGGAGAACGAGAAGAGCCGGCTGCCGAACCGCCGGCGGCCGGTTACGGCGCCGGTGACCTGGAGATAACGTCCCGGGTTTGGATCCGGCGCGAGACGGTCGAAACCGGCGACCGAATATCCGAACTGGTGCAACCGCTCCGTGACGGCATCCTGGCAGACGCGAACGGCCCAGCCTACACCCGGTCCCGGCGATCCGGGATGCCAGGCGCCGTCACCGGCTACGCGCCATTGCAGCTCGAAGGTATAGAAGGCGCGGCCTTTCTGCGGATCGTCGATCCGCAAGAGCGCGACGCCGCGATGGCCGCGCGGTTCGCGAATCAAGCGGACGCTGCCCCGCCCAAATACGCGAGCCAACCGGAAACCGGACGGGTTGGGAGGCACCGGCGCGCTGCATTGAAACCGGCGCCAGGTGGCCTCCGCGCCGGAGATGGTTCGGAGATCGGCGGAGGCTCCGGAGATCTTCACCTCGGCGGAGCCATCCACATCCGCTACGATGGTGCAGCGCTCGCTGCCGTTCGCCCTGTCCCCATGGATGACGGCCTGACGTACGGCGGCCATTGCCGACGCCGCGAAAAGCAGGCTCATCAGCATACACGCCGGTAGAACTATCCATTGCTTCATACTGACTTACTCCCCGGGGGGACGCATTGTTACTGCGGCATGACCCGCAGGTTGTTGCTGACATGGGCGGTCACATTCAAGGCGCGGGAATAGATCGCGCGGCGATCGGCCTCTGAACGAACGACGCCTTCGAGCGATACCGATCCATCCCTGACAATGATCTGGACGAACGGAGGAGAGCCGCCGTCGTATTCCGCGGGCTCCGCGCCCCGGTAAATGGCCCGATATAGATTGAGCCGCAGGGCGTCATCCCGGCGAGAAGAGGGCAGGACCTCGATCCGGTTAATGACACGTTCCACGCCATCGATTCGCCTGACGGCGCGCTCCGCCCGCTCTTTGACGTTCTCCTTGACTACGTGACCAGTCAGAATGACGGTCTTCCCGTGGACCTCAAAACTGAGCGTATCGAACACGCCGTGGTAGGGAAGGCTCGCGAGCCGTTCGTGTATGGTCCACTCGAACGGGTTCAGGGCTCTTCCGGCCCAATGATGATGCTCCTGTGCGAACCCATAAGTTCCCAGCAGCAGAAGCCCGCTCAGGATACTCGATCGCAGTAACTGACGCCTGATCATAAATTGTCATCTCCATCCAAAATTATTTTCAGTAGCGCCGGACCCGATGGCCGGCGCTTGCGATCCCTGCACGCAAGCGCCGCTCCAAAGCAGGGCGCGCGTGCGAAAGCCGGCTGGCCTTCTGTTTTCACGGAGTTATTCGGAACGGTCCGTCATCGCGATACGGCATAAGGATCGAAAACCGCATCCCGGCGGCGAAATTCTGCGACACGCGTTTTGCGGCGTCCTGCCCCAGTCCCGACTTTGCCGGGCAAACTGCACTACTCCGTTCGCCGCTACCAGAAAAAGAGTGGTGTTCGCCGGCCCGCGCTTCAACTTGTAGAATGGAGCCAGGACTCCACTATAGAAACGTCACCGATGATTTGGCGAATCGGTCGTGTGCCGGAAACGGACATCGCGCTGATGCCGCATCAGGTCTGGGGAGGCTCCGGGAAACATGACAGGCAGGTCCAGAAGCCCGCTCGCCGCCGCGATCCTCTCCATTGGATTCGGCATTGCTCCGGTCGCTGCGGCCTGGGCGTTGACGGTGCTTCTGCATAACGTCGTCTCGACCACGGGATTTATCTTCTTCTACGCGGCGGTGGCGGCGAGCACGTGGTTCGGGGGCAACTGGGCGGGCGCGCTGGCGGTCATTCTGGCGACCGCGACGGTTGAGTATTTTTTCCTTCCTCCTTGGCACTCCCTGCGGGTCGATCGTGAATCTCTGCCGGTGTTCATCGAATTCGCTGGGTCCGCGGTCGTCATCGGCTGGTTCAGTTCGTGGCGAAAGTACGCCGAGCAGGCGCTTACGCGGGCGCGCGATGAACTCCAGATGCGTGTAGAGGAGCGGACGGCGGAACTCAGGCAGACCAACGAACAGTTGATCGGGGAGATGGCCGAGCGCAGGCGCGCGGAGGAAGCGTACCACGGCGCCCAGGCGGAGCTCGCCCGGGTGACGCGGATCAGTGCGATGGGCGCGCTGGCGGCCTCGATCTCGCATGAGGTAAACCAGCCGCTTGCCGCGGTGGTGACCAACGCCGACGCCTGCATGATGTGGCTCTCCAGCGATCCGCCCAATCTGGAGGAAACTCGCGCGGCGGTGGATGCCATCGCTCGCGAGGGCACGCGGGCGAGCGAAGTGGTGCGCCGCATCCGCGCCATGTTCAGCAAGGCGGCGCCCGAGAAGATCCGGGTGGATATCAATGACCTGATCGCCGAAGTCTGCGCGTTGATGTCCGCGGAGGCGGCCAGGGCGCAGGTTGGGCTGGACAGCGACGTGGCCGGCGATTTGCCGGCAGCGAGCGGCGACCGGGTGCAATTGCGGCAGGTGATCGTCAACCTGGTCCTGAACGCGATTGAAGCGACCGGCGCCGTCGACGGCCGTGCGCGGCGCGTGCTGATACAATCGGCAAGAAGTTCGCCGGCGGAAATTCTCGTTGCCGTGCGGGACACGGGCGTCGGTATCGATGCAAAGAACCAGCGCCGCGTTTTTGACCCCTTCTTTACGACCAAGGGACAAGGGATGGGGATGGGTTTGTCCATCAGCCGCTCCATTGTCGAAGCGCATGGCGGCCGGCTCTGGGCAGACGCCAATGACGATTTCGGTACCACCATGCGATTCACACTTCCGGCGGAAAGCAACAGCGAATGACGCAGCAGGACCCGATCGTCTACGTGGTCGATGACGACCCTGCGATTCGCGAAGCGGTCCAGCGGCTGATCGGGTCGATCGGCCTGCGTGTGCAAACGTTCGGCACTACGGGCGAGTTTCTTCGCAGCGAGCGTCCCGAAGCGCCGTCGTGCCTGGTGCTCGACGTGCGGCTGCCGGACGTGAGCGGGCTGGAGTTTCAGCGCGAACTGGCCGACGCCAACCTGCGGATTCCGATTATTTTCATTACAGGCTACGGCGACATTCCCATGAGCGTGCGGGCCATGAAAGCCGGAGCGGTGGAGTTCCTCACCAAGCCGTTCCGCGGCCAGGAACTCCTCGACGCAATTCAGGAAGCGATTGCCCGTGACCGGGTGGCATGGGGCGAGCGCACGGAGATGGCGGACCTCTTCGCGCGGTTTGAGTCACTGACTGCGCGCGAAAAAGAAGTCCTGATGCTGGTTATTTCCGGATTGCTGAATAAACAGATCGGCGCGGAACTGGGCACCAGCGAACTGACGGTGAAGACGCACCGCGGGCGTGTGATGCAAAAAATGGGAGCCGAATCTCTGGCCGATCTCGTCCGCATGGGTGAGAAACTGAAGACGGCCGGCGCAAGGTTCCGATAGCCTCCTGCTACTAAGGTAGGATAGACTCGCCGAATTACCAGCCGCTATGATAAGAGCGGATGAAGAATGCCGAGCAGAGCGTCGGGGGACTGCCGGATGGCCTGCCCAGGTCGCGCCGCGTCTCCATAGTGGACGACGAAGAACCGGTGCGCGAAGCGCTCAAGAGTCTGTTGCGATCGGTTCACCTGCACGTGGATGCTTTCGGTTCGGCTGAGGAGTTTCTCGCTTCCGGGCGCCTGGACGATACAGAATGTCTCATTCTGGATCTCTATCTGCCGGGCATGAATGGCTTCGAACTGCAACGGCATCTCAACGCCGAGAGCCGGGCGATTCCGATCATCTTCATCACCGCACATGCCGACGATGCCGCGCGCACGCGAGCGCTGAAAGCCGGCGCCGTCGAGTTACTTGCCAAGCCGGTTCGCCGGGAACCGCTGTTTAGAGCCATCCAATCCGCCATTCAATCCTGACTCACGCCGGGAAAGGTGTCACTTCGCATTCGCGGCGCTGCCAAGACTGCTTTCTGCGCCGCCGGCGGCGAAATGAGTATTCGTGTCCTACCAAAAGAGGATTTCTTTGGAACGCTGGGTTTTCTAACATTGTGCTCAGAGGTTATCGAAACAAGCTCACCAGAGAGGGACACGAAACTGGAGGGAATCATGATGTTGAAGGCTTATCATCTCAGCGACGATGGAGACTACCGGGAAAAGACCGTGTTACGAAGCAACCATTTGTCGGTTGTGCGCGGCGCGGCGGACGAATCAGATGGAATCATCGGCAGCAGCCGGGCCCTGCGGTCGGTATTGGAACAGGTGAGCATGGTGGCGCCGACGGATTCCACGGTCCTCATTCAGGGTGAAACGGGGACCGGCAAGGAGCTGATCGCGCGGGCGATTCACCGCGCGAGCGCGCGCCGCAACGCTCCATTCGTCACCCTGAACTGCGCCGCCATCCCCGCGACGCTGCTGGAAAGCGAACTTTTCGGCTACGAGCGGGGCGCGTTTACCGGCGCCTTCGCGCAGCGTGTGGGACGCTTCGAAGCGGCCAACGGCGGCACTCTGTTCCTGGACGAAATCGGCGAGATCGCGCCCGATCTGCAGGTGAAGCTGCTCCGCGTTCTGCAGGAACAGGAGTTCGAGCGGCTCGGCAGCACGCGCACGACACGGGTGAATGTGCGGGTCGTCGCGGCGACGAACCGCGACTTGCTGCACATGATCGAAGAGAAGCAATTTCGCGCCGATCTTTACTATCGCCTGAGTGTTTTTCCGATTCATTTGCCGGCGCTGCGCGAGCGCCGCGAGGACATTCCCGCGCTGGTCTGGCATTTTGTTGCGCGCTATGCCGGGCGCATGAACAAACTCATGGAAGAGATCCCGGAGGAAACCATGGAGGCGATGACGGCCTACGATTGGCCGGGCAACATTCGCCAGTTGCAGAATTTCGTCGAGCACGGCGTGATCGTGTCCAGCGGGCCCGCCTTTCGGCCGCCGGCGATTCCGCTGCCGTCCCGGAAGGCGAATCTTCCGTGCGAGCGGAAGACGCTGGAAGACGCCGTGCGCGAACACATCCTGCAGGCGTTGGAGCAGACCAAATGGGTGGTCGGGGGGCGGCACGGCACGGCGGCATACCTGGGAGTCGCGCGCACCACCCTGCTGGCAAAAATGCGGCGGCTGGGCATTGAATCCGCCAGAGATCTGCCGGCCAGGAGCGCGAACCGCGGCCAGGCGTTCGCGGCGACGTCGTGAGAGCCGCGCGCGGTCTGCTGGTGCTTGCCGCCATTGTGAGCGGTGCGATCGGAGGCGCATCGTGCGGCAGGAAAGCCGAGGTGCGGTCGCCGTATGTGCCGGTTGCCGAAGTGGAGCGCGCATACGGTCCGCTGATCGGCGCGGCGAATCACCCGACACCGGATCAGCACGGCAACGGCGAACGCGTGGGCATTTTCCAGGCGCCTTCGGGGACGATCTGGGGTTTGCCCCTCGTCGTTTCCGCCGATCGGGCCATTCTGGTGTGCGCGCCGGCGACGCTGCATCACGCGAAGGTCACCGGCACCGTTTCCTCAGGCTCCGAGTTGCTCGGTTTCACCAACGAACCCACAGGATGGCGTGCGGGCACCGGCGACCTGGAACTGTTGCTCAGGGACGCCGATGGAACAGTGCGCCGGCAGACGGTTCATGGCGCCGATTTTCCGGCAGGGCCCGTCTGCTGGAGCCCGGACCTTCCGGGTCCTGTGCAGCGGCTGCAATACTACCGCCTGGCGCCCTCGAGAGATCCCGCAAGCGAATAAGATTTCAGAAACACGAACGCGCACTTCGGCGCAGGGAGCGGTGTGTTTCAACTCGCCGGCTTCCCTATGTAGTCAAATTCGCTCGCGGGCTGGGCCGGCATCGATGCCGGCTGACCTCGCGGGAGCAGCTTAAAGAGCGTCGCGTTCGCCACGATCGTGAGGAGCGAAGCCGCCAGGGCGGCGTTGTAGACTTCGGTCGTGATCAGCCTGGCATGCAATGCAACCTGAGCCAGAATGAACGAGAATTCCCCGATCTGCGTGAGTCCGATTGCCACTCGCAGCGCTGTCCGCGCGGGAAAGCGGAATAATCGGACGATCCCGAACCAGATCGCAAACTTTCCGATGAGGATCAGTGCAGCCATCACGGCGAGGACCCGCCAGTTAGAGACCAGCGTACGGGGGTCGATCAGCATGCCGATCGTGATAAAGAAAAACGCCACGAAAGCGTCGCGAATCGGGTGAGTTCTGGCGGCGAACTGGTGAGCGAACTCAGAACTTCCCAGCAAGAGGCCGCCGATGAATGCGCCCAGCGCCAGTGACAGGCCCGCGGCCTCAGTGAGGCTTGCAACGACGAGACAGATAGACAGCGCCAGGAGTACGGAAAGCTCATCGCTGCACGTCTTTTGCACGCGAGCGAGCACACGGGGAACGATCAGCCATGCGGCCAAAATCACCGGCACCAGCAGAAGAACGGCCTTGCCGATTGTCCCGAACACGGATAACGAAGCCGCGCCCGGCGCGGCCAGCCCGGGCAAAAGGACAGTCAGGATCACCACCACGAGATCTTCTACCAGCGTGAGAGCGATCATCACGCGGCCGGGCTCGGACGCCAGTTCCCCGCGGTCCATCAGCAGCCGCATCAGTACCATGGTGCTCGCCACCGACACGATACAGCCGGTCGCGATGCCCTGGGACAGCGGCCAGCCCAGCAACAACCCCACACCCGCGCCCAGCCCGACAGATAAAGAGATGCCGACGGGCGCATCGATCAGCGCCACCCATTTCACACGCAACAGATCGGGAATGGAGAATTCGATTCCGATGGAAAACATCAGCAGCAGCACGCCGACCTCGGCCATGACTTCAAAGGTATGGACGTCATGAACGCGAGGCCCCGGAGTAAGCGGGCTGAGAAGCAGGCCGGCGGCCACGTAGCCCAGGATCAGCGGCTGGCGCAATCGCCAGAGCAGGAACCCGGCGATACAGGCCGCTGTCATCACCATGGCGAGGTCGCGAAGAATCGGCATAGGTCTTCCTTTTTCTGCAAGAGGGGAAGGAGCATCTGGAGACCCAATCACCCGAATGCCGAAAGGGCCTGACTTGCAGCCTTTTCGTGGTGAGGAGTTCGAGGCTGCGGGCACAGAGTGGATCTGTTCGTGACGTCGGGTTTCGCCATTCCGAGAGTTTTCCGCCCGGACTGCGCGGCCGTCTGAATTCGCCGATGCCGCAAACCCATTGAGTGAATTGAGCCGCGGCCTGGAAACTGTCTGGCATCCGGTTGGAAGCAGGAATGCCCATTCCAAACCGAGGCTGGCGAAATCGCAAACGTGCGCAGGCTCGACAGCCCTCAACAACTTTTAGGAGAAGAACATGAAGTTGCTCAAGCTTGGGATATTGCCATCCCTATTTCTGATGCTATCCGCGATGACGCTTCTGGCGGGACCTTCCTCGCGCGGAGGCGGAGTCAAAACCGACGGTGTTCCCGTAAAGATGACGGTCACGGCCAGCGTTGACAAGGGCCGGAACATGCCTGAGATCACGCAGGAGGACGTTTTTGTCAAGAGCGGTAAAGAGACGTTGCAGGTGCTGGAGTGGTCCGCGGCCCGCGGCGAGCGCGCCGGCCTGGAACTCTTCATCCTCATGGACGACGCTTCCACGTCGAGCCTTGGCTCGCAGTTGAAAGATCTGCGATCGTTCATCCTGTCGCTACCGTCCACTGCGAGCGTTGGCGTCGGATACGCCCGGAACGGAACCGTTGAGATCCGGCAAAACTTCACCACCGATCACGAACTGGCGAGCAAGGCCCTGCGCCTCCCGGTATCTTCCGCCGGGGCGTTCGGCAGCCCATACCTTTCGGTGGTCGATCTGATGAAGCGCTGGCCCGAGACCGCGAATCGCCGCGAAGTGCTTTTGGTGACCGACGGAATCGACCGCGCCGGACGCGGCCGCAATGCCATGTTGAACCCCGATGTGGATACGGCCGCTACCGTCGCGCAAAAGACCGGAACCATGGTCCACACCATGTATTTCCCCGGCGCCGGACATCACTTTCGCAACTGGTTTGTAGCGGTCAGCGGGCAGAACGCCATGGCGAAACTTTCGAACTTCACCGGCGGCGAGTGCTATTTCCTCGGCACTCAGAATCCAGTGAGCTTTGCTCCGTATCTGGACGAACTGCGGAACGTCCTGGGCAATCAGTACCTGCTCACCCTTTCCGTGAAGCCGGCCAAAAAAGCGGTTTTCCAGACCGTGACCGTGGGAACCGAGGTCGCGGGAGTGGACTTCAATGGCCCGGATGCGGTTTGGGTTCCGCCATCGCGATGAGTGTGGCGAAGATGCACGCCGGCCGCGACTCTCTCGGTGGATTTCGCCGGCTCCAGCGGACATCGCCGGCGAAATCCCCGCGGCCGCGCGCCGGCGCCTTTTTCGGCCGCCGCGACAAGCCTCAGACCATCGATACCGCGTCAACGACTGAAAACAAATTGGACAACCATCTCGCTGGGTACGGGCACCCCGTTCAACCGGGCAGGTTGGAATTTCCACAATCGCGCTGCGCCCACCGCCGCGTTCACCAGCAGCTTGTTCAGGCTCGGTTGAGCCGGCGCTTCGGCCTTGATCACATGGCCGTACTTATCGATGCTCACGGTCACCCGGACGGTGACTGGCTTCAGGAAGATACTTGCCAGTTCGCGCGGGAAGCCAGGAGGGATTTTGGTAAGTGCGACGGGCGGCTCGTACTGCTCGGGCACGACCCTCGCGGGCGAGGATGCGGCGGGTGACGGGGCTGCAGGACGGGCGGGCTGCGGCGGCGCGGCGGCTGAAGGAATGACCAGCGGCGCTGACAGGGGATCCGAGAGGGCCGCGGACGCGGCGGGCTGCGGATTCAGCGCCGGCGGTTCTTCCAGACCCGGTTTCGCGCTCGAGGCGGATTGCTGTTCCGGCGGGAGCACGAACGGCCTGGATGCCTGAACGGGCGGAGCCGGGATTGGCTTGGCAGCCGACGCGGGAACCGCGTGGGAAATGACGCTTGCGGGGGGCACGGCGTAGGTTTCCGGCGTTCCTGATTTCGGCACCAGGACGACCACCGATTCCGTAACGGTTTCGGCCTGGGAAACCACCGTGAGTTGCATCAGGAGCTGATCCGACGTGGGCGAGTACAGGAGACTGCCGCCGCGTAGTTCGGTGGCGTCCAGGGCCACCAGACGTTTTGCTTCCCCGTCCTGGATCGAGATCAACCCCGAAGTGGCATTGGTGATCAGAGGTGCTTCGCGATTCCAGGTGAGCACGAAATCATTTCCCTGGCGGGCGGCGTGCAGCGACATCGAGCGATGCGGGGGAGCCGGCACAGCCGAGGGGGCCGGGGCGGTGAGAGTGCGCCAGGAGCGTGTGAACCAGGCCGATAGTGCGTTGGTGTTGATGAGCATGCCCAGCGCGAAGACCAGCGCGAGGGAACCGGCCCAGACGGCGCCGGCCATGATCTTGCGGCCGCGGCGGCGGTCCTTGGCGGGAGGCTGAGCGCGGAGGCGGGGCGGCGTGTTGGCGGCCTGTTCGGAAGCCGCCTGCTGCGACCGCCGCAAGCGGTCGCGCTCTTCGACAGCCAGAACCGAGGTGTCGAACGGGAATTCCAGGAAGGCCAGGTCGCCCATCCGGCCGTCGCTGCCCCGGAAAAAGAACGTTGCGTTCGGCGGCCCGTAGCCGCTCCAGTGGACAAGGAGAAAGACCTGGTGCGGTTTGGCGAAACATTGGTCGGCCAGGGAGCGGTCTTTGGGGGTCAGGCGAAAGGCGGCCGATTCCTCGGTTCGGTAGTACCCGACCAGCGAGCGTTCCTGGTCCGGCTTGAGGGCCGAGATCATCTGCGTCAAATCGCAGTTGGCCGTCGGCTGAAAATCGAGAATTTCGGTGGCGCCGTCGCGGTTTCGTCCCAATAAGAGGCCTTCTTCGGGCCCACCGTGAGCGATCATCTCCAGCCGGTCCTTCAAACGCCCGACAACCTGCAGGCTGAGATGCACTTTGACAGGGGCGCCTGGAAACGACCACAAATAATGTTGGGGGTGCGCCTGGGCAACGGCAGCTTCGGCGGTGGCCATGGTCCCACTCCTTCCGATCTAACGATTGGATTTTGCGATTCTCTGCAAACTCGTCGCCAGAAATATCGCGTCTCGTCACGGTTAAGTGCTTGAATTGAAGAGCGAAGATAACGTTATCCCGGCCGCGGGTGAGAAAGAATCGGACAATATCCAAAGCCTTGGGCGGAGCGACCGAACTACCGGACGGCTGGCAAGCTCAGCTTGACCAGTGGGTTAACGGCGCTGGCTCGCGGGCGCCGCACCGTTAGCGCGTTCGCGAGATGGTCGAGGGCCTCATCGATCTCCTCCGCACTGTGCGCCGCCGTGAGGATGAAGGTCAGGTTGGCGCGTCCGCCGCGGTCGGCGGCCAACACCGCCCGCACTCCGCGCCGCGCCAGCTCCGGGTGCAACGTTTCGGCCTTTCCGCCCGGAGGAAGTCGCAGCGGGCGGACGGGAAAGAGGCCGCCATGGGAGCGCAACCCCAACTGCCGTATGCCGCGCTCAAATTGTGCCACGCGCGCGGCCAAACGTCTCCGGATGGCATCCCCGCGGTGTCGATTGATTTCGATTGCGCGCGCGGCGGCAGCGATCGCGGCAATCGAGGGCGGGCTGCAGTGCATCCGGGTGAGGCTGCGTCTACGGAAGCGCTCGACGAGCGCGGCGCTGCCTCCTAACATCGCGAGCGGCGCACCGAAAGCTTTCGCCAGCGAACTGACTACCACGACATTCGGCGCGGTCAGCATCGCGTGCGGCAGCGAGCCGCCTCCGCCCAACCCGTACGGCGCCGTGCCGCCGGGCGACGACCCGAGGACTCCGAGGGCCTGGGTATCGTCGATCACTACCAGTCCGCCGCGCTCCGCGGCCAACCGGGCGTAGTTTGCGATCGGGGTCGCCTGACCGTCGGCCGGAGAGAAGCCATCCGCTGCTACGATCGGTTTGACGGCCGGCCGGGCTTGCAGTTTCCTTTCGAGATCGTCCGCATCGCAGGACCGGAATGTGCGAACGGGAACGCTCGCCAGGCGCGCCTGCCGGGCTCCCCAGCGGGCAATAGGGTAGGTTCCGCGGTCCAGGAAGATGCCCATTCCCGGCCTCGCCAGCAGGGCGAACAGATCCACGAACAGGTGGAGCGTCGAGGGCGCCAGCAGCGCGGATTCGCATTCGGTAAGCGCGGCCAGTTCGCATTCGACGCGCTCGGCTCCGGGAGGATCTGCGAGAGCGGCGGGCTTTCCCAGCGTCAAACCGCTCCAGTCCGGCAAATCCGAAGACGCGTGAGCCAGCCCCAGGTAGAGAGACGAAGTAAAGTCGGGCATCGGTGTTTGCCCAGCCGGCCTCGGAGGCGGTCAGGCGTGGAAATGCCGTCCCTGGGACGGCGTCCGGACGGCGGTCGCCGCGGGTTGGCGGGTGTTGCCGTTTTCGAGGATTTTCGCCACCATGGCCGCGCGCGAACCCACGCCCAGCTTGGCAAAGATGCGCCGCAGATGGGTACAGACGGTCCAGGTGCTGATTCCAAGGACGTCGGCGATGATTTTGTTGGCGTGCCCCTGAGCCACCATACGGACGACTTCGCGCTCGCGCGGGCTCAACTGGGAACGCAGCGCGTTCATGGCCGGCATGCGAATCAGGAGATACCGTTCTCCATCCACATCCACGTCGAGCAGAATCGATTCCGTCTCACCGGCGGAAAGTTCCGGCAGGCGCTCTCCCTCGGCCTGGCGCAGGCGCTCCAGGAGAAGCCGGATCAACTGTTCCGAACTGGTTTCCCGCGAAACGGATTCGAGTTCCTCCGTCATTTCCGGCACGCGCATTGTTATCATAATGCACCTACTCGACCTGACCGGGAGCCTCAGCTTGGGAGAGTTAGAACGTGATTCGGAGAGTAACACAGGCAGTTATCAATTGGCTAGTACCTAATTCGAGTGACCCTATTTGCAGGGTCCTCAAACGCGCTCCTCTATGCGGGTTTCACCCGCCTCGGTGAAACCCGGTTTACCGACCCGAAATGCGTTTCCCGAAAATCATGACCCGCAAAATGCGACTCGCGCGATGCGAACTTTTGCCCGTACCATCGCAACTGCCGACTAATTTCGCAGGAGGTTGCGCATGGCGAACATTTACGAAAGTGAACTCGAGGCCGAACTCGAGGACGAGTTGCACGAAGACGAATTCGAGTTCGAAGACGAAGGCGAAGGCTTTCTTGGCAGCATCGGCGGCGCCCTGAGCGGTCTGCTGGGAGAGGGAGAAGGCGAAGGCGAAGAGGAGCTCGAATTCGAGCTGGAAGACGAATTGGAAGGCGAATCCGAAGCCGGCGAGCAATTCTTTGGCAACATCTTCCGGGGAATCGGCGGCCTGGTAAAACGAGCCGCGCCGTTTCTTAAGAGGATCGCGAAAGTGGCCGCGCCCATGGTGGGAACCGCGATCGGCGGCCCGTTCGGCGGAATGCTCGGCAAATTTGCCAGCTCCGCGCTTGGGGAGGGCGAAGAGGAGTTCGAGGACGAGTTCGAATTCGAGGGCGAAGGCGAGTTCGAATACGAGGACGAAGGCGAATCGGAGAGCGAGGCCGTGCACGAGATCGTCAACCACGAGCTGACCAGCCACGAAGCGCTCGCCGAAATGATGGCCGCATCGGCCTCACAGGCACACCACGAGGGCGAAGCCGAAGCGATGATCGGGGCCTCGGCCATGACGGTGATTTCTCCCGCCGACCGCCGCGTGCTGCGCCGCATGCTGCCGCACCTGGTGCGGGGCACGGCGGTTCTGACCCGGATTCTGCGCCGCCGCCGCTCGACGCGCATCGCGGTGCGCGCGGTACCGTCGATTGTCCGCCGGACGGTAAAGACGCTGAAGAAGCACGCCGCCGCAGGCAAGCCCATCACGCGGAAGACCGTGGCCAAAGCGGCCGCCACGCAGGTGAAGAAGGTTCTAAGCAGCCCGAAGGTCTGCACCGCGGCCATCGCGCGCAACGTCAAATCGACTCGCGCCGCCCGGCGAGGCCGCCGCGTGCGCGCCGTCCGCGGATAGGCGCGCGACCCGGCAGGAGAGGAGCACGGCCATGACATCCACATACGAAGCGCACGAACTCGAGCTCGAAGACGAGCTGGAAGGCGAAATGGAATTCGAAGGCGAATTCGAGCTGGAATCGGAAGACGAAGGCGAATTCGAGTTCGAAGACGAATTCGAAAGCGAGGTCAGCCCCATCCGCAAGATCTACCCGGACGCCATGATGGAGCACATGGCCCACATGGCCTCCGAGGCGGAATCGGAGGAAGAGGCCGCGGAGTGTTTCCTGCCGCTCGTCGGCCTGGCGGCCAGGAAACTGCTTCCGGTTGTGGCGAAGGCGGTCTCGCCGGCTTTGCGAAAAGCCATCCCGCGCGTGGCCAGAGCCGTGACGCGCATCGAGCCGCAACTCACCAAGGGTGTGGGCGCGATCGCGCGCAAGCTGTACCGGCAGCCGGGCACCCGCCGCCTGCTGCACACCATCCCGGCGATCGCGCGGCGCACCGTGTATCACGTCGCGAAGAGCGCCGCCAAGGGGCGCCCCATCACGGCGCGCGGCGCCATCCGCACCCTGGCGCGCCAGGCGCGGCGCGTCCTGCACCATCCGCACCACCGGCGGCATGCGCTGCGCCGTTCGCACGTCATGGATCATCGCCTGCATCGGCACCTGGGACCGCGTGCGGTGCGTCCGCACGGAATGGCCGGCGCGCCCGGGTGGACCCCCGCCGGCGGCGTGGCGCGCGGCGGCGTTAGTCACACGCCCGCAACGCGGGGCGGAACGTACTATGGCGGCGGATGCCAGTGCGGAGCCGGGGCCGCTCCGACCTACTGCCGCTGCTGCGGACAGATTTTGCGATGAAGCGAGGGAAGCGCGATGGCTACCACGGCAGAGGCGCTCGCACGGGCGCTCGATTCCGGGGCCGCTCAGGAGGCCTTCGGCAGGGAAGCTTCGGTGTTTTCCGAAGCCGCGCGCAAGAGCGCGGCGGGAGGGAGCTCGGAGGTCCTGCGCCCCTGGCTGAATATGCAGGCGGTGAACCTGGCGCGTCACGCGGCGGCCCTGCGGCCGTTCCGCAAAGACGAGTTCGGAACCACCGCTTCGGCGCCCACTCCCGGCCATATCGAAGCCGCCAACAAGCTGCTTTCGGGCCTGCGGCGCAGCCTTCTCAAGCACTCCAAACACGTCCGAACCCTGGCCCGGCAAGCCTGCGACGACCCCACTATGGCCGCCCTGCAGGCGGTGGTCAATCATAAGGAAAAGGGCCACCACTGGGTACAGGGCATCGAGAAGATCTGGGATTTTTACTTCGAGCTCTTCGGCCAGCGGCAGAGCCGCTACGCCAACTGGCTGCTGAGCTGCGACCGCATCGCGCTGGATTGCTATCGCACCGCATATCTCGGGCTGGGCACGGCACGGTCGATTCCCGCGCCGCCGCCGTTCTGTTACATGCGAACGGGATTCTCACCGGCCACGTTCCGCCGGGGAATCCCCCTGAAGCGGCTGGGCAAGCAGTTAAACCCCTTCCCGCTGGTGGAACTGCCGTATCACCGGATGGTGAATCCGTGGACGCTCGGGGCCGTATTGCACGAAGTCAGCCACAATCTGCAAAGCGATCTCGGGTTGAGCAAGGATGTTCCGCGCCAGGTGGCGCTGCGGCTGCTCAAGGCGGGCATGGAGCGGAAAGTGGCCATGCAGTGGGCGCGCTGGAATCGCGAGATGTTCGCCGACATGAGTGCGCTGCTGCTGGGTGGTCCGGAGGTGGCCGGCTCGCTCATGGATGTGGTGGGGCGCGGGGTCGGAGTTGTGGGATCGTACCATGCGGGCGGTGTGCACCCCACGCCGTATCTGCGGATGCCGATTACCGTGGAGTTGCTGCGCCGCATGGGATTCAAGAGCGAAGCGGAACGCTATGGGAACGCGTGGAAGCGAATCTATCCAAAGTCGGCCTCCGGCAGCATTCCGCCGGCGATCGTGCGCACGTTTCCCAAGGCCTGTGCGCTGGCTGTGGACGCGATGTGCTTCCGGCCGTATCCCTCGCTGGGGAACAAGAGCCTGGCGCAGGCGATCGCATTCGGCGACAAGGAACAGAAGATGATCGACGAGGCCGCCGGGCGGCTCGCCAACGGGACGGACCCGGGTATCATTCCGGAGCGCTTTACCATCGGCGCGGCGCGCATTGCATTGCGGCGCGGTTTGGCGAAGCCCGGGGTGATCACTCACAACTTTTACAAAGCTCTGGCAAGCGGGTAATTTCATGCCGATGGAAAAAACATTTCGCGGGCTGGTGATGCAACTTCGCGGGCTGGCCGAGAGCGTGAAGGAGCTGGGAATCGTGCTCAACGACCGGCCCACGAAAGGGCCCGATTCGGCCGCGGTGGACGTTTACGACTGTGCCGTGGACGACGCCGCCGGCTGGGTGAACGAAGCGCTGCAAGCGGCAGCGGAGGCGCAGCGAGCCGTGGGCGAGCAGGTGGATATGAATCGCGCGCGCCGCTCGTTGGCCGGCTGCCAGGAGAAATTCCGCCGCGTGGAAGAGGTATTTGCAAACAGTCTGTTTTCGTACGAACGGCTGAAGGATCTGGCGCGGCTGGGACGGGAGCGCCGCGGTGAATGGCCGTCGTGGGCGGCCACCGTGAAGGTGGGGGTCGAGCGCTGCCGCAAGCCCGCCGATGGGGCGCGCGACGCACTCGCCGAGTGCTGGCAGGAGATTGCCGAACGCGCGGGCGCGTCGATTTCCGTGCAGGCCACCAACATCGGGCAGATCGCCGGACCGGCGGATACCGGAGGAGTCAGGGAAAGTTAGTTGCTGCATAATCGATCCGGAGGGATAAAGAGATGGCGCAATGTCGAGTGCATTATCGAACCTATAATCACGCCGACAACCAGACCGTAGCGGCGGATCTCGTGTTTTGCGACGCTGCGGGAACCGAAGTCGCGCACAAGAAGGCCGAAGGTCCGGAGGGCGCGGTCATCGCCACGTTCGCGGATGTCGGCGATGCGACGGCCCTGCGCGTGAAATGCGCCAGCGACGAGTGGCGCCTTGTCCGCGATCCCTGTTATGTGCCGTGCGTCAAAGACTGCAAGTTCGAAATCGCGTTGCAGCGGCCGGAGCGGGAACCGGTGCGGATGATCGAAGACGATCGCTGCGTGGATCTTTCGCTGGAGCTGGAGTGGTGCGAGACCGTAGACGGGCGGCACCAGAACTACGGTCACGCGTCGGCCGCCGCTCTCAACCTCCGCGATGGCGACGGCGACTGGAAGGAAACGAAGCCGGCCCTGCACGGCAAAGCGCGATTCCATGTGCCGCGCGGCAAGTGGTATACGCTCGACGCGCCCGGCGTGACGATGTGTCCGGGGCCGCCGTGGATTTTCGCGTGCGGCGAGCAGGAACTGTGTGTCAAGGTGTGCTGCCGTCCCGCCCATCTGCTGGAGCTGATCTTCGAAGATCAGTGCGGGCAGAAGCTGGCACATACGGAGTGCCTTCTCGACGGGCGCAGAGCCCGCGCCAATGAGCACGGCAGGCTCTGGCATGTGTGCACCAGCGATGCCGCTGTGTCCGTTCAGCCGCGCGGCGATCACTGGACCTTTGCTCCCGTATCTATCGACGTGAGCGGCGGCCAGCGCAAGACACAGGCGATTCTGTGCAGCCGTGTCCCGGCGCCCGCGAAGGCCACGTGGATCGTCCTGGATGTGCAGATCGAAGATCCCGAAGGCGTGTTCGCCTATCTCGAGCCGGTCGGCGATGCGCGGGGCGCGCAGCCGGTCATACTTTCTCTCGATCCGGCGGGCCACGCCGAGAAGGATTTCGGACAGGCGGCGAATTTCATGCTGCGGCTGATCGACAAAACCACCGGACAGGCAGTCTATACGGACGTGCTGCAGACCGAAGTGCCGCCAACATCGGCCGTTCCCGCGCCGGCATTGGCGGCGCAGATTGCCGCGCCTTCTAAAGCCAGCGCCGCCGGAGTATAGCGTTTCTAAGGAGATCGAGCCATGCAAATCACCGTACTGCAACGCAAGCACGTACCGGGTCAGACTTTCGGAACCGTCACCGGCGGGACTCACCCTCAGAGTCCACTGACCGACCTGGCCGCGTTCCCCGTGCTCACCGAGGAGGTCGGGTTTCCGCCTTCTCCGCTGGCGAGGAGCGGAACCTCGCCCGGCGCCGCTCCTGCTACCACCGGCGCCGGCGGGCTGGGGCAGACCGCAGCCAAAGCAATCGCCGATGTCCTCGGATGGAAAACCAAGCCGAATGACGCCAAGGCGTTTCTCGGGGCGTTGACGCAATCGTTTTCACTGACTGAAGTCGAGGGCCACGTGGAATCGAAATGGCTGCAGCGGTCCTATGCAGTGCAGACGGATCTTTCCGGTGGGATCTCGGGCGCGCAGGCCAGCCTCTACACGCGCGCCCGCTATGCGCTCGACGAATCGCTCCCGCTGCTCGACGGGCTGATTCCGCTCGACCCCGATGTGGATCTCGAAGAGGCCGAAGCCGCGCGCCAGGTGGTGCGCAGCCAGATGACCGAGATGGTCAACGAGTTCGCGTTTCCCAGCGGTCCCAGGATTTCGCGCGTCAACCAGTATTTCCAGCTTCTGCTCGGACAGGTGCTGCCGGTGCCGCCCGCGCCGCCGCCGGTGATCGTCACCGACCCGGACAAAATCGAGGGCAACCTGGGCAACCTGCGGGACGTGTTCGGGCTGGAAACCATTGTTGCCTCGACGGGCAACGTCAACGACTTGATCAACACGATCCAGGATGAACAGGTCGTCACGAACTACCGCGTGCTCTCCGACTATCTCACGTCGCTGGCGCAAAGCTGGGTGAGCAACTATCAGTTCTTCGTGTTGGGCGGCAGCCAGCCGTTCTTCGGCACGCAGCTGATCCTGATTTCGCGGCAACTGCAGGTAGTGGCGGAGATGGTGGACGAGGTGCGGTTCGTGCTGGATTCGGTGTTCCTCGGACCGGCGGAGCGGCAGACGATTCAACTGAACTTCACCGGTACGAACAATCCTCCGATCTTCCTCGAGGATCTGCTGGTCTGGATCGAGAACCTCGCGACGGTGGAAGGTCCCAACCTGATTCAGACGAGCGGCAAGTTCGGTGTTGCGCAGGTGGTGCAGATTGCGACGCTGCAGAACAACTTGATTGGCGCGATTACCCTGGCCTCGCCGCCGCTGCCGCCGGCGTTTCTGGCGCCGCGCGTCAAAATTGCGATCGTCAATCTGCAGGTGCAGCTTGGCCAGCTTCTGGCGGTCACGGGTCCGGCGGCGCTTACTACGCTGCCGGTCAGCCCGGTTTCGGTGGCGCAATAGGAGGCGGATAAATGGCTACGCAGAAAGAATACCAAGGCCTGTACGACCGCATCGCAGCACTGCGCGAAACGGTTACAGGGCGGCTGGGCGCCGACCTGGTGTCCAACCCGCAACTTGCCGATGCGCTCACCAAGCAGATCGACGATCTGCTGCAAGGCGCGGTTGATGCCGACGCCGCTGCGCCGCCGCCGCCCGACAACGGCCTGGCCGCTCTCGCCGGAATCGGCGGCGACGCGGCCAAGGAGTTCGGGCAGACGCGCATTCCCCAGGGCGTCGAACCGTACGACGAGACCATCACTTCGGAACGCATCGTCGCGGTGGGCGATCTTTACTACCTCTACCAGCACGAAAAGATCGGCGTGTTCCGCGTGGTGCAGAAGCTGCAGGAGCTGTTCAAAGCGGGGGCCGTGCGGCTCTCCGGCGGGCGCGGCGCCTTCGGCCTGTACCAGTTCGACCGGCGCGAAGTGTTGCGCTACACCATGCGCGACCGCATCCACGCGTATCGCCGCATCTTCGGCTACGGCGCGGGATCGGGCCCGTCAGGCTCGCGCCCGAACACCGAATTTCACAAACTCTTCGCGCACTTTGTGCACCAGGTGACGCTGTTCTGGCGCGACAAACGCATTTCTGACGTGATCCGCGAGCGCGCCTACGACCCCAGCTTCGGCTCCATCGCGATTGTGCGGCGTGCCGGGCTGGACCTGCGCAACAACCTGAAGTGGCTGTCGTTCGGCCATCTCAGCGTGATGCGGGTGGAGGTGATGCAACTGCTCGAAGAGGCGTTTCGCATTCTCGATTCGGAAGACGTCAAGCGGCTGTTCGGCGCCGACAACGCCTGGGATGTGGTGGAGGAGGTGCTGATCCGCTACTTCAACGAGCGGCTGGTCACTTCGCCGCGGCAGCGCATGGGCGTCACCGGACGGGAAATATTCCGCTGGCTGGCGCAGCCGCACATTCTGCAAACCACGCGCGCGCAGTTCGAAACGCTGCTGCTCGAAATCGCCGAACAGGCCGAAGAGTGGCTCACCAGCGCGCAGGCTATGGGCCTGGCGAAGCGCACCGGCAGCCACCGCGTACTGCCGTGGGACCAATCGACGCCGCTCATTCCGGCGCGCAACGGCAAGTCGGCAGCGCATCGGCAGGCGGCCCCGGCGATGCGCGAGTACGAACTCGAAGTCTAGCCGGCGCGTGAGCCCGCTGTATGAGTCTGGGTGCCGCGCTCGAATACGCACGCGCGCATGAGGCGGCTGCAATTCGGGAGCTGCGGGAGTTCGTCCGCTTTCCCACCGTCAGCTCGCAGCCGCAGCATGCGGCCGACATCCGGCGCTGCGCGGCATGGCTCGCGCGGCGCCTGCACAAAGCCGGGCTCGACGACGTACGAATAGTAAGGACTCCACGCCATCCGCTTGTCTATGCGGAATGGCTGCGCCGGCCGGGCGCGCCCACCGTCTTGATCTACGGGCATTACGACGTGCAGCCGGCTGACCCGCTCGACGAGTGGACCGCACCACCCTTCGCACCCGTGATTCGCGGCGACGATCTTTATGGCCGCGGCGCCTGCGACGACAAGGGCCAGATGTTCATCCACGTGCAGGCGATGGAGGCGTGCCTGCGGACCGCGAGAGCCCTCCCGGTGAACGTCAAGTGCATTTTCGAGGGCGAGGAGGAGATCGGGAGTCCAGATCTGGAGCCGCTGATCGAGCGGCACCGGCGAGCGCTGCGGGCCGATGTGGCGCTGATCTCCGACACCCGCATGCTGGCGAAAAATCGGCCGGCCCTGAGCTGCTCGGAGCGCGGCGCGCTCAGCATGGAGCTGGAAGTATCCGGGCCGAAGCACGATCTGCACTCGGGCAACTTCGGCGGCGCTGTCCACAATCCGCTGCAGGCGCTGTGCGAGATGGTGGCGTCGCTCTACGACCGCCGCGGGCGCATCGCGATTCCCGGATTCTACGCGCGGGTTCGGCACTTCAGCCCGCCCGTGCGCGCCGCCATTCGCCGCACCGGGCCCGGCGACCCCGGCTTTTTGCGCGAAGCGCAAGTGTCGCGCGGCTGGGGCGAGCGCGGGTACAACCTCTACGAACGCACCACGCTGCGGCCGGCGCTTTCGCTCAGCGGAATCGCCGGCGGTTACAGCGGGCCGGGCGTGAAAGGCATCATCCCGGCCCGCGCCGTGGCTAAACTCAATTTCCGGCTGGCGGCGGACCAGGAGCCGCGCGAAATTGAAGCGCTGGTGCGCCGTCACCTGGCGCGCATCACGCCGCCCGCGGTGCGTTCGCAGGTGCGGATCGTTTCGCGCGCCAGTCCGGCCGTGATCGATCCGCGCCATCCGGCGATGCGGGCCGCGGCGCTTGCGTTCCGCAAGGGCTTCGGCCGCGTGCCGGTTTTTACCCGGTCGGGAGGAACCATCCCCGCGGTGAGCCTGTTTCAAAAGCTGCTCGGAATTCCGACCGTGCTGATGGGCTTCGCCCTGCCTGAAAGCCGCATTCACGCGCCCAATGAGCGCTTCCACCTGCCGAACTTCCGCCGCGGAATAGCGACCTCCCTCTGGTTCCTGCATCTTCTGGGAAAAGATGCGCCGTGGCTCGCAACCGCGCGAGCGTCGCTGGGGGGCAAGTAAGGTCTTCTCAGGGCGCTGAGAGCGCGCTGATCGTGACGTAATATCCGTCCGGATCGCGGAGTGAGAACTCCCCGGTTTGCGTGTTCGGATTGAGGTGGGGCTCCTCCTCGAACCGGCCGGCAAGAGAGCGCGCCCTTTGAAGGGCGAGGTCGAAATCATCGACACGGAAGAACAGCAGCAGGCCGTTGCCGGGCGTCCCGCGGGCAGGGCTCATCAATGAGGGATGCTCGTGGGCGCCCCATTTATGGAAGCAGAGCAAGACCGTTCCATCGGAATCGAGGATCTGGCCGAAGTAGTCATGGGCTGGAAAGCCGCCCGGTTGACCGAACAGCGTCCGATACCATTCGAAGCTGCGAGGGACATCGTTCACCCCTATGATCGTCCAGGTTCGCTTCATCGGCTCCAGTATATCCGTCAACTTCCCGGAGAACGGGGCCTGCCGTTACCGGGTGGTTCGAGCACCGGCTATCAGAATGTCCACGAGTCTCCTGGCGCTCCGCTGCCAGTCCGGGCTGGTCGCGACACTGGCAACGCCGATCAGGGCCCGCAACAGGTCGATCGGATCAAGGTCTTTCCGGATGTCGCCGCTCTGGGTCGCGCGCTTTACCAGTGCGCGAATCGCATCCCAGATCCGTGCATAGGAGGCTTCAAACACCTTCTTGGGATCGCCCACCAGGGCGTTGAGCGCAGGGGCGATCAGTTGCTTCGCGGCGATGTAGTCGACAAACAACAGTAGCCAGGCGCGCAGTGCCTCGACCGGCGGCAATTCCTCCGCGAACTTCCGCTCCGCCGCAGCCAGCTTTTCCATCTCAGACCGGTAAACCGCCTCCAGAAGCTCTTCGCGGGTGGGAAAGTGACGGTACAGAGTCCCTGGTCCGACACCTGCCGCCCGGGCAATATCATCGAGGCTGGCGTTTGCTCCGGAGCGGGAGAATGCCTCTCTCGCCACTTCCAGAATGCGCTCGCGATTCCGCTGCGCGTCACTGCGAAGCTTGCGAACGTTGGCCTGTTTCCGTTTTACGGGCATACCTCAAGAAACTTGCAACCGGAGACAGTCTCCGATAATCTGAATATTCGGAGACTAACTCCGTTTTAGCAGGCGCCGGACCCGCCAGTCAACGCCGGCGGCGGATTGGTCTCGCGAACGGGACGGAAGGAGAACGACTGCAATGCGTGTTTTTGTCACGGGAGCCACCGGCTTCATCGGATCCGCGATGATTCCGGAACTCATCAATGCCGGTCACCATGTGATCGGAATGGCACGCTCCGAAGAGGGCGCAAGGGCCCTGATGGCCGCCGGCGCCGAGGTGCATCGGGGGAATCTCGAAGACCTGGAGAGCCTCCGCACTGGGGCGGCCAAGGCGGACGGGGTGATCCACGCCGCTTTTGATCACGACTTTTCGAACTTTGTGGCGAACTGCGAGAAGGACAGGCGTGCGATCGAGACTCTCGGCGCCGCCCTTGCCGGATCGAATCGGCCGCTGGTCATTACCTCCGGCACCGGAATCGGAAATGCTCTCCCAGGGCAGCCCGCTACCGAAGATGTCTTCAATCCCCATCACCCGACTCCGCGTTCCGCGTCGGAGGCGGCAGGCGCGGCAGTGTCCGCTAGCGGCGTCAATGTATCGGTGGTGCGTCTTCCGCAGGTCCACAACACGATCAAGCAGGGCCTGATTATTCCGCTGATCCAACTGACCCGCAGGAAGGGAGTCTGTGCTTATGTCGGCGACGGTTCCAACCGATGGCCGGCGGCGCACGTCCTCGATGTCGCGCGGCTTTACAGGCTGGCGCTGGAGAAGCAGGAACCGGGCAGCAGGTACCACGCGGTTGCGGAAGAAGGCGTGCCTGTGCGGGCGATCGCCGAGGTAATCGGGCGAGGCTTGAATCTGCCGGCAGTCGCCATGTCCGGGGATGAGGCAGTCTCTCATTTTGGCTGGCTGGCCATGTTCGCTGGGCTGGACCTTCCGGCGTCCAGCGCGCAAACCCGCGAACGGCTGCGATGGCGCCCCACCGGTCCGGGACTGATCGCCGATCTCGAACGAATGGAGTGGATCAATAATTGAACCCGGCAAGGGAGAGACAAATGACAAAAGTATGGGGAGCGACTTCCACCGCAGACGATGTTCTGGAAGGCATCGACCTGCGTGGAAAACGAATACTGGTTACCGGCGTGTCGGCGGGAATCGGAGTAGAGACGGCGCGCGCACTTGCGGCGCACGGTGCGCGCGTCGTGGGGGCGGCGAGAGACCTGGCGAAAGCCGAAGCCGCCACCGCACAGGTGCAAAAAGATGCCGCCGCGAACGGCGGCAGCTTCGAGTTGGTCGCGCTGGATCTTGCGGACCTGAAGAGCGTCCGCGCCTGCGCGGATCGCCTCATGGCCCGCGGAGAAGCTCTTGACCTGATCGTAGCCAATGCGGGGGTCATGGCAACGCCGTTTAGACATACCGTGGACGGCTTTGAGACGCAGTTCGGCACGAATCATCTCGGGCATTTCGTTCTCATCAATCGGATTGCCTCTCTGATTCCCCCGGGTGGGCGGCTGGTGAACGTGTCGTCGGCCGGACATCGCATTGCGAACGTCGACCTCGGGGACCCCAATTTTGAAAAGACGTCCTATGACCCGTTCGTCGCTTACGGACGCTCGAAGACGGCGAACATTCTCTTCGCCGTGGCCTTCGACCGGCGGCACCGCAATCGTGGAATACGCGCCGCGGCCGTCCATCCCGGAGCCATAAAGACCGAGTTGGGCCGCTATATGGACCCTGGCCAAATGCAGGGTCTGGTTGACCGGATCAACCAGGAATTGGCGGCGGAAGGAAAAGGGCGCTTCGAATGGAAGACGATTCCCCAGGGAGCGGCAACTTCGGTGTGGGCGGGCGTGTTCGCTCCGGCTGACGAGATCGGCGGCCGGTATTGCGCGAACTGCCAGGTCGGCCGCATCGTAGCGGACGACGCGATCATTACCGCCGCCGGAGAGGGGGTGCGGGCCTATGCGCTCGATCCGCATCATGCCGAGGAGCTCTGGAAGAAAAGCGAGGAACTCGTCGGAGAGTCTTTTTGAGGTTTCAGGGCGAACCCGGCCAGTCCGGAACCGGGAACGATCGTGAAGGGGGAGAGACGGAATGAGAGAGCAGACCAATTTCGGCGGCAGCTTCACGCTTCCGCGTACTTCGCTGACTGTGAATCGGATGGGATATGGGGCGATGCAACTTGCCGGACAGGACGGCGACAAGCGGGTGTGGGGCCCGCCGCGCGATATTCCCGGTGCGATCGCGCTGCTGCGCGAGGCTGTGGCGTCGGGCGTGAACCACATCGATACCAGCGATTTCTACGGCCCGCACGTGACCAATCAGATCATCAGGGAGGCACTGCACCCTTATCCGGATGACCTGGTCATCGTAACCAAAGTCGGCGCACGCCGCGGGGCCGACGGCTCCTGGATTCACGCGCGCTCCGGTCACGAGATCATCGCCGCCGTCCACGACAACCTGCGGAACCTGGGCCTCGATGCGCTGCAGGTCGTGAATCTGCGGTTAGGCGGATTTACTGCCGCGGAAGACGAGCCGCTGGAAGAGCCGCTCTCCGCGCTCGCGGAGCTGAGGCAGCAGGGCCTGGTTCAGCACATCGGCCTGAGTACGGTCTCTGCCCGGCAACTGAAAGAGGCGCAGGCGATCACGGAGATTGTCTGCATTCAGAACTTCTACAACGTCGCCCAGCGCGGCGACGACGGATTCCTCGACGACCTGGCGGTCCGGGGCATCGCCTATGTGCCTTACTTCCCGCTGGGAGGCTTCTCGCCACTGCAATCGGCCGTGCTGGAGGCGGCGGCCGCGTCCCTGCAGGCGACACCGATGAAGGTGGCGCTGGCGTGGCTGCTTCAGCGCGCTCCCAACATTCTCCTCATTCCCGGGACATCGTCGGTCCGTCATCTCCGTGAGAATCTCGCCGCCGCGACGCTGGAGCTTCCACCGGAAACGATTGCCAAACTCGACCAGATCGCGCTCGCAGCGAAAGCCGCCACAGCCGACTCTCTGGCACCTGAACGGAATTCGCCCCAGCCCGGAACTGGGCATCAAGCACGAGCGCTTTAGCTTGCATACCAACTACCTGGGATTTCGCTTCTTCTCGCGGGCCGTGCGCCGGATCTGCTTGTACTCCCTCATGAGCTCATCCTCGGAGGAACCCCATGCAGCGATCATGGCGTCGAGTTCCTTTGCTGCGGCGCGCATGGCCTCGACTTCCGCTTTGCGGCTCTTCTTTTGCGCGGGGATAAAGAAGCCAAGCGTTTTCCCGTGGCGAGTGATTGCGAGCGGCTTCCCGCCTTCGAGGTAACCAGACAGATTCTCACGGAACTCGCGAATGCCGATTTTCTCCGTTTCCATGATGTGTACCCTGTGTACGCAATAGCATATCTGGGTTTGCTGCCACGAATCGACCGGGCCAGCGGGCTGTTGGATTAAAAATCCAAACTTTCACAAATAATCTGGCCCAACCCCGCTATACGAGCTCGATCGCAACGCGGCGGCCGACCATCGCCGCCGCTCGCTGCAGACTCGACAGTGTGATGTCATCTTTTGCGCTGAGTAGACGGTCAACCTGTGTGCGGCTCGTCTTCAGCAGTGTTGCCATTTTGTTCTTCGAGATTTTTTTCTTCTTCATGGCCTCGGCGAGTTGCCACGCTACGACTTCCTTGACTGCCTGCACCTGCGCCTCCTCGAAAATGCCCTCCTCTTTGAGAAAGTCATCGACGCTCGAACCCATGTGTTTCTTGCTCATTGCCCCAACTCCTTCTTGCGCTTCCGCGCCAGCGACAAATCCTCGTCCGGCGTTGCGCGAGTCTTCTTGAAGAACCCGTGCAGTGCGACCGGCGCTCACGGTAAACGCAAGGCGCGCGCGCCGTGCCGTGCGCTTCGTCGGCAGATCCGTCAGCCATTCCCGCAGTGGCTCGCTGCCGGTTACCGTGCGGAAGAAGATCAGCGGGATTTTCTTCGGCTGAGAATCGTCCGCCATCGGATGTACCGTACTTAGTACATTGTACCTTAAAATATGCAGGCAGCCGTTAGGGCCGATCGAGATCGCCGACCAGGTCTTCCATTGCCAGCTTGGATTCACCGACCATGGCGCGCCCCGCGCTCTTGATCAGCATTTCGTAGCGCTCTTTGGCGCATGCGACGGCTCGCGGCTTCGCGTCCGCGTTGCCATCGAATCCTCGGATCAGTTGTTGAAGAAGAAGCTGAGCGGTTCAGAATCGGCGGCGAATTGAACCTATTTGAACCCAACTCGACGACGCGCCTGCTTGTAAAGGATTGATTTGCTGGAGCCACCCGCCGGGCTTGAACCGGCGACCTGCTGATTACGAATCAGCCGCTCTACCAACTGAGCTAGGGTGGCCCGTATTTATTTTGAACAAATTACGAGCAGGACCTGGAGGGAGTTGGATTCAATTGGATTCAATTGGCCTGTCCGTCCTTAACGGCTCCCGGTTTTGATTTTAGCAGATGATCGAGCGATTCGACAGCGACACGAACGCTCTCGGGAACCGATTTAATGTAGTGCTCCAATGTGGTTTTAGCGTTCGTATGGCGCAGGTGTGCCTGGACGTCCTTGACTGACGTGATTTGAGCCATATACGTCGAACACGTCCGTCTGAGCATTTGGTGCGTCACGCCGGCGACCCCGGCCTCTTTGCCAGCTTCCTTCAGGACCCGGAAAAGGAAATTGTTGGTATTGATGGCGGTCCCCCGCGCAGACGGAAAGATGAATGCCTCTGGGGCGGTATCCTTGCTGGCCGATCTCCACCACTCAAGTTCCGTATCGATGGAGACGGGAAGCCAGACGCTAGAGTTGCTGCCTTCGGTCTTGGTTTCGACCTCTATGCCATCTGTGATACTGCTGTCGATTCGAAGACTGTTTTGCCCCTTATCGTTCCAGCGGAGTGCGAAAAGCTCGCCCGGCCGGAGTCCGAGGACAAGGAACATGCGAACAATCAGACGGTCGCGGTCGCTGAGATTGAAGAGGACAACGGGAATCTGCTCAGGCGTGAGGTGAACGCCTGTGACCCTCTTGCCGGATCTCGGGACGACCAACTTCGCTGCGGGGTTCTTGATGACAAACTCAAGTTCGACGGCTTCGTCGAGGATCGCGTTTAGGTAGACACGAATTTTCGTAAGAACGCTCTTCGAGAATTTCGGAGCGAGTTCGTTGAGATAGGTCTGCAGCGTGAACTTGTCTAGTGCTGGCAGCATTATATCCCCGAAACGTTTCAGCAAGTAGTTCTCTATAAAACGCTTCGTCTTCGGACGGGATGTGACCTTCCACTGCTGCTCCTTCTGCGGCAGGAAACGGTTTTCGTAAAACCAGCGAAGGGTAGCAGCGGCAGGCGCCGGGATGACGTTGCTCGTCTCCTTTGCAATCATATCGCTCATCTTCGCGCGCGCCTGTGCCGTATCCATTTCGGATTTCAGGCCGAGTTGCACGTTGCGGAAACGCCGAATCTCCGAGCCGTCTGCCAGCCTTTCGTAAACGTAAAAATGCCCACGCCATTTCTTGACGTGTTTGCCGACCAAAACAAGCCGGCCTTCCTGATAACGTTCTCTGCCCATATGACGACCCGTCGACAGGATCGATTTTACCGCGTCTTCATCGAGAAGATGCATTGGCTCTTGCGTGCTCTTGTATGAACCGCTCAATCTCCTCACGCCTGAATCGCGTAAGCTCTCCAAAACGGACGCATGGCAGGAATGGCTTCTTTCGGGTAGGGGATTGCAGGAATACGACGTAGCCCTGAAACTGCTGTTGCGCCTTCCCGGGTTGCTCGCGCTGCAGGAGTTGACTGGGACTAGGGTCGAGACTTGGATGGACGCTGAGATTCCAAAAATCCAAAATCTGCGGGCGGACCTGCTCGGCAAAGCGGCCGATGGGAGCCTGATTCACCTCGAATTGCAGAGCTCGAACGACGGTGCCATGCCGCTTCGGATGGCTGAGTATGCGCTCGGCATCTTTCGGCTCTACCGGCAGTTTCCACGTCAGGTCTTGGTCTACGTTGGTGAAGCTCCGCTTCGCATGAAAACCGAGCTGCGTGGCCCCGACTTCTTATTCCACTATCGTGCCGTCGACATCCGCACGCTGGATGGCGATCGGCTGCTGGAGAGCACGGCGGTTGGTGACAACGTAATTGCGATCCTGGCCGGATTGCGGGACCATAAAGAGGCGGTTCGCAGGATCGTCGAGAGGATCGCTGGCTTGCCCGGCGCCGAGCGGGAAGCGAGCTTGAGCCAACTGCTTGTGCTCAGCGGGCTTCGGCACTTGGAAGAGTCTGTGTGTCCCTTAAGGCATAAAGTGGCCGCGCGTGAAAGCATAACGTGGCCGGCGCTTCGGCAGGACCCGTTCAATCTCAACATCGCGGTTCCCTCCCCGACGGTCGGTTCTGAAGCATAAAGTGGCCGCGAGTTTGCCATCAACGATAAACGTGTCGCAGGTACATGAACTTGCTTTCCGTCTGGGATCCCGGCATTGGCATGACGGAGGTGGGACGGACTGCCTTGATTGAGTTAATTACAAGAAAGTTGTAGTATTGTGTTATGGCCCAGTCTCACCGCGAAGCGTCCCGGCGGCTCTTCGAGATCGCCGAGCAGCAGCAGGGATTCTTCACAACGAAGCAGGCCAAGGCGGCTGGATTTGCCGAAAATACCCATCCCTACCACGTCCAGGTTGGAAACTGGATCCGTGAGCATCGCGGGATCTATCGACTCGCTCTGTTTCCGGTCACCGATCGGCCCGATCTCGTCCTTTGGGCACTCTGGTCTCGGAACCGCGATGAGGAGATAGAGGGAGTCTACAGCCACCACACGGCGCTAAGTCTTTACGATCTGTCGGATCTGAATCCGGCAAAGCTGCACATGACCGTTCCGAAAGATTTCCGGCGCAGCAGCGAAATTCCCAGAATACTCGTCCTGCACTACGCCGATCTCTCCGAGAATGACGTACAAGCCGCTCAGGGTTTCAGGTTCACGCGGCCTCTGCGGACGATTCTCGATCTGATTGAGGCGGGTACAGTAGAGCGACGTTTTATTCTCCAGGCGCTGACGCAAGCCCTAGACCGAGGCCTAATCACTCGGCGCCAGATTCACAGCGCGTCAATGAGTGGACCTGCCCGCAAGATGGTAGAGGAAGCACTGCGACGAGCCGCATAATGGCTCTCTCAAAACATATACGAGCGCCAGGGCCTTCCGAACGGCGCTAGAGGAACGCCTGAAGCGGACATCCATCACCGAGCAGACTGATCTCAACCGTCTCCGGCGACAGGTGTCATTTGACCGCATGCTGGCAAGGCTGTTTCGTGAGGAATCACCGCCCTGGGTGTTGAAGGGCGGCTATGCGCTGGAGTTACGATTCAAGGATGCTCGATCAACGGTGGACATCGACCTGACGGTGCAGCGAGTCACGGCCAGGGTCGGCGACCAGAACCAGCTCATACGGGAGATGCTGCAGAGCGCGGCCGACGTGCCACTCGGCGACTGGTTCGAGTTTACGGTCGGGCCGGCGTCGATGGACTTGACCGCGGCGCCGTATGGTGGCGCCCGTTATCCCGTCGAAGCCCGGATGGACGAACGGATCTTCGCCCGATTTCACGTGGACGCGGGCGTTGGTGACGTGGTAATGGGACCTCCGGAAACAATCGTGTGCCGGGACTGGCTGGGATTCGCCGGTATCGAATCGTCGCGAGTCGTGATGATTGCTCGCGAGCAGCAACTGGCCGAGAAGATTCATGCCTACACGCTCCCGCGGAACGCGGTGAACAGCAGGGTGAAGGACTTGGTGGACCTGGCTCTTCTAATCGGATCAGGTGAGTTGGATAAGCGTCGCATTCTGGAAGCCCTGCGTCTGACCTTTGAGAGGAGAGGAACGCACAATTTGGCGAGCTTGGTTCCGCCGCCAGCAGATTGGCAGATCCCGTTTCAAGCCCTGGCCGAGGAATGCGGGATTCCAATAGATATCGCTGCGGTGTTTGCGAGGGTTCAGGAGTTCGTCGAAGAGGTGCTGGCACAGCGCACGGAGAGGTGAACACGGTATGACCGAGAACGGTTCAGACTCTCTTCCATTCGAACCTCCAGAGCAGGAAAATATCCGTCTCCGCGAGGAGAATGCGCGTCTGCGGCGGCTTCTGGCAGTTCACAGTATTCCAATTCCGCAACTTCCCGCGGAAAATCCACCTCCAACCAAAACCGCCAAGCCGTCGCCACCGGTGGACAAGGAGGAGCGCGCCAGACAGAGGATCGCGCTGTTCCGAAGCCTGTTTCGCGGGAGGGAAGATGTGTACGCTCGACGATGGGAGAATGCTGATGGCCGGCACGGATATATGCCGGCGGTGGTAAAGGACTGGAAGGCCATCAACAAAAGCCGCCCGGAAGATCGAAAGAAAGTCGACCAGAAGACCCGGAAGTTCGTTCCCCTCACCGACGCCGTCATCGAGGATCATCTCTTGGGTAAGGAAACCATCGGCGTGTACGCGTTGGCGCTTTTCAGTCGCGGCCTCGCGTTGCAGCAATCGGATTGGAAGGGCGCCATTGCCAGTTACGCGGAAGCCGAACGGGTCTATGCGGACCTCGCGCGGGAGTCTCCCAGCCATCGCCGCAACGTGGATGTGATGGAGCGCTACATCACGTCCATCTGTATCGACCACCGGCAGGGATCGGATACGTTGGACCATGCCCAACGAGCTTTGGCGATCTCCGAGGCCAAGTGGCGCGCCGCCCCGGAGGATGTGCAGTCACAGTTCGATTACGCCATCGATGTGTCCCAGATGGGGGCGGCCGTCTCGGAGCTCGCAGGGCCCCGAGAAGCTCTACCATATCGCAAGAAATCGCTCGAAATCCGGAAGCAGATCGCCGCGCGCGATCCGGAAAACGTCCAGGCCCGGCAACAACTAGCCATGGCTGAGTTCAATTACGGTTTTGACCTCCAGGCTTGCGGAGAGCTTATGCAGGGACGCTCAATGCTGGCGAAGGCGGCGGAGTTATTCTCTTTGTTGCGGTCGAAGGGGCAACTCCTGCCGGCCAGCGAGCCGTTCTTTGCCAGAACGCTCGAGATTTCAGGCGACGTCGAGCACGCGTTGGGCCACTCAGGAGCCGCCTGCCGGTTCTACGAGCGCGCCGAGGAACTGTTTTCGGTCGCTGCCGGACGTAAGTCGCTAAATCAACCGATGATGGCTTCTCTCGCTGATACCCGTGATCGGCTGAAAAGCTGCCCTGGCAGTAAGTACCGCAGCCATCTTCCACATTGACTCGCCGCCATAGATACGACTTTCGCCGCTGATTCGTCATCCGTCGCATCGTCGAAGAGCAGATCCGCATTTCGTTCGGTCAGGGTCGATGAAAAATCCATGGCGGGGTTCACGCCGCGATTGCGCTTCATTTAGCGGGCCGGGGATTCGCAAAGGCCCGAACGGAGACGAATTCTATGCGGAAACCCGGTTTTGTGGCCATGGGATTACTTGTATTCAACGCTACACTGATGGCGTCGACCTTTACTCTCACGATCGGCCCAACAACTGTAACAGATTCCTCACCCGTGAGCCTGCTTACGCCGAATGCGTCCGGGTTCGCGGGCGGCTCGGTGGACTTGCTTGCTTCCGCCCAGCAATCGGCATTAAGTATCTTCGGCAATGCCCTCGCTGCGTCCGGTGCTTCCGGGCAGTCAACGATCGACGACATCATCTTTACGGGACCGGGATCGACGGTCACCGCGAATGTTACGATACCGGTTCACTTCGAATTCGCGCGGTATGAGGAAAATTGGCTCAACAGCCAGGACCAGGACGGCATCCGATTCCGCCGTAACCCTCATCGCGAGAATGCATTTCGCGGCGCAAGGTGGACCGGATCTTCACATGAACTTTTCACTGACGCCGGGGGCCGCCCCGGTCATCGGCACCGACGACAATGCCGACTTCAGCGCAACCGCAGTGAAAGTGAGCCAGACGTTTACGACGCTCTCCAATCCGGAGTTTCAGCTGGTCGGCGTCGGAAGCAACCAGATTTGGGATTTCTCGGGCGACATCCACTTCACTGGTACCTACTTGACCAATGTACCTATCTTTTTTGAGTTCGACGCGGGGGCCAGTGCGCAGGTCCAGGTCTTTGGCATCGCATCGGGCAACGCACTCGTCGACGGGTTGGGCACCTTCGGAATTCCGGCCGGGGTCGCCGTGTTCGATTTGCCGGATGGGTTTACCGTGAACGCGCCATCTATAGAGCTTGTGAATGGAGTGATACCCGCTGACGCTACCCCGGAACCCGGAACAGTGGTGTTCATGGTGATTGGCATATTGGCTAGCGGCGCGGCCGCGTTGCGAAGAAAGAGGGCATTTCACCGGATTGTAACCGCGTCGCTCGGCGCCGGATGTCCGCAATCGGCGCCGGGTCCAGAGGGCACCGGGAAAATGCGCCACTTCAAGCCGCTGCCGTAATCGACAGATTCAAGCACAGGCTCGGCGGGAAGGCGAAAAGCTGTACCTCTACTTCCGACCCGCTTCGACCGGGGTGAGCCAGTAACGATACGAGTGTGGCTCGTCTCCCGCGATCCGATATGACGGCATGGGATAAGCGTCCAATGTCCAGCTATTGATTCCACCGGCGCCCATCATCTTCCAATCGAGGTTGAGATAGATCTCCGGATGGCGCTTCATCTGGAAGGTGTAGCCGGCGTTCTCTATATCGTCCTTTGTGTAATGCCGCGCACTCACGCTGAGGGTTGGGACGCCGATCGCCTTCAGGCCGATTCCCGCTGCGTTGGTGAGCGTCAGCCAGCGCACGTCAACCTTGCTGCCGTTCTCCTGCGGTCGCATGTATTCCACCCATTGCTGGTCCACGGTGCCGCTATAGACGCCGACGCGTTCGAAGGCGCGGTCGATGAGCGTCTCTTTGGGACCGCGGCCATACCAGGTGATCTTTTCCAGTCCCGGCGCCACCACCAGTTCATTGCCGAAGCGCGGCATCATGGCGAGTTTCCGGGTGCCGGGCGTATAGACACATTCGACCAGGACGTCGCCCGTGCCGTAGATGCTGTAGGTCATCGAGTATGCAGCGTCAACTACCGGAAGCGTGGCCGAAACCGTCACGCGGACGGCGCCTTCACTAATCCGCTCGATCCGAGTGTCCTTCACCTCCCATCGCGGGCCGGCCTCCTGCCAAATCGGTATGTCGAGCGTCGGGTCAGTCGCTGCCCGGCTGCGGGAAGCTTTCCACGCGCCGCGGTCGTTGTTGGTGGGCGCGCGCCAGAAATCCGGCAGCGGGCCGCGCTCCAGTACTGTCACGCCCCGATAGCGATATTGCGTGATCACGCCGTACTTCTTGTCGAATCGCAGCGAGAAGGCCGGCCCCTGAAAGGTCGCTTCGCCCTCGTCCTCCTTCAGCGTGAGCGGCACTTTGGCGGAGGGTTCCAACGGCTTCGGCGGCGAGGATTCCGGCAGCAGGAACTGGTCCCACGCGATCTCGTGACCCGCGGGCGCCCACGGCGTCGCGTGCTTCAGCCGGAAGCTGAGGTTCAGCCAATATTCGACTCCGGGCCGCGGCTCGATCGTGGGAAGAGGCAGGGTGAACTCCTTACCGGCGCGCGGTTCGATATCGAGTTCCGGCAGTTTGCCGGAGGCGACGGTGCGCCCGTCGGCTTTGACTTCCCAATCGCCTTCGGCGAAGTCTTTGGGGTTGGTGAAGTCGTACCAGTTCTTCACGCGGATGCGGCCGGCGGCAAGGTCCACCGCGGCCGCGTGCAGGTAGCGGTAGACATACTTGACCGCGTAGAGGCCGGGATGCGGGATGCGATCGGCCGAGACCAGACCGTTGTTGTTGAAGTCGTTGTCGTTGCGCACGCCCGTCTTGTCTTCCCACCAGCCGCCGTAAGCAAGAAACGTGGAGTTCGAGGTGTTCTCCCGGTATTCGCCCGGCACCGGCAGGCGGATGCCCTGGTCCACCCAATCCCAAATGAAGCCGCCCTGCGCGTTGGTGCCGGCATAGAAGATGTCCCAGTACTCCTTCAGGCCGCCGTTGGAATTGCCCATGGCGTGTTCGTACTCAGCCAGGATCAGCGGCATTTCGGGACGCTTGGCCGCATTTTCGCGAACACGTTCCGGCGGAGGATAGAAAAACGAGTTGATATCGGCGTTGGAGCCGCCCCAGCGTGTGGTGCCTTCGTAGTGGACCGGCCGCGATGGGTCGCGGTGTTTGCTCCACTGATACATGGCGGCGATGTTCGGCCCGTCGCCCGACTCGTTGCCCAGCGACCAGATCACCACCGATGGATGATTTTTGTCGCGCTCGATCATGCGCTGCAGTCGGTCCACGTAGGCAGCACGCCACGCGGGATCGTGGGCAAGGCGATTGTTGAGATCGTTGCCGTAGCCGTGAGTTTCCAGGTTGGCTTCGTCGAGAACGTACAGGCCGTAGCGGTCCGCAAGGTCGTACCACACCGGCGTATCGGGATAGTGGCATGTCCGCACCGCGTTGATGTTGAACTGCTTCATCAGCCGGATGTCCTTGATCATGGTTTCCACCGGAACATACTTCACGCTGATCTCGCTGTGCTCGTGCCGGTTGACGCCTTTTACCAGGATGGCGCGCCCATTAACGAGGAACCGCCCGTTGCGGATTTCGATTTTGCGGAAGCCCACGTTCTGCGGGATTACTTCGAGCACCGTACCTGCGGCATCGCGAAGCGTGAGCAGCAATTGATAGAGATACGGATCTTCGGCCGACCATTTGCGCGGGTTTGAGACCGGGATGGAAAGTTCCCAGGCGCTCTCTACGCTCCCTTTGGCCGGCTTACCCACGGCAATTCCAGCCGCATCGAAAAGGGACGCGGTGACCTCCACGTTCCCCTGTTTCGCCGGAGCGTCCGCCATCGCGATCTTCACCGCCAGGGTGGCATCGCGGTAGGCGTTGTCCAGCTCCGTCTGCACTTCGAAATCGCGGATGTGCTGCACGGGCGGGCTCCATAGATACACGTCGCGATAGATCCCACTCATACGCCACATGTCCTGGTCTTCGAGGAATGCGCCGTCACCGAAACGGTATACTTCCACTGCCAGCAGGTTGCGCCCTGGATGTAAGTCCGGTGTGATATCGAACTCGGCGGGCGTGCGGCTGTCCTCGCTATACCCGAGTTTCACGCCGTTGACCCAGGCGTAGAAAGCCGAATCCACGCCGTCGAAGTGCAGGTAGACCGGGCGGCCTTTCCACGATGGCGGTACTGTGAAGGTCGTACGATAGCTGCCCACGGGATTGTAGGCATAGGGCACCTGCGGCGGCTTGGTGGGATCCTGCGGCCAGGGATAGGTGTAGTTGGTGTAGATGGGAATATCGAAGCCGTGCATCTGCCAGTTCGATGGCACAGGGATGTCGCCCCACGCGGAATCGTCGAAATCCGTGCGGTAGAAACTGAGGGGCCGCTCGGCGGGCCGCAGCGCGCCGTGAAATTTCCAGGTTCCGTTGAGCAATTGAAACCAGGGCGACTTTGTGCGATCCCCGGTGCGGGCAAGTTCGGCGGAGGGAAAGGCCATGAAGGTCGCATGCGGCTTTTCCGTGCCTATGTGTATGACGGCAGGGTTATCCCACTCCGGTTTCTCCGCAGCCGCCAACGCGCTGCTCAAAATGAGGAAGTAGATCCAGCCTTTCATCTCTGAAGTCCGAGGGTATCACTCCGGCTTGATAGAGATGCGCTCGCCGGGACTCGTCTTGAAGGTCACGGTGGAACCGCTCATGCGCTCCGGCTTGCCGCCGTTCCGGGAGAGTTCCAGCCGCTTCCCGGGCCAGGGGTTTTGAAGCGTGCAAGGTCTGCCCTTTTCGCTTTCGATGAGCAGGCTCTTCACTTCGCCCTGGGCGATTTCACTGCTAACCAGGAACGCGCCGTAGGCGCGCAGTTGACCGAAGCGCGCGTCGCTATCTTTCGGCCAATCCGGAAAGACGTGCAGGACGCCTTGATAGCTCTGCAGCAGCATCTCATTGATCGCTCCCGGTATGGCGCTGGCGGTCTCCACGCCTCCCCCGGCGAAAAAGATATATCCGTTGGGATAACCCGCGCTCTCGATGTGCTTGTGCATGCCTTCGAGCAGCGCATGCGGATCGAAGCCGAGCCGCGCGAGCGCCGGGGGCGCCATGGGGTGCATGCTGTAGCCGCGTGGAAACACACTGTCACGCGCGATCTGGAGAAGTTTGGGGTCGCTGCTCAGGCCGATTTGTCCAGTTGGCCAGACGAACCGCGTGCTTGGACTACGCGTGCCGCTCGAGTTCTCGGCGGCGCGGAAGACGGTTTTGCCGTCGCGTTCGGTGGTGGGGTAGGGGCTCAGGTGGTCGAGGATGTGCTGCCATTCCGGCCGCCGCTCCGCGTCCACGGCCAATTCGGTACTGATATCGATCAGGCCCTGGAAGGTGGAGCGCAGGAAGGTCAGTTCGTCCATGGTGTTCCTGGTGCCCTCGCCGCAGGTGTCCCAATGCGCGTAGGCCTTCCACGGTCCCACTTCGCCGATGCAATCGTCGTGCACCACGTACTGCCCGTTTTCGACTTTCAGGTAGTCCTGCCAGAAGTTGCCCACTTCCCGGAGGAACGGATAGACACGCTGAGCGTACGCCGTGTCATACGTGCTGTAGAACCGCATCAACATATCTTGGGCGAGGAAACTGCCCACGTGTTTTTCGCCCATGAACGGGTCGTAATCGAAAGGACGTTCGATGCCCCAGGGCCCGATGTGCCCGGGGACGAGGATTCCGCGCACCCCCAGAATGGTGCGGGCATATTGTTTGGCGCGGGACATGATGTCCAGCAGCGGCTGTTCGAAGGAGCCCGCCACCTCAAGGTGATTGGAAGCGTAGAGCGCCAGAAACGGCGTCTCGTGGTTGTAGTTCAGGGTGTAGTCGCCGTTCCAGGCGGGATGGTCGGTAGTCACCCAGTTGCCATATAGTCCGGGCGCCACCTTGCCTGCGCGGCTTGCCGAGGCGATGACATACTGCGAGGAATAGTAGAACTTCTCGATCAGCGGATCGCCGATTTCCACGTAGGATTCCGACCAGAACCGGGTCCACCACTCACGATGCGCGGCGTTGAGCCGGTCGAGCGCGTCCGGCGTGAGGGCGGCGGCGCGTGCCTGTGCGGCGGCACGGTGCTCCGGGCTATCCAGGTCGCTCAACACGGGTGTGACGAGATAGATTTTCCGGCCCGGCTGGAGGGTGAACTGCATGGCGCCTTCGTGGATGGTTGCCTCCGCGCCGATCAGCCGCGTCGCAAAAGTAAGCTCACGGCCCTTTGTAGTGATGGTGTTCGTCGGGGCGAGCGGGTTCTTCCAGGCGTACTGCTCGTCCAACGGACCATCCGCGTTACGGCTGCGCCAGATCGTGTTTGGGCCCGCGCCGCCCACGATGTAGCGGGCGCGCGGCAGCACCTCTTCGCCGTTCATATAGGCGCGCAGAACACTACCATCGAAGGTCCCGGCGACATGCACCCACTGTCCGGCCGGAACCGGACGGGCGGAGCGTACGAAGCGATCGCCGATGTTGAACCGCAGCCGTCCATGATCGAGCGACAGACTGTAGGCTTCGTTCCAGTCGCCCTTGCTGAGGATAAAATTGGCATCGCCGGCCTGGAAAACGTAGATCCAGGCCGCCACGGACACGCGCTGCAGCGGGGGCACCTGCCCGGCATCGACGTATTCGAATTCGTGCATGAGCTTGACCGCGCGGCCGCGTTTGCCCACGCCGAAGCGTCCGTAATCGAGGTGATAGCCGTCCGGCTTGCAGCCCAGGGGTTCATCGATGGGCCGCTCGTCGGGACGATAAACCTGTGGCGGCTTGGGACACGGCGGCCCGAGTACGATCTTCACCGCCGTATCGACCGGCGTGGTGCCCTCGTCGGCCTCGAATTTCCAGCGCCGAACGAGCCCCGGCTCGATTTCCTGCAAATCCGCCAGTGCGTGTACTTCGGCAGGCGACAAAGCGCGGTCGAAGATGCGAATCTCGTCGAGCAGGCCGTCAAAATACCAACGCCCGCTGCCGTGCTGTTCGCGGCCCAACTGAACTGGCTTGCCATTGTCGTGGAGTTCGGTGCCGAGCGGGAACAACTCGGCACTGACTGTGGCTGAGCCGCCTTCCGCCGCGAGTTCGGTGACTGCGAGATTTTCGGTGGCGGCGACCCAACTGCGCGTGCGAAGCGTAAGGCCACCTTTGGTGAAGGTGCCGCGCACTTCGGCCCTGGAGATGTCTTGCTCCTGCCGGTATGAACCGCCATTCAGCTCCGGGATGCGCAGCGTGAGCCCCCCGACCGACATGGGCGAGGCCTGCAGGCTCCAGAAATCGTTTTTGCCGAAATACCAGCGTTGCTCTTCGGGAGGCCCTCCCATCGCCACGCCGAGGTCGCCATTGCCGAGGATCGGGCCATCCACCACGGTGCCGCTCGGGACATACTGGGGAGGCTTTGTCAACACGAAGGTATGCCGGGCCGCGATCTGGGGCCCCGGTGAAAGTTGGGCGCTCCAGACGAGCGCAGGCAGGAAACAGCACGATATTAAGGTGCGCATGAGGGACGTCTTGTCTTTCTCAAAGAGCCGCTCCTTCCGGGCGGAGATGCTGCCGGAAAGAGCGGCGGGTTACTGCGGGATACTTCAGAAGCTGAATCGCAGGCCAAATCGAAAGTATCGCTCATCTGTGAGCCGGCTGGGCGCGCTGACGCTGGTGATCTGGGCAAAGCCGCCCAGGCTCTTTATCGTACCGTCCGCGTTCAATTGCATATTGGAGACATTCGCGCCGGGTGTGGAGAAGTGTGGCGTATTGGTGAGGTTGAAGGACTCGGCGCGCACTTGTACCCGATAGCGCTCGGTGATCCGAAATTCGCGGAACAGGCTCAGATCCAGGTTCGTTACGCCGGGACCGCGCATGGAGTCGAAACCAGCCGTCCCGAATCGCGCGGTCGTGACCGGTGCAAAGGCCAGCGGATCGAAATAGGGCGCGCTCCCGATGCCGCCCAGAATCGCGACGTTCGGCTTGACCTGGTCCGCGCGCTGCGCACTGCCGGGAGCGTTGAGGGAAGTAGCGGCGGCACTCACCGAAAACACCGCCCCGGAATACTGACTGAACATGCCGTTCAGACTCCAGCCGCCTGCCAGAGCGGAGGCCACGCCGCCGTGGTTAAGGAACGCTTTGCCTTTGCCGAAGGGCAATTCGGCGATGGCGCCGAGTCTGAAATTGTTGGGCCGGTCCTGCGGCATGAGAGCTCGATTCAGATTGTAATACTGCGGGATGAGAATGGACGGCTGGCTGTCGCCCGAATCGTCGCAACACAGCCCTATCCATTTCGACCGTGTATAGGAGGCCTGAATCGAAATGCCGTTGGCGAATCTGCGATCGAGTTCCGTCTGCAGAGAGTTGTAGTGCATCGTCTCCAGCGGCTCGATCACGGTGATCCCGCCCGTGATGCCCTTCGAGTAGAACGGCTGACTGGCCGCGCCGCCGCCCACCTGCCCGTAATTCACGTTGTAGCGAGTGTGCCCGTGAATCGTGTTCGTTCCCACGTAGCCCGCCTGGGCGGTCCAGCCGTGCCCGAACTCTTTCTGCAGAGTGAAATTCCAGGACTGCGTGTAGCCCCGGACGAAGTTCTGCGGCAGAGTCGTGAATCCCACTCCCGGAGGTAGAGTCAGCACGCCCTGGCTGATGTCCGGCGCGCTGGGCACGGGAATGCCGGCGCTCAGCGGACCGACCCCGGTAAACGAATTCGGCCCGCTGCCGCTATACCCGAGTGTGACGGGGTAGTTGCTGATGCCGTCGCGTGCCATCTGGAGTTGCTCGGGAGAAAGCGCGTAGCCGGCTCGGATGACGAATGTCGGGGTAGCGCGGAAGGCTACGCCGACACGCGGCGAAAAGAGCGCCTTCGAAACGTGGATACCGCAGTCCTCAGGGGTGGGACCCTCGCCGCAAATCAAGTACGTGCCGGTTGTGAAGTCGTATCGCTCGATCCCGCGGTCGGCCCGCGTCGGCACCGGATAGTATTCCCAGCGCGTTCCATAGTTCACTGTGAGTTTCCGGCTGACCTGCCATTGGTCGCGGACGTAGAGGCTGAATTCATTGGTGCGCAGCGTAATTCTGGGCACGTTCTGTACGGTGTTGCCGTAGCTTTGCGGCAGACCGAGCAGGAAATCCGCATAGCTGTTGAACTGGTTGGGAGACGGGCCGCCGTTGAGCGCCGTGGAGCCTCCCGTGAAGCTGAAACTGGTGGGGCCCACCTCCACATGGTTCAGATGCAGGTCGGCGACATCCACGCCGAAGCGAATGTTGTGTGAGCCTTTGACCTTGGTCGCGTTGGCCGTGTACTGGAATACCGGGTCCCAGTATTCCAGAGGCGGATACGAATAACCATACAGCGAATAGCTACTTACGTTGAATTGCGGCATACCTCCCGCGTAGGGAAGCGTCCCCAGGTTGGTGCCCGGAATGCCGAGCACGTCTGATCCGTACTTCTGGTCCGTCAGGGGCGGAAACAGCACCTGATGCTGCCACGTCAATCCCCAGGTTCCGTCGATGACCAGCGTCGGGCTGGCAACATACGTGACTGACGTCGCCGTACTAAACGTGCTGCCGTGCTGCAGATGGTTGTTGCTGCCGGAGAGAACATCGCCGAAAATGGTGGCCTGCACTTCGCTATACGGCTGATCGGCCACGCGGCCGGACAGCCGCAGCTTGGAACTCGCATTCCAATCCACCTTGGTATCGATCTTGTGCAGGTTGTAAGAAATGGGAGTGTTCACGTAATAGTTGCTGGTCAGACCGGGCAGGTTCGGAGCGGGCACCAGCGCAATCAGTTTCTGCGTGATCGCGCTGAATCGGTTGGACGGAATCAACTTGTTCGGGAACGGAGTCCGTCCGGTGCCATCGGGGTTGCCTGTCAGAGGGTCGTAAACGGAGTTGCTCGACGCCGACATGTCGCCGGACCGGATGGCTGCAGTCGGAACCGTGGCGAGGTTGACGTTGCCCTGGCGCAGCAGGTCGCCCTCATAGCTCCCGAAGTAGAAGAGTTTGTTACGTACGATGTGCCCACCCAGCGTCGCTCCGAAATCGTCGTCGATCAGCTTGGGGATGCCCTGGTTGGCGGGCAGAAAAAACGGCCGCGCTTTGAAGGCGCTGTTGATGTTGTAAGCGTACGCAGAGCCGTGCAATTCGTTCGAGCCGCTTTTGAGTTGTACGCTGACGGATGCGCCGTTGGCCAAGCCCTGCTCCGCATCGGGGCTGCCGGTCACCACGCTGACGGTTTCGATCGCTTCCACCGAGGGGACATACGAGGTGAAATACTGCACCCAGGCATTGGTGGCGCTCACCCCATCGATCCGTATGTTGACCGCACTGTTGCCGGTTCCGTTGGCTGCCACGCGCATCGATTTGGACGGGTTGTTGGTGCCGCCGCTCGTGGCGAGAGGCGGAGCGAAGCCCGGCACCAGCGCGAAGGCGCCCTGATAGCTTCGGGTCGGCTGCGGCAGAGTCACCAGATCCTGCGACAGGACCTCGGAATGCACATCGGCGCGGTCCGTCTGCAAAGCGGCGGATTCCGCAGTGACGCGAATCGTGTCCGCCTGCGCGCCCACCTGGAGTTCGGCATCCACGCGCACTACCGTGTTGAGTCTGACTTCGAGGTTTTGGGCGCTGAAGTCACGAAAACCCGTTTTTGAGATGGAGACGTTGTACGTTCCCGCGGGGACCGTGGAAAGCGTGTATCCGCCGGACTCATTGGTGGTGATCTCACGGCTTTCGTTGGTTTGCGTCTGCGTGACCTTCACGGTCGCGTTCGGGACGGCAGCCCCGCTGGCGTCCGTAACGCTCCCGACGATCGAACCGTAGAGCACCTGCCCCCGGGCCGAACCGCCCGCCAATAATGACATCAGGGTCAACAGAGAAAGGACGCAAATCGAGCGTCGGCAGCAAGGTAGTACACGGCTCTTCACAGCGGCCTCCTTGGGTGAGACAACGTTCAGTCAGAACTGAATGTAGGTTTGATCTGAGGCAGGGTCAATAGGACAAATGGGGTCATGGCGCCGGGCGGAATGCGCCTCAGTCGAGGTGGATGATGCCTCTCTGCAGTGCCGCCACAGCCGCTTCGGTGCGATCCGCAACTTCGAGTTTGCGCAAGATGTTACTCACGTGAATTCGGGCGGTCTTCTCCGCCATGCCGAGCGTATGGGCGATATCGCGATTCGTGCAGCCCTTGACCAGCAGATCGAGGACGGAGAGTTCGCGTGCGGTGAGTGCACTCGACGGATCTCGTTCCGCAAGCCGGCCGGCGATCGGTTCCGGCAGATATCGCTCGTTGCGATTGACGGCCAGAATCGCCTGGATCAACTCATCGCCGCCGGTGTCTTTGCCAAGGTAGGCGGAAGCCCCTGCCTGGAGAGCGCGGTGAACATCCTCGCTGCCTCCGAAATTTGTAAGCACCAGAATGCGAGCGCCGGAATCCAGATCGCGAATGCGTTTGATTGCTTCGAGGCCGGAAAGCTGTGGCAGGCCAAGGTCCATAATGGTTACGTCGGGCTTGTGCTGACGATAGAGTTCCACGGCCTGGACGCCATTACCCGCTTCGGCTACCAGCGACATGTCGCGACGTCCGTTGAGAACGCCGCGCAGGGCCATGCGGGCCAGAAAATGGTCTTCCACCAGGAGAACGCGCACGCGATGCTCCGTCATTGCATCTCCGCGCTAAACGGAAAGACTGCCTCGACCAATGTGCCGCCGCCGGGGCTGCTCTGCAGTTCGAATCGGCCGCCCAACGCGTTCGCCCGCTCCTGCATCCCGAGCACGCCGAAGTGGCCGGCGCCGTTTTTCGCCAACAGGCCGGAATCGAATCCCGCACCGTTGTCTTTGACGCGGACCGCCAGACGGTCTTCCAGATATTGGAGGTGGACGGCGATTTCATCGGCGCAACCGTGGCGGATCGCATTGAATACCGCTTCCTGGACGATGCAGACGACGTTTCGCTCGATCTCTCTGGCGAGTTTCACCGGCTGTCCGGCAACATCCAGGGTCCGTTTGACCGCCGATCCCGTCGTCAGCCGAACCAGAGAGCGGGAAATGGCGTCATCCAGAGACTCCGCGCCGCTCAGGTCCTCCCGCAGGTCCCAAATGATCCGGCGCGCTTCAGCCTGGCAATGCTGGACCATGTGGCGCGCGGTATCGAGCGACTCGAAGGCCTCTTCCGGTTCGCGGTCGAGATACCGCGCGGTCGTCTCCAGTTGCCAGCCAACCGCTGAAAATCCTGCCAGCAGCGTGTCGTGCCACTCTCGCGCGATCCGGTTGCGTTCTGCCAGCACCGCCGAATACCGCTTGCGCAGGGCGCGGAACCGAAGACGAAATATGGTGGCGCCGGCGGCGGCCAGGCATAACAATATGCCCAGGCGAAACAGCGAAGTCTCGTATAAGTGCGGAGTGCGGTCGATCTCGATACGGGCGACCTCCTCGCTCCACGTGCCGCCGCGGTCTCTGGCGGCCACTTCGAAAACATGCGGCCCCTTGGCGACCTTGCTGTAGTGCGCCACGTTTCCCGAGAGCGGCTCCACCCAATCCGGATCTACCCCTTCCAGACGGTAGCGGAAACTGAGCTGCTGTGGATTCCCAAGCCGCAGAGCGCTGAAGCGGATTTCCAGGTCGCGAGAGTCCGGCGCCAGACGAATCACCGGCCGCAACGCGAGACGTTTGCCGGCGAGATACACCTCTTCGATCATGGACCGCGGCGGCGGCAGAGTTTGGCGTTCGGAGGGACGCACCTGTACAAAACCTTTGACTGTGGGGAACCACAAGTGCCCCTGCCGGTCCCGCCAGCCCGCGGGTTGCGAAAGGCCGTGGCATTCGATGCTGCGCATGCCGTCTTCCTGGGTGTAAGTCAGCGGATTTACGCGCAGCGCGCGGCCGGCCAGCAACTCCTCGATTTCCTGCCTGCGAATTTCTATGATCCCCGCGGGGGAACTCATCCAATAGGAGCCCACGCCGTCATCAAGAATTTCAAAGATCGTGACCGGTGGCACCCCTTGATTGGGGCCGATGGCGGCAACCCGGCCGGGAAGCACGATCCAGATCCTGCCGTTATCGCCGCCGACCCAGATCCGGCCGCGCGAATCTTCCGAAACGGCCGTGATGTACTCGTGTCCCAGTTCCGTGCGGAGGGCAGGTTCCAGGTTGTTTGAAGCGCAGTACAGACCCTGCGCCGTTCCGATCCAGACCCTGCGCTGCGAATCCTGCACCATTACGTTGATGTGCTGGCCCGGCATGATGCGTTCGGCCTGCCCGATACCAGGCTGCCCGGAGGAATAGCGGACAATGCCTTTCTCTTCGGTGCCGATCCATAGCCGGTGCTCGTTGTCCGTCAGGATCGTAGAAGGCTGGCTGGTTCCCATGTCGCCCGGGAGACGGTGCAGCCGATAGCTCTTGCCATCGAACTGATCGACTTCTCCCGGTCCGACCGCGACCCAGGTGTTGCCGCGCGTATCCACGGCCAGCGCGCGCACGGAAATCCATAGAGGATCGTAGAGCATCGGAAAGCGCTGCATGTGTTCGTTCTTAAAATGCAGAATGCCGCTTCGCCAGGTTCCCAGCAGCAGGCTGCCGTCTTTCGGATCCTCTGCGATGGCGGAGGCGAGATAGCCCGAGACGAGGTTCGGCGGTTCATAAGGAACCAGAAAGGTATCTTTCCAGCGCCCCAGCCCGCCGGTTCGCATGCCAATCCAGAGGTCGCCCTCACGGTCCTCGAATAGCATGGTCACAAAATCGTCCGGCAACCCTTCGCGAGCGCCCCAGTGGTCGACGGATTTACCGTTGACCCGGTAAAGGCCGTTGCCCCAGGTGGCGGCCCAGACCGCTCCGCTGCGGTCGCAAAGAATTCCCACGACCAGCCCCGAAAAACCGCGCTGCCGCTCCACGCCAGTATTGTGGCCATCCGGAGCGCGGAAGAGTCCCCGGGTTGTGCCTGCCCAGATCGTACCGTCGCGTCCGCGAGCGACAGAGAGCACCGTGCCCACAATCCGGTTGTCCAGGATCCGCGTGGCCTGGCCATTGCGAATTCGCGAAAGACCCTCGGACGTGACGGCCCAGATGGTCCCGCTGCCGTCGCCGGCGATGCTGAACCAATGCCTGCTGCCCGTCACGCCAGGAACTTCGACAAAGTGGCTGCCGGAGAGACGGAGCAGCGCTTGTTCCGAACTGGCCCACAAGGTGCCCGCGGAGTCCTCGAACAGCCATCGCACACGTCCCCATTCGTTCGCAAGAGTATATCGCGTGGCCTGCCCGTCCCGGCAGCGATAAATGCCATGATCGTGGGTCGCGACCCAAAACCCGCCGTCGTGCGCAGTTGCGATTGCGGAAATCCACTCCTTGGCCAGGTCTACGGGGCTGTCGAAGTCCAGTGGCATGAAGCGAAGCCCGTCGAAGCGGGTCAGGCCCGCGCCGGTGCCCACCAGCAGGTGACCATCGGGCGCATAGTCGATCGCCCATACTTCGTTCCCCGGCAGATTCTGCTCCGTCTGCCAGTATTTCTTGTGATATTGCGGGAGGAGGCGATCGGGATTCAGCGCGGAGCAAGGGAGGCTGCACAAGATCAGAAGTCCGATTAACCCACCCTGCCTTGGACCCATATGCATGCGATTCATAGCATAGTGCGGCCGGGCCGTCCAGTGTACGCCTTCCTCCGACATGCCTCCGGGAGGACGTTTCCTCCACGCTCACCGAAACCGGTCAGCTTTGGGCCGCCGCCAGTTTCCACGAGGGGAAGCGTCTGGTGGCGCCTCGACCACACTCCCGGCTCCCCCGCCGCCGCGAACCGTGGCACCAGAGAATAAGTTTCAGCGGCTCCGCAGCGCTCTGCCGAGCCGATTCTAATGTCCCAGGAACCGGTGCACCGGCGCCGGGGCGTTCGACCCTTTACCCCTGACGCTTTGCCAGACGATTTGGTTCAGCGCGTCCATGGGCGCGTCATCGATGTCGTCCAGATCCATCTTCATGGATTCTCTCGCTCCGGGGAATTGCTGGTGTTCTTCGCGTCGAGGTCGACCTCGGGCTTGACATGAACGTAGGGGGTGGTATCGGCGGTGACGCCGAATGAGGCGTACATGGGCGTGGCGGCGGCATCGAACTGGCTCATGGGCGGAAGGCCGAGAAGCAGCTCCATGGTGCGCAGCATGGAGCTGGTGGTGTAGGATGTCCGATCCACCGTGCCGCGGCGGACGTAGGGACTCAGCACAAAACCGGTGGTGCGGCGGGCGTCGACGTAGTCGGGGCCGTCCTGGGCGTCGTCTTCGATGACGAAGATCGCCGTCTCCGGCCAGTAGCGGGAGTGCGTGACGCGGTCCACGATTTGGCCCAAGGCATAATCGTTGTTGGCCACCGAGGCGACCGGTGTGTACCGCGCAACGCCGGGACCAAGAGCAACATCATCGTGGAGATGGCCGACTGCACGCGCTGAGACTGGTACGGACCGGATTACATGCTGCCCGCCTTGCACAGCTCAATGGGGACCCCCAGGCCCAATGCTGACCGCAGAGCTGGAGAGCGTCGGGATGATCGCCTAGCCTGCTGGCTATACCCCCTCTGGTACGATCCGGCGATCCCCTCGCGAGCGCCCGGCGACCTGCCCGTCTTGCGGCACTTTGCCGATATCGGAATCGTCTCGGTGCGCGCGGACCGGAGCGGAAACGAATCGCTGGTCGTGTTCAAGTGCGGTTGACTGCCGAAAGGACGCCGGGCCGCAGGTTCGATTCCGGTCCTGGCGGTGGGAACGTGCACCAGGACGCCAACCAGTTCGTGCTGTTCGGTGCGGGGGAATGGCACATCCACGAAGGTGCGGCATTCTGCCCGTAAACGACGATGCTCAATGCGGCAATTTGCCCCCCCTGTTCACTTCGTGCGCGGCAACTCGTAATGGATGCGTGTGGCCGAGAATCAGGGAAGGTGGCGAGCCAGGTGCAGGTCTTGCATAGGCTGATAGCGCGGCCGACGTGCGCACGGAAGGAGGTGGCATTTGCCGAGGGGAATTCGTGGAACTGCCCTTTTCCTATATCTGATTTCCTGTGCCTACGTTTAAGCGGTCCGCGCTACCCGGCCCACAAGCGCATCGCGGTGCCCATCGGCCCTTGTACGCGCCATGACGAATTTAGACGCTGAAATTCTATTATTCAGCCGGGGACCCGGGTTTACCGTCTCGGCAGACGATATCCAGCCCGCGGAGGCACCCTGAGCTATACGCGGACTCCGCACATTTCGGCGAAACGGATTTCGGTGGCCTTCACCCGCCCGGCCACCACCTGCAAGGTACGGTGAAGAATCTCAGCCGCAAAGGCGGAATCGGACTTGCAGGTTGCCTGGAGCGCTGTGCTTTCGATACGCATTGCAGATGTTCGCTCGCGGGCCCGGACCTGGAACAGGGTGTCCTGGTTCTCCAATAGTGCGGACCAGCCGAACACGTCGCCGGGCCCGAGCACCTGGACGCAGACCGAGAAGCGAGCCTTGCGGAGTTCGACAGCTACACTGCCGGCCGTTAGGAGATAGAAGGCCGTGGACCGCTCGCCTTCTGCCAGAATCAACTCATCCTCGGTAAAAGCGACTGCTCGGGCAAGACCTGCCACCGCACCGATATGTGCCTCCGAGAGGCCGGCAGTGAAATCATGTGTTCGAATTGTTTGTTCCATCGTCATATGGCCCTGTAATTTGCGAAGTCGAGAAACGCGTCGATGCGAGCGTCTAAGCAAGTTGGGGACCGTTGGCAACCGGAGCATTAGCGGTTTGAAAGCAGGTACAGGAATACGAAATACGCTCCAGCACCGATCAGGGTACATCCGATTAGCATCTTGACCGGCCGCACCAAGGGTTCGACTTCAGTGATCCGTGTCTCGCGGAAACCGGATTGATGACGCAAACCAAACATCGTTACCTCCCGTCTTCTCGTGCGGAGTACTCGCTCTCGATATGACCCCGGTTAGGGTCCGGCAAATGCCGCAGTCTCTACCGAGGTGACCTCCTTCTTACCTATAAACTCGCCTAGTGAAATCGGCACCGCGACCTTCAGCATGAGAGTAAACAGCAGGAATCCGACCGCAAAGATCCCAGCGGCCACGCGTAGCTCGGTCCAGGTCGGGTAATACTCATAAATCTCGCCTAGCGTGTCGGGAGTCAGGCCGGGGATGATTAGGCCCATGCCCTTTTCGATGTAGACTCCGGCGTAGGTTGCCAGGCAGCCGAGGTTCAGCATGATCACGTTGCGCCGTGCCCTGGGTGAAATGAATAGCGCGAATGACGCCAGGTTCAGAGCCACCGCGGCCCAGGCGTACGGAACCAGCGTGTGGTGGCCGTTCACTCCGAAATACCAGTAGCGCGTAAACAACAGGTGCTGCGTGTTGGAGTAGAACTCCTTGAACGCCTCGGCGCCGTGCAGGAACAGGTTCAGAAACATGGCGTAGGCCATCAGCTCGGCGATCTTCCAGACGGCGGCGTCTCGGATTTCGAACCGTGTAAAGCGCCGCAACAGTTGCAGCACGACCAGCAGAATCGCCGGACCCGAGCAGAACGCCGATGCCAGGAATTGCGGCGCCAGGATCGAGCTGTTCCAATATGGGCGGGCGGCCAGACCGTTATAGAGAAACGCGGTCACGGTGTGAATGCCGACCGCCATCGGGATGCTGAGCAGTACCAACGGCACCACCAGTTTCTTGATATACGGCTTGCCGTGGAAAGCGCGATAGAGGATGTGAGTGGCCACCACGAAGTTCACAGCGAAATACAGGTTCAGCACGAGAACGTCCCACGCCAGGACGCTGCTCGGGAAGTTCAGGTGTCCGAATGGCGGAACGAGATGCCAGAAGCGGTCGGGCCGGCCGATATCGACCAGTACAAACATCAGACACATGGTGATGGCACTCATGGCTAGGAGTTCGCCATAGATGACAATTTCGCGGATGGGCTTCCAGTTGTAGATGTAGGCTGGGATCACCAGCACAACCGCCGCCGCGGCCACACCGACCAGGAACGTAAAATTGCCGATATAGAAACCCCAGCTTACCTGGTCGCGCATGGCCGTGAGTCCCAAGCCAACCTGCAACTGCCGCGACCAAGCCAAAAAACCAGAGGCTATCAGGGCGCCGAGAAATGCTAGCCAGGCCCAGTACGCGCGGTTTCCCTGAAGAATCAGTTTTATGCTGCCGCGCGTGAAGCCGCTGAACAGACGAATGCTGTCGACTGCCTTCTTATGTGGCATAGAAATAAAAGAACCTCGGTACGGTGTTCAATTCTTCTTTGAGCACCAGCACGCGCTTGTTTTCGATGATGTAGCGGATTTCGCTATCGGGGTCCAGAACGTTGCCAAACTTCCGCGCGCCGACCGGGCAGACCTCCACACAGGCCGGATAGCGGCCGGCACGGGTCCGCTGGATGCAGAAGGTGCATTTTTCGACCACGCCCTTGGGCCGCGGCCGGTTGCCCAAGTAATGCGTATCGGGATTTAGCTCGCTGGCGGGCAGGCCGGGCTCGGTCCAGTTGAAATGACGCGCACCGTACGGGCACGCGGCCATGCAGTAGCGGCAGCCTATACACCAGTCGTAATCGATGACCACGACGCCGTCCTTTTCGGCCCAGGTTGCGCCCGTGGGGCAGACTTTGGTGCAAGGCGGATTCTCACACTGCTGGCAGGAGATCGGGATGTAGAAATGGCCCTCCTGTGGAACCTCGGCAGGTTGGTAGTACGCGTTGGCATGCGAGAAATCGATGCCTTTTTCCTTTTCCATCGAGAGGACCCGTATCCATTGGAGCTGCGGGTCGCGTGACTGGTTGTTCTCCGCCACGCAGGCGTAAACACAGCGCCGGCAGCCGATGCAGCGTGAAATATCCAAGGCATAGGCGAAGTGCACGCCCGGCATCGGCCCGGCATCGGAAACGTGCACGTCTCTGCCGAATTCCTCTTTGTATTTGCGCTCCATCTCGGCAATGCGCGCCTTGAGCTTGTCACGCGGCGCTTCGTAGAGGCGTTTGGGACCGCAGGCTGTCAGGATCATGCCCGCGGCTGCGCCCGCGGCGGTTTTCGTGAAGAGGCGGCGCGTTACCATGAAGTCTCTCCTTGCCTTACTTAATCTGCCGACTGGGAGGCCGCGGCGCGGGCTTGGGAGCCAACGTGTGGAAGTGCGGTTGGTGCGGATTGTGGCAATGCGCGCAGAGCAGGTAGGTTTTGGCTCCGTTCCAGTTGCCGGTGCGCCGGCCGTGGACCCCGGCACGCCAGTCGCGATACTTCTCGCCGTGACATTGGCCGCAAAGGCGGTACGATTCATCGAAGGGCACGCGTTCGCCACTCGCCAGATGCAGGAAGTCACGATTATCGGCGTCGTGGCAATCGAGGCACCAGCGATGGGTTTCGTCGTGCTTCAGAACGATATCCGTATGCATGAGGGTCAGCTCGCGCCGGGTCCGGTTCGGTGTCATCGCGGCATGGCAGTTCGAACACGGAAAGATGCCGTCGGAGAAAGGCGGTGGGGGCACCTCGATGCGTTCCGCAGCGCCGGCCGGGGAGGGGATTTTACTTCCATCCGCCGGCCACCCCCAGACAGACAGCATTGTCAGCAAAGCTGCCACCCAGAGCCAACGCTTCTCATGCACAGCGCATCTCCACCATGCGCTGAATTTCGCGCACCCACATCGCTTCGAAAAGCTGCAGGCGATGGCCGATCACGCTCGCCAGATTCAACGACACTGTATAGCCGGTCTCGGGATGGGCCGCAAAGTAGCCGTTCAACGCCTCCCGCGGCAGAGCGATGACTTCGGTTTCCAGCGGAGCAGTGGCGGTCAAAGTGAAACGGTGCGGTGGAATCAGCGCCGACCAGCCGACGGTTTGTCCGGCCGATCGTTCTTCCACCATTACATCCTCATCCTGGCTGCGCACCTGCATCGGCAGCGTAAGGCGAAGCCGCCCGCGCGCCACTAGGTACATGCACGCGGCCGGATCGCCCAGGTGGAACAGTTCGGCTCCGGTGGTCAGCACCACGCGCTTGCCCAGCGCCAGCACGCGCCCGGCTTCTTCTTCTTCCAAGCCTTTCAGGAGGTCTGCATGTACCATGACGGTCCTCTCAATTCACCAACGGCGAGGCGGTGCGGCTGTGCAGCAGTGAGGAGGTGGGGGATTGCAGGAAACTCTCCGCGGCCGCCTCTTCCAGGCGCACATGACTTTCGAGTTGTAACAGCAGCGCCTCGATGGGAACGCGATTGCCCGTGGCTGCCGGATAGACCGGCCGCTCGACGAAGAAACGCGCCGGCGCAGCCGCCGCTTTCACTGGTTCCGGCCGGACCGCAGGGGCGGTCGTGACGCTCTCGTCTAAATCGTGGGCCGCGGCCCCGAATGCCAGGCAGGCAACCGCCAGCCCAAAAAGGCTCAAACAAGCGCCCATCAGCAACATTTCCATAGGTTGATCTCCTTCGAGACGCCGCAGGGAGGAGCAGGCGGTCTGCCAAATCGCAAATATAGGAGAATTCAGGGATGCCCGCGCTTGCCCATCCGTCGAACTGCCAAAATGTCACTGACAAACGGGCAGGCGTTGACGCTTCCGTCAGAGTGTGCCATGATTCCACCAACCGGTGGCCAACGGCACAAAGCCGTCTTTCGCCAGCACGACCGTAGGTCTGGCTGTTGGAGTCACCGCAGCCGTCGTGCTCGCGTGTGCGGGGGGCGCTTACCTATATTCCCGGCATCACATGCAATCGCTCCTGGCGATGGCCCGCGCTGCCGCACTTTCCGAGGGCAATCTGATCCGGGTGGCGCTGGAACACCAGATGGTTGAAAACGACCGCACCCTGGTCGGGGGCATGATCGAGAGCTTCCGCAGGCAGTCGCCCGTGGAGCGGCTGATCGTACTCGACCGCAACGGGGTGGAGCGGTATCCGTCAGGCAAAGGAGGCCCGGATCCCGATTTGCAAATCAGCTCGCCCACCTGCCAGGCCTGCCACCGCTATCCGCCCGATCAGAGAGGGTCGAGCCGCGTGATCGAAACTCGCAGCGGACAGATCCTGCGCACGGTGATCCCGATCCGCAACCGGCCAGATTGCTTCCGCTGCCATGATCCGAAGAACAAGATCAACGGCATCCTGATCCTGGACTATCGCACGGATCAACTGAGCGAAGCCATGTCGCACGACCTGCGCTGGCTGATGGGGGGCACCGCGACCATTACGCTGTTGCTGGTGGGCGCCATCGGATTGATTATCCGGGTAGCGGTGCTGCGCCGCCTCCAACGGTTCGAAACCACGGCACGCCAGATCGCCGGCGGCGACATGGCCCAGCGCGTCCCGGCCGCCGGCAGCGACACCATCTCCTGGCTGGCGCGCGAATTCAACACCATGGCCGATTCGGTCACGGGGCTGGTGGGAGAAGTGCGCAGCCAGCGCGAACGTCTGGAGACCGTGATCAATAGCATCGATGACGGCATCGTGGTACTGGACGCGGAGCGTCATGTCATCGCCGCCAACGATTCTTTTCTGGTGCGCGCACAGCATTCGCGAGAGGAGGTCTTGGGCTGCCAGTGCCGTGAGTTCACGCCGGGCGGCTGCACGGTTGCGGACTGTCCGACTCTGGGGTGCCTGCGATCCGGCGCGCGGCAGGTCCGCCTCTGCGAGCGGCACGCGCCGGACGGCAAGGTGGTCTGGGAAGAGGTCCATGCCTGCCCGATCCTGGATTCCGCCGGCTGCCTGCAGCAAGTGGTCGAGGTGTGGCGCGATATTTCGGAAAGGCGCGCGGCGGAAGCTCGCCTGGCCGAATCGCACCGATTGGCTTCGGTGGGAACGCTGGCCTCTGGATTCTCCCACGAGTTGAATACACCCCTGGCCACCGTGCTGACCTGTGTGGAAGGAATCCTGCGGGAGGCCGATTCGCCGTGGATTCGCGAAAGCGCCTCGATTGCCCGCGAGCAGATCCTCCGGTGTCGCGGCATCACGCAGCATTTTCTCCGCATGTCCCGCGGGCAGCGGACGCAAGGCGACGTAGTGGACCTGGCGCCGGTAATTGCCTCCGTAACGCGCCTCATCGAACCAACCGCCAGGGAACACGCCGTGAAGGTCGAGGTGCGGTCGCTGCCCGCCGGCATGCACGTACGGGCCGACGAAGCGGATTTGCAGCACACCCTGATTAACCTGCTGCTGAATGCCGTGCAGGCTTCCCGCGCGGGAGAAAACGTAACCGTGGAAGCCGCAACCGGCGAACAGGTGTGCGTGCGCATCATTGATAACGGCTGCGGCATCTCGGAGGTGAATCAGAAACGCATCTTCGAGCCGTTCTTCAGTGCGCGCCAAGGAGGCACAGGATTAGGCTTGTTCCTTTCGCTCAATTTCGTGCGCCGGTGGGGTGGTGACATCCACGTGGCCAGCAGGCCGGGCTCCGGTTCGACATTTGAAATCGTTCTGCCCGCGCTGGTGCAGTTATGAAAACGCCGATGTCCATTCTGCTGGTGGACGACGATTCCGCCTTTCGCCACGTGATGTCCGGCGAATTGCGCCGGCTGGGCTACGAAGTGGCGGCCGCCAACTCCGGCGAGGAGGCCCTGGCGTGCCTGGCGCGGCAAGAGGCAGAGATCGTCTTACTTGATCTTCGGCTGCCCGGCATGGATGGCCTCGCTACCCTGAAAGCGATCCGCGCGCGCCACCCCTCAACCGAGGTGATCATGCTCACGGGCCACGGCTCGATCGATACGGCTATCGAATCGATCCGGGTTGGCGCGTTCGACTACGTTACCAAACCGTGCCCGCTGGATGAGATCCAGATCCGCGTTCAGAGGGCGGTCGAGCAGCGCGCGTTGCGACAGCGGGCCAGCCTGCTGGAACGGGCCCTGACGCCCCCCGATCCGACGGCTTTTTTCATGGGAGAGAGCCCAGAGTTTCGCCGCCTGTTGCACTTTGTGAAACTGGTGGGGCCGAGCGATTCGACGGTTCTGATCGTCGGTGAAACCGGCAGCGGCAAGGAGCGTGTCGCCAAGTTGCTGCATGCGAGCAGCCCTCGCAAGGCCAAGCCGTTCGTGGTGGTGGATTGCGCCGCGCTCCAGGAGAGCCTGTTACAAAGCGAATTGTTCGGCCACGACCGCGGAGCGTTCACCGGCGCAGATAAGGCCAAGCCGGGACTTTTCGAAGTGGCGCACGGCGGCACGATTTTTCTTGATGAGATCGGCGAGATCAGCCCGGCCACGCAGGTGAATCTGCTGCGCGTGTTGGATACGTCATCATTCCGGCACGTGGGCGGCACCACCGAGATCCAGGTTGATGTGCGGATGCTGGCGGCCACCAACCGCGACTTGCGCGCCATGGTGAACAGGGGCCTGTTTCGCGAGGACCTGTTTTACCGGCTCAGCACCATCACAATTGAGATTCCGGCGCTGCGCAAGCGCGGAACCGATATCGAACTGCTGGCGCGTCATTTCGTAAACATGCTCAACGAGCGCTACGGCTCCGGCAAGGTGCTGGGGGAACCTGCACTGGCGGCTCTCCGCCGCCATTCCTGGCCCGGGAATGTGCGCGAACTGCTGCATGCGGTGGAAGCGGCGGCGGTAGTGTGCGAAAGCGGGGAGATTCTGGCTGAGCACCTTCCGCCATCGATAAGCCGTGGTACAGAGCCGGCGGCGTCCACGGTGCCCGCAGTGGATGGCCGGCTGCCCACACTCGTCGAAGTGGAATTAATGCACATCCGCCGTGCGCTCGAAGCCAGCAACGGCCATCGCAGCAACGCGGCGCGCATTCTGGGGATCAGCGAGCGCAATCTCTATCGCAAGCTGAAGGAACATCGGCTGCTGGGTTAAAGACTCGGAATGGCGCCGTAGCTGTCCCGCACGCTTGAGGCCGAGAATTCATCCAGCCACTGGCACAGTGCCAGCGCGACCTTTTCAATACAGCGGGAAAGGATCGGATCCAGCTCACTTGGCCACATCCCACTGCTGATGGAGAAGACAAGGGTCTCGCTGTCCTCCCGATTCGCAAGAGCCGTAACCACAGCCTCATGCACCTGGAGTTCGGCCTCCGCTCCCAGCGAACCCAGGAAGCGTGCAAACGTCAAAAACTCGAATGCGAATTCGTCACGCAGCCGCGAACGGCGCTCGGGCGGGACTGCCGCCACAATTTCGGCTGGTCCGGCTTTCGATTCGCCGCAATAGATCATTGCGATGGCACAGTCGGAGAGATCGTGTATCAGCGCAAAGAAACGGCCTGGTGCGTCGCCACCGCCAGAACAGTGAACGCGGCCGTACCATGACCTGCCGGGTGCAGCCCGTAGTGCGCGCAGCAGCCGCTTGTCGGGAACGCTGCAATCGCCCAGCTCGTTAGGTCGGTGCCAGTTCTTGCTTCGAGAATCCCAACCGTAAAGATAGACCTTCCCGGCACCACACCGGGACCCATTGGTGCTTCGGACGGCCCAAGACTTACCGGACCGCGAGATTCGAGGTTGCTGCAGAGGCATTTCAGACATCATACACCGACATACTCGCTAGCGGAGAGCGTCCTCTCTCCAGTTCAGGCTGAACCAACACAGAGTGGGCCATAACTCGCTTAACGAGCAGCACAGTGATGTCATCCTCATTGACCTTCGGATCAATCAGGGCTTTCAGATTCGACAACGATTCATGCGGATCAGTAGTCACGGCAGTCCGCAATAGGTCTTGTGGACTGTCGCCTGAGAAGGAGTCAGTCAGCCCATCTGTGTAAATGAGTAGTGTATCGCCCGGAGCCAGCATCGCAACACGCTTCTCGTAGATTGCACTTGCAAACAGCCCCAGCGGCAGTCCGGTGGCGTCCAAAAAGTCCGTTGGACCGGATCCGCAAATCAGCGGTGAATTGTGGCCGGCATTCACATACGTGATTTCACCAGAATCGCGGTTCAATACCAGACAAATTCCTCGGAGATATGAAGGACCACCGCGCCGAGTAGCCCCCATGGTAGCCAATCGAACATGAACCCAACGTACACCAATCAGCGATTCAGCGCCAACCTCGACCTTTTCTAATGGCCTGTGGCTCGAAAATTACGGCCGGAGACCACGTGAGGCCTTGACACGGTCGCCTCATGTCAGAACACCAGGTGCGCTGAGAACTGCACGATTCTCGGGCTGCCCAGCGTGTGTTGGATGAAGCCGAAGGAGCTCGACAGTGAACGCACCGTGGGTACTCCTGCGCTCGACGTGCTGTACTGGCTTCTGCTGTTGTTGGGAACGTCGAAGCTCGGATGGTTGAAGATATTGAATGCATCGGCCTGGAACTTGAGCGTGAACCGCTCCGTGACTTTGGTTTGCTTCATCAGGGCCACATCGAACCGTTCCCGGAAAGGTCCGCGGAAGGTATTGCGGCCGGTGGCGCCGAAGGCCGTCTCCACGGTGTCGCATACCTGCGAGCCATTGACCGCGGTGCAAGGGACGCCCAGTACGCCCGGCGCAATCGTTGGCACGTAAAACGCGGACGCGTTGATCACAGGCTTGTTCGGATTCAATCCGGTGGTGCCCTGTTGCAAGAGAGCCTGGCTGTTGGTGAGCCCTGGTTTAATGGGCATCACAGGGTCCCGAATCTCGACATACTGCGAATAGTAGATTCCACCTGCCGCGCCCGAGTAGTCGATGGCGTCATACGGTTGGCCGCTTTCGAGAACAGTCACGCCGCTGACGGTCCATCCATTGATGAACCGGCCGGCGAGGGACCTTTGTCCCGGGCTTACTCAACAGCTCATAAAAGTATTGTATGATTGCCACGTGCGTGCGATCGTAACTTGGCGTGTCGTAAAAATTATGCAGATTGAATGGATCGTTCCCGTTGAAGAACAGCCCCAAGCCGCTCTGCATATCCAGTGTATGGGACCAGGTGTAAGCGGCTGTCACCTCCAACCCCCGACTCAGTCTCTTTCTCAGGCCGAGTTGCAGTGCGTTGTAAGTGGCAATGCCCTCTGCTTTGTAGAACGCCGAGTTTGTGTTGAAACCAAGGTAGGGCACGCGCAGATCGGTGTTCCCGCCGTCATACGTGTGCAGCGTTTCGGTGGGAATGACGTTGAATCCATAAGAAGACGTTTCCCCGTTGATAGGCATCTGCGGCGAAGCGATGTTCGGCTGATTAAACGGAATCGGCAAGACCTGATTCAAACCGCGGTGCCTACGTACCCGGCCGTCAACTGGAGACTGTTGGTCGGCTGCCACGGTAGATCGAAGCTCCAGTTTTCGGTATAGGGCAGCACGTTGCCGGGATCATAGCCGCTGAACGTATAGGTGGTGGCGCCGGTCTTGATTTGCGCGGCGTTGGGCACCAGCCCGGTGAACAAGGTCTGGTTCGTCACGACAGGCGGCACAACGGAGCCCAGAAACGGTTGAGAGAATGTGCTCTGCGGTGTGGCGCTAACCTTCTGTGCGAATGGGTTCGCTACCGTCACTCCGAATGGGCCGTTCACGCCCGCGCCTGCGCTGGGCGACAGCTCGGAGAAATACTCGCCGCGATCGTGGAAGATTCCGAAGCCGGTCCGGATCACTACATTCTTCAGGTGCGGCGGGCTCCAGACGATGCCGATACGAGGCGCCACGCCCAACTGCCGCCCCGTAAGCGTAGAGTCGCCCACGCCTGATGTACCCAGAGAAGCGTTGTTGCCGGCAACCACTAAACCCTATTCGTGACGGTGTCGGTTGCGGAGTTGTACTGATAAACGTTCGGGTGGAAATTGGTGAGTCCGCCATATTTCTCCGACAGCGGTCCGTCGAAATCGTATCGCACGCCAAGATCGACGTTGAGATCGGCAACCACTCCATACCCGCAGAAGGCCCCCGATCCCAAAACGCCTTACGATTACATCGGCGCCGTGCTCAGCGGCCACGTCTCGATTGTGGGCGTGCCGGACTCTCGCCAGCTTGCTGCTTTCACGAAACAGGCGGTTGCCAACGTCCCCTCTCCGGCCGCTTTTGTGGACGAAGCGGTGGCGGCGAAGATCCAGCGCGACGTGTTCCCGAAGATCCGCCACGTGCTCTACATCATCCGGGAGAACCGCACCTACGACCAGGTGTTCGGCGACCTCGGGACGGGCAACGGCGATCCTAAGCTGACGATTTTCGGACGAGAGGTCACACCCAACGCCCACGCACTCGCCCGCAAGCTGTGGGACGCGTGCGCGCGCACGCGGCAGGGCGAAGCGCTTGCGGGAACGGATGCTCGCCAAGCCACGGAGAACTTCATAGCCGGTCTGCTTCCCGAAGACGGGCGGTAAAGTCGGCGGCGCGGGCGCCGGCTACGAAGTAGCTGTTGGGATCGTGGCCGTCGGGCAGCTGGACGATGTGGGCCGGAAGGCCGGCATTTTCCAGGCGCAGGGCGAGTTGATGGGAAGCCTTCTGGCCGGCCTGGTTTGAATCGCGGTCGAAGGCGATATAGATCAGGCGGCCCGGTTGATCGGTAAGCTGTGCCCACTGAGCGGGCGTCAACTGGGCGCCGAGGGCTCAGGTGGTGTTGGGGAAAATGGCCTGCCACAGCACGGCCAGATCGAACAGCCCTTCGACGAGGATTACCGTAGAAAACCTGCTGACGGATTCCCAGGCGAACAATCCGCCCTTGGAGCGCGGCAATAGACGGTGGGGGAACGCCGCGCCGATGCTGCGGCCATAGAGGTTGGCGATCTGCCCGTTCTGTCGGCAAGGAAAAATGAGCCGCCGGCAGAAGGCATCGCGGCCGTGATGATTGATCAATCCGATTTCCAACAACTGATCGAAGGAGGAGCCCCAAGCAGCCAGATGGCGCCATAAGTTTCCACCGGGAGCATAACCGATGCCGAGTTCCTCAATCAGAGAGGAATCGTGCACTCCGCGACGTTCCAGATAGTCTGCAGCTTCCGGAGGCGGTGCAGTTGAAGCTGATAAAAGGCGGCCGTCGTCTCCTCCAGCAATCGGAAAACGGGGTCGGGGAGCAGTTCCTGTTCGAGATGAGC